>Ga0207657_10003411_pt1 | contig 16960 bp, 16 predicted proteins | sample KBSC33metaG_FD_184316 | JGI IMG/M metagenome (GOLD analysis project Ga0207657, IMG submission 184316) | Corn rhizosphere microbial communities from Kellogg Biological Station, Michigan, USA - KBS C3-3 metaG (SPAdes) (version 2) | ecosystem: Host-associated > Plants > Roots > Rhizosphere > Soil ... | reverse complement strand
GGTCGAAGATACACGGCTAAGGCGGCCGGACCTGATCGAGCGCCACGGGGGCGCATCGCAGGCACCGCCCTCTGGCGCGCGGCGACGAGATACGAAGGCTGACGAGACATGAACCTGATCGAGACGCTCGAGCGCGAGGCAATCGACGCTTTGACCGCAGACAAGGCAATCCCCGAATTCCGCCCCGGCGACACGCTGAAGGTTGGCGTGAAGGTCGTCGAAGGCGACCGCTCGCGCGTTCAGAATTTCGAAGGCGTGTGCATCGCCCGCTCCAACAAGGGCGTGGGTTCGAGCTTCACCGTCCGCAAAATCAGCTTTGGCGAGGGCGTCGAGCGCGTCTTCCCGCTTTATTCGCCCGCGATCGATTCGATCGAGGTCGTCCGCCGCGGCGCAGTCCGCCGCGCCAAGCTCTATTATCTGCGCGGCCGCACCGGCAAATCGGCGCGCATTGCCGAGCGCCGCGACCCGCGTCGCGACATTCCAGGCGGCCACGGCGCCGAGGCGGAAGCTTCGGGGACCGAGAAGACCGAAGCCTGATCGGCGAACGCCGTCGGCGTTTCTGCCAACAGCATTGCGGTAAGGTCCGCGCCCGCTAGGGTGCGGCCATGCGCCCATTCATCGTTGCAGCCGCGCTGCTGCTTCTCACCGGCTGCGGCCGGGAAGTGACCGCTCCCCAAAGCAAGCTCACGATCGACCGCATCTTCGCCAGTCCCGAGCTGTCGGGTCCGGTCCCGCGAGCGCTCAAGCTGTCACCTGACGGCCGTTATGCGACACTTCTTAAATCGCGACCCGACGACCGGGATCGCTACGACCTGTGGGCGATGGACACGTCGACCGGAAAAATGCGGATGCTGGTCGATTCCAAGGCAATCGGCACCGGCGAAGCGCTTTCCGAAGCGGAGAAGATGCGACGCGAGCGCACTCGTGTCGGCGGCACCAAGGGCATCGTCGAATATGACTGGGCTCCGGACGGCAAGTCGGTGCTGGTCCCGCTCGACGGCGACCTCTACGTCGCGAGCGTCGAGGGCGGCGCGATCCGGCGACTGACCAACACGCCCGAGACCGAGATTGACGCGCATGTTTCCGAAGGGGGGCGGTACGTCAGCTTCGTTCGCGGCCAGAACCTGTTTGCGATCGACCTGGCGAGCGGAGCCGAACGGCCGTTGACGACGCAAGGGCAGGGCACCGTCACCTGCGGCACGGCCGAGTTCGTCGCTCAGGAGGAGATGGACCGGCGAACCGGGACCTGGTGGGCGCCGGGCGACGGGCGGCTTGCCGTGGAATGCTTCGACGAGGCGAAGGTCCAGGTTGTAACCCGCGCGGCTATCGGCGCCAACGGCACGACCACGTTCGAGCAACGCTACCCGGCGGCAGGGACGCCCAACGTGACGGTGACCCTGCTGCTCATGGACCCGGACGGCGCACACACCGCGAAGGTCGACCTTGGCAGCGATCCGGACATCTATCTCGCCCGGGTCAACTGGTCGAAGGACGGCAAGACTTTGTTCGTCCAGCGCGAAAGCCGCGACCAGAAAAGGCTCGACCTGCTCGCCGTCGATCCCGCCACCGGGAGCAGCCGCGTCGTCCTCACCGAGACGTCGAAGACCTGGATCAACCTCAATGACGATTTCCGCCCGCTCAAGGACGGCAGCTTCATCTGGGGCTCCGAACGAAGCGGTTTCCACCATCTCTACCGCCAGGCCGGCGGCAAGCTCACGCAGATCACGCGCGGCGATTGGGCGGTGGGAGACTTGATCGGTGTCGACGAGGCAAATCACCGGCTGTTCTTCACCGGCAACAAGGACGGCGTTCTCGAACGGCACATTTATGCGGTCGACTATTTGAATCCGGGCGAGCCGGTCCGGCTGACACAGGCCGGATATTGGAATGAAGGCGTGATGGACAAGGCGGGAACGCGCCTGCTCGTCACCCGGTCATCTCCCGACCAGCCCTCGCAGGTCTATCTGGCCGACACTGCCGGCAAGCGGATTGCCTGGGTCGAGGAGAACAAGCTCGATTCCAACCACCCGTACGCGCCTTACCTGGCGACGAAGCAGCCAGTGAAATACGGAACTCTCAAGGCGGCGAACGGAAGCACGCTCTATTGGGAAATGATCACGCCGCCGCTGGAGAAAGGCAAGAAATACCCCGTCTACTTCGACCATTATGGCGGACCCGGAAGCCAGACGGTGAGGCGCGCCTGGATGAGCCCGATGGCGCAATATTGGGTCGGCAAGGGCTGGATCTATTTCCAGGTCGACAATCGCGGGTCGCCCAACCGCGGCCGCGCGTTCGAGGACCAGATCTACCATGCGATGGGAACGGTGGAGGTGGCGGACCAGGCGGCTGCGGCCCGCTGGCTCCAGAAGCAGGCGTTCGTCGATCCCGGCAAGATCGCGATCAACGGCTGGTCCTATGGCGGCTACATGAGCCTGAAGATGCTCGCAGCGGCGCCCGATGGGCTCTACGCCGCGGGGATCGTCGGTGCGCCGGTGACGAAGTGGGAGCTGTACGACACCCACTATACCGAGCGCTATCTCGGCAACCCTGCCAGGGACCCGAAAACATACCAAGCGTCTGACGCTCTGGCCGACGCGCTCAAGATCAAGCAGCCATTCCTGCTGTTGCACGGAATGTCCGACGACAATGTCGTGTTCGAGAATTCATCGATGCTGGCCGATGAGCTGCAGGCGGCGGATCATCCGTTCGACATGATGTTCTACGTCGGTCAGACCCATCGCATCGCGGGAGATGGGCGGCAGGCCCACGTCCAGCACACGATCGAGCGGTTCCTCGACGAGAAGGTGCTCGGGAAGCCCGCGAGCTAGCTCGCGCGCTTGCGGGCGGGGATCGAGCTGCGGTCGACGAGCCGAGTGTAGAGATGCCAGGTCGAATAGCCGAGCCACGGCAACACGACCGCAAGACCGATGAAAAGCGGGATCGAGCCCGCGACCAGAAGCACGCCGACGATGATTCCCCAGCGGATCATTGCGCCCGGGTTTTCCCTGGCGGCGCGAATCGAGGTCCGGACAGCGGTTGACGCCGAAATGTCGCAGTCGACCAGCATCGGCATCGACACCACGCTGAGAATGAGGACGGCGGCCGCGAAGGCGAGGCCGATAAGGCTTCCGATCACGATCATCGCCCAGCCGCTGCCGGTCGTGAACACGTCGCTCAGGAAGCTGCTTGTCGAGCCCGGCTCGACCCAGCCGAACAGGACGACGTAGAGGATTCCGGCGGCGAACAGCCACAGGCCGAAAATCGCGAGCAGAAGCCCCGAAACCGCCGCGATCTCGTCGAACGAGGGCCGCTTGCGAACATCGAGGAAGTGCGCCCAGTTGGAGTGGAGGCCCATCTCCCGTCGTCTGGCCATTTCGTAGAAACCGACGGCGACCACTGGCCCCAGGAGCCCGATACCCGCGGCGATCGGCAGGAACAGCGGAAGCAGTGGCCCGCCCAAAGTCGCGATCGCCGCCACGATGCCGATCAGCGGGTAGAGGATCATCAGAAAGATGATGTCGCCGCGCATCTCCATGAAATCGCGCCAGCCGTCGGCAAGCGATCGGCTGAGGTCGCCGGCTCCGACCCTCCGGACCGCGATCCGGGCTTTGGACGAAGCCGTCGGTTTCGAACCCTCGATCGTCCTGGCTGCCATCATGCTCTCCTCGGTTCGTGAGGCGCCGGCGGCGGACGCCGTGCGCTCGCTCATATGTCTATAACACAGAGCAAGCGGATTCGGGTCAGATGGCGAGCCGCGAAATCGTCAGCGTCGAGTCCGGCGAATATTGCGATCGCGCGAACCTTGGCCGTTGTTCGTTCAGCGGACGGGCAATTTGCGGCAGACCCCGGCTCGATCCAACCAGGGTAAATGCGATGCTGCCGGCAGCATTGGTGGTGAACTCCATCGTCGCTCCGTCGCAGGCGCGGCCGGCGCATTCGAGATAATATTCGCCCTTGGCGGAGCGATCGATCGGCCGGACGGAGCCGCTCGCTCCCGCAGTGACGATGCCCGCGACCCTGGGGCCGATCAGCATGATGTTGTCGGCGCCGTTCGCTTCGATCCGGAAAGTGACGGTTCGAAGCTTGCCGCGGCTGGTGCTGCTCAACAGTCGGATTTGCGGGGCGCGCACGGACAGTGACGGAGCCGGGGCAATCCAGCGCTTCCCCTTCAGGTGCGGGAGCTCGTCCCGGTGCCAGCCCGCCACGTTACCGTAGGTCTTCGGGAGCGGCGAGCCGTCATTGACCACCGACCAATAAGCATGGCCGGACTGGATATCGGTCGCATGCTGGATGACGAACCTTTGCTGCCGATCGGCGGAATAAGCCGGGGCCACGGCGACGGCCGACCAGCCGAGCAGTGCGAGAACGGTGGCGCCGGCGATTGCCGGAATCCTGCCTGCGCCGTCGACCAGGCCCTTGGCCTCGATCAGCCACGGAATCGCGATGAGCAGCGCCAGTGGCCCGAAGATGAACATCGGGCCGTTGTTCAACAGCTCGCCCAGCAGCGCGAGGACCTCTCCCAAGGTCAGCCAGAGCAGCACGGCGGCGGCGATCGCCCCGATGCGTTCCGCCGAAGTGCTCCATCTCCCGGCAAGAATGCCGGCAAGAGCAAGCAATGGCGGCAGCAGGAAATAGATAATCCCGCCGGGCGCCACCAGCAGGACGAGTGCGCCGATAAGCAGGAAACCGAGCCAGAAGCCGGCGCGCAGTTGTTCGACCGTCAGCCGCCGTCCGATCGTCGCAAGCGTTGCCACTGCCGCGAGTAGCCCGCAGGCATAAACGGCGAGATGGGTCCAGAGCGGGTACGCACGCCAGAAGCTGCCCGGCCGCGCCAATCCCATCACTTGCATCGCACACCACGAGAGTCCCGCCGAGACCAGGATTGCGGCGATCACGAGCACGACGCCGCGCAACAGGCGGCCACGTCGGAACCCGATTACCGCGAAGCTGGCGATCAGCAGGCCGAGCAGCGCGAATCCGGCCACCTGCGGCAGCATGATCAACTGGATCCCGGCAAGATCGGTGAACAGCACTGTTCCACCACCGTCGGGCCGATTCGAACCGGCGAGCCGGCGAGCCATGGCAAGGGTCTGGTCGCCCATGTGCTGGAGGCTTCGGACGTCGAGCGCCGCGATGTCGTCGCCCGGACTGTGATAGCGGGTCTCATTGCCGATCATCGCGAAGTTGAGCGTCAGCCAGCCACGCTCGGAGAAGCTGTTGACGTCAGTGTAATTGGGAAGCTGCCGGTAGACATCGGTTGTCAGCGAATTGGCGAACGGTCGATCCACGGCCTTGGCGAAGGCGCGCACCGGCGGCCCGTTGGGCAGGCTCGTCTCGAACATGGTCACCGGCCCGGTGACGCCGCGCGCCTCCAGGTTGATGAGGCTGTCGACTTTGCGGCTCAACGGATCGGCAAGAAAGGCCCGGGCCCCGACGAGGCCGAGCTCCTCGCCTTCGTTGAACAGCAGGAGCACCGGGCGCTGCAGCCGTTCGCCCCTCAGGATCGAAGCGACCTCCAGAAGCGTCGCAACCCCGACTCCGTCGTCGCCAGCGCCCGGGCCAACCGGAGTGCTGTCGTAATGCGCGTTCAGCAGGAGCGCCCGGCCGCCGTCCGGTCCGAGCGCGACGATGACGTTGCGGACCCGCGCACAGGTCACTCCGCGATCCTTGTAAAGCTCGTTGCAGGCGAACTGGTCGCGCACCACCGGTGTCAGGCCCAAGGATCGGATCTGCCCGATCAGCCGTGCGCGGACCGCATCGTCGCCGAAACTGTCGGCCGGATGGGGCTGCTGGTCGCCGAGAATGTTCGCCAGCCGCGCCTTGGCGCGCACCGCATCGAACTGGCCCGCTTGTGAAGCGCTGCGCAGCGCCGGCGGCTGTGCGAGAATGGCCGTCGCGGCAAGTCCGGCAAGAAGCGCGACCAAAAACGCGCACAGCAGCAATATCGGCCGACGCATGATCTGCCCCCCGCTTGTCCCCGGCTCCGCAAGCGCCATATCGATTTCATGGGCCGCGTGCGATAGGGCGCGGCACGCAAGGAGATTTCGAATGGGCTATCGGGTCGCCGTCGTCGGCGCCACCGGCAATGTCGGCCGGGAAATCCTCAACATCCTGGCCGAGCGGCAATTCCCGCTCGATGAACTCGCTGCGATCGCATCCTCGCGCTCGACCGGCGACGTCATCGATTTCGGCGACAGCGGCAAGGAGCTCCAGGTCAAGAACCTCGAGCATTTCGATTTTTCCGGCTGGGACATGGCGCTGTTCGCGGCCGGTTCCGAAGTCTCGAGACTCTATGCGCCAAAAGCGGCGGGCGCGGGCTGCACCGTTATCGACAACAGCTCGCTGTATCGCATGGACCCGGATGTCCCGCTGATCGTGCCGGAGGTGAACCCGGAAGCGATTTCCGGCTATCGCAAGAAGAACATCATCGCCAACCCCAATTGCTCGACCGCGCAGCTGGTGGTGGCGCTAAAACCCCTTCACGACGCGGCCAGGATCAAGCGCGTCGTCGTCGCGACCTACCAGTCCGTTTCAGGCGCCGGAAAGCGCGGCATGGACGAGCTGTTCGAGCAGTCGCGCAACATCTTCGTCGGAGATTCCAACGAGGCCCGACATTTCACCAAGCAGATCGCCTTCAACGTCATCCCGCACATCGATTCCTTCCTCGAGGATGGTTCGACCAAGGAAGAATGGAAGATGATGGTCGAGACCAAGAAGATCCTCGACCCGAAGATCAAGGTCAGCGCGACCTGCGTCCGGGTGCCGGTGTTCGTCGGCCACTCCGAGGCGGTGAACGTCGAGTTCGAAAATGAGCTCTCCGCCAAGCAGGCACAGAAAATTCTCCGAGAGGCACCAGGGGTGATGCTGGTCGATAAGCGAGAGGATGGCGGCTACGTGACGCCCGTCGAAGTGGTCGGCGAATATGCGACCTACGTCAGCCGGGTGCGCGACGATCCGACGGTCGATAATGGCCTGTCGCTGTGGGTGGTCAGCGACAACCTGCGCAAGGGCGCTGCGCTCAACGCGGTGCAGATCGCGGAGCTATTGGGCCGCCGGTACCTGCAGAAGGCGGCCTAAGACTCGTCACGGAGCACCAGGCTGGAAAAGCCAGCAAATTTCACCGATCTGGTCACCCTTGGGAACGATAACGAGCGTGCCGCTTCTCCAACTGTCGTCCGCAAAGATCAGGACTCGCTGTGAGTGCTCGAGCGGGCGAGAGATACAATGGTCAGATCGTTCTATTGAGTAGAGCTGAAAACCGAGACGATGAAGCTTATCGGCCGCGTCGTTCAGCCGGGTCGGAATAGAGAAATATCGAGGAGCGACGTTCTCACCTCTCGGCTGCAGCAAGGCGGTTTTGGTAAGCGGATCTGCAAAACCAAACCACCAGATGCCAATCAGGACCGCGATTGCGGCGAATAGCGTAGCGGCGATCTTCAACATAGTGGCGATTAAGACTTCTCCCCCCAGTACCTCAGCAGGTTCTGCTGGACGAGCTGCAGCCGGCTGAAGTTCTGCGGGTCCATCTTGTTGCCTTCCAGGGCCGCGACTTCGTTCAAGTCGTAGAGCAGGTTGCGCCGGAACGGGTCGGGCACGCGGCTCTGGATGAAGGTGATTGCGACCAGCCGCTCGCCCTTCGTCACCGGTTCCACCTCATGGAATGTATCGGACGGATAGAGGATTGCCTCGCCCGGTTTCAGCTTGAAGCTCAGGTCCCCGTCGCCCAGCCGCACATGCAGCGACCCGCCTTCGTAGCTTTCCGGATCGTTGAGGAAGATCGTGCAACTCAAATCGCTTCGGATCGTCTGGCCCGGAAGCTGGATGAAAGCCGCATCGGCATGGGCGGCATATTTCATTCCCGGTTTGTAGCGGGTGATCAGCGGCGGCGCGATGAGCACCGGGAAGGCGAACTCCGCGAACTCGGGGCTTCGGGCGAATGCCTGCAAAAGGAGCTGCGAGCTCTTCTGATAGGCCTGCTGCTCGTGCAGTTGCTCATTGTCCTTCGCCGCGTTGTGCGGATTGGTGATCCGGCCGTGCACGAACGGCGCCGAGGCGGCGATCCGCTTGCACTCGTCGATCTCCTGCTGGGTCAGGAGTGGAAGGACTCGGTACATTCAGCTCTCCGGGCGCGACAGGGCTCGCGCCAGCAGCGGCGACTTTTCGGCCGCCCTGTTCAGCAAGGCAAGAGCGCCGTCGATCTCGGCTCGGTGAGTCCCTTCGGCCTGGGCGATCAGGTCGCGGCGGAGCGCCGGGCTGTATTCATATTCCGTTGCCTTGGAGTAGCGGTGCATGAGCGGCCCGGTCGCGATCGCATGGATGCGCTCCGCAGGTGCTGCAAACCCGAAGAACTGGACGACCCGGCCAAGCTCGTTCGACATATCTTCGAGCATCAGGTCGAAATCTGCCCAGGCAATCTTCCGGTCCGCCATTGCGTCCGCCGCTGATTCGAGCGCGGTCATTTCGCACGCCCAGGCCGCGGCAGCGGTCTCGGACATGTTCCGGGGGTCGGGGAGCGAAACTCGGCCGCTCATGCGGCGTCGCCGCGACAACTCCAGCGCCGCAAGCTCCTTCACGCTGTTCTCGCCGGCCAGGATCGAAGCGATATAGGCGCGGGGCTTCGCATGGAGGAACAGAGCGCGTTCGCCCGGAGGCACCAACTCGGGAGCAATCTCCGAAACGAAGCTTGTCGCCTTGACCTGTGCCAGCTCCCGATCCCCGAAGGTCCGCGAAAACAGCGCCTGCGCCGCGAGAGCGAACTCAGCCCGCTCGTTGTTCGGAAGCGCGGCGACATCGCGGAGGAAGCGCGGCTCGCGGATCGAAAGGACCCCGTCCAGTTCGCCGAGAAGGCGAGCGACCAGGGTCGAGCCGACATGGCCGATGTGGAAGATCCAGCGCGCGTCCCGCCGGGCCTCGGCCGCGAGCGCGCTTCGAACCGCCGGCCATTCGACCACATGCTTGTCGCGCGGCTGCTGGAACATCCTGTCATCGAGGAAGCTCGAGTCGCGGTAGGCCTGGGCGTCCATCTTCACCAGTCGCACCAGGCCGCTCTGCGCGTCCAGGCCCTGCGCGAGCCAGGTGGCGTCGCGAGCGATCTCGTCAGGGGTGGGAGCACTGGACATGCGGTCACTTAACCGGCCAGTTGGGCGCGCACCACAGGGGACGAGTCATGACCCAGCAGATGACCGGCGGCTGCGCGTGCGGACGGATCCGCTACACCGCCACCGTTGAGCCGGACGAGGCCTATCTCTGTCATTGTCGAATGTGCCAACGGGCGACCGGATCGGTGTCGATTGCCTTCGTCACCTTTCCGCTCGACGGTCTGAGCTGGGAAAGGGAGCCCGACTGGTATGACAGCTCGCCGATTGCGCGCCGCCCCTATTGCCGCGAATGCGGCACCTCGCTCGGTTTCATGTTCAAGGAAGATTCCGACAGGATGGACCTGACCGTCGCCTCGTTCGACGATCCCTCGCCTTTCAAGCCGAAGCACCATTTCGGCGCCGAGAGCATGCACCGCGCCTGGCTCAACACCGAGGGTCTGCCCGAGTATCGCACCGATCAGTATCAGGCGCTGGTCGACAAATGGATCAAGGCGACGGGGAAAATGCCCGAGTGACGGAAGCGACGACTCACTTCTGGACTGCATCCGACGGGATCGAGCTCGCATTCCACGAGCTGGGCGAGGGCAGGCCGGTGATCCTGTTGCACGGCCTGTTCTCGGACGCGCAGATGAACTGGATCAAGTTCGGACATGCTCAGCGGATTGCCGACGACGGGTTCCGCGTGATCATGCCGGACCTTCGGGCGCACGGCGCCTCGGGACATCCCCACGATCCGGCGAGCTACCCGCCCGGAATTCTCGCCAGCGACCTTCGCGAGCTGGTGCGGCATCTTCAGCTCGATTCGTTCGACCTCGGCGGCTTCTCGCTAGGCGGGCGGACGACGGTGGAGGCGGTCGGCGAGGGAATGCGCCCAGGCAAGGCGGTGCTCGGCGGAATGGGCCTCGAAGGGCTGAGGCAATGGGCCCGGCGAAAGCAGTTCTACCTGGATGCGATCGCGGAGTTCGATACCGCCGCACGGGGCAATCCGCACTGGCTGGCGATCCAGTTCATGAAGACGATGAATGTCGATCGCGAAGCCGCTGCATTGCTCCTGCGCAGCTTCGCCGACGTCGATCAGCAGTGGCTGCAGGCCTTCACCATGCCTTCGGTGGTCGTTTGCGGAAGCGAGGATCACGACAATGGATCGGGGGAGGAGCTGGCGGCTGTGCTCCCCGACGCAATCTATCGGCAAGTGCCCGGAACCCACATGAGCTCTGTCACCAAGCCCGAGTTCGGAGAGGTGATCGCACGGTTCCTGGCCGGCTGATCCGCGGAATGATCCGCCTCTCGCCATGAAAAAGGGGCGCCCGGGAGAGCGCCCCTGGTTGGTCCATGGACCAGTTGATCACATTGTTGCGCTCTGCGGCTGCGCACGGCCGGTGGTTCGCCGCGCCCTCGCGGTGGAGCGGCTCGTCCCGGAACCGGTCGCGCGAGACGATTCGATCGCGCTCGACTCATTCGGTCCGTCGGTAAGCGCAAGGTCGCGCCTCGAGCCGCCCGACTGCCAGTCGTTGATCTGGTCGCCCAGACGGCCGATCTGGTCGCTTATCTGGTTACGCCTGGACCACAGGAACACGCCGGCTCCCACCGCCGCGGCGGCCGCTGCAGCGCTTGCGACCGGCCGATCGCGGACCGCGTCCATCCAATCGCTGCTATACTGGTTGCGGCCTTCCGGATTGTTATTGCGGCCTCGCTGATTGTTCCTCGCCATCGAAAATTCTCCTTTGAGCTCAATGGAGATTCAACGATCCGGACACGTGGCCGTTGCAGCTCATCGGTGAGGAGAGACCTCCGGGCGACGGGTCACCGGAACTTGCTCAAAGCGCCTCGAGCATATGCTCGGCGCTCGACGCCTTATATTCTCCGGGAGCTTCGACATTGAGCTGCTCGACGACACCATCGTCGACGACCATCGAATAGCGCTGGCTGCGCTTGCCCATCCCGAACTTGGAGCCGTCCATGGCAAGGCCGACCGCATCGGCGAACTGGCCGTTGCCGTCGCCGATCATGGTGATTTGCTCCGAACCGTCGCGCTCGCCCCAGGCGCGCATGACGAACGGATCGTTGACGGAGATGCAGGCGATCTCGTCGATCCCCTTGGCTTTCAGCTCGTTGGCCTTGTCGACATAGGATGGGAGATGGCGCGCCGAGCAGGTCGGAGTGAAAGCGCCGGGCACCGCGAACAAGGCGACTTTCTTGCCCTTGAAATATTCGCCGGTCGTTGTCGGCTGCGGTCCGTTGGACGTTGCGATTGCGATCGGAACGTCCGGAATGGTGTCACCGACTTGGATGGTCATGGCGAAATCTCCTGCTGGGCTGGGAAGGCGGCGAAATAGGCGTCACCAGGCATCCACTCAAGGCTTGCCGCACCTGCCTCTCCGTCCCAAGGTAAGCCGCGTGGCAAGTGTGCCTTACCTTTCCGGAAAGCTTCTCCTGGCGATGCCGGGAATGTCCGACCCGCGGTTCGAGCGTGCGGTCATCGCGATGTGCGTCCATGACGAAAACGGCGCCGTCGGGGTCGGAATCGGTCACAAGCGGGCGGGCCTGCGCTTTCGAGGCCTTCTCAAGCAGCTCGACATCGATCCCGGTGAGGCGCCCGATTGCGCGGTCCATCACGGCGGCCCGGTCGAGCCGGGGCGGGGCTTCGTCCTCCATTCGACCGACTGGGGCGGGCAGGACACGTTGCATGTCCAAGGAGCATCCGGCGAGCTGTTCGCGATGACCGGGACGATCGACGTGCTCCGGGCGATTGCGGAAGGAGCCGGACCGGAGCGCTGGATCGCCGCACTCGGCTATGCCGGCTGGGAAGAGGGCCAGCTGGAAAGCGAGCTGACCCGCCATGGCTGGTTCGCCGCCGACGGGACCGAAGCGATCCTGTTCGACACGCCGGCAGACGAGCGCTGGGCGGCGGCATTCAAGGGCGCGGGAATCGACCCGCGGCTCCTGTCGAGCCAGACCGGGGCAGCGTGAGCGAAGCGCGGATCCGCGACGTCACGATCTACGACGGCGAGGCGATCGCGACGATCTACGCGCATCACGTGCTGCACGGCACCGCATCCTATGAGGTCGAGCCGCCGTCGGTTGACCAAACGGCTGGGAAAATCGCCCGGATCACCGAGCGCGGCTGGCCGTTCCTTGTCGCGGAGATGGACGGCGAGGTCGTGGCTTATGCCTATGCGGAACAGCTTCGCGATCGCCCCGCCTATCGATTCACGTGCGAGAACAGCATCTACGTGCGTGCCGACCGGCTCGGCCGCGGTATTGGCAAGGCGCTTCTGAACGAACTTTGCGGGCGCGCCGAAGCGGTCGGCTTCAGGCAGATGATCGCGGTCATCGGCGGCGCCGAGCCCGCCTCGATCGCGCTCCATGAGCGCTGCGGCTTCGCAGTAGCCGGAAGGTTGCGGTCGGTCGGTTGGAAGAAGGGCCGCTGGCTCGACACGCTCTATATGCAGCGCCCGCTCGGGGCCGGCTCCGCCGAGCCCGGCGACGAGATATAAAGAATTCTTTATATTTGCCATGTGAGGCGAGTGCGGCTAGGGCGCGGCGGCAACAATACATCCGGAGAATGCTTCGTGGCGACCCAGGCTCAGACCCGATTCAACGACTATGTCGTCAAGGACATTTCGCTCGCGGATTTCGGCCGCAAGGAGATCGAAATCGCCGAGACCGAGATGCCCGGCCTCATGGCGCTCCGCGAGGAATATGGTGTGTCCAAGCCGTTGAAGGGCGCGCGGATCACCGGGTCGCTGCACATGACGATTCAGACGGCGGTGTTGATTGAAACGCTGAATCACCTCGGCGCCGAAGTCCGCTGGGCCTCCTGCAATATCTTCTCCACCCAGGACCATGCGGCGGCGGCGATCGCGGCCGGCGGCACGCCGGTCTTCGCCGTCAAGGGCGAGACGCTCGAGGATTATTGGGCCTATGTCACCCGGATCTTCGACTGGGGCCAGGACACCACCGCCAATATGATCCTCGACGATGGCGGCGACGCGACCATGTTCGTGCTCTGGGGCTATCGGGTCGAGCAGGGCGAGGCGCTATTCGAACCGTCGAACGAGGAAGAGGAAATTTTTGCCGCGACCCTGAAGCGCTTCCTGAAGGAGCGGCCGGGCTACCTGACCAAGACGGTCGAAGCGATCAAGGGCGTTTCCGAAGAAACGACCACCGGCGTCCACCGCCTCTACGACCTCGCCAAGCAGGGCAAGCTTCCCTTCCCGGCAATCAACGTCAACGACAGCGTCACCAAGTCGAAGTTCGACAATCTCTACGGTTGCCGCGAGAGCCTGGTCGACGCGATCCGCCGCGCGACGGACGTGATGCTTGCCGGCAAGATCGCCTGCGTCGCGGGATTCGGCGACGTCGGCAAGGGCTCGGCCCAGTCCCTTCGCAATGGCGGAGCCCGGGTGATCGTTACCGAAGTCGATCCGATCTGCGCGCTTCAAGCGGCGATGGAGGGCTATGAGGTCGTGACGATGGAAGACGCGGTCAAACGCGCCGACATCTTCGTCACCGCGACCGGCAACATGGACGTGATCACGCTCGACCACATGCGGGCGATGAAGAACATGGCGATCGTCAGCAATATCGGCCACTTCGACAGCGAGATCCAGATCGGCGCGCTTGCAAACATGAAGTGGACCGAGATCAAGCCGCAGGTCGACGAGGTCGAATTTCCCGACGGAAAGAAGATCATCGTCCTTTCCAAGGGGCGGCTGGTCAATCTCGGCAATGCGACCGGTCATCCGAGCTTCGTGATGAGCTCCAGCTTCACCAACCAGGTGCTTGCCCAGATCGAGCTGTTCACGAAGACCGGCGAGTACAAGAACGACGTCTATGTGCTGCCCAAGCACCTCGACGAGAAAGTGGCGAGGCTCCATCTCGACAAGCTCGGCGTGAAGCTGACCAGGCTTTCCGAAAAACAAGCCAATTATATCGGCGTTTCGGCCGAAGGGCCGTTCAAGCCGGACCACTACCGCTACTGAAGCGAGCGCCGCGTCTGGGCGCACTCCAACCCTTTGTTTTGCTTGTCGCTTGCGCATATGAACGGCGCATGGGCGAGGGGAGGGTTGACGCGTGAGCGGGCTTGCAACGACCGGCGTCATCGCCGCCGCTCTGGCCGCGTTGTGGATTTTGATCGCAGCGGCCGTGTCGATCGTCGCCGCGCGCCGCGTTCGCGACGCAAGCACCGTCCTTTCGGCCGCTCGATCCCTCCAGAATCTTCTCGACCTGTCGCCGGGCCGTCCACTGGTGGTTCGAAGCGACGGCGGTATCGAGTGTGACCAGCGGTTTCTTCGCGAGATCGGGATCGACAAATCGCCGCGGACTCTTGCCGGCCTGGCTGGCGATGACAGCGGGCTGGTTCGTGAGGATGTCGACAGTCTTGTCGGCGAAGTCGGAAGGGCGGCGCTTTCGGGCGAGCGTATCCAGTGGCAAGTCCGAGTTGCCGGATCAGGACGGGTGCTCGACGTCCGCGGAGCCCCGGCACCCGCACCGGAACCAGCCGGGACCATCGTCCTGTGGTTCTTCGACACGAGCGCCGCGGAAAGCGAGCGATCGAAGCTGTCGCAGCGGCTCGAGCAGACCGAAGCCGCGCTCGATGCCCTGACCCGCCTGATCGAAGCCGCGCCATTCCCGATGTGGTACCGCGGGCCGGACCTCAATCTCGGCCTGGTGAACAGCGCTTTCGTCGAGGCTGTCGAAGGCCGCGACGCGGCGGACGTGATTGCCAGGTCCAGCGAGCTGGTAGGTGACACCGAGGGCGCCAAGGCAACGGCATTGGCGGCGATCGAGGGCGGCAGGCCGACATCGCGAAAGCAGGCGGCGATCGTCCGAGGCGAGCGCCGGATGCTGGAGATCGTCAACGTCCCGCTGCCCACCGGCGCGGTCGCCGGGTTCGCGCTCGACGTGCAGGACCTGGACGATTCCCGAGCCGAACTGGCCAGGCACATCCAGTCGCAACGGGACCTCGTCGACCGCATGGCCGCCGGGGCCGCGCAATTCGATGCCGACCGTACGCTGAGCTTCTTCAACCTGCCGTTCGCGGCGATGGCGCAGATCGAGCCCGAATGGCTGAGCGACAAGCCCGAGTTCGACCGGGTGGTCGAACGGATGCGGGAGAACAACCGTCTGCCCGAAACTCGCGATTTCCCGAGCTGGAAAGAGGAACGCCGCGGCTGGTTCACCAGTCCGGACGAGGTGGTTGAGGAGGACTGGATGCTTCCGGACGGCGACCACTGGCACGTGGTCGGCCAGCCTCTTCCCGACGGCGGGCTCCGGGTCTTCCTCGAAGACCGGACCGAGCAGGTGCGCCTGGCCTCGGCGCGCGACACGCTGCTTCGAGTGCGATCGGCGACATTCGACAATCTGTTCGAGGCAATCGGAGTGTTCGCAAGCGACGGTCGGCTTTACCTGTGGAACCGTCGATTCAGCCAGGTGTGGGACCTGGACGAGGACTGGCTCGCCGAACATCCGCGGGTGGACGAAATGGTCCCGGCGCTCGCTCGCAAGCTCGTCAACCCGACCGCCGCCGCGCAGATCCGCGAAATGGTCCGCAAGACCACTAACGAGCGCGAGACTTCCAACGGGCGGCTGACGTTGACCGACGGCCGTCACTTCGAGTTCGCTGCGGTGCCGCTTCCGGACGGGAACGCGCTCTTCACGCTGGTCGATGTCACCGATTCCACGCGAATCGAGTCCGCGCTCCGGGAACGGGCGACCGCGCTCGAGCAGGCGGACAGGGTCAAGACCGATTTCGTCGCGAACATGAGTTACGAATTGCGCACGCCGCTGACGTCGATCGGCGGTTTCGCCGAGATGCTTTCACAGGGCTATGCGGGAGCGCTGACCCCGGCCGCCTCCGACTATGTCCAGGCGATCCTTGAATCGGTCGCGCGCCTGTCCAAGCTCATCGATGACGTGCTCGACCTTACGCAGGGCGATTCGGCCGGAATCGTCCTGGAACGCGAGCGGGTGGACATGGCCGGCCTGTGCAAGGCAGCGGTCGAGAAGTTCGAAAAACGCGTGAAGGAGAAGGGGCAGAAGCTCCAGAGCGAGATTTCGAGCAGCACCGGCAACGTGATCGGGGATGCACGCCGGCTTCGCGAATCCATCGAGCACGTCCTCGAGAATGCAGTCGCTTATACCGACCGGAGCGGGAAGATTTCCGTGAAGGCGTCCGGAAACGAGGACGAGGTGACGATCCTGGTGAGCGATAATGGCGCCGGGATCGCCAAGAAGGACCTGCCGCGGATCTTCAACCGCTTCGACCGGGTTGCCCACGACCCATCGCGCGGCGAGGCGGCGCTTGGCCTCGGGCTGCCGCTGAGCCGACAGTTCGTCGAGGCGCATGGCGGCAAGGTCGACCTCGTCTCGGCGAAGGGAAAGGGAACCACCGTCACGCTCACCATTCCTCGCGCGCCGAAATGATATTGGCCGACGAAGCTGCGACCCGGGCGCTCGGAGAACGGCTTGCGAAACGGCTTCGGCCCGGCGACGTCGTCACGCTCTCCGGGCCGTTGGGGGTCGGAAAGACGGCGTTTGCGCGGGCGATCATCGGGGCGCTCGGTCATTCGGGCGAAGTGCCGAGCCCGAGCTTCGCGATCGTCCAGCCCTATGACGAACTCGAGCCGCCGGTCTGGCACGTCGATCTCTACCGAGTGGAGCAGCCGCAGGAGCTGGACGAGCTGGGGCTGGATTCGGCGGCGGGCGCGGCCCTGATCGTCGAATGGCCGGAGCGGGCTGGACGCACTACCTGGCCGGACGCGCTCCGGCTGACGCTGGAATTTGCGCAAGGCGGCGCTCGACGCTTGACAGCCGACGTGCCTCCGGCATGGCAGGACCGATGGCCTCCCCTATGACCG
>Ga0207657_10003410_pt1 | contig 16962 bp, 12 predicted proteins | sample KBSC33metaG_FD_184316 | JGI IMG/M metagenome (GOLD analysis project Ga0207657, IMG submission 184316) | Corn rhizosphere microbial communities from Kellogg Biological Station, Michigan, USA - KBS C3-3 metaG (SPAdes) (version 2) | ecosystem: Host-associated > Plants > Roots > Rhizosphere > Soil ... | reverse complement strand
GCCAAGCACCCGGCGGCGTTCGGCGCGCCCTTCCGGCAGGTGTGGTCCGAGATCTGGCCCGACCTCGTGCCGATCGTCGACCGCGCGTTGTCGAACATCTCCGCCTATTTCGAAGACCTGCCGCTCACCATGGACCGCCACGGCTTCCGCGAGCAGACCTGGTTCACGTTTTCCTATTCGCCGCTGCACGACGGCCACGGCCGCGTGGCCGGCCTGTACTGCACCTGCATCGAGACGACGGCCCGCGTGCAGGCCGAGCGCCGTGCCGCGTTCGAACTGACGGTGGCCGATGCGCTGCGTCCGCTGGCGTCGAGCGACGACGCCATCCGCAAGGGCTGCACCCTGCTGGGCCTGGAGCTGGGCATGGCGCGCGTGCTGTACGGCGAGGTCGACGATGCGCTCGCCACGATGGCGGTGCCGCGCGACTGGTGCCGGCCCGGCCTCGCCGGCGTCGCGGGCCACACGTTCGCCATCGACGCGTTCGGCCCGGAGCTCGAGCGCGCCGGCCGCGCGGGCGACGTCGTCGCGGTGGCCGACGTGCGCACCGACCCGCGCACGGCCGCGCGCCAGGGCACGTATCTGGCGCTCGACATCCAGGCCTTCCTCGCGGTGCCGCTGCGCCGCAGCGGGCGCCTGCAGGCCTTCCTCATGCTGGGCCTCGACCGCCCGCACGCGTGGACCGACGCGGAAGTGGCGCTGGCGCGCGGCACGGCCGAGCGCATCCGCGCGGCCGCCGACCTGGCGCGCGTGCAGGGCACGCTGCGCGACGAGCGCGACCGCAGCCGCACGATCCTCGACACGATCGCGGAAGGCTTCATGCTGCTCGCCAGCGACTGGACCGTCCTGCAGATCAACACGGCCGGCCTGCGCATCGCGCACATGGACGCGGACGACATCATCGGCCGCAACCACTGGGACATCTGGCCGGAAGCGATCGACAGCGCCGCGGGGCGCATGTATCGCCGCGTGATGCGCGACCGCGTGGCCGGCACGGCGGAGTACCGCCAGCGCATGGCGGACGGCGCCGAGATCTGGTGCGAGGTGCGCGCCTATCCGACGGCCGACGGGGGCCTCGTGTCGTTCTTCCGCGACGTCACGGAGCGCAAGGCCGCCGAGGACCAGCTGCACACGGCCGACCGCCGCAAGGACGAATTCCTCGCGATGCTGGCGCACGAGCTGAGGAACCCGCTGGCGCCGATCAGCGCCGCCGCCGATTTGCTGCGCATCGGCCGCCTCGACGAAGCGAGGGTGCGCCAGAGCAGCGCCATCATCGGCCGCCAGGTGCGCCACATGACGAGCCTCGTGGACGACCTGCTGGACGTCTCGCGCGTGACGCGCGGGCTCGTCACGCTCGCGCGCGCGCCCGTGGCGGCGCGCACCATCGTCGACGAGGCGATCGAGCAGGTGCGCCCCATGTTCGAGGCGCGCCGCCAGCATCTCGCCGTCGACATCGCCGACCCGGACGCCACGGTGCTCGGCGACCGGGCGCGTCTCGTGCAGGTGCTCGCGAACCTCCTGAACAACGCGGCCAAGTACACGCAGGAAGATCGCAGCATCGACGTGGCGGCCACCGTCGACGCGGCGCGCGGCCGGCTGCTGCTCGTCGTGCGCGACCAAGGCATCGGCATCGAGCCGGAATTGACGGGACACGTGTTCGACCTGTTCACGCAGGCGCAGCGCTCGGTCGACCGCGCCCAGGGCGGCCTCGGGCTGGGCCTCGCGCTCGTCAAGAACCTCGTCGAGCTGCACGGCGGCACCGTCCTCTGCACGAGTCCGGGGCTGGGGCAGGGCAGCACGTTCGAGGTGGCGCTGCCGCTGATGGCGCCCGCCACGCACGCGGCGCCGCGCGCCGCGACCCCGGACACGGCCGGCGTGGCGCCCGGCGGACGGCGGCCGCTGCGGCTGCTCGTGGTGGACGACAACGTCGACGCCGCGGCCACGCTGGGCATGCTGCTGGAAGCGTGCGGCTACCTGGTGGAGGTCGAACACGATTCGCACCGCGCGCTCGAGCGGGCGCGCCAGCAGCGGCCGGACGTGGCGCTGCTCGACATCGGCCTGCCGGACATGGACGGCAACGAACTGGCACGGCGCCTGCGCGCGGACGCGCAGACGGGCGCGATCGTGCTGGTGGCCGTCACGGGCTATGGACAGGAACAGGATCGCCGCGCGGCGTTCGAGGCGGGGTTCGACCATCACCTCGTGAAGCCCGTCGACATGGACGAGCTGGCGGGCCTATTGGCTGGGATCGAGGCTGAGCGGTAACGCGGACACCGGCCGCCCACGCGTTAATACGTGCACGCACAGCCAGATGCCGGCCGTAGGGTGGGCACCCCGTGCCCACCAAGCGCATGCATCGCGGCAACGCTACGGTGGGCACAGGGTGCCCACCCTACGTGACGTGCGGCAGCTTTTTAGCGCATCTGCGTGTAATTCACAGGCACCCAGCGATACCCCTTGCCCTGCGTGGTGAGATGCCCGAGGCCAGGGAATTGCAAGTGCGCCCCGCCGACCAGCCAGCCGTTCTTGGCCGCCTCGTCGAACACGCGCTTGCGTGCCGCGTACGCGGCCTTCTCGTCGGTGTCGAAGCTGATGGTCACTTGCGGATTGTCGAACTGGACGGCGGCCAGGTGGATCAGGTCGCCGATCAGCACGAGCTTCTGGCCGTGGCTTTCCACCGTGTAGACCGTGTGGCCCGGCGTGTGGCCGTGTTCGGCCATCGCGGAGACACCCGGGACCAGCTCGCCGTCCGCATCGATGGCCTTGAACTTGCCGGCCTTGATGTACGGGTTGATCGACGCCATCGCGCCCTTGAAGAAGTCCTTCTTGTCGGCCGGGGCCTTGTCCATATTGGCCTGGCTGAGCCAGTAGTCGGCGTCGGCCTTACCGGCGCGCACGATCGCGTTCGGGAACACGCGCTGGCCGTTGTTGACGAGGCCGCCGACGTGGTCGCCGTGCATGTGCGTGATGTAGATCTCGTCGATCTGTTCGGGCTGGTAGCCGGCCGCCTTCAGGTTGTTGACGAACTTGCCGACGGTCGGGCCGAACAGGGCGCCGGCGCCCGTGTCGACGAGCACGAGCTTGCTGCCCGTGTTGATCAGGAACGCATTGTCCGAGGTTTCCACCGGCACCTTGAGGAAGTTCTTCGCGATGGCGGCGCGCGTCACTTCCGGCTTCTCGCGCATGTACTGGTCCATCGGCAGGTCGAACGTGCCGTCGCTGATCGGCGTGACTTCGACGTCGCCCACCATCACGCGGTAAAAGCCGGGGGCGGGCGTCTTGACCATCGGCGCGGCGGCCTGGGCGACGGGAACGGCGAGACCGGCGGCGGCCATGGCGAGGGCGGCGGCGAGCAGGGTCTGCTTGAGCGGTTTGATCATGTTGTTATCCTCGATGAATGAACGAAACGCGCGAACGCGGGTCTCTCATCGTACATGATTGTTCAGTAACTCGCTGGACCCTGCGGGCCGCCCGCGCGGCTTCTTTGCCTTCGGTCAGGGGCGGCCGCGTCCCAGCGGCAAGGTGCGCAGCACGCGCCGTTCGTGTTCCTCGTCGTGCAGCGTGGCCGTCGCCTTGATCAGGTCGCTGCGGCTGACGATGCCCACCAGTTGCGCATGGCCCGGTTGCGCCACGACGGGCAGCCGTTCGATGCCGTGCACGGCGAGGCGCGTGGCGACGGCGCGGCACGTTTCGCCGGGCAGCGCGACGAGCGGCGGATTGGCGCCGTACAGCGCGCCGACGGTCGTCTCCGGCGGGTGGCCCGCCAGCGTGTCGCGTTCGAGCATGCCGATGACGACGCCGCTCCGGACGACGGGGAACGCGCGGTGCTGCTGCCCGGGGCCGAAGCGCGTGGCCAGCACGGCGCCGATCGTGTCGTTCGCATCGACGTGCAGCACGTCCGTCGTCATCACCTCGGCCACGCTGTGGCGCTCGAGCGGATCGATGCCGTATTCGCGGTAGATGTGGTGGCCGCGGCGGGCGATCTTTTCCGTCAGGATCGAGCGGCCCATCGTCAGCACCGTGAAACCGTACGCGCCGGCCGACGCGGCCAGCAACGGCAGCAGGGAGTTCGCATCGTGCGTGAGCTCGAACGCGAACACGACGGCCATCACGGGCGCGCGCATCATGCCGCCCAGGGTGGCGGCCATGAAGACGAGGGGCCACAGCGCGGGATCGGCGCCGGGCAGGTACGGGCCCAGCAGGGCGCCGAGGCCGGCACCGAGCATCAGCAGTGGCGCGAGTACGCCGCCGGACGTGCCGGAGCCGAGCGCGATCAGCCAGATAACGAGTTTCACGGCGAGCAGGCCGACGATGGCGCCTGCCAGCATGTGATTGTGCAGGAGGTCGCCGATGACGTCGTAGCCGACGCCCAGCGCGCGCGGCTGGAAATAACCGCCGATGCCGACGGCGAGGCCGCCCAGCGCGGGCCACCACATCCAGTGGATGGGCAGGCGGTGGAAGGCGTCCTCGACGCGGTACAGCGCCGTCGACATCAGCCACGCGAGTGCGCCGCACGCGATGCCCGCGACGAGGCAGGACACGAGGGCGATGGGGCTCACGGGCGCCGTCTGCAGCGGGAACAGCGCGCCCGCGCCGATCGCGAGCGGACGCAGGAAGCCCGCGACGGCGCACGCCGTCGCCACGGGCAGCAGGCTGCGCGGGCGCAGTTCGAACAGCAGCAGTTCGACGGCCATCAGCACGGCGGCCACCGGCGTGCCGAACACGGCCGTCATGCCGGACACGGCACCGGCCACGAGCAGCGACTTGCGTTCGCCGCCCGTCAAATGGAAGTACTGGGCGATCAGCGAGCCGATCGCGCCGCCCGTCATGATGATCGGGCCTTCCGCGCCGAACGGGCCGCCGCTGCCGATCGCGATGCCGGACGACAGCGGTTTCAGCACGGCGACCTTCGGCGACATCGCGCTGCGCTTGAACAGGATCGCCTCGATCGCTTCGGGAATGCCGTGGCCGCGGATGGCTTCCGTGCCGAAGCGGGCGATGAGGCCGATGATGAGGCCGCCGAGCACGGGGATCGCGATCACCCATGCGCCCAGCGTGTTGTTGGCCGGCGACAGGTCGTCGAACGAGAATCTGCCGTAGAAAAACAGGTCCGTGAAGAAGCGGATCATCGTCAGCAGGACGCGCGCGGCGACCGTGCTGAGCGCGCCGATGACGGCGGCGAGGGCGGCGATGCGGATCAAGCTCGCGTCGCCGGAGAAATCGCGCCGGGGCGCGGTAGGGTGCGTGGTCGTTTTCATATTGTCATGCAAGAGTGGGAACGGTGAAGACGCCTTGCAGGGCGCGCAGTTCGGCGCGGTGGACGGCGGCGAGGCGCGTCAGCAAGGCTTCGCCCTTGGGCAGCAGGTGCACTTCGACGCGGCGCCGGTCGGCCGCGTTCGTGCGGCGCTCGACGAGCTCGCCCGCTTCGCAGCGCGTGACGAGCGCGACGACGCCATGCTGCTTGGCCTGCAGGCGCTCGGCCAGTTCGCCGACGGTGGCCCATTCGCGTCCGGGAAAACCCTTGATGTGCAGGAGGAGCAGGTATTGCAGCGGCGTGATGCCTTCGGCCTGCACGGCGTTTTCGGAGAAGCGCTCGTAGCGCCGCATCTGGTAGCGGAATTCCGACAATGCGGCGAAATCCGGCTTGGACAGCGGGGGTGATTCGTCGTTCACGGGGATGGACCTGCGGGAGGGCGTTGGCTTTGGGAACCAAATAATATATCATAACGTGATATTTTTTTGCAGCGACAGGAATAATGCTGGAACACAGTTTGGAATGGTTGCGTTCGTTCGTACCGCAACCGAATACGGTGCCGCGCGGCGAACGCATGCGCGCGGTGGCAGGGGCCCTCGTGGGGTTGTTCGTGACGGCGATCCTCAGCGACATGCTGACGAAGGGATCGGGCATCGGGCCGTTGGCGCTCGTCGCGCCGATGGGCGCGTCGGCCGTGCTGCTGTTCTGCGTGCCGGCCAGCCCGCTGGCCCAGCCGTGGTCCGTGATCGGCGGGAACACGATTTCCGCGCTGATCGGCATCATCTGCGCGAAGAGCGTCGCCAATCCGGCGCTGGCCGCGCCGCTCGCGGGCGCCTGCGCCATCTTCGTCATGTTCCTGCTGCGCTGCCTGCACCCGCCCAGCGGCGCGGTGGCGCTGACGGCCGTCCTCGGCGGACCCGCGATCCACGCGGCCGGCTTCACGTTCGCCTTCCTGCCCGTCTGCCTGAACTCCACGTTGATCGTGCTGGCCGCGCTCGTGTTCAACAACCTGACGGGCCGGCGCTATCCGCACAACCAGAAATCGATGCTGCGCACGGCGCAGCAGGCGGCACACGCGACGCACGACCCGGCGCCGATGGCGCGCCTGGGCTTCACGGCCGAGGACCTGGACGCCGTGCTCGCGCGCTACGGCCAGGTGCTGGACGTCAGCCGCGACGACCTGGAAGAGATCCTGCTGCAGACGGAGCAGCGCGCCTACGCCCGCCGCTTCGGCACGGTGAACTGCGGCGCGATCATGTCGAAGGACGTCGTGACGGCCACGCCCGAAATGACGCTGGCGGAGGCCTGGCGCCTGCTGCGCCACCACAACCTGCACGCGCTGCCGGTGCTGGACCCGTCGCGCCGCGTGGCGGGCATCATCGGCCAGAGCGATTTCCTGCACCATGCGGGCCTGGACGATTACCAGACCGTGGCCGAGCGCCTGCGCGGCCTGTTCGCCCACGTGCTGGGCGTGCGCCCGGAGCGGGCGGCGACGGTGGGGGAGTTGATGTCGACGAAGGTCGCGGTCGTGAGCGCGGACGAACCGATCGCCACGCTCGTCCCGTTGATGAGTAACGTGGGCCTGCACCATATTCCGGTGGTGGACGAGCGTGCCGTGTTCCTCGGCGTCGTGAGCCAGTCGGACTTGCTGGCCGCGCTGTTTGAAGCCCGGTTGGCTGAAGCGGCCTGAACTCCCCTTAAGCCGTCTTTGCTTCGATCAGGCTGCGGATGATGTTGATGACTTCATACGCCTTTTGTTCATCAATATTCTGGCCCTCGATCACGGAGCGCTTGAACGCGAAACCCCCGACCCAGCTCGAGTTCTCGACTACGCCCACCGTCAATTCCTTGTTCAGGAAATAGTAAAGTGGACCGACAATCAAGCCGAGTCCAAAAAATGGCGTCAGGAGCAACCCGAGCAGCAGGGCCGTTTGCCAGGGCTTGACGTAGCCGTAATAGGCCGAGCAGACCGACAGCATCGGAATGACGCGTTTTTGCTTGCCAGACAAGGAACCCGCCGTGAATACGATCATCGTGTCCCGGATTTCGACTTCCGTGGTGGGATCGATACCGATGACCGACAAGAGCCAAGCGAACAGACCGGCCTCGCGCCCGATCAGGTGCACATAATTTCCGTCTTTGTTCTGGGTTGTGCCGGCGTACCATTTCTTGATTACGAGTGCCATTGGTAATTTTCCTTTAGGTATAAATTGTTTGCAACGCAGATACTGAGCTGAAGAACATCAATTCCTATGGGAAATTATAATTCTATTATGGAACAAAATTTGGTGCGTAGCTCGAAATAATTGCTAATGGTGAAGTTTCTTCAACCGCTTGTGCCGAAGCGGGCCGGAAGCGGCCTGTCGTGACAATCGGAGAGCTTTCCTCGAGGGCAACCTGCTAAGCTGATCCGAACGACTGAGTTATGCGTCGACCTTTTTAGTCGATCTCGCGCAATATTCTTATCCTATAAAGATCAGGGACGCTCGAAATGAAGAAACGCAGCATCGCCGTCACCGTATTCGCTGCGTTCATTGGCATACTGACCCTGCCCGCGAGGGCGGTGACCATTCCCGCTGGGATGGATTGCTCGGAGATTCCCGGTACAACCGAGTATTTGCGCGGTCACCGGATCGTGATGTTTGGCGAAGGTCACGGCACCAAGGAATCACCGGCCACTTTTTTGCGCATCGTGTGTACCGCCCTCAAACAAGGCGCCAGCGTTGCGGTCGGCCTGGAAATACCCGTCGACCTGAATGAGCCTCTCGCCACATATCTGCAATCGACGGGTGACCACGCCGCCCGTACCGCACTGTTGCGCACCGATTTTTGGAAGGAAGGCCAGGATGGCAGGGCCAGCGTGGCGATGGCCGATATGATCGACGGTTTCCGGCGTTTGCGTCAGGCCGGCTTTCCTCTGGCAGTGTTTGCCATGCAAGGCGCAGGCACCGACTGGTACGTTCGCAATGACGAGAAGATGGCAGCGCGGATACGCGAGGCGTTTAATGCCGGCCCGACTTCGCTCATTTTGACGTTGACCGGTAATGTTCACAGTATGAAAACCAGGCCTGAATGGTTCCCTGCTGAAGTACCCTCGCCGATACCCACTTACCTGAAGGACCTCGACCCGGTCACGTTCGACTTGAGCTCGACTGGTGGAAGCGCCTGGAACTGCCGAAACGAGTGCGGTCCTCATTCCGAAGCCGTTCGCTCCGGCCCCGATGAATTTGTCGTCGCCGCATCAGGGATGGGCGACGCCTATACTGGCCAGATCAACATTGGCAAAACCACAGCATCGCCGCCGGCCGCACGTGCTGAACCTCTTCATTGACAGTCGACTTCCCGGCGCCGTTGCGTGCGTGCGAGAAAACACGACGGCGCGGTGTTTGGTCTGGTCGACGTCAAATTGACCGAGCGTTTCGGGTCGCCAGCGGCCCGTCAAGCTGTGGTCCTTCAAACATACTGCCTCAGTGACACCTTCGGTTGCAACAATCGTCGTTTTGCTTCCGTAGACGGTGAGTCACCGTACTGAATCTCCCTGTCGGAAGGCTTACGGTGAAGCTTTCAGCTAGATAGCACGTCCAGAAAGCGAGCCTTTTCACTTCGCCCCATGGCGGCCCGGTACGAATACCGACCACAGGAGGACAATATGACCATATCCGCTCACGAGATGCATGAAGCCGACACCCGGCTAGCTGCCGCCGAGTCGGGAACGAATGAGCAATTCCAAGCGTTGAAATCGAAGGTTTCAGATGTGTTGTCCTCTCCGTACGTGCGCGGCGCCGCTGTACTGGGAATCTCGGCGGCAGGCTATGCGCTGTTCAGGCGCAAAAAAGCCCCGATAGTCGACGTGGCACCGGAGCGCAGCGATCGCCTCGGGGAGATGCTCAAGGTTGGCAGCTTTGTTCTGTCACTGGTCGCGCCGATTGCCTCGGCCATGAGCAACGCCAGCGTCGACGCATCCACTCCGGTCGAGAAAGAAACGGCACCCGCGCCGACGCGTTTCGAGGATCGCAAACCTGACGTGAAGGACCCGGAACCATCTGCAAGCACGCCTGCGCTCCCTAAGTTCGAGCAAACCTCCACGAGCTGGATCGGTCGGCAGTGGCAGATCTTCCTGGCGGCGGCAAACGCATGGATGGACGATTACGCGCCGAGCATGGGGGCAGCGCTTTCGTATTACACGCTGTTTTCCCTGGCACCGCTATTGGTGCTGATCATCGCGATTGCCGGGATGGTATTTGGACAGGACGCGGCACAAGGCGCAATTATTGCGCAGTTTCAAAGCATTATGGGCAAGCAAGGGGCGATGGCCTTGCAGGGCTTGCTGAAAGCTGCGCGCGAACCGTCTACCGGGATCCTCGCCAGTATCGTTGGCGGTGTTCTTCTGCTGGTGGGCGCAACCGCGACTTTCGCCGAGCTGCAAACCGATCTGGACCGCATCTGGCGGGTGCCGGCGAAAGTGAAACCGTCGGGCATCTGGGGTTGGGTGCGCAGCCGGATATTATCGTTCGGGCTGGTGCTCGGACTTGCCTTCATGCTGATGATTTCACTCGTCGTCAGCGCCGCGCTCTCAGCGGCGAGCGACTGGTTGGGCGGGGTGACCGCCGCGGAAAGCGTGTTGGCGAACATATTGAATTTCATCGCGTCGTTCGCCCTGTTCACGGTTCTGTTTGCGATGATTTACAAGATCATGCCAACCGCGAAAATATCCTGGCACGATGTCTGGATGGGGTCCGCAGTGACAGCGTTGCTCTTCAACGTAGGCAAATCCTTGATCGGCTTGTACCTCGCGAAATCGAGCGTGGCCACGGGTTTTGGCGCAGCCGGCTCGTTCGTGATTCTCGTCGCGTGGTTCTATTATTCTGCGCAGATTTTCCTGTTCGGCGCCGAATACACCTGGGTGTACGCCAACAGCAAAGTACAGAAGGGGTAGATCGGACTTTCGTTCACACTCGCGACGGTTCTGCCCAATGTAAAAAAGGCCAACATAACTGTTGGCCTTTTCACATTAGAAATGCCGTTCCAACGGCAGGTCTTAACGGGCTCGGTATCCTGGCCGCGTCAACCTTCGTTTGCCCCGCAGCACTTCTTGTACTTCTTGCCGCTGCCGCACGGGCAATCGTCGTTGCGGCCGACTTTCGGCTCGTCGCGGCGCACGGTTTCCACGGCAGCCTTGCGGCGCGGCACCCAGAAGCGGTGGATGCCCGGCAGGTTCGCCTCGATGTCCAGCGCGAGCTTGTGCGCCTTCTTCGGATCTTCGACTTCCGCCAGCTCGCTTTCGTCGATCTCGTCGGCGCCCAGCAGGTAGATGGGGCGCATCAGCGGGCCCGCTTCCGAATCCCAGATCTCGTCCCAGGAACCGGGACGCAGTTCCATGCCTTCCCAGAAGCCCCAGCACCACGCCTCGGCGTCGATCAGCGTCTCGCCATTGATGTCGTGCTCGACGTACAGCGGCTCGAATTCCTTCGGCGCGACCTCGAACGTGACGAGCACTTCGTTCATGAAGCGCATGATCAGGTTGACGATGCGCTCTTCCTCCTTCGGATTCTTCCACTTGGGCACGGCGCCTTCCTCGCCCCACACGTGCGGCAGCCACTCGGCCGGCATGATGGTTTCCGGGCCGATGGCGATGGCCGTCAGGTAGCCGTGCAGCGTATCCATCGTCATCGCGTCGTCGGAGCAGCGGTCGGACAGGAGGAAGTTGTCGAGGTCGTCGAATTCTTTTTCGGAGAGGGGCTGGTCGAGTTGCATTGTTGCGTTTCCTTGCGTTGAAGGCGCCAGTGTAACTCCTGTCGCGACCCTGCCGGCGAAAAAAGACGCGTTCCGGCCGCCCGTCTTACAATGGCGGGATGGATACACAGTCTGACAACCCGAGCCTGCACCCCTTTTCCCGGCTCGATCCGCTGACGGTGCTGGACGCCGTCGAGAGCGTGGGCCTGCGTGCCGACGGCCGCCTCCTCGCGCTGAACAGCTACGAAAACCGCGTGTACCGCGTGGGCTGCGAGGAGGGCCCGCCGGTCGTCGTCAAGTTCTACCGGCCCGGACGCTGGAGCGATGCCGCCATCCTCGAGGAACACGCGTTCGTGCAAGAACTGGCCGACGCGGAAGTGCCCGTCGTGCCAGCGGACATGCACGACGGCCGCACCCTGCACGAGCACGACGGCTTTCGTTTCGCCGTGTTTCCCAGCCGTGGCGGGCGCGCGCCGGAATTGTCCGATCCGGCCACGCTGGAATGGATCGGCCGCTTCATCGGCCGCATCCACGCGGTCGGCGTGGCGCGGCCGTTTGCCGAGCGCCCGCGGCTCGACCTCGACACGTTCGGCCGCGAACCGCGCGCCTGGCTGATTGGCCACGGTTTCATTCCGCCCGAGCTGCTGACGGCGTACGCGAGCGTGCTCGACCAAGCGCTGGACGGCATTGCCCGCTGCTACGACCGCGCGGGCGCCTTGCCGCTGATCCGCCTGCATGGCGATTGCCACGTGGGCAACGTGCTGTGGACGAGCGACGGCCCGCACTTCGTCGACTTCGACGACAGCCGCATGGGGCCGGCCGTCCAGGACCTGTGGATGCTGTTGTCGGGCGAGCGCCACGAGATGGTGCGCCAGCTGTCCGACGTGCTCGCCGGCTACGAGGATTTCTGCGAATTCGACCCGCGCCAGCTGTACCTCGTCGAGGCGCTGCGCACGTTGCGGCTGATCCATTACTCGGCATGGCTGGCGATGCGCTGGGACGATCCCGCGTTTCCCGCGGCTTTCCCCTGGTTCAATACCCAGCGCTACTGGCAAGACCGCATCCTCGAGTTGCGCGAGCAGGTGGCGCTGATGGACGAACCACCTTTGTGGCCGGTCTAAACGCGGAATTGCCACTGTTTCACGATGCAGCTCGGCGTGACACGAAACGCAGCCATGCCGCATAATCGTAGTGCGGGCTCGTCCGGGCCCGCTTGCCATCCAGCGAGCATTCCATGACCGACCGCGCCGACCAGACCGACCCGACCGCCAAGCACGACGATGCCGATTTCACGATCGACCTGATGCCCGCCGCCCAGGAGCACGCGGCGCCGGATGTCGAGCCGCAGCGCGAGCATCTGGAACACCGCGCGATCAAGGAAGGCATCGCGCGCGTGGAGGCGGAAGCGAAGGCGGCCGTCGCGGCCGAGAACCGCGCCCATGCCGAGGCCCGCGCCCGCAGCCTGGCCGAGGAGCGGGCCGCCATCGATGCGGAAGCGGCCGCCGCGGCGCTCGCGAACGCGCAGGCGTCGGAAGAGGCGATCGAGGCCAACCGCGACCGCATCGAGACGCTGCGCGCCGCCGCCAAGGCCGCCGCCGAGCGCCTGGACGCGGTCCGGCAGGAGACCGCCGGGCTGCGCGCCCGCGTCGAATCCGACACGCAGATCCGCCTCGCGTCCGAGGCCCGCGCCCGTGCCGAGGACGACGCCCGCAAGCGCGCGGAAGAACAGGCGCGCGTCGACGCCGAGATCGCCGAACGCGCCCAGCGCGAAGCGGACGCGCTCGCCATGCAGGCCGAACAGGCACGCCGGCAGGCGGCCGAACGCGCGGCGGCCGTGCACGCGGCGCACGAGGAAGTGCACCACAACGCCAGCGCCGATGCCCGCGTGGCGATCCTCGCGCGCGAGCGCGAGCGGGCCGAGCGCGCGGCGCGCCAGACCGCGGAGAAGCTCGCGCAGGCGGAGGCGGAAGCACTGGAACTGGCGCAGCAGCGCGAGCGGGCGGACCAGGTCGCGCTCGCGTCCGCGTTCGCGCGTGCGTCCGCGGAGGCGCGCGCGCTCGAGGAAGCACGCGCGCTCGCGCACATCGAACAGGAACGGGAAGCCATCGCGCAGGCGCAGGCGGAGTCGGAGCGGACGGCCGCGCAATCGCTGCGCATGCGCATGCAGACGGAGAAGGAATTGCGCGACGCGGCCGTCCACCGCGAACGCCTGGAGCAGATGGCGGCCGACGCCGCGGCCGCGCGGCGGGAAGCGGAAACGCGCATCCTCGCCGCCACCGAGGCGCGCATCGACGCCGACCGCAAGCTGCGCGACGTCGCGCTGGCCAGGGCCGCGGCGGAAGAAGAGGAATCGCAGCAGAGCCAGGCACGCCTCGACGCCGAGCGCGACGCGGAGCAGCAGGCGCGCCTGCGCGCGGAGGCCGATCGCATGGCGCAGGAGGCGGCGCAGCGTGACGCCGAGGCGCAGCAGCGCGAGCGCCAACTGGCCGAGGAGCGGGCCGCGCTCGCCGACGCGGCGGCGGCCGCGCGCGCCGCGCAGAACGCGGCGGCCGAGGTGGAAGTCGCCGCCCAGGCCGAACGGGTCGAACACGAACGCGAGGCCGCGCGCCTGGCGGAGGAGCGCGCGGCGCAGGCGCGCGAGCTCGCGCAGGCCGAGGCGGCGCGCGTGCAGGCCGAGCAGGATGCGCTGGCGCGCGAGCACGCACGTCTCGAGGCCGAGCGCACGTTGACGGCGGCGGCAGAGGCGCGTGCCGCCGCGGAACAGGAGCAGGCGGTGCGGCTGGCCGAGCGGATCGAAGCGCTGCAGCGCGAGATCGGCGCGCTGCAGGCCGAAACGGCTGCCCGCCTCGCGGCGGCCGAGCAGGACCACGCGGCCCGGTTGCAGGCCCAGCGCGATGCGCTCGCGGCCCAGCAGGCCGACGTCGACGCGCGCCGCGTCGCCCTCGAACAGGAACATGAGGCGCTGCTGCAAGCGCACCGCGACGCGCTTGCTCGCCAGCAGGCCGAATTCGACGCGCGCCGTGCCGCGGCCGAACAGGAACACGCGGCGTTGCTGCAGGCGCACCGCGACGCGCTTGCTCGTCAGCAGGCCGAATTCGATGCGCGCCGCGCCGCGGCCGAACAGGCGCACGCGGCGCTGCTGGCCGCGCAGGCCGAGCAGGAGCAGCGCGCGGCCGCCGAGCGCCAGGCCGTCATCGATGCACAGCGCGCCGTCACGGAGCAGGCGACGCGCCAGGCCGACGCGGAACAGGCCGTCGCCGACGCCCAGCGCGCCCAGGCGGCGCGCGCGACGGAACTGGCGCAAGCCCAGGCCGACCGCGCGGCCCACGAACAGCGCCAGCAGCAGTTGACGGAAGAATTGCTGGCGGCCGAACGGGCCGCCGCCGACGTCGCGCACGACGCCTTGCTGCTGCTGGAACAAAAGCTGTCGTCGCAACAGCAGCAGACGGCGGCCGACGTGCGCGCCAACGAAGCGGCTGCAGCGCGCATGGCGTCCGAACGGGCGGCCGTGGCGGCGGCGGAGGCCCGCGCCGCCGCCGAGACCGAGCGCGCCCAGCTGGCGAAAATGCGCGAGACGGCCGAGCAGGCCGCGGCCCAGGCCGCAATCGACAAGCGCGAGGCGCAGCGCGCGCTGCTGGCCGACGCCCAGCGCGCGGCGGAGATGCAGCGCAAGACGGCGCTGGCGACGCAGGAAATGGCGGATGCGAAGAAGCGTCTCGTCGAACTGGAATCGGCGCGCCAGGACGAGCAGGTGGCGGAACTGGCCGCGCTGCGCGAACAGATCGAGGCGCGCCAGAACGAGGCCAAGCAGCGCGCCGAATCGGAAGACCTCGCGCGCGAAGTGCTGGGCCGGTTCTCGCAGCAGCCGTCGAAGGTGCAGGCCGCGATTCGGCTCGCGGAAGCCGTCGCCAAGCAACGGGCGGATCGCGAGCACGAGTAATTCCCGACGGCGAGCCCGCGCGGGCGCCGCCGTAACATCACGTCATGGTGGGCACGGGGTGCCCACCCTACGGCGACCGTGTTCACGTGAACGCCGGCACATCGCTAACGTATTTTTTACGCCTTCGCGTTTCGCTCCAAAAACGCCGCGTGATCCGGCATCTTGGCCGCAGCCTGCGCGATGAGATCGCGCAGGCCGGCGAAATGCCCGTGCAACTGGCGGATGTCGACCTCGTCCGCGAACGGGTCGTAGCGCTTCGGTTCCACGCCCAGGCCCATCAGCATCGAGACGAACGAGGGCAGGCCGAAGCCGTCCCGGTCGCGGATCGTCACGCGGCCCGTCTCGCGGAACAGGTCGATCTGCTCCGCGAGCGTATCGGGGATCTTCATGTTCGCGCAATAGCGCCAGAATGCCGTGTCGTCGCGCCGGGTCAGCTTGTAGTGCAGGACGATGAAGTCGCGGATCGACTCGTAGCGGCCGTTGAGAATCCGGTTGAACTCGGTCGCCAGTTCGGGACGGAACTCGCGGTCCGGAAACTGTTCGATCAGCGTGCCGACGGCCGTTTCGATCAGGCTGATGCTGGTCGATTCCAGCGGCTCGACGAAACCGGCCGACAGCCCGATGGCGACGACATTCTTGACCCACGAGTTCTTGCGCTTCCCGGTGACGAAGCGCAGCTGCCGCGGCTCGTCCAGCGCTGCGCCGTCCAGCCCGTCGAGCAGGTCCTGGCGCGCCTGGTCGTCCGTCGTGAACGCGTTGCTGTACACGTGGCCGTTGCCCGTGCGGTGCTGCAGCGGGATGCGCCAGAGCCAGCCCGCGCCCTTCGCCGTCGAGCGGGTGTACGGCGTGAGCGGCGCGACGCGCGCGCACGGCACGGCGAGCGCGCTGTTGCAGGGCAGGTATTCGCTCCAGTCGTCGTACCCCGTCTTGAGCGCGCCTTCGATCAGCAGGGCCCGGAAGCCCGAGCAGTCGATGAACAGGTCACCCTCGATCGTGCGGCCGTCGTCGAGGCGCACGGCTGTCACGAAGCCCGTCTCCGGATGCTGGTCCACGCTCGTGATCTTGCCTTCGATGCGCTGCGCGCCGCGTGCCATCGCGTAATCGCGCAGGTAGGCGGCGTACAGGCCGGCGTCGAACTGGTAGCCGAACGTGAATGCGTCCGTGACGCGCGGTTGCGTGTCCGTCGGCATCGCGAACTTGTTCGTGCGCGCCATCACGGACGCCATCGACCAGTTTTCCATGGCCGGCATCTGGTCGAACGTCCGGGCCAGGCGCATCCAGTAGTGGTGCGGCTGGATGCCGTTGAGGGGCGGGCCGAAGTCGCCGAAGCCGTGGAAGAAGCGGTTGCCGACGTGGCCCCAGTCCTTGAATTCGATGCCGAGCTTGAAGGTGGCCTGCGTCTTCTTGACGAAGTCGGCGTGGTCCAGCCCGAGTACGTTGTTGTAGAAGCGGATCGTGGGCAGGGTCGCCTCACCGACGCCGATCGTGCCGATCTCCGGCGATTCCACGAGCACGATCTCGCAGCGCCTGCCGAGCCGCTGGGCCAGCGGGGCCGCGGTCATCCAGCCGGCCGTGCCGCCTCCCACGATGACGATCTTGCGGATGGCGTTCTGTTGCATATTGTTGTCTCCTGTCGTATGGCACGCTCAGGAGAGTGTAGGGCAGGGCGACTCAGTCGGCAACAGAAATGTTTGCGTATAACATCCCCGTCATATCACGTCACATATTGCCGGGCGCCACGGGGTTCGCGCCGCCCACGACGGCCTTCTCGACGAAATACTCGGTTTCGCCGAAGCACGAGGTCGGGATGCCGATGTGCTGTTCGTACGTCAGCTGCACCCGCTGCCCCATCGCGGCCTGCAGCTGGCGCACGACGTTCTCGTCGCGCACGGTGAAGTTGAAGCGCTCGGGAATCGCGCCCGGCATGCTCGACAGCAGGATCTCGCCTTCCCACGTCTTGCACAGCCAGCCCTTGCGCGACAGCTTCTGCAGGTAGCCCGCCCGTTCGCCTTCCGACTACGACCCGTGCAGCACGACC
>Ga0207657_10003409_pt1 | contig 16981 bp, 16 predicted proteins | sample KBSC33metaG_FD_184316 | JGI IMG/M metagenome (GOLD analysis project Ga0207657, IMG submission 184316) | Corn rhizosphere microbial communities from Kellogg Biological Station, Michigan, USA - KBS C3-3 metaG (SPAdes) (version 2) | ecosystem: Host-associated > Plants > Roots > Rhizosphere > Soil ... | reverse complement strand
GCCGATCAGCTCGACGGCGCGTTCGAGCGTCTCCTTCATCGAGATCCGCTCGAGCACCTGCCCGGTCACCGTCACGGAGCCCTCCTCGATCAGCGTCCGGCGGCGCAGCTCGACGGCGTCGAGCTCGAGCGCCTCCGCCAGCTCGTCCATGTGCTGCTCGAGCGCCCAGCAGACCTGCGGCGCGGTTGGGGCGCGGATCGACGAGGAAGGCTGGTTGTTCGAGTAGACGAGCGAGGACTCGACGTCCGCCGTCTCGAGCACGTACGGGCCGAGTGCGTGCATCGCCGCCATCTGGGCGAAGAAGCCGCCCTCGCCGCAGTAGGCGCCGGCGTCGAGCACGAGCCGCGCGCGCCGGGCGAGCAGCGTGCCGTCGCGCCGCGCCCCCGTCGTGAGCTCGATCACCATTCCCTCGCGACGGTGCCCGACTGCGAAGAACTCCTCCTGGCGGGAGAAGACGAGCTTCACCGGCCGCCGTGCGGCGCGCGCGAGCGCGGCGACGTGCGCCTCGAAGTGGAAGTCGCACTTGGCTCCGAAACCGCCGCCGAGGAGCGGCACGATGACGCGGACGTGGGATTCGGGCATACCGAGCGTGTACGCGACCCCAGCGCGTGCGACGTATGGCACCTGGGTCGACGACCAGACGGTCAGCCGCTCGCCCTCCCACTGCGCCACGACCGCGCGCGGCTCGATCGGAACGCCCTGCGTCGGGTCGGTGAGGTAGCGGCCGCTGACCACGACGTCGGCCGCCTCGAGCGCCGCGTCCACGTCGCCCTTCACGATCGTGGAGAAGCCGAGGACGTTGTCGTGGCGGCCGAGCGCTCCGGCGCCGTCGTAGGACTCCCAGTCCGGGTGCACGAGCGGCGCGTCGCCGTCGAGTGCGGCCGCGAAGTCGGTCACCACCTCGAGCGGCTCGAAGTCGATCTCGACGAGTGCGGCTGCGGCACGCGCGATCTCGGTCGTGGTCGCGGCGATCCCCGCGACGATGTCGCCCTCGAAGCGGACGGTGTCGCGTGCGAAGAGCCGACGGTCCTTCACCATCCCGCCGTAGAGGAGGTCGGGGACATCCTCGTGCGTCACGACGGCGATCACGCCCGTGAGTGCACGCGCCTTCGCGGTGTCGATCCTCGTGATCCGTGCGTGTGGATGGTCGGCGTAGCGGAACGCCGCGTGGAGCTGGCCCGTCAGGGTGAGGTCGGCCGTGTACCGGCCCGAGCCCGTCACCTTCTCCTGCCCGTCGGGGCGGACGAAGCTCGCGGCAAGCTCCTCGACGGCGGTCACGGGGCTATCCAACCACGCCAGGCCCGCCCGCGGGAGGGCGCTACAGTCAAGCGCCGTGACCCCGTCGTACAAGCTCGTCTGGTTCGTGCCCGCATCGCACCTCCAGGCAACGCGCGATGCGGTGTTCGTCGCAGGTGCGGGCTGGATCGGTGACTACTCGCGGTGCTCCTGGGCGACGCTTGGGGAGGGATCGTTCTTCGGCGGCGAGGGGACGCAGCCGGCCCTTGGCGCGGCGGGCCGCGAGGAGACCGTGGCCGAGTATCGCGTCGAGACGGTCGTCCCTCCGGAGAAGCTGACCGCAGTCGTCGCTGCCCTGCGCCGCGCGCATCCCTACGAGGAGCCTGCGTTCGACGTGTACGAGCGCGTCGAGGCATGAAAGCGCGGCTCTGGACGGACGGCGGCGCGCGCGGGAACCCCGGTCCGGCTGCGTTCGCCTACGTCCTCGAGGCCGAGGACGGGACGGTGCTCGACGCGCGCGGCGAGGCGATCGGCGTCGCGACGAACAACGTCGCCGAGTACTCCGCGCTCGTCGCCGGGCTCGGACGGGCGGTCGAGGCAGGCGTCCGCGAGCTCGAGGTGCGCTCCGACTCGGAGCTGATGGTGAAGCAGATGCGCGGGGAGTACCGGGTCAAGAACCGCGATCTCCAGTCGCTGTTCCTCGATGCGTCGCGCGCGGCGCGCGAGATCGGACGCGTGACGTACACGCACGTCCGCCGGGAGCACAACGAGCTCGCCGACCGGCTCGTGAACGAGGCGCTCGACGCGGTCTGACGACCGCTAGCGGCGCGTCCCCTTGACGAGCAGGTAGGGACGGTCGAGCACCACCTCGCCGTCCTGTTCCGCGCTCTCGTCGAAGAGGGCGACGAGGTCGTCGCGGAACGCGGCTGCGCGCTCGGGCTCGAGCATCCTGAGCAGCGTCACGATCGGTCCGAAGGACGAGCTGAACTCGTCCCACATCGACTGGCCCGACTCGGCCCGCCACGGCGTGTTGAGTGACTCGATCTCGAGCTCGAAGTTCGGGCCGAGAAGCGCTTCGCAGTAGGCGGCGTCCCCCCACTGCGTCGGCGCTCCCGCACCTTCGACCGGCGGCGGCGAGTACGAGGCGATCACGCGGAAGAAGTCCCCGATCCGGCCCTCGGTCGTCCACGCCGTGAGAACGAGCCGGCCGCCGGATGCGCAGACGCGGGCCAGCTCCTCGGCGGTGCGCGCGTGGTCGGGAGCGAAGATCGCGCCGACGGACGACGAGACGACGTCGAAGCTCCCGTCGTCGAACGGCAGGCTCTCGACGTCGCCGACCTCGAACGGGATCTCGAGGCCACGCTCGGCCGCCTGTCGCTTCGCCGTCTCAACGAGCGCCGGGGACAGGTCACAGCCCCTGACCGACGCGCCGGTGGCCGCGGCGAGGAACGCGAGCTCTCCGGTGCCGCAGCCGACGTCGAGCCAGGCGTCAGTCTCGTCGGCGTCGGCTGCGGCGACGATCGCCTCGTGCATCTCGGCGAGACTCGGTGCGATCACCTCGAACGGGCCTGCGCCCCACATCGTCGCGTGCCGCTGCTTCAACTCCTCGAACGCCATCGCCGCCTCCGCTCCACGCTCGTTTGAACCCCGAAGGAGTGTCTCACAGCTTCGCCGGGCGATGGGCGTAGGGTTTTCCGTACCCGCGAAAGTGGTGACGGCCGCTCCCACCTTCGAAAGGCGCCGTCGTAGGCTCCGCCGATGCCGCTCGCGCTCCAGCTCCTGACCCGCCCCGTCCGCGTCGCCGGCCTCGTGCTGCTCGCCGGCGCCGTCGCCCTCCTCGGAGGGGCGCTCGCGCTCGGCGCGCACCCGCTCGCGCTGTCGCTGGCGCCGGCAGTGCTCGTCGCGACAGGACTGGTGGCCGGTGCCCTCGCGCCGCTCTACGGCCGGGGCGCCGCGGTCGGGCTGTGGACAGCGCGGGCGGGAATCGCGGTTGGCGCCGTCGCGCTCGTGCTGCCCGACAGCCGGCCGACGGCCGCCCTCCGCGTCGTCGCCGCGTTGTCAGCGCTCGCGGGCCTGCGCCTCGTCGCCCGGGGCGTGAGGCGGGCGGGCGATCTCCCCGCGTGGTCGTCGCTCGCCGTCGGCGTCGGCATCGCGGCGACGCTGCTCGCCCCGGGCCTCGGCGGCGCCGCCGTCCTTGGTCTCGCCTGGCTCGCCGTCGCCGCCGCGATCCGCGTCACCTACCTGGCGCCGACGGCTGTCGCGCCGCAGCGCGTCTGACAGGCCGAGGGTCGCTCAGGTAGAGGTGCCAGAGGATCCGCGCGGCCGTGGCCCGGTTCGGTCGCCACGCCTCGCCGATCGCCTCCAGCTCATCGGGCGACGGCCGTGCCTCGAGCCCGCGTGCCCGGCGGGCGCCCTCCTGGAGCGCGATGTCGCCGACGGGCCACGTGTCGGGCCGCCGCAGAGCGGAGAGGAGGTAGACCTCGGCCGTCCACGGCCCGATCCCCGGCAAGGTCACGAGCGCGGCCCGCGCCGCCTCGTCGTCGAGCGACGCCACGACGTCGAGATCGAACGACCCGTCCTCGATCGCGGACGAGAGCACGCGCACGTAGCGCGCCTTCTGGCGGCTGAAGCCGTCGGCCCGGAGCTCGGCGTCGGTCGAGGCGAGGATCCCGGTAGTCGAGAGCCCGCCGAGTCGCGTCTCGAGGCGGTCGTACGCGGCGCGCGCCGATGCCAGCGAGACCTGCTGCTCGAGGATCAGCAGGACGAGCGTCTCGAGGCCCGGTTCGCGCGCCCAGAACTCCGGCACGCCATGGAGCTCCACGATCGCCGCGAGATCGGGATCGGCCTCGCAGAGCTGGGCGGCGGCCGCCGCGAACGTCGTCTCGTCGAGCATCCCTCGACCGTACACAGCGCGCCTCCAGCGAATCTCCAGCAGCCGCGCGCACCGTGCATCCAGGGCCCGGCACGGTGCCGCGCCAGAAAAGAGGGAGGAAGCATGAAGCGGCAGATCATCTGGCTCGCGGTCATCGTCCTGACGGCCGCAGCGGCGCTGGCGGCAACGGGAGCGGCGTCGGCCGGGGGGGCGACGCAGGTCGACGGGATCCAGACTCTGGTCTCGGTCGGCGACCCGTACGACCCGGCCGACGACGTGTACCGGATGGACGGCTACGGCGGTGGCCGGCCGGCGCTGATCGGCCTCTGGTACACGAGGAGCTTCGTGTACGGCGTGCTCACGCCGTCAGGGGTCGTCACCGCGACAGGCACCGAGGAGTTCGATGGGTGCCTCGACGCGAACGGCGACCGCACCTGCGGCGTGACCGAGCCGGCCGGCACGCTCTCGTTCAGCTTCGAGTTCTCGGGCAAGTTCGACCTGCTGACGTTCGCGGAACAGCATGGCCGCTGCCATCACCCGATCACGGGCGGCACCGGTGACTTCGAGGGGGCGACAGGCGTGCTCCACTTCAAGGACGACCCCGTGGCGGGGTGCGCGTACTACTCCGGACACCTCTCGCTGGGGGGCTGAGCGCGTCGAAACGGGCGGCCGGGCGCGCCCGGCCGCCTGCGTTGCGTCGAAGGTGGCGATCGTGCACTCTGCAACGACCACGCGGGAGGGCCGATGGCGGTAGGCAGAGGAATCGCGGCGGGTGACCTGGTCGCCGGGTACCAGGTCGGCGCACTCGCCGGGCGCGGCGGCATGGGCGAGGTGTACCGGGCGCTCGACCTGCGGCTCGAGCGCCCGGTCGCGCTCAAGCTGCTGAGCGAGCGGCTCTCCGACGACGAGGGCTTCCGCGACCGGTTGCTCCGCGAGTCGCGCCTCGCGGCGAGCCTCGACCACCCGAACGTCGTGCCCATCTACGAGGCGGGCGAGGCCGACGGCCGGCTGTTCATCGCGATGCGGTACGTCGACGGCACCGACCTCAAGGCTCTTCTCAGGCGGGAGGGGGCGCTGGCGCCGGAGCGGGCCGTCGCAATCGCTGCGCAGATCGCGGACGCGCTCGACGCGGCGCACGGGAAGGGGCTCGTGCACCGGGACGTGAAGCCGTCCAACATCCTGCTCGACCAGCAGGGAGGCCGCGAGCACGCGTACCTGGCCGACTTCGGCCTCACGCAGAGCGTGAGCGACGCCGGCCCGACCGACGGCCAGCTGATGGGGACAGTCGACTACGTCGCGCCCGAGCAGATCCGCGGCGAGCAGGTGGACGGCCGCGCCGACGTATACGCCCTCGGCTGCCTGCTCTTCGAGACGCTGACCGGGACGCTGCCGTTCAGCGGTGCGTCGGACGTGGCGGTCGTCTACGCCCACCTCGAACAGGAGCCGCCGCGTGCGAGCGAGCGGCGACCCGGCATCCCGCCCGCGCTCGACGACGTGCTCGCGCGGGCGATGGCAAAGGATCTCGGCGACCGGCAGCCGAGCTGTCGCGCGCTCGTGATCGAGACACGAACGGCGCTCGGGCTCGTCCGCCCCGAACCGGTCACCCGGCGTCGCATCGCGCTTGTGGCGATCGCCGCCGCGGCGCTCGCCGCCGCCGCGGCGGCGGCCGTCGTCTTCGCCACCCGTGGCGACACCCCCGGCCCGGCGGTCGCGGGAGGATCGCTCGTCCGCATCGACCCGGCGACGAACAGCGTGACGGCGTCCTACGCCGTCTCGGCGACCCCAGGCGCCGTCACGACTGCGCGGAACCGCGTGTGGGTCGGTGACTTCAGGGACGGCTCGCTGTGGCGTCTCGACCCGGTGCGCGGCGACCTGCAGCGGTTCACGACGACGGGCGAGCCGCGCGACCTCACAAGCCTTGGCGAGTCCGTCTACGTCGCGGGGGACGGCGAGACGATCGTCGACGGCACCGTGACGCGGTACGACGCGCTGACGGGGACGCGCGAGGCTGCGGTGCCCGTGCTCGCGTGCTCGGTGGCGGCGGGCGAGGGCGTGCTGTGGGCCGCGGGCTGCCCGTACATCGACCGCCTCACGACGGGCCCGGGCGACATCCGTGTCGTCGCGGCCCGGCGCGTCCCGTTCCAGCAACCGCAGTCGGCCGAGACGACCCGCTTTGCCATGCACGACATGGCGGTCGGGGAGGGCTCGCTCTGGATCGTCGGCGATCCCGTCGATCGTCGCGTCTTTCGTGTCGACGAACGGAGCGGCGCGATCCGCAACATCACGCTGTTGCCGTTCGCCCCGCGGTCGATCGCCGCCGGAGAGGGCGGGGTGTGGGTGACGGGTCCTGTGGACGACGTCGTCGCTCGGCTCGACCCGAGGGACGGCAGCCGTCGCGAGATGATCCACGTCGGACGCGGTGCGAGCGGCGTCGCCGCCGGCGCGGGGGCCGTGTGGGTCGCGAGCGCGCTCGACCACGAGGTCTCGCGCGTCGATCCGGCGACGGGGAAGATCGTCGCCAGGATCCCGATCGACGGCTCTCCGCGCGAGATCACGGTCGGTGCGGGTGGCGTCTGGGTGACGGCCGATGCCCAGTAGCCGCGCGCTGCTCGCCGTCGCCGTCGCCGTGCTCGCCACTGCCGCGACCGGCTGCGGCTCGGATGAGCAGGTCGTCAGGATCGGCGTGCTCGCCGACTGCCAGGGGGCGCTGCGCGGCTTCGAGGACGCCCAGTTCGCCGGTGCGGAGCTCCCGTTTCTCCGCCGCGGGGCCGATCTCGTCGGCACCAGCCCCAGCGGTGGCGTCAGCTCGATCGAGGTGGACGGCCGCCGTGTCGAGCTCGTCCGGGGCTGCCAGGAGACGGGCGAGCACACGGTATACATCGAGGAGGCACGCCGGCTGCTCGAGAACGAGCACGTGGACGTGGTCGTCGGCGGCTCCTCGGTGGTTTCCCGTGACCTGGCGCACCGGTACCCGAGGGCCGTCTTCGTGAGCACCTTCTGGGACGAACAGGAGATCACCTTGCGGCGGCCCGCCGCGAACCTGTTCCGCTTCTCCCCTGACTATGCGCAGCGGGAGGCGGGCCTCGGCGCGTACGCGTACCACCAGCTCGGCTGGCGGCGGGCAGCGATCGTCGCCGGGGACCAGACCGCGGGATGGGGCGGCGCCGCGGCTTTCACCGCGGAGTTCTGTGCGCTGGGGGGCAAGATCGTCGCGACGACGTACCGCTCGCCGTACACGGGCACCCCGGACACGGTCGCGCGCGCGCTCGCCGCGCGGCCCGACGGCGTCGCCACGTTCCTCAACTTCCTCGACGACCCCGCGAGGATCCTCAGCTCGCTGGCGTCGAGGCTCGGCGACGCGAGACGTCTGCTGGTCTGGAGCACGAATCTCGAGGATGCGGCGCTCCTCGGGACGCTCGGTGGGAAGCTCGACGGTGTTGTCGGCACCACCTGGCTGCCCGCCTCGCCGGCGTCTTCCGTGCTGCGCGACTACCGGCGGGGTTGGCGCGCCGCGTTCCCCGGTCTCCCGGCTCCACTCGCCGACCAGTCGGCGGTGATCGGCTACTACAACTCGGTTGAGGCGACCCTCACCGCGCTGGAGCGCGTCCACTCGACGGATGTAGGGGCGGGGCTGTCCGCGGAGCTCCGGCGCCTCCGCCTCGACCTTCCTGACGGATCGGTGTCCCTCGACCGGAACCGACAGGCTGTCCGCGACGGCTATCTCTCGAGGGTGGTCGTCGCCGGCGGCAAGCCGGCCCTCGAGCCCGTCCGGGTCGTGCATCGCGTCGACCAGAGCTTCGCGGGCCTGCTCTCGTCGGCGCCGCCGCCCGGGCCTGGAACGCAGCCGTGCAGGCGTGCGCTGCCTCCCGCCTGGGCGCGGTAGGAGCGAGGGCTTTCGTCCGCGAGCGTCAGCCCGCAATCGTCCAGGTGAATCGCGTCTCGGTGCCCCGCGGGGCGAGGCCGCCGGGCCGGACACCGCGGCGTACGAGCACGGTGGGGGCCGACGCTTGCGTCGCGAGCGCCGTCCGAGTGCGGCCGAGCCCGTCCCGCCTCCAGCGGTCCGTGAGGCCGACGACCACCACACGGGCGTCGCCCGCGGCCTCGACGAGTGCCTCGGGATCGGGATCGACGAGCACCGGCTCGGCCGGCACGCCGAGCGCACGCTGCACGGCGATGGACGCATGTGCGAGCAGCCTGCTCGCATCGCGTCCGTCCGGGCTCGTCGCGCCGGCGAGGCGGAGCGTCGCGCCGTGGCTCCGCGCGAGCCAGGCGCCCAGCTCGACCGCCGCCCAGTCGTGCTCCGCGCCGGCGAACGGCACGACGACGGCCCCGGGGCCGGGCACGCCGCCGACCACGACGCCGACGTCGCACGGCGACTGGTCGAGGAGAGCGAGCAGACGGGCGTCCTCGAGCAGGCCGTCAGGAGCGTCCACGAGCAGGAGGTCGACATCGTGCTCCCGTGCGAGCCGCGCCATGTCCGCGCCGGGGGCGACCGAGGTGAACACGGCTGCTCTCGCCTCGATTCCGTCGTCCACGAGCGTGGCGCGGACGTCGTTGACCACGGTGCTGGCCGCGCTCAGCTCGCCGGGGGTGGGGACGGTGGTAAGGAGCAGGAGCTCGCGCCAGGGCTCCGCGGCGAGCGGAGCGGCGAGGGCCGCCAGCGGGGCGGCGGCGTTCGGCGTGAGGGCCGCAACGAGTACGCAGCGCAGGGGCTTGGAGGCCGGTTCCTCGAAAGCCCGCAGTTCCGGCGCCTGTCGCAGGATCGCGGCGTGCAGCTCGGTCAGCGAGGCGCTCGGCTCGAGGCCGAGTTCGTCGACGAGGACCGTGCGGGCCGCGCGGTAGGCGTCGAGCGCGTCCGCCTGGCGGCCGGAGCGGTAGAGCGCCGTCATCAGGAGGCCACGCGGCCGTTCGCGGAGCGGATGCTCGAAGACGAGCTCCTCCAGCTCGCCCACCACGTCGGCGTGTCGCCCGAGCGCCAGGTCGGCCTCGATCCGCCTCTCGAGCGCGAGCACTCGGAGCTCCTCGAGGCGCCCTGCAACGGGGTCGAGCAGCGGCTCCTCCGCGAGGTCGGCGAGCGCGCGACCGCGCCAGAGGGCGAGGCCCGCCGCGAGGGTCGCGGAGGCCACAGCGGGATCGCCGTCCTCGAGCGCGCGGCTTCCCTGGTGCGCGAGCTCCTCGAAGCGCTGCAGGTCGAGCGCCCCGGGCTGCACCGCGAGCACGTACCCAGCGCCGCGCGTCTCGATCGCCTCCTTTCCCAGGGCCTTGCGGAGCCCGGAGACGTATCCCTGGACGAGGTTCGCCGCCGAGCCAGGGGGGTCGTCGCCCCAGAGCCCGTCGACGACTCGAGACGCGGGCACGAGGGTATTCGGCCGACAGAGGAGCAGTGCGAGCGTGGCGCGTTGCTTCGGCGCGCCGAGGCGTACCGCGCGCCCGTCGACGTCTGCCTCCAGCGGCCCGAGCACGCGGTACTCGACGTGCATCGACCGACCCTACTCCGGTGACCGATTCGTGGCGCGTTGCGGGGCGGGGACCGCTCGGCTACGGTGGTCTTCATGCGCAGGCATCTCGAGCTCTCCCCGTCGACGGACCTCGGCCTCGCGCTCGGCCTTCTGCTCCTTCCCCGGTAGGGGGAGCGAGCGACGCACATACAGCCGCCGTGCTCCGCACACCGCCGGGACCAGTCCGTCTTCGCCGAGGAGAGATGCCATGCCGATGCCCTTCCACCGCTACCACCCCTACGCCACCGTCGACCTGCCCGACCGCACCTGGCCGGACGCCGTGGTCGACCGAGCGCCGACCTGGTGCTCGACCGACCTCCGCGACGGGAACCAGGCGCTCGTCAACCCCATGGACCACGCGCGCAAGCGCCGCTTCTTCGACCTCCTCGTCCGTCTCGGCGTGAAGGAGATCGAGGTTGGGTTCCCCGCCGCGTCGAAGGCCGACTTCGACTTCTGTCGCGTCCTCGTCGAGGACGGCCTCATCCCTTCCGACACGACGATCGCGGTTCTCACGCAGGCGCGCCCCGAGCTGATCGAGCGCACCTACGAGGCGATCGAGGGCGCCGATCGCGCGATCCTGCACCTCTACAACTCGACGTCGGAGACGCAGCGGCGTGTCGTGTTCCGGCTCGACCGCGACGGGATCACCGAGCTCGCGGTCCGCGGCACCGAGCTCTGCAAGGAGCTCGCCGCGCAGACGAGCACGCAGATCGTGTTCCAGTACTCGCCCGAGAGCTTCCACCACACGGAGCTCGAGTACGCGCTCGAGATCTGCGAGGCCGTGGCCGAGGAGTGGGGGCCGACGGCGGCCGAGAAGATGATCGTCAACCTGCCGACGACGGTCGAGGCGTTCCCGCCGAACGTGTACGCGGACCGGATGGAGTGGTTCATCCGGAACTTCTCTCACCGCGACGGCGCGGTCCTCTCGATCCATCCTCACAACGACCGTGGCACGGCCGTTGCCACCGCCGAGCTCGGCCTGATGGCCGGCGCCGAGCGGGTCGAAGGCTGCCTCTTCGGAAACGGCGAGCGAACGGGCAACGTCGACCTCATCACCCTCGCCCTCAACCTGCTGACGCAGGGTGTCGACCCCGGGCTCGACCTGACCGAGCTCGACGCGGCGCGCCGCATCGTCGAGGAGTGCAACGAGCTGCCCGTCCATCCGCGGCACCCCTACGTCGGCGAGCTCGTCTACACGGCGTTCTCCGGCTCGCACCAGGACGCGATCAAGAAGGGCATGGACGCGCAGGAGCGCTCCGGCTCCGACGCCTGGGACGTTCCCTACCTGCCGCTCGACCCGAAGGACGTCGGGCGGGACTACGAGGCGATCATCCGCGTCAACTCGCAGTCGGGAAAGGGCGGCGTCGCGTACCTGATGAGCGCCGAGCACCACCTCGACCTGCCGCGCGGGCTCCAGGTCGACTTCGCGCAGAAGGTGCAGGCCATCACCGACGCGCGGGGCGGCGAGCTCACGCCGGACGAGCTGATGGACGCGTTCACCGAGCACTACCTCGGTGTGACCGAGCCCTTCGCGCTCGTCTCCTACACCCACGAGAGCGGGGAGGAGGGCGACCGGCTCGCGGCCCGGATGCACGACCACGGCGAGGGTGTCGTCGTGACCGGCGAGGGCAACGGCCCGATCGCGGCGCTCGTCCACGCGCTCGAGCAGCGGCTCGGAATCGAGATCGACGTGCGGGAGTACCACGAGCACGCGATGTCGAAGGGCGAGGACGCGACGGCTGCCGCGTACGTCGAGGCGGACGTCGACGACGAGGCGTTCTGGGGCGTCGGCATCCACCCGTCGATCGTCACGGCCTCGCTCCGGGCGATCGTGAACGCCGTGAACCGCGCGTACGCGCTGCGGGCGTCGCGGGAGGGGGCGGTGGCGGCGTTCGACTGACGGCGAGCGTTGCCTCCTCCGCCACGAGTCGTTTGGCGCTGCGACTCCCCGGGTACGCGCTTGCGAGACCGAGGAGGTAAACGCATGGACACGATCTGGTGGGTCGTCATCGCAGTCGCAGTGGGCCTCGTGGTGCTTGCGGTACTGGCGTGGGGCGTCGCCCAGCGACGGCGCAGCGCGGAGCTACGCGAGAGCTTCGGGCCCGAGTACGACCGGACCATCGACTCGACCGACTCGCGGCGGGCGGGCGAGCGCGAGCTCGAAGAGCGGAAACGGAGTCACGACGAGCTCGACATCCGGCCTCTCTCCGAGGCCGCACGGGCGCGCTTCACGGATGACTGGCAGCGTGCCGAGAGACGCTTCGTCGACGACCCCGAGCTCGCGGCGCGCGAGGCCGACAGCATCGTGCGCAACGTGCTCGACGAGGAGGGCTACCCGGACGACGACTTCGACGCGCGGTCGGCGGCCGTCTCCGTCGACCACCCGGACGTCGTAGAGCGCTACCGCCACGGCCACGAGATGGTGCACGGCAACGGCGCGCAGGGAGAGGAGCGGACCGAGAACCTCCGCAAGGCGATGGTCGACTTCCGCGCCGTCTTCGAGCAGCTCGTCGAGCCGGTGTCGGAGCCGGACCTCAGCGCGCAGCGCTGAGCGGAACGATGCGGCGCCCGGCATTCAGCCGGGCCGGGCGCCGCTATAGTTCCGTCTCCGCGGATGTAGCTCAGTTGGCTAGAGCGTCTGCTTGCCATGCAGAAGGTCGAGGGTTCGAGTCCCTTCATCCGCTTAGTTTCGAGCCAGCTGCGGCCTTCGGATCGGTGGCGTGGCCCCGGATATGCCTCAGACGTGGTTTTCTTCTGCTCGAGGAATGCCGCTTTGAGTGATCGCGATCGGTTTCTGGCTTGGGTGAACTCGCGCCTTCGAGACGCCGAAGTCGCTGTTCACGAGGGAGATGCCGGCCCCCGTCGTGAGATCTGGTCGCGAAAGGAGCCCGTGAGCGTCTTGGGAGCTCTGAACAGTGCTACCGGACGTCCGCAGGTTGATGAGCTCTTCACATGGATGGAGGGCACGTTCTCCGGCTGCACGTCGTTCCGACTCGAGATCGTCGCAGCAGAGGTCATTGGCGACATCGCCTACACCGTGGCTTACGAGCACACCGAGGCAATCGTCAACGGCGAGTCCCGCGTCTATTCCCTCCGAGCAACGCAGGTCTACCGGCGCGAGGATGGCGAGTGGAAGGTTGTTCATCGCCACGGAAGTGCGATACCGGAACGCTTGCCATGACTGGCGGTTACGGGCGTCCGAACCGCTGCAGCAATTGAGGTCGGGCAGGTAGCAGGGCAACTGCCCGGGTTTTGCCCTCGAACTCAACGGGGTAATGCAAGATTGCACCGCAGACGCCATCGAAGCCACAACGCGGGAGGACGCAAGTGCTCGCACTCGCCGGAACCGGGTACGGACTCATCGGGATCCTCGTGATCATCCTGTTGATCGTTCTGATCTTCTACTTCTTGCGTCGCGCGTAGCGGGGTCGCCGGCGCTGATGCCCGAAAACGGCGCCGCCGGGTCCGATCCCCGGAACTGGCGCCTCATTGGTCGCGCTCACCGCGACCTCGTCTCACCGGGGATGACTCGGAACGACATCGGAAATTGCTCCCTCGTCTGTCGTTTCGGCGTACCGCCCAGGTAGCCACGAGAGTTCGCGACCTTCCGCAAGGGTCGCGCGCTAACCCGACCGGCGGGCGGCTGCGGTCGTAAACCTGTACACGGCGACCGCCACCAGGGCGACTCCGGCGAGGGAGACAACCGCGAGCCACCCTGCGTTCCACCCGCCGGGATCGTCGGTGGCGAAGAGCCGGCCGGGCGACGTTCCGGCCGCAGGGGCCGGGTACGGCGGCTTGCCAGCGACGGCGTCGGCGAGCAGCCGCGCGTCGTCGGCCGGGACCAGGCGCCACTCGTTCCCATCGGCGAAGCCGAGGAGAGCGTCGTCGTTGCGCCGGACGTAGACAACCTCGTGTGTCGCGCCGCGTAGGTCGACGACCCGGAAAAGGATGTACGGCCGGGCCGGAGGCGGCTCGGCGGGTTGCAGCGCCCCGGGGAGAGTGAGCAGCCCCTGGAGCGTCGCCGTCGACAGGTGTGTGCACCCGTTCGATCCGCATGCCACCGGCGTCGAGACGTCGGCGGCGAGGGCCGTGCCGCTGACGATCGCAACGCCGGCACACATCAGGGCCAGGTGCAACCTCGTCGACCGGGCTCTCGAGTTCATGGCGGAAGTCTGAACGAGGTGAGGAAGCCCATTACTACATATCTCATTATCTTTTGAGACATGTGTATTATGCGCGCGTGCCGCACAACGTGCGTCCCGTCTACGAGGTGAAGGCCGGGCTCTTCCGCGTGCTCGGGCATCCGGCTCGGGTGCGGATCATCGAGCTGCTCCGCGACGGTGAGCGCTCGGTGGGGGCGCTCCAGACCGAGCTCGGGCTCGAGTCCGGGGCGACCTCGCAGCACCTGGCGGCGCTGAGGCGTGTCGGGCTCGTCGAATCGCGGCGCGAGGGGACGAGCGTCTTCTATCGGGCCGCCGACGAGAAGGTCTTCGACCTCCTCGCGGCGGGTCGCGCGCTCGTCGCGCGGCAGCTCGAGGACCAGCAGTCGATGCTTCGCGAGCTCGCAGAGACGTGAGCTTCGCCGCATCCGTGCTGGTCGGCGGCGCCGCGGTCGGTACCGGTGGCCTCCTGACGCTCCTGCGTCGGACGTTCGTCGCCGGCCTCACCGTGCAGGCCGTCGGCTGCGCCCTCCTCGCCGTCGGCGGGATCTGGGCGCTCGTCGCGGACGAGACCGCTGGCAACGCCTTCACGAGCGCTTTCGACTTGCGCATCGGGATCGACGGCCTCTCGGGCCTCTTCCTCGGGATCCTCGGCGCCGTCGGCGTCGCAGCGCTCGTCTTCGCGACGGGCTACCTCGAGCCGTCCGCGAAGGGCCGGACGATCGGCGCTCTCACCGGCCTGTTCGTGCTCGTCCAGGCGCTCGTTCTCGTTGCGCGCGACCCGCTCACGTTCCTTGTCGCCTGGGAGGCGATGACGCTCGTGCCGGCGGCCGTGATTCTCGTCTCCCGCGCCGACGAGCCCGCGCGGCGAAGCGTCTTCTACTACGTCGCGTTGACCCACCTCGCCGGCGCCGGGACATGGGTGGCCATCCTCCTGCTCGCGCGCGAGGGCGCGATCGGCGACCCGAGCGTGATCTCGACCGGTTCCGGGCTGCAGGTCGCGATTGCGCTGGCGGCGCTCGTCGGGATGGGGGCGAAGGCCGGCGTGATGCCGCTCCACGTCTGGCTGCCGCTGGCTCATCCGATCGCGCCCGCGCACGTCTCGGCGCTGATGAGCGGCGTGATGATCAAGATCGCGATCTACGGGCTCGTCCGCGTGCTCGTCGACTGGCTCGGCGTGCTCCCGGAGTGGCTGGGCCTGTTGGTGCTCGCACTCGGCGTCCTCTCGTCGGTGGCCGGGGTCGTGTACGCGCTGTTCCAGCACGAGCTCAAGCGGCTGCTCGCGTTTCACTCGATCGAGAACATCGGGATCATCGTGCTGGGACTCGGCGCATGCCTCATGCTCCGCGCCCGGGGGGAGGACGAATGGGCGGCGCTCGCGCTTGCGGCCGCGCTGCTCCACACGGTGAACCACGCGCTGTTCAAGTCGCTGCTCTTCCTCGGCGCGGGATCGTTCGAGAAGGCCGTCGGCTCGCTCGAGCTCGACCGCCTCGGTGGGCTGGTGCGCCGCATGCCGTGGACGGGCGCCGCCTTCCTGGTGGGCGCTGCAGCGATCGCCGGGCTGCCGCCTCTCAACGGCTTCGCGTCCGAGTGGGCGACGCTTCAGTCGTTGCTGCACGTGCCCGCCTTCGGCGGCGTCGGGGCCGGGATCGCGGGGGCACTCGCGCTCGCCGCGCTCGCCGCGACCGCCGCGCTCGCGGCGCTCTGCTTCGTGAAGGTCGCTGGGCTGACGCTGCTCGGCCCGGCACGGCGCGAGGCCGTCTCGCACGCGGAGGAACGTGCGGCGCCGATGGTCTCCGGGATCGTCGCGCTGGCGGGGATGTGCGTAGTGCTCGGGGTCGCGCCTGGCCTCCTGTTCGGGTCGTTGGTGGGCCTCGCGCCCTGGTCGGACGCCGCTCCGACGACGGTCGGCCTCGACCTGCCGGGAACCGGCGTATTGCGCTCCGGTGGGATCGCGCTCGCGCTGGTCGCGTTCGCGGGCGCCCTCTTCCTGCTCCGCGGACGCCGCGTCGCCGCTCCCGTGCCGACGTGGGCCTGTGGACAGCTCGTGGAGCGGCCGCTCGACTGGACGAGCGCGGGTTTCACGAAGCCGCTCCGTCTCGTGCTCGAGGACGTGCTGCGGCCGGAACGCGAGATCGTCGTGCGAGCCGAGGGCGGCGTCGTCCAGGAGGTCTCGTACGAAGGCCGCGTCCCGCACCTCTTCGAGGAACGGCTCTACCGCCCGGTCACGGCCCTGGCGATGGAGGGCGCGCACCACGCGCGGCGAATGCAGAGCGGGCGTCTCGGGACCTACGTCGCGTACCTGCTCGCTCTCGTGCTCGTCGTCCTTGCTGCTGCGAAGCTGGGGATCCTCGGATGACCGGCGCCGAGGCAGCTTCCACCGCCGTCCAGCTCGTCGGCGGCATCGCGCTCGCGCCGCTGCTCGTCGGGCTGGTGCAGCACTGGAAGGCGCGGCTCCAGGGCCGTCGCGGGCCGACGCCGTTGCAGCCGTACCGGGAGTTGCGCCGGCTCTGGGGGAAGAGCACGGTCGACGTCGCCGGCGCCGGCGTCGTCTACCGGCTCGCTCCGTCGGTCACGGCGGCGAGTGTCGCGGTCGCGGTGCTGCTCGTGCCGGTTGCGTCGGCGGCCCCCGATCTGGGCGTCGGCCGCGACGCGCTCGTCCTGGCCGGAGTGCTCGCGCTCGCGCGCTTCGCCGTCGCAATCGCCGCGTGGGAGGTCGCGAACGGGTTTGCGCTGATGGGGGCCAGCCGCGATCTTACGATCGCCGTCTTCGTCGAGGCGGCTCTGGTGCTCGCGCTCGCCGTCGCCGCCCTCGTCTCGGGCACCACCGACCTGGTGCTGATGGTCGCCGGGACGGCCGGGACCGAAGCGTGGGCCGATCCCGCCCTGGCGCTCGCTGCCGTCGCCTTCGCGCTCGTCGTCGTGGCAGAGACGGGACGGCAGCCCGTCGACAACCCCGACACCCACCTCGAGCTGACGATGATCCACGAGGGCCCGCTGCTCGAGTACGCGGGGCGTGACCTCGCGCTGCTCCAGTGGGCCGCGGCTGCCCGCCACTGGCTCGTCCTCGTCCTGGCGGCGCAGGTGTTCCTCCCGCACCCGACCGATCCGTGGCTCCAGCTCGCCGTGCTGCCGGTCGTCCTCGTGGCGCTGTGCGGCGCCCTCGCCCTCACCGAGACGCTCGTTGCGAAGATGCGGATCCTGCTCGCGCCGCG
>Ga0207657_10003408_pt1 | contig 16986 bp, 11 predicted proteins | sample KBSC33metaG_FD_184316 | JGI IMG/M metagenome (GOLD analysis project Ga0207657, IMG submission 184316) | Corn rhizosphere microbial communities from Kellogg Biological Station, Michigan, USA - KBS C3-3 metaG (SPAdes) (version 2) | ecosystem: Host-associated > Plants > Roots > Rhizosphere > Soil ... | reverse complement strand
ATTTTGGGAAATGCATCAATCCACACTTTTTCTGCTGTAAATAAAGAGCTAACCAAAGTGTTCAACAGAAATAATTTAACCTGTATTGAACCTGCTAACGGCAAACTGATTGTAGGCACAACAGATGGTTATTTTGAACTTGATGTAAAAACAAAAAAACAAACCGGTAATATTCAGAAAAAAATGCCATGGACTGATTTGACCACCATCCGCCAGGTTGATGGCACGCTCTGGTTTGGGTCAACATGGGGAGCTATGCAATTGCGCAAAGATGGAAAGTTTAATTATTACGCATCCAAACGCTGGATACCTTCTGATACTGTGATCAGCATTGCAAAAGGCCCCGGTAATTCAGTACTTGTTCTGACTACCAAAGGATTGGGACAGATCCATTTTACAGAAATGTCTTTGTATGATAAAGCAATGTTTTTTGAAAAGCAGGTGCGTAACAGGCATATCCGGCTTGGGTTTAACGCCACAGTTTCAAATATGAAGGATGGCGATGTTACCAGCGGAAGCATGGAAGATTCTGATAATGATGGTTTGTGGACCACCATGTACCTGGCAGGCGAAACATTCCGCTACGTCGTTACCAAAGAACCGGATGCATTGAAAAATGTGCGGGAATCACTGGATGCGATTGAACGCCTTTATACTATTAACCTTGTTCCGGGATTTCCATCAAGGTCATTCGAAAGGCGTGGCTATAAATATGATGATGCGGCATGGCGTAGGGCTGATGACCCCGAGTGGGACTGGAAATCAACCACGAGCAGTGATGAGGCTATCGGTCACATTTTTGCCTTGGGTGTAATTGCCGAATTAGTTCATGAAAATGACATCCGCAATAAAGCCGTTATGCTGATTGATACGCTGATGTCAACTATAGTCAAAAACGATTTTTACATGCTGGACTGGGATGGCAAGCCAACCCGGTGGGGCAGGTGGAATCCTGATTATGTAAATGCCCGCCCGGAAAATGTAGGCGACCGTAAGATCAATTCGTCCAACATTATTGCCATGTTGCAAACAGCTTATTATTTCACTAAAAAAGAGAAATATAAGAAGGCTGCTTTTTACCTGCTAAACGAAAAAGGATATTTGAAAAACCTGATGCGACCAATGGCAGAGATCGGTCATGCGCCGGATGGTGCTGATGAATTAAGCAAGGAATTATCAGATGGTTGGAATCATTCTGATGACGAAATGTATTACTGTGGTTACTGGGGATTGTATCGTTATGCACTAAACGACACGCTGAAAGCAGATTTCAAAAAGGCCATCATTGACCACTGGGAGAGTGAACGGCCGGAGAAAGAAGGCTTGTGGAATATCATGACAGCATTAACCGGAACAACAGATTTTGATTTGAACGAAGCTATCTGGTACCTACAGGAATATCCCCTCGATCTTGTAAACTGGACGGTAAAAAACAGCCAGCGAAAAGATATCGAATTGGTGGGCCCCAACTTCAGGAAGCAAACCACTACGGAAGTTTTGCCACCAGACGAACTGGGCATTAGTCGTCATAATGCCAACCGGTTTGACCTTGACGATGGCGACGGGGGCAGGTCTGAATACAGTGCAGGTGATATATGGTTATTACCCTACTGGATTGGCCGGTATCTGAACGTGATCAGCGCACCGGTAAAATAGAAGGGAACGCGTATTCACTCACGACTGACCACTCACCACTCAACTGAACGACATAGTTTGCTCACATAACACTGGTAAATCATTAAAAAATAATATCAATTGGCGAGTAAATTTTCAAATCTTTTAGTCATGCTCATCTTGGTTGTTCTAACCACATTTAATTCATGTGCTGATAAAAATATCCGGGAACAAACAGTAAAGGACGTGATGGATGAAACGGTTACCAAACTCTATAAAACCATGAGTGAAAACCAACTCGATTCATTAACCAATGACCAGGTGATGGCTTTGTTTAATAACGAGGAAAAAAAGGTACTGGCAACCAGGCACTGGATGTTTGATGTGAATGTGCCGGTGGTGGTGTCGGTGATGAGAAGCACGGAACAAAAAACGGAACCGTTTTGGTTGGCTGCCGCCGGGTTTGTAAAGACCAACAAAACCATGAAAAATGAAGAGGTTACGTACGAGGTATGGCAAAAAAATTTTGATAAGGGACATGTAGGATTGGGCGTAAATGGTTTTGAAGATTATATGCTGCATTATTTTGTTTCAGTGGCTCCTCAAAATAAAAATGATCAGCTTGAATTAAGTAATTTCTTTCCTGCAAACCAATATGTAGGCGTTCTCAGGGATAGCGCATTTACTTATCACGACTGGACGGAACTGGTTTTGATGAATGTTCCGGATGAGATGAAAGGACAAAAGCTGCTGACAACGATCAGGGGAAGGGGAACAGAATCGCATTTGGTGGGAGCATTTCGTAAAACAGCATATCCATCTTCTTCCACACCAGACCAGGTGATGCTGACGTGGAGTGCTGACCCGGCAACCAGCATTGACATCCAGTGGCGAACAGATACTTCCGTTGAGACAGGAAAAATCAACTATCGGGAAAAAGGTTCAGATAAGCTACAGTCGGTTTCCGCAGAAAAATCCAGGATGGAGGATCGCGATCTTATGAATGACAGGTATATCAACCGTTTTACAGCTCAATTAAAAAATTTAAAGCCGGGTACAACCTACGAATATCAGATTCCGCCACAAACCAACTGGAACGAAAAATATAGATTTTCAACTCCGGCAAGCGATAGTTCGTTTTCATTCATCTGGACCGGTGACACCCATCATTCGCCTACAATAACCAAATTATTCAATCTTGCTGATCAGTCCCACCCTGACGCTGCATTTTATTCCATTGCGGGCGATATGGTAAGTGAAGGCTTGCATCGCGACGAATGGGATGATCTTTTTCAATTCAGTAAAGATGTCATTAGCAGGAAGCCTTTGATGGCGGTAATTGGCAACCATGATACCCGCCAGGGGTTAGGCGCGTGGATGTACAGGGAGTTATTCAGTTATCCCAAAAATGCACCCGTTGGTGTTCAACCTGAACATACTTACTCATTCCGGTATAAAAATGCCTTGTTCCTGATGATTGAATCTACAGCTCCTATAGACTCTCAAAAAGTATGGATAGAAGACCAGCTTGCTAAAACTGATGCCACATGGAAGTTTGTCATGTTTCATTTTGCACCCTACAACTGGGATGAACCTTACCCCGATATCCAGGCAGCATGGATACCAATCTTCGATAAATATCATGTTGATATGGTGATGAATGGGCATATTCATTACTATATGCGCACAAAGCCAATGAAGGGAGGAAAAGTTGTTGGTTCCTATAACCAAGGCACAGCTTATGTGGAGTCTGTTGCAATTCCAACGGCACCGGAAAAACACCCTGAAGAACCTTATACAGTTCTGCGGAATTTTAATGGAGATATCTATCAGTATGTAAAAATTGAAGGAAATAGATTGAGCTTTACTGCAACAAATTCTGATAACAAAGTGATTGACTCATTTACGATCAAAAAATAAGGGAAGAGAAGAAAGGAAGGGATTGACTTATCAGGATTTTTTGTAGCAGCAAAATGAAATTAAGGTGAAATGATACTTCGCAAAACACATTTAAATCGGTTCCCGATTATGAAAAATAAATTAAACTTTTGTTTTGGATTGTGCGGGTTGCTGCTTGTCTTAATTACGACAGGCTGCAGCAATCAACTTCCTTCTCCTTTTAGCGAATCTGCCGAAAAAGCACTTTCCACATTTAAACTGCCACCGGGATTTAAGATTGAGTTAATTGCTGCCGATCCACTGATTTCCGATCCGGTTGATATGGCAATAGATGAAGAAGGGCGCATGTATGTAGTGGAAATGCACGGTTATCCACTGGACGTAAGCAACTCCGGTAAAGTAATTATGCTGAGAGATACAAATGGAGATGGAAAGATGGATACACGAACTGTTTTTGCTGATAGCCTTGTACTTCCTACGGGCGTGATGCGCTGGAAAAAAGGCATTATCGTAACTGATCCGCCAAACGTATACTATCTGGAAGATACAAACGATGATGGTAAGGCCGATATAAAAAAAGTGATGCTAACCGGGTTTGCCTTAACCAATCCGCAATATCTTGTCAACCGCCCGTTATACGGATTGGACAATTGGATTTATCTCGCCCATGAAGCGAGAGAAGAATCAAACACCTATAAGGAAAAATTCGGAGACCCCGGTAAAGATGTTTTTTATCCTGACGATCCCAATGGGCCCCGCTTACCTGTAAACGCTTCAGGACGTGTAGTGCGATTTAAACCTGATATGCATGCGCTTGAAGAATGTTCGGGTTCCACTCAATTCGGGCAAACTTTTGATGATTGGGGCCATCATTTCCTTGTTTATAACGCAAATCATATTTACCAGGAAGTGATCGCCAACCGTTATCTTAATAGAAATCCTGACCAAATTGTTGGAGATGCAACAGCATCTCTTTCTGATCATGGAGATGCCTGCGATGTGTACCCGATCACCAAAAATCCTGAACACCAGCTTTTGACCGATGTAGGTGTTATTACTTCCGCTTGTGGTATCACTGCTTACCAGGGAGGCGCATTTCCTGATAGTTTTAATCATAACCTGACATTCGTTTGCGAACCCGTAAGTAATATTATTCATGTTGACCGGCTTAAAGACCAAGGCGCCACTTTTGTTGCAAGCCGGGTGCTTGAGCACCAGGAGTTCCTGGCTTCTACGGATGCATGGTTTCGCCCGGTAAACATGTATATTGGCCCGGACGGAGCACTTTATGTAGTGGATTATTACAGGGAAATTATTGAACATCCGGAATGGATGTCGAAATCTGATATTGAATCCGGTAAATTATATAATGGCCGTGATAAAGGCCGCATCTATCGTATAAGCGCAACGGACGCAGCTCCTGCGAATTGGACTTCTCATTTAAACCTGAACGATTCCTCCGATATACAATTAGTTGAAAAACTTTCCAGTCCCAATATCTGGTGGAGGTGCAATGCTCAACGATTATTGGTAGACAGGAATCATGACCAAACAATTCCAGATCTTGTTAAGATGGCGCAAAACACAGAATCTTCATTAGGCCGTTTGCATGCATTGTGGACATTAGAAGGGATGAATAAATTAACGCCCGGATTGGTCGTGCAGGCATTACAGGACCGGGAAGCGGGTGTACGTGAAAATGCTATTAAACTGGCAGAACTTCATCTTACTACATGGCCTGACCTGGCGCCTGAATTGATTGCTTTAAAGGAGGATAAGAATGAAAAGGTGAGATTCCAGTTACTGTGTACGTTGGGATTTTTAAACACTCCCGAAGCGGATGAAGCAAGGCAGGAACTTTTGTTTAAAGATATTAATGATAAATGGGTGCAGGTAGCTGCATTGAGTGCATCATCATCACAAAGTGCTGATATGCTCGAGGCAGTACTTAAAAAATTTGATCCTGCTGTTCCGGCCTACGCTTCCTTGGTAACGCGTCTTGGATCTGTGATTGGAGCAAATAAAGATGCCGGAACAATAAATTCATTTGTAGACAGAGTTGTAGCATCGAGCTCTGATGCATCAATGTCATGGAAAGCGCCTTTATTGGAAGGCATTGCAGAAGGGCTTAAAAACAGAGAATCAGTTCCTGGCGGCCTAAAATCAGAAAGGAAATTGTTGATTGACGTATGCCTTCATCATCCGGATGTAACCGTCAGAAAAAGCGCAAGAAGCATGCTGGAAACCATTGGCATTTCAGATAGCCCGCTGAAATTGGTTGTGATGCAGGAGGCGCAAAACATTGCAGCCGATCAAAACATGTCCTCAGCTATAAGAGCAGAGGCTGTTAATCTTATGGCGCTTCAAAATCCTAAACAGGAAGCCCGGTTTTTAGAAAGCTTAATTACGCCGGATGCGCCAAGAGATATCCAGTTAGCTGCTTTGCATGCGCTAAGCAAAATTCCGGATACAACGGTTTCCATATTTTTATTAAAGAACTGGAAGTCCTTATTTCCCGGTATAAAAGAGGATGCGCTTAACACATTTATTGCTGAACCTTTCTCTGTGCCCCGCATTTCCCTGTTGCTTCAAAGCATTTCAAACGGAACAATAACGAAGGCAGAATTAGGCTGGCCTGTAACGGTGATTCTTATGCGGGATATTCCGGATTCTCTTAAAGAGTATGCCAGGACATTGTTATCAGGAAAGAAAGAAGACCGCAGCCTGGTAATAAAAGAATATAAAGCCTCACTTCAATTGAAGGGAGATGCCGGTGAAGGGAAGAAGGTTTATTCAGCCAACTGCGCGGTATGTCACCAGGTAAGAGGTAAGTTAGGCATTGACTTTGGCCCCGATCTCGGAACGGTTCAAAGTTGGCACCCGGAAAATATCATGATTAATATTCTCGATCCAAATCTTTCGATTTCCCATAGTTATGAATTATGGAATGTTGTGCTTAATGATGGAACGATGCTGCAGGGGATCATAGTCTCGCAAACATCAACCGCTATTGTTGTGAACAGGCAAGGTGGTGTAAAAACAACCATCGCAAAAAAAGATATAAAATCACTCAAAACACTAGATATGTCACCCATGCCAAATGATTTTGAAAAAAGAATTGATAAGCAACAAATGTCAGATTTAATTGCATTTATCAAACAGGGAGGAGATTAGGTGATGAAAGTGATAAGTAATGAGCGTTAATTAATTCCGCTTGCTGGTTTGCACATTAAGCGAACCGATAATAATGATAAAACAAATTCCCAAATAGCATCAAATTAGTTTATTCAAAATGAGAGTAAACAAAATAATTCGCGTTGTATTTCCCGCATTGATTTTAGTAACCCTGATGCAACCAGTTGTTGCCCAGGTAACGCATGTAGATAGCATACTAAATGATTTTTATCATCACCCGGAACGTGTCCTAGTTGCGGCCCACAGGTCTGCACATTTAGTCCATCCTGAAAATTCCCTGGCAGCCATCAGGGATGCCATAGCAATAGGCGCTGATATCATAGAGGTTGATGTTCGCAAAACCAAAGATGGCGTGTATGTATTGCTGCACGACGAAAAGATAGACCGTACAACCACCGCCAAAGGAGCAGTAAGTAATTACACGTACGATGAATTGAACGCCATACCATTATTACAAAATGGGCAGCCAACCAATGAACGGATCCCAACGTTCGAAAGTGCACTCCTTGCGGCAAAGGGCCGCATTATGGTTGATATTGACTTTAAATTAGACTCCACTCAAGATGCAATAAATGTTTGCAAACTTATTAGTGAGGCAGGCATGCAAAAACAGGTGCTGTTTTTTGTTTACGATTATCCCTATACTTCCTTTATAGACAGCATTGATAATTCGATAGCTGTAATGCCCCGCGCTTACAACAAGGAAGATGTTGTAAATATTTTAAAAAACTATAAAGTTCCGGTTATACATGTTGATCCTGCTTTTTACAACGATACTTTAATGGGTGAAATTAGAAGCCGTGATGTTCGCGTGTGGATAAACGCTTTAGGAAAATTTGATGACCTTGAAAAAACGCAGAAAAATTTGGGTTATGACAGCCTGTTAAAAATGAAAGCCGTGAACGTAATTCAAACAGACTACCCGGCAAACCTTCTAAAGTATTTACAGGAACGGAGCCTGCACAAATAAAGTAAAAAATTATAATCAATGAAAAAATTAAAACTTCTGTTCGCATTGGTTTTATTTATGGATGGTTTTTCGTACAGCCAATCTGCAACGTCAAATGCTGCTGTGATTAAAAGCATGCTTGTTTTTCAACCTCAGCCTTTGCATACGCATGGCAGCTCAATAGTGAATCTTCCGAATGGCGATCTTCTCGCGGCGTGGTTTGAAGGCAGCGGTGAACGCACTGCGGACGACGTAAAGATTATGGGAGCTCGTTTAAAAAAAGGCGAAGTTTCCTGGAGTAAGCCATTCCTGATGGCGGATACATACAATATTCCTGATTGTAACCCTGTACTTTTTTTAAACCACCAGAATAAATTATTCCTGGTTTGGATCGCGGTAGAGGCCAACCGGTGGGAATATTCAATTCTCAGGTATAAAACGTCAATTGATTACGATAAAAGTGCAGCGCCTGTATGGAACTGGCAGGATAATATTCTGCTAAAACCGGATGAGGATTTTGCAAAAGAAGTAAAATCTAAATTTAAAGATTTACCATCCGGCGGATCGGCATGGGCAGCTTATGCTCCGGAATACGGCAACATGATCATAGATGCAGGTAAAGATGAAGGAAAACGGAGTATTGGCTGGATGACAAGAATTAAGCCCCTGCTTTTAGAAGAGAATAAAATATTGCTTCCGTTGTATTCTGATGGCTTTAATTTTTCATTGGTTGCCATTTCTGATGATGACGGAACAAACTGGCAACCCAGCCTCCCAATTGTTGGCAGAGGTAATGTGCAACCTTCTTTGATTCAAAAAAAAGATGGAACGCTTGTGGCTTACATGCGCGATAACGGAGACGCGCCACCAAGAGTGCAGATCAGTGAGTCTAACGATTCAGGGGTGACCTGGACAGCTGCACAAAAAACAGAGATTCCGAATACTGCCAGTGTACAGGTGTTAAAGCTCAGTGATGGGAGATGGGTATTTATAGGAAATGATATTGATGACGGACGTTATCAAATAAGCCTGTACTTATCTGATGATGAAGGAAAAACATGGAAGTGGAAAACACATCTTGAGCAAGTTAAAAAAGGTGATGGAAGTTTTTCATATCCTTCCATGCTACAGGCTCCTGATGGAATGTTGCACATCACCTATTCATACCAGCAGGGAGAAAAACTCGAATCTATTAAATACGTTGTTGTCAATCCTGCGTTGATACCCAGAAGTTGACGACAACAAATTCATAAAAGCATTTATTCCGCTTATGAGAAATTTTTCAATTATAATATTGACTTCCCTGTTTACTTATGCTGTTAAAGCACATGATATAGATAACAGGTTGACCACGTCTTTCATAAGCCAAAATTTTTTGACACAGCACTCAACGCCTTTACCGAAAACGAAACATAAATTAGTCGTAATAGCACATCGTGGAAGCCATTTAAACGTTCCTGAAAATACCCTGGCTGCTTATGAAAGCGCTATAAAAGAAGGTGCAGATTATGTAGAAATAGACCTGCGCACTACCAAGGATGGCCACCTGGTTATTATGCATGAAGAATCTATAAGCAGGATGACAGGAATAAAAGGGCTGATAAAGGATTTGAATTTTAGCGATATCAAACGCTTGAAAATAAAGCCTGCTGTTAACGGAGATACCACTACCTATCACATCCCCGAGTTTGCTGATGTATTGAATTTATGCAAAGGGAGAATTAATATTTACCTGGATTTTAAAGAGGCTGACGTTGAGAAAACGTATAGTTTACTAAAAGAATTCGGAATGCAAAATAACGTGGTGGTTTATTTGAATAAAGAAGAACAATATGAGCAATGGAAAAATGTTGCGCCTCAAGTTCCACTCATGTCAAGCCTTCCTGAAAATGCGAATATTTCTCAGCTAAATAATTTCATGGATAAAAAGCGCCTCGACGTAGTGGATAATGCATACACTATTGATTTGATAAATCTGGTGCACAAGAGAAAGATTGCAGTGTGGCTCGATGTGCAAAGTAACGATGAAGGTCCTGCAACATGGGAGCAGGCGTTGAAATCGGGAGCGGATGGGTTGCAAACAGACCATCCGGAAAAGCTTATAAAATATCTGGAAGATCAGGGAAAAAGATAATTCTACTCCTCACATGCAGCCTGATCAAAAAAATTATCCTGAAGTATCTTTTGATTTGAAATAGCTCCGCAATATTATCAATGCATTACCATCAATCAGCAACTTTATTTACATCTTTAGGCTTTAGTACCGTAAGCACCAAAATAATAGCAGCCAGTACCACAATGCCAAGGATGGCAAAATCTCTGCCCAAGGTGCCTGCATCTGCTGATCCACCAAGGAAATTGGTTATAAATGCTCCTGATGATATTCCAACCAGGTTCATCAACCCATAGCCCGTCGCCCGATGACGGGGTGATGCAAACTGGCAGAGGATAGGCATATTATTCACATCAAACATACCGAAGCCAAAGCCAAAACCGATTGCACCAATTATGATAGGGGCAATACTCCCACCCAAACCTATTAATAATAACGAAGGTATGGTTAACCCCAGGCCAATAACCCCGGTATAAATTCTTCCCCGCAAATTGTGCTGAACCCATCTGTCGGAAATGATTCCGCCACCTAATACGCCCGCCAATGAAGAGAGAGACAAGGTTATTGTTGCAATTGGCCCGGCATAGTTCATATTAATATTCAGGGATGTGGATAGAAGCGTTGGCAGCCAATTCTTAGCGGCCCATCCCGGAAAGCTTGGTGCAGCAAAATAAAATAAGATCACCCAGAATGTAATGGCTTTTAATAAGGTGCCCATGCCTTTTAAAGCTGATCCAAACGCCTGGAAAAAAGTTTGGTCAGTATATTTCACATCCTCGCTGTCCCGTTTTTCTTTTAGAAAAAGTATTAAGATTAAGCTATAAGCAATACCAATGAACCCAAATACATGGAAAGTAGTTTGCCATGAAAAATTGGTCGCAAAAATAGCCCCGAAACCGCCGAAAGCCTGGCCCAGGTAAATTCCTGTCATGTGAATGCCAACCGCCAAAGACCTGGTTTTTCCCTCATGGTAATCGGCTATCATAGCTAAACCCGCCGGCATGTAAAAAGCCTCACTAACTCCCATGATGCCCCGCAAAATATATAGTTGATTAAACTCAGTGGCGAATCCCATCAGCATAGTGACGGCAGACCATATAAACAAACTGCCTATAATTAACCATTTTCTGTTTGTTCTGTCTGCTATTAAACCTGAAACCGGGCTCATCCAGGCGTATATCCAAAGGAAAATTGCCATTAGCCTGCCAAAGTTTGCGGCGCTTTCCAGCTCGGAAAAAGTTGTCATCATAGACGGCTTCATGGTAGCGAGCATTTGTCGATCCATATAATTCAAAAGCGCTACACCCCACAAAAGCATGACAACTATCCACGGATAAATCTTTTTATTTTTCATACTGTTTATCTTTCAAACCAGTTCTTTAGTTGCCTGGATTTGATATATGAAGAGAGTTGTGAGTGGTGAGTAAGGTGAACTAAATATTGTGCACTGACCACTGACAACTCACCACCCACCTTATTACAATGGCTTTGCATTTTTCAATATCCAATCTTTAGTGGCCATCCAATAAGCAATCTTTTTTCGGTTAAAGGTGTATGTCACTGCAATACTATCATTAAAACTAATGATAGCAGGATAGGAAAATTCTTCATCTTCTCGACCATTTTCCAGATCTATTTTTTCAGGCCATGTTTTGCCATTATCAAATGAAATGGCAAGCGCCAGTTTACCCCGTGATCCACCGTCTTTTGTTGTTGGATTATACGCTAATACCAATGTGCCATCCGGTAGTTTGGCCACATCAATTCCGCTGTTCGGATTAGGCAAAGAAGTCTTGTACACAGGGGACCAGGTTTTGCCATAATCTTTGGAATCGCTGCGGCATATCACTCCTGCTGTACTTCTCAGCAGTGTGTGTACCTGACCAGGTGACGACTCCCAAAGTGTGGGTTGTATAATTCCCTTACCTGTTATCACCGTGCGATCAATCTGGAGATACGGCGTGGATTTCCACGTCTTTCCTTCATCTTCGCTACGGTCGAAAAAAGCGTTCCACATGCCTTGCTCATTAGAAGCGCCTGCAAGCCATGCACCGTCAGACAACACAATCATTTTATTTCGCACAGGTCCACGTCCGCCCCGATCACCTTTTACCAATTCCCTGGCTTCAGACCAGGTTTTGCCTTCATCATCCGAAGTCTTCAGCCAGGTTTCCCATTGAGGAATTTCTTTTCCTGTTTTGAAAAAAAGATAAATTCTTCCTGTCGGAGATTGGAATAAAACGGGGTTCCAATGCGGTGTATGATTAATTTTTGCAACTTCAAATGTTTTACCCCAGGCGCCGGGCTTTCCTTTCGTCATCCAAATACCAACATCATCATTTTTTTCTTCGGTTCCGCCAAACCATGCAGCAATGAACTCCCCGTTTTTTAAATGAATTATAGTGGAGGCATGGCATTCAGGATAAGATTGATCATTCCCAAAAAGAAATCCTTTAAACGGAAGAGAATCCGGTTGGTCAGAGCTTTTCATTTTCTGCGCATAACAAAATTTTGAAAAACAATTGTAGAGTATAAAGAAAGCAAAAAAGAGAAGGCTTGTTTTCTTTAAAGAAAATGTTCTTTTCATTTTATATAATTTCTGTTGCGTAGTATAATTGATAGCTGAGCTATGTTAAGTAAAATATGACGTTTTAGTTTGGAGTAGTAAGTGGGCAGTTGTGATTAAGGCCGCGTTAGCAGAAACTTACTCACCATTCATCATGACAACTCACATTTAACTTAACAGTCGTCTCAATTATAAAATGTATAGTTATTTACCTGGCATTGCAAAAAGTTCCGAAAAATACTTCCAATATTTTGAGTTCAAAAATTTTCTGAACACTTATGACAATATGCTACAATTGATTGATAAGATAAAGTAACGAGAGGCCTTCTTCGTGTTTTATTTTTGTAAGAAGTAAAACAATCGGCAAACTTTTTATAAAAAACAGATGATTTAACTACCCGTGCGTTTGTAAAAAACTTCATAGGCTATAAAAAATATAATCAAATGAAAGAAAATGTTGAACGGAAGTTTGTCCCTGTTATGTTAACTCCATTTAAAGAAAATGGCGAAATTGATTTGAACGGCCTTGCCAGTCTTACAGAATTATATATGCAGGCAGGCGCAAAAGGTTTATTCGCCAATTGCCAGTCCAGTGAAATGTTTCATTTAAGCGATGAAGAAAGATTGTTGATTGTAAAGCATACAATAAAAGTTGCAGACGGAAAAGTGCCTGTTGTAGCGGTTGGCAATTTTGGAACAACAATAGCCGAACAATCTGATTTTGTCTGTAAAATCTATGACGCTGGAGTTAAGGCTGTTATTATAGTTACAAGCCTTATTGCCGAAGAAAATGAAAGCAATGAAGTTTTTGATGAGCGAATTTTTGAGTTATTCAATCTCACCGGAAAGATCCCCCTTGGATTTTACGAGTGCCCTCAACCATACAAAAGACTCCTCTCAGCACAACAACTTGAAAAATTTGTGGCTACCGGCAGAATAGTATACCACAAAGACACTTGTCTTGATATAGAAATGGTAAAAGATAAATTGAAAGTAACAAATCGTATTGATGCATTCGGGTTATATGATGCTTATGCGGTAAATGCGGTAGCTTCTTTAAAAGCAGGAGCAGCAGGCCTTTCGTGCATCCAGGGAAATTTTTTTCCTGAATTGATTGTTTGGTTATGCAATCACTTTGACGATATTAATGCTAAGGGAACTATAGATAAAGTGCAACAATTTTTAACTGACAACATGGATGTGATTCATTATGCTTATCCTGTAGTTGCTAAATATTATCTTCAAAAACGCGGGTTAAATATTTCTATTTTTTCAAGAATCAAAACTGCAGCTTTTACTATGGAAGTAAAAGATAGAGTGGATCGCCTTTATGATGAGTATCGTCTTCTTAATAAAGAGTTAGCCATTAACCCAATTTACAATGAACAAGTGCAATGATTTTAAAATTATTTTTATTGTTTGCAGCTTGCCTTTCAGATCTATCCGCTTTTAGCCAATCGTTGTTTTTAACTCATGATCAATTTAAAATAATGCAACTCACCCATGATAATGGCGGCCATACAATCCATAATACTCAATGCTTTTCACATGATGATGAATGGATAGTATATGATACACGCAATAACGATACAATGATTGCAGGCACAGGCAACATATCTATGATAAATACACAAACTGGTGAGATCCGGGAACTTTATCATACAAAGCATCAAACAGTTTACGGACCGGGGGTTGGAGCGGCTACTTTTTCACCGGTGGCTAACCGTATAATATTTATTCATGGTATTCGAAACGCTGATAAAAATAATCCTTATACATTTACACGCCGCACAGGCGTAGCTATTGATATCGCAAAACCGTTTTATCCAATATTTATGGATGCGCGTGATGTTACACCTCCGTTTACTCCGGGTGCATTGCGTGGCGGCACACATGCGTATAATTGGAGCGCTGACGGGAAGTGGATCAGCTTTACTTATAATGATCATATTTTGCAGCAACTGGAAAAAAATGATTCTTCTGTAAAAGATCTTCGTACAGTGGGAGTAATGATACCCGGCCATCCTGTTGCTGTTCTTCATGATCCATCAGAAGAAAATAACAGTGGTGAAATGTTTTCTGTGGTAGTGGCAAAAGTTACAGAAAATCCCCAACCGGGAAGCGATGAAATTGATAAAGCCTTTGATGAAGGATGGATTGGTATAAAAGGTTATAAGAAGAGTAACGGTGAATGGCAAAACCGTGCCATTGCGTTCCAGGGCGAGGTGACCAATCTAGATGGGACTAAAAAAACTGAAATTTTTGTATTGGATTTGCCAGAAGATCTGGCAATACCAGAACCAGGCAAGCCGTTACAAGGCACAACTACTTCGGGGCCAAATGTACCTCAAGGTGTGGTACAACGAAGAATTACCCATACTTCTGATGGGGTACAAGGCCCCCGCCATTGGCTAAGATGTACTCCGGATGGCGATCTCATTGCTTTTTTATCAAAGGATGATAAAGGAGTTATCCAGTTGTTTGGGGTATCGCCGAATGGTGAAAAGATTACACAACTTAGTTTTAATTCTTATTCAATCCAGGGACCATTTAATTTCAGTCCTGATGGAAAGCACCTTGCATACCTTGCTGAGAATAGTGTTTTTGTAACGGAGGTTGAAACACATAAATCTAAACGCTTAACTCCCCGAGCTTCCAACGAAGAAAATTTGACCGGATCGGTAGTTTGGTCAAACAACGGTTCCATGCTTGCTTTTAATAAGTATGTAAAAGACAAAGAAACTGATAATTTGTACCTGCAGATATTTATAATAAAAGATATTTTGCAATAATTTTTCCGGGAAAAAGGAGCAAAAGTTTTTTATAAACCCGCAAAGCTTTATTCAAAAAACAGATAAGCTTTCATTGAAGTTTTCAACCATCAGGTATTCCCGTTTATAAGTTAACGGGGTTACGCCGATTACTTTTTTAAACTGCCTGTAAAAATTAGAGATATTATAAAACCCACATTTATCCGCAATCTGATCAACAGACATCTTATCTTCTATTAAAAAATGGCAGGCATGGCTAATGCGGATTTCAGTTAGAAAATCGTAGTAGGTCTTATTGGTCATTAATTTAAAATAACGGCAAAATGAAGTTACCGTAAGGTTACTAATGGCTGCGATCTGTTCTAAACTGATAGGTTGTGAATAGTTGGCCATTGTATAGCTGCATACAACGTTCAATCGTTCCGTTTCATATTTGTTGGATTGATAAAAACTTGATTTCCGGGTAACCTCGTGATAATCTTTTGTCTCAGATAAAACCTTAAGAATAGAAAGTAAAGCAATCAGCCGCTCAAGGCCTTCTGCTTTTAATACAGCTTCAATTAATGGAATAAGTTTATCGCGGGATCCATTTATAATTACCATTCCCCTTTTTGCCTTTTCAAAAAGCAGAGGCAGAAGACGGGCTTCCGGTAATGAGAGCATATCTTTTCCCATGAAATTGGATGAAAAATGCAGGACTATCGCTTCTACACCGTCTTGAGTAATATCATCTTCCCTGCAATGCCATTTATGCGGCAGGTTTTCTCCCAGCAGCACAATTTCACCATCTGAAAAGTTGCTGATATTATCGCCGATAAAACGAACACCTTCGCCCCTGATAAGATAATGCAATTCCAGTTCAGGATGATAATGCCATAATGATCCGAAAGAGGAATCACGGCGAATGCTGAATGATGATTCCAATTGCTGGGGCACTTTATGAAAATGCGGTTTCATAATTACAGAAAGTTACAATTGTAATTTCGAATTATCTAAAAATAGATAAAATCATTTTGGCAGTTTTTTAAAAAAAGTGGAACGGATATCGAAGGAGGTATAAGCACAGTTTGCATTGACGATGTGTTGTGTGTAGTGCAATCCTTTATAAGGCTGCCTTGATTTGCTAAAAGATATTACTATAAAAGTGATTAAAATTGATATAATAAACATTAGTAAATAATGATATGATAATACGTCAACTGACAATTATATATAGTGGCAGGAGCGTTTTCAGTAGTATGCTAGGCGGAAGAGGCGAATATAGTACCGAGCCAGTTGGCGGCGGTCAGACTCCTCATATTGGTGGTGGCACCGCTTTATCTTCCAAACAATAATTAATGCAGCTTCTGAACGATTTTCTTATAAATATTTTTCCAATCATTGTAAATAATTTTTGATCCGTTTTGTCAACTCGCGGATGTCGTTAAAAAGCGTAAAAAAATCATCTCCTTCCATGTCGTTAAAAGGCTCTTCTTTGTTTCTTTTTTTGCTACCTGTTTAAATTAGCAGCCATGTGATTTAGTGTGCCCATCACTTGCAAAAGTTCCTAGCACAGGTGCCGGATAAATGTCGACAGTGGAGACAGAAACCATAATTGTATTATTTCATAATTGTATTATTTTATGCTTATTAAAACAATAGCATTGTCTTTCTTGTGTAATCAGCAATAAAGTTTTTAATAGAATTGATTTCAAGTTTCTTTAAAAGTCCGTTGGTTCAGGAAGTTTTGCGAGGTGCAGATTCATAGGGAGTAAACATTGTTGCAAGACTAATACTTATCTCTATTTTTTCTGGTGCAAAACAAGGTAAAAAATTTAACTTAAAAAACAGTAAAATGCGTGAAAATTTTTTGCATAAATTACTCTTAGAAAAAACAAAA
>Ga0207657_10003404_pt1 | contig 16996 bp, 19 predicted proteins | sample KBSC33metaG_FD_184316 | JGI IMG/M metagenome (GOLD analysis project Ga0207657, IMG submission 184316) | Corn rhizosphere microbial communities from Kellogg Biological Station, Michigan, USA - KBS C3-3 metaG (SPAdes) (version 2) | ecosystem: Host-associated > Plants > Roots > Rhizosphere > Soil ... | reverse complement strand
GGCGGTGAGAAGATCGTCGCGTGGTGGAAAAGCCGTGGCCGCGATCCACGCGACAAGCTGCTGATCTTCTCGGACGGGCTCGACGTCGACATGATCGAAGAGGCCTACCACCACTTCCAGGGGCGGGTGCGCATGGCCTTCGGCTGGGGAACTAACCTTACCAACGACTTCATCGGTTGTTCGCCTTATGCGAACCACCGGCTCGATCCGATCTCGCTCGTCTGCAAGGTCAGCTCGGCCAATGGTCATCCGGCGGTGAAGCTCTCGGACAATCCCGAGAAGGCAACCGGCGAACCAAAGGAAATCGCGCGCTACCTGCGAGTGTTCGGCAATGTTGGCCGGGTGGCGCACGAGGTGGTGGTGTGACCAGATACTCCGCCTGTATCGAGTGGCTGTTCGCCGACTCGCAGGGGCTCCCACCGCTGCCCGGAACGCCGGAGGCCAATATCGTCGAGGGCATGGCGGTGAGCTTTCCCGACCGTATCCGCGCCGCGCAGGCCGCGGGCCTGGACGCCGTGGAATTCTGGCATTGGTCGAACAAGGATCTCGACGCGGTGAAGACCGCCCTCGACGAGACAGGCCTGCCCCTCGCCGGGATATTGTGCGAGCCGACTGCCAAGATCACCGACCCCGAGATGCATCCGGCGTTCCTCGACGGCGTGCGCTCGTCGCTCATGGCGGCACTGAAACTTGGCGCCCCACTCATGATCGCCCAGGCTGGCGACGACCGGCATGGCGTGCCGCGCGAGAAGCAGCATGCCGCGTTGGTGAAGGTGCTGCGTGAAGCCGCCGATCTCGTGCGAGGATCGGGCGTCGTGATCGCGCTCGAGCCGCTGAACGATCGTGTCGACCATCCTGGCTACTACCTGACCTCGACAATCGAAGGGCTGGATATCGTCGATGAGGTCGATCGACCGGAGATCAAGCTACTCTACGACATCTACCACTCGGCGATGATGGGGGAGCACACCGAGGACGTGCTCGACGGACGACTCGATCGCGTTGCCCACATACACCTGGCGGACACCCAGGGTCGTGGCGAGCCCGGGAGCGGCAATATGGACTGGAAGTGGCGGCTCGATTGGCTTGCCGACCACGGATACACCGGGTTTGTCGGGCTTGAGTACCGGCCGACAAAGAGCACCGTCGAGAGCCTGAGCTTCCGGAAATAATGTTCGGAATTTGACAACAGTCCTATGTCGTCTTTCGACATTTCCGACCAATCCGGGCCGGTCCATATCTCATCGTGACGGCGATGCTTGCGGGCGTCGCGACAGGAGAGAGAACGATGCTCAATCAGATCAAGGGGCTGCACCACGTCACCTCGATGGCAAGCAGTGCACCACAGAACAACGCCTTCTGGACCAAGACCCTCGGCTTGCGGCGGGTAAAGCAGACCGTCAATTTCGACGAGCCCAGTGTCTACCATCTCTATTACGGCGACGAGGCCGGAACGCCTGGCTCGGTGATGACGTATTTTCCATTTCCCCACATCGTGCGTGGCCGGCCGGGGGCTGGTGAGGTCGGTACGACAGTCTTGTCGGTGCCCGAAGGCTCGCTCGGCTTCTGGGAGCAGAAGCTGGCCGCCGAAGGGGTGAAGGATCTGCGGACCGATGAAAGCTTCGGGCAAAAGCGGCTGCATTTCGCCGGCCCTGACGGCGACGGTCTTGCGCTCGTCGAGGACAAGAACGACGTTCGTGCGGCGTGGACGCATGGCGGTGTCTCGGCTGATGCAGCGATCCGGGGCTTTCACTCGGCCTCTTTGCGGCTTCGTGATGCTGGCGCGACCGAGGAACTGCTGAAGTTCATGGGCTACGAGGTCGCCCAGACCCATGGCGACATCAAGCGCATGGTGATCAAGGGTGGCAATGGCGCCGACTTCGTTGATCTCGAAACCCTGCCCGGCGCTCCCGTTGCGGGACTCGGTGCGGGCTCGGTGCATCACATCGCGTTCGCAGTACCGACCAAGGCCGATCAGCTCGAGGTCCGTCGGCAACTGATCGATACCGGCTACAATCTGACGCCGGTGATCGACCGCGATTACTTCTTCTCGGTCTATTTCAGGGCACCGGGCGGCGTCCTGTTCGAGATTGCAACCAACGAGCCCGGTTTCAACCGCGACGAAGATACCGCACATCTGGGCGAAGCGCTGAAGCTGCCAAAGCAGCACGAGCATCTTCGCAGCAAGCTGGAGCATGCGCTCGAGCCGCTCAACTGAGGCCGGGGCGATGACCTACCACTATGCCGAGGTTGCCGCGCCCAAAGGGGCGCCGCTGCTCTTCCTCCTGCACGGGACTGGCGGCGACGAGAACGACCTCCTCGAACTCGGTCGTATGGTGCTGCCGAACGCGCACCTGATCTCACCGCGCGGCGATGTCAGCGAAGGCGGGGCGCCGCGCTTTTTCAAGCGCCTGGGGATGGGTGTCTATGACATGGCCGATCTGGCGCGTGCCACTGACAAGCTGGCTTCGTTCCTTGACGCCAAGAGCGCGGAAATCCAGCCGCCGGCTGTATACGCGCTGGGTTACTCAAATGGCGCCAACATCCTGGCCTCGGTGATGTTCAAGTCACCGAGCCTGATCGGCAGGGCAGTGCTCATGCACCCCCTGATCCCGTTCGCGCCCGCTCCGCAATCCGGACTCGCCGGCCGTGAGGTCCTGATCACCGCCGGCCGTCGCGACCCGATCGCGCCGGTGGCGCTGACCGAGCGGCTCTCAGCATACTTCACGATGCAGGGAGCAAAGGCCTCCGTCGCTTGGCACGATGGCGGCCACGAGATCCGCCCTGAGGAGCTGCTGGCGGCGGGGCAGATGCTCGCTGCGGCAAGAACTGTGCAGGCGGGTTAGCATTTCGTTCAACTCCTCTCCCGCATAATCGCGCGCGCGATATTTGTGTGGAAAGGCCGGCATTCTGTCCGGCGGTCGAGGCGAATGGCTGCTGCACAAAAGACTCGCCGCGCGCCGACCCTCCGAACCAACATCCTGCTGCTCCTGCTATGCGGCTTCTTCGCCGTCGCCATTCCCGCGTACTGGGGCTTCACGACCATCGTCAATTCGACGGTGTCGCAGCTTGGCCGGCTGTTTGGCGAAAAGCAGATCCTGTTCGACCGCTCGCGCGGGATGGGCGTGCTGATGCAGGAGGTTGCGCTTGCCGAGAACCTCACGCGCTCACCGATCATTGCCGACTGGGCCCTGGACGAGACCAACCCCGACAAACAGGCACGCGCGATCGCGGAGCTCGAGCAATATCGGTTGGCCTTTGCCGACCACAGCTACTTCTTCGTCAACAACGCCTCGGGGCGCTATTACTACAACGACGCCCAGAACTCGCACGCCGGCAATCCCTACAGCTTCACCGTGCGGCGCGGCAATCCGAGCGATGACTGGTATTTCGCGACCATCGGTCTCGATGCCGGCTGCCATCTCAATGTCGACCACGACGACGAGCTCGATGTCACCAAGGTGTGGATCAACTGCGTGGTCAAGGATGGCGCCATGGTGCTCGGTGTGCTCGGGACCGGCATCGACCTGACCTCGTTCATCCGCGATGTCGTCGATTTCCCGCAAACGGGTGTGCAGTCGATCTTCATCGACCGATCGGGGGCGATCCAGGCGCACCGCGACACGCGCTACATCGACTTTCACTCGCTCACCAACGCCATCGAGGCCAAAAAGACGATCTTCAGCCTGATCGACAAGCCTGCCGATCGGGACACGCTGAAGCAGATGCTGACCGAAGTGACGACCAGCACGATAGAGGCTCGCTCCGAGTTCATGCAGGTGGACGGGCGGCAGATGCTCGTGGGTGTCGGCTATCTCGACAAACTCGGCTGGTACAACGTCGCCTTCATAGACGTCGACGCAGTCATCGATCGGACCCTGTTCCTGCCGATCGGCCTGTTGCTGGCGGCCACGATGATCGTCGTGGCTCTGGTGATCGCCTTCATCGTCAAGGTGAGCATCGGCGACCGCCTCGCCCGTGTCGAACGAGAAGTGGTCGCGGTCAACGACGACGTCACGGCGCCCGTGGCGCCGGACCCTGGCAATGACGAGATCGGGCGCCTGTCGCGTTCGTTCGCGACCATGGCCTCGACGGTGCAGGACAACATGCAGACGCTCGAGCGATTGGTCGAGGAGAGGACGTCCGAGTTGCAGTCGCTCGCCTATCGCGACCAGCTCACCGGGATCGCCAATCGCCGTGGCTTTGCCGACGGCTTCGATCGGGTCAAGTCGAAGGCGAGCGAGGGCGCCAGGCTTGCGCTGCTCCTGATCGATATCGATCACTTCAAGGCCATCAACGATCGCTGGGGCCATCAAGCCGGCGACGAGGTGGCGGCGGAGCTGGCGCGGCGCATCTCGGTGGTGCTGCGGCCCAACGACGTGTGCGGCCGCTGGGGGGGCGACGAATTCATCGTGCTGTTCTCAGATCTCGGCACGCGGCCGCTCAAGGTGATCGGCGATGCCATGCATCGCGGACTCAGTAATCCCGTGATCCTGCGGAGCGGCACGCCCGTGCCGGTGACGGTCAGCATCGGCGCCTGCCTGGTCGAGCCCGATGAGACCGTCGAGCAGGTCGCCGATATGGCGGATGCGGCGCTCTACATGGCCAAGGAGAACGGTCGCAACCGTGTTGCGGTCTACGACCCGACCAGCGCGAGGAGCCACGCCGGACTTCGTTGATCGCTAGTCGATGAACTCGACCGGGACGCCCTTTTCGACCATTTTCGCCAATTCCTCGGCGTCCCAATTGGTCAGGCGGACGCAGCCATGTGAGTTGGTCTTGTCGATCTTGCTCGGCTCAGGCGTTCCATGGATGCCGAATGTTGGCTCGGTTAGATCAATCCACACCGAGCCGACCGGCCCGTTCGGACCGGGCGGAATGATCAGCTTTTCGCTGTTGTTGCCCTGCTTGAAATTGACGTCGGGGTTGTAGGTGTAATTGGGCATCGGCGCGACCGCGTCGACAAGGTGCGTTCCGGTCGGTGACGGGTTGTCGTCACTGCCGATCGTGGCGGGATAGGCGGCTATCAGCCGCCCCGACGCGTCGTAGGCTCGCAATTGGCGGTCGGACTTATCGGCCTCGATGCGAGCGACCTTGCCTTCAGCGCCTGGCCCTGGATCGACTACGGCGATGGTTTCGCCCGCCAGCCATTGCGCATTGGGGTTCATGGCGATCAGCAGCTTCTCATCCATGTGGAAGCGCTCGCCCAGTTCTTCGGTCACTCGCGTGTAGCCGAGGAATTTGAGCTTTGCCATTTCAGCGTAATCGGTGGGGATTTCGGGGACGAGGTCGGTCACATCCTTGTCGGTGATCGTGTACGTCGCCGTGACGGCGCTGGACTGCGGCAGCTTGCCGAGCAGCGTGGCATCGAGCTTTCCGGTCGCCGGCAGGCCCGTCATCGTTTCGAAGGCGCTGACCGCCTTGCGAACATTGTCACCGTCGAAGCCGTCGATGACGCCTGGCGAGGCGCCGGCGCGATCGAGCAGGACCTGCAGCTTGACGATGGCGGGATCGGGCGCTGCAGACGCAACGTCCGATCCCGTTGTTCCGCTCGCCGAGGGAGGAAGGAACTCAGCGGGCACGGTGCCTAGGTCGGCAGCATCGATCGCCTGAGCGGTGAGCGGGGAGGGAGGCGCTTCGCCGGCGAGGACTGCTGCAAAAGGAACGGTCACCAGCAACAGGAGAACGAAGAGGTGGAAGAGGCGCATGGTGGATCGATCCTTTGACCAATCAAGCGCCGTGAGAGGCCTTTGGTTGCGCGTTGTGCGGGCATCTCGTCGCTCATGGTGAAGATTCGACTAAAATACGACATATCGGAATGGAGCTTGTGCCGGTGCGGCGGGCAGGTAGCATGCCGCCAACAGGAGGCTCCGATGATCCGTTTCGTGCTCGCGCTCGCCGCGCTGCTGTTGTTTGTGCCAATCGCCCAGGCCGCGAGCTTCGACTGCTCGAAGGCGGGAACCTCGTTTGAGAAGGCGATCTGCGGCAATCCCGAACTCAGCAAGCAGGACGAAGTGCTGGCGCAGGCTTATGCGACTGCGCTGGGCGGCCTGTCGGCCGACGCATCGGCGGCGGTGAAGGCCGGCCAGCACAGTTGGCTCGACTATGCGGCGCGCATCTGCAGCGACGATGGGCAACCGATCCAGGGCGAATACACGGCTGATCAGGCGACCTGTCTGGGTGGCGAGTTCGCGACGCGCATCCGAGAACTCGAGGCCAGCAAGATGCAGGGCGGCTATCGCTTCTACCCGGTCGAGAAGTTCCTGATCGAAAAGGACCCAGATGCAGAGGCGGACTCCTACAACAAGGTCGCGACCAAGCACTTTCTGACGATCAAGATCGATCGCGACGATGAGCTGGCGCAGGCATTCGGCGACATGATGGACAAGCTGCGGCTCGCCAATGACGAACAGCTCGGCGAGGATTCTCATCTGTTCGACAAGAGTGGCGAGCTGGCCAAGGGCGATACTTCGGCCGACATCGACCTCAGCACCACCGTGACCAAGGTGACCACGTCACTGATCACCGTCAGCACCGACAATTATTGGTACGGGCATGGGGCAGCGCATGGCAACTACGGCTCGACATACGGCCACTTCCTCGTTGCCGAGAAACGGCCGCTCGAGGCGAGCGACGTGTTCAAGGGCAAGGGTTGGCAGAAGCCCTTCACCAAGCTGGTGATCGACAAGACCAAATCCGATCTGGGCGACGACTATCAGGGCGACGACAGCGGGCAGGATCTGGCGAATGTCATCACCGATCCCTCACGCTGGGACTTCGTCGACGAAGGGATCGCGGTGCATTTCAATCCCTATGAGGTCTCGTCCTATGCGCGCGGATCGGTCGATGTGACGATCCCGTGGACCGCGCTCCAGGACCTGATCACCGACAGCGCGCAGAACCTCAGCTACTAGGCGAGGAGGTCGGCCCATTCGGGGTGCCGCCGGAACTGGGCGACCGCGTAGGAGCAGACCGGGCGGATCTTGATGTTGTCGCGCCGCGCGTCGACGATGCTGCGATCCATCAGCTTGGCCGCGATGTTGCGGCCGCGGAACTCGGGCGGCGTGTAGGTATGATCGATGGCAATCACCCCGGCGCCGAGCTTGCGGAAGGTCATCTCCGCTTCGAAGCCGCCGGGCAGGTGGATCAAGTAGCGGCCGTGGCCCGGCGCATCCTCGCGCTCTACCGTCAGTTCGTCGTCCATCGGGTGGGGTCCTAGACGTTGGTCGTGTTCTGCGAGAGCTCCGGGAAGAGCTTCCTCGTCTCGAGATAGGGATCGATCGCGAGCGCTGCAATCATGTCCTTGAGCGCTTCGGGGCGCTTGCCCTGCTTGAGCTCGATCATGACGCGACCGCTCAGCGCGCCGAAATGGCGCGGTTCGAGCGCCAGGGTCTTGGCGATGTCGTCGAGCGAGGCATCGAGCTGACCCATCATGTAGTAGAGGGTGGCGCGCTGGTTCCAGCCTTCGGAGTAATCCGGGTAGTCTTTGATGATGCCGGTGAGCATGACGAGTGCACCATCGAAATCCCCACCGGCCATGGCGGCGCTCGCCTGGCTCATGCGGCCGGCGAGTTCGGGCACGTTGGGGTTGAACCAGAGAGTCCAAATCTGCGCCACGAAGCTGTTGGCGTCTTCGGCGGTCCGGGCGACTTTGAGCTGCGCGAACAGCTCGTCGAGCGCGGCCCTGTCGGTGTAGTCGGCGGCAAAGACCGGCTGCGGTGTCGCAAGGAACAGCAACACCAACAGAGCGCGGATCAGGCCGACCAGCTTGCGCATTGCGCGAGTTTCGCGCCGCGCCGTGGCCAAGTCCAGTGAGGACTTTGTGAGGTCTGCCGGGATTAACCGGGCGTCTGGTCCGTTTTCGGTTTCCGCCAGCGCTCCTGCAAGGATTTACCGAAATCGCCCATGAACGGGGCGAACAGCAGGATGATCCGCTTCCAATAGTGCAGCAGGGCGATCAGCACGACAAAGACAAGGGCGCCGACGATGATCACCAATTCGAGGCTGAGCCCGATCGATTCGAGCCAGGCAGCGAGGAACATCCCGGGCAGAATGTGGGCGGCGGCCCAGACGAAGGCGGAGACGATGTTGATGAAGCTGAAGCGGCCCCAGGGCATGCCGAGCATGCCGGCGACGCCTGGGATCACGGCTTTCACGCCGGTGATGAACCGGCCGACGAAGATCGCCAGCGCACCGTGCTTGTGGAAGTACTCCTCGCCTTGCGCGATCAAGTGCAGGTAATTCTTGAACGGCCAGACCGCCTTGATGCGATCCTTGAAATAGTGGCCGATCCAATAGGAGATGGCATCGCCGATCACAGCGCCCAGCACGGCGGCAATATAGATCGGCCAGAACGGAAGCTTGCCCGCGGCGATCAAGCCACCGGTCAGCAGCAGAATGGGGAGCGAGGGAACGAGGAGGCCGACGATGAACACCGCCTCGCCGATGCAGACCAGGAAGATGAACACCACGGACAGCCAGAGGTTGCCGGCGATGGCATTGAGGATCTGCTCGAGATAGGTGGTGATCCAGTTCAACAGGCCCACAAGCGGTCTCCCTCGGCCGGGTGCGGACCTTGCGCGGTTTGCGCCGAGTCAGCTGGTTTCGCGTCATTCCTAGAGTAAATCGCTCACAAGGCAAACTTGTGGAATGTCGCAGCCCTTCGGTTAGTGTGGGAGTGCCACCCCCAAAGCGCAAGGGCGGCGAGCCGAGGAGCCAGTATGAGCCTGCCTATCCACCACGTGATTCCCGGCGGTCCGCGACCGGTGGCGCCGTTCTCGCACGCGGTCGAAGCCGACGGCTTCGTGTTCGTGACGGGGCAGATGCCGACCGACCCCAAGGCTCCCGACGCGCCGCTGCCCGACGGCGTCGAAGCGCAGACGCGACGGGTGTTCGAGAATTTGAAGATCGTGCTCGACGGCGTTGGGCTCGGGCTCGAGCATGTGGTGATGGCGCGCATTTACCTGACCGATTTCAAGCGCGACTATGCTGTGCTCAACCGCATCTGGCCGGAGTTCTGGACGCCGGGGAAGCTGCCGGCACGGACCACCGTGGGGGTCACGGCGCTGGCGGTCGATGCGCTGGTCGAGATCGACCTCGTGGCGCGGCGGCCATAACGCAGGGCGGGCCTATCCCTGCGCTCGGTCCGAGCGATCCCAAAAGGGCTCGTTCGGCCAACCGTCTGCATGTGCTCTGTTCGACCGATGTGTGAAGGAAAGAGTACGGGCCGCGAGACGCAAGACGTCTCGATGCTATGAATGAGAGGCGCATTGCGTCTCGCGGCGGTGAGACTTCTGGACGGGCTGTCGAGCCGTGCCAGTGGGCCCGGGCAACCGTCGCGATCCCAGGCATCGGAACGGCCCCGACTTATCGTCCAGGGCCGACCCGAGACCCAGCCTGCCAGCGCCAGAGGCGAGTTGGATCCCCCCGGTCGCGGGGATGACACTTCGCGGGTAGGGAGGCGCAGTGAGGTACCGTGTCCGCCCCACCCCCGCTTGCTACATTGCTGACGCTCGTAAGCGCGCCGCCTTCCCAGCACGAGGGGCACGATCGGTTGACTATCACCGGGTGCGCGAGAGTGGTCGGCGAGGGCACGCCCGGAGCATCTGGCTTCTAGAACGATGATCCAAATAGAGGGCCGATGGCACCGCTGACCAGGACCACCAGCCAGGGCGGGACGCGAAGGGTCAGGGCCATCAGAGCGAGGGCGGCGAGGGGGAGGTCCCAGGGGCCAGCGATAGTGCTGCTGGCGACGGGGGTGATGAGCGCGGCCAGGAGCAAACCCACCACGGCGGCGTTGGCGCCGTCGAGGGCGCGGCGGAGGCGGGGGATGGATTTGAGCCGCGCCCACCAGGGCAGGGCGCCGAAGAGCAGCAGGAAGCTCGGGAGGTAGATGGCGGTTAGCGCGAGAAAGCCCCCGGCGATGCCGCTTGGCGGGGATTTGAGCAGGCTGCCGGCATAGAAGGCGAAGGAGAACAGCGGGCCGGGAACGGCCTGTGCCGCGCCATAGCCGGCAAGGAACAGGTCGCGATCGATGAGGCCGGGCTTTACCAACTCGTTCTGCAGCAATGGCAGCACGACGTGGCCGCCGCCAAATACCAGAGCGCCCGTGCGATAGAAGCGATCGGCAATGTCGACGGCGCCATTGTGGGTGAGTGCCACCAGCACCGGAAGCGCGATGAGCAGTAGCGCGAAGACCACAAACCACCAGAGGGTGTGACGCGAGGGGCGCGGCACGACCGCCTGCGCGGGCGCCTGAGCCGGGTCGGGCTGGCCGAGCACGGCGCCCAGCAACCCGGCGACAGCGATGAGGATGACTGGCGTTGCCGGGCTCGCCACACCCAAAACGAGCAAGGTCGATACGACAGCGATGGCCAGGCGCGGCGCGTCGGGGGTCAAGCGGCGCGCCATGAGCCACACGGCCTGCGCAACGACGGCGAGGGCGGCGAGCTTGAGGCCATGGAGGACGCCTTCGGCAGCGGGCCCGTGCCAGAGATTAGCGCCGAGCGCCGCCAGGTACAGCAGGAGCGCCGAGGGGGCGGTGAAGCCGACCCAGGCCGCGAGGGCCCCGGCCCAGCCGGCGCGGCCATGGCCGATGGCCATGCCGACCTGGCTCGAGGCAGGGCCGGGCAGGAACTGGCAGAGCGCGACGAGATCGGCATAGGACTGGTCGTCGAGCCAGCGGCGGCGAACGACGAAGGCTTCGCGGAAGTAACCCAGATGAGCGACCGGGCCGCCGAAGCTGGTCAGGCCCAGCATCAGGAAGGCGGTGAAGACCTCAGCGACGCGGCGAAAAGACATGCGCCGTGGTGGAGGAGAAGGGCGTTACAGTCAATGGGGTGGCGGCGCGCCGCTTGCGCAGCCGGGCCCCCTCCCCCCGCGGCTTCGCCGCAGGACAGGATCCGACTGCGAGCTTCGTTTTCGAGTGTCAGCCGCTGTACGCAACCGTCCGCTGGGTTTGTTCGCCGAGGCCCTCGATGCCCAGGTGCAGGGTTTCGCCGCCGTGGAGGAAGACCGAGGCGGGCTTGACGCCTTCGCCGACGCCCGGCGGGGTGCCGGTGGAGATGACGTCACCGGGCTGGAGCGACATGAACTGGCTGATGTAGCTAACCAGCGTGCGCACGCCGAAGATCATCGTCCTGGTCGAGCCGTTCTGGTAGCGGTGGCCGTTGACCTCGAGGAACATCTTGAGGTTCTGCGGATCGGCGACCTCATCGGCGGTCACGAGCCACGGACCGATCGGCCCGAAGGTGTCGGCGGACTTGCCCTTCACCCACTGGCCGCCGCGCTCCTTCTGGAAGGCACGTTCGCTCAGATCGTTGATGACGCAGTAGCCGGCGACATGGCTGAGGGCGTCCTTCTCGTCGACATAGCGGGTATCCTTGCCGATGACGACGCCGAGCTCGACTTCCCAGTCGCATTTGGTCGAGTTCTTGGGGACCACCACCGTGTCGTTGGGGCCGATGATGGCGCTGGTCGCCTTCATGAAGAGGATGGGCTCGGACGGGATCGGCATGTTCGATTCCGCCGCGTGGTCGGCATAGTTGAGGCCGACGCAGATGAACTTGCCGACATTGCCGACGCAGGGGCCAATGCGCAGCTTGCTGTCGAGCACCGGAAGCTTCGAGGGATCGGCGGCCTTGATCCTGCCCAGACCGGCGCTGTCGATGGTCTTGCCGGTGATGTCGGGAACGACCGAACTCAGATCGCGGTAGGTTCCGTCGGAGTGCAGCAAGGCGGGCTTCTCGGCGCCCTTTTCTCCAACGCGCAGCAGTTTCATCGGTCGTCTCCTAACTAGAGTGAGGGCTCCGTAGCGACCCGTGGCCGTGAAGGCGAGGGCGACTTTGGGCCTAGGGGTTCGGGCGGATGACGCCCTTTTTCAGAATGATGTTCCCGTAAAGGCGCTGCTCACCGGTCTGCACCATGGCGTAGCCGGCGTTGGCGCGCTTGTAGAAGGCGAAGCGCTCGAGCGATGCCAGCTTTACCGCCGGCTCGAAGCGGGCGACGATCTTTTCGTATTCCACCACCACCGGGGGGCGCTGGCCGGCGTCGCCAACCACCTGCATAACGATCGCCGGATCGGGCACGAAGTCGTCGAGCGGCATCACCGACAGGATGGCCTCGAGCAGGTCGGTGCCGCTGTGGCCATCGGCGCGGATCAGCCGCGGGCCGGCGCTGGTCCCCGGGTAGTTGCCGTCGACGATGGTGATCTCGTCGCCATGGCCCATGGCCTGCAGCGCATGCAGAAGATCCGGACTCAGAATATGCGGGATGCCTTTGAGCATAGTGGGGTCCTCAATCGAATGGCAGATCGGCGTCGGTGAAGCGCTCGCCGTCGGCAAACAGGTCCGGCGTCTGGCGGGCGAAGGCGAGCAACTCGCCGGTGACTTTGTCGATATGGGCGCGCATCGCGGCCGCGGCGCGATCGGGGTCGCCGGCCGAGATGGCGTCGATGATGGCTTTATGCTCGGCATGGGTGTTGCTGAGCCGGCGCGGATCGAGGATCAGGAGGCGGGCCCGGTCGAGATTGGCACGGGCGCTGTCGATCACCGACTTGATGCGCGGAAAGCGCAGGGCCTCGAACAGGATCTCGTGGAATTCGAGATCGTGGTGATGGAAGGTTTCGCGGTCGCCACGCTTGGCGGCGCGGGCCTGCTCACCGAGGTTGGCCTCGAGCTCCTTGAGCAGTTCCGGCGTGGCGCGCGCCACGAGCAGCCGCACCGCCTCGCTCTCGAGCGCTTTGCGGATCAACATGTATTCGACGACGTCGCCGATGCGGACGCGGCTTACCATCGAGCCGCGTTGCGGCATGATCTCGACCAGGCCCTCCGATTGCAGCCGGGCCAACGCCTCGGAGACGGGGAAGCGCGAGACGCCCAGGCGCTCGCATATGGCGCCCTTGTCCAGAATCTCGCCGGGTTTGAGCTCAAGCGAGATGATGGCATTTCGCAATTGCTCGGTAACGGAGGCAGTGACGCTGCCGCGCTGCGGCGTTGCCGCGTTCACCAGAAATTTGTAGGGGATTTCGGCCGCCGTCATGCTAACATGTTAGTTGGATCGGGGCGGCCGATCAACCCGCCGCCCGCGCAATCGCACGAGATCAGAAATGTCCGACGTCATGTCCCGTCCGTCTGCCAAGACGCTGTTGCTCAATCCGGCCGACAATGTCGCGGTGGCGCTTGCCACGCTCGACGTGGGGGCCGAGACGCCACAGGGCGTCAAGACGCTGAAGCGCGTGCCGCGCGGGCACAAATTCGCCGTGCGGGCTGTGGCGGCAGGGGAGCCGATTGTCAAATTCGGGCAGATCATTGGGTTCGCCAAGCAGGCGATCGCTGCCGGCGACTGGGTGCACGAGCACAATCTGGGGGTCGGCGAGAGCCATGGCGCGTTCGAGCGCGACTATGCGTTTGGCGAGGGCGTGGTGCCGACGCGGTTCGTCAAACCGGAGGAACAGGCGACGTTCCAGGGGTTCCGGCGCGCCAACGGCAAGGTGGGAACGCGCAACTACGTGGGCATCCTGACCTCGGTGAACTGTTCGGCGACGGTGGCCAAGTTCATGGCGCAGGAGATCAATCGCTCGGGCATTCTCGACGACTACCCGACGATCGACGGCATCGTGCCTTTCATCCACGGAACGGGGTGTGCACTCGACGACCATGGCGAGGGCTTCGAGATCCTGATGCGGACCGAATGGGGTTATGCCGCCAACCCGAATCTGGGCGCCGCGCTGATGGTGGGCCTGGGCTGCGAGACGTTCCAGATCGGCAAGATGAAGGAGCGCTACGGCATCGTCGAGAACGATACGTTCCGGACGATGACGATCCAGGAGATAGGCGGCACCAAGAAGATCGTCGACTGGGGCGTCGAGCGGATCAAGGAGATGCTGCCGGTGGCCGCCAAGGCGCAGCGCGAGACCATTCCGGCGAGCGAGCTGACGCTGGCGCTGCAATGCGGCGGCTCGGACGGCTATTCGGGCATTACCGCCAACCCGGCGCTGGGACTGGCCGCCGATACGCTGGTGCGCCATGGCGGAACGGCGATCCTCAGCGAGACGCCGGAAATCTATGGCGCGGAGCATCTGCTGACGCGGCGTGCGGTGAACCGCGAGGTGGGCGACAAGCTGATCGAGCGGATCAAATGGTGGGAAGATTACACCTCGCGCAATCGCGGTGAGATGAACAACAACCCGTCGGCGGGCAACAAGCTGGGCGGATTGACGACGATCCTGGAGAAGTCGCTGGGCGCCACCGCCAAGGGCGGCAGTGAGCCGCTGATGGCGGTGTACGAATATGCCGAGCCGATCGACAAGAAGGGCTTCGTGTTCATGGACACACCCGGCTTCGATCCGGTGTCGGCGACGGGGCAGGTGGCGGGCGGCGCCAATGTGCTGGCCTTCACCACGGGGCGCGGTTCGGCCTATGGCTGCAAGCCGGTGCCATCGATCAAGATCGCCACCAACTCGGACATGTATCATCGCATGCAGGACGACATGGACATCAATGGCGGCGACGTGCTCGACGGCAATTCGCTCGAGGCTAAGGGCCAGGAGATTTTCCAGGCGGTGCTGGCTGTAGCTTCCGGACAAAAGACCAAGTCCGAGGCGCTCGGTTATGGCGATAATGAATTCGTGCCGTGGCAAGTCGGCGCGGTGATGTGATCTAGGGAAATGCGAAATGGACTACAGGCGGCTAGGAAATAGCGGCGCGATCGTCACCAAATGGTGCCTGGGCGCGATGACATTCGGCCACGAGGCCGACGAGGCGGCGTCGTTCGCCTTGATGGACACTTTCGCCAAGGCGGGCGGCAACTTCATCGATACCGCCAATGTCTATTCGAACGGCGCGTCGGAAGAGATCGTCGGGCGCTGGCTCAAGGCGCGGCCGGCCGAGGCCAAGCAGATGGTGATCGCCACCAAGGGCCGGTTCCCGATGGGCGACGGGCCCAATGATCTCGGGCTGTCGCGACGGCACCTGGGCCGGGCGCTCGACGAGTCGCTGCAGCGGCTGGGGGTCGAGCGCGTCGATCTCTACCAGATGCATGCGTGGGACGCGCTGACGCCGCTCGAGGAGACGCTGCGGTTCCTCGACGATGCGGTGCATGCCGGCAAGATCGCCTATTACGGCTTCTCGAACTATCTGGGCTGGCAGATCACCAAGGCGGTGCAGATCGCCAAGCATTCGGGATTTGCCGCGCCGGTGACGCTGCAGCCGCAATACAACATGCTGATGCGCGACATCGAGCTCGAGGTGGTGCCGGCCTGTCTCGATGCGGGCATCGGGCTCTTGCCGTGGTCTCCCCTCGCCGGTGGGTGGCTGACCGGCAAGTATCGGCGCGACCAGTTCCCGACGGGGGCGACGCGGCTGGGTGAGAACCCCAAGCGCGGCGGCGAGGCGTTCGAGCCGCGCAACGCGCAGGAGCGGACCTGGCGGGTGATCGCGGCGATCGAGACGGTGGCCAAGGCGCGCGGTGTCAGCATGGCGGAAGTGGCGCTCGCCTGGTGCGTGTCGCAGCCGGCGGTGACCTCGGTGATCCTTGGCGCGCGCACCACGGCGCAGCTCGAGGAGAACCTCAAGGCCGATGGACTGGCCCTGTCGGAGGCGGAAATGGGCGCGCTGAACGAGGCCAGCACGCCGCCGGTCACGGACTATCCGTACGGCGTCGGTGGCACCAAGCAGCGCACGCGGCCGATTGCCGGAGGGCGTGCGTGAAGCTGATCTTTGCCGATCCCACCCCGCGCTGGGTGCCGTTCGCCGCGGTCGCCATGATCGTGGTCGGGGCCTGGATCGCAGCGATCTGGCAGGACTTCGATTTCGCGACGGTGACCCGGCTCGATGTCGGGCTCGCCTGCGTGCTGTTCGTGGCGATCTTCTTTCAGGGCCGCTATTACTGGAAGGGCCAGGTCGATCACATCACCGGCGATGGCGAGTACTACGAGGCGGTGACCTCGATCTGGGTCGGTCGCGGCAAGCGCATAGCATTCGGTCCGCACGAGGCGACCAACTGGACGGCGACGGCGTCGGGCACGAGCAAGGAGGGTGCGCCCCGCCTGTCGATGGTCAAGTTCGACGTGAAGGGGCAGACGCTGGAGATGAGCTTTCTCAACCCCAAGCTGGTGGACCTCGAGGCACTGACGGCGCTCAATCCGGGCTACTTCGCCAAGGTGATCGCCGACTATCCGGCGCTCAAGAGCGTCGGATGACCAAGACGCTCACGGTCAGGATCACGGGGGTCGTGCAAGGTGTCGGTTTCCGCGCCTGGGCCGAGCAGGCGGCGCGGCAGCGCGGCCTCAATGGGTGGGTGCGCAACCGCCGCGACGGCAGTGTCGAGGCCCTGATCTCAGGGCCGGACGACAAGGTCGCCGACATGCTCGCCTATGTCTGGCAGGGGCCGTCCCAGTCACGCGTCGAACGGGTCGACACAGAGCCGGCGACAGAGCCCATGCAACTCGGATTCCGCACCCTGCCGACCGCTTGAGTCGGCGCCGGTTCGGGTTTTTCCACAGGCGACAGCCGGAAAATGCCGCGGCACATCAGCGCCTTGGCCCGTCACAATCGCGTCGCGCAAAGGTCACCCCGCTGCCAAGCGTCGGACGTAGCAAGGGGCCACTGCAACGTCAGGAGACTGCCATGCGTGCTTCTGAGACCCCGATGGCCCATCTGGTCGGCCGCGCCACCAGCGGCGGCGTGCTCGACATCCGCTATGACTCGACCACCAACGCGCTGGTGTTCGTCGAACAGGGTTGGTCGTCGGATGTGCGGGGCAGCGTGATGCCGCGCACGGCATTCCGCGAACAGCTCGACACCCCCAAGGTGCGGCGGCTACCGCGACGCCGGGCCGCTTGATGGGCTAGGTCGGCAGGCCTAAGTCTCCGACAAGGAGACACATCATGCCGCTCACCGACGCCCTCACCAAGCACCTCAAGGTCAAGGACCTAATCCCCGCGGCTGGCCTTGTCGCCGGAGAATGGGAAACGAGCGCTGCGAGCGGCAAGACGTTC
>Ga0207657_10003402_pt1 | contig 17000 bp, 20 predicted proteins | sample KBSC33metaG_FD_184316 | JGI IMG/M metagenome (GOLD analysis project Ga0207657, IMG submission 184316) | Corn rhizosphere microbial communities from Kellogg Biological Station, Michigan, USA - KBS C3-3 metaG (SPAdes) (version 2) | ecosystem: Host-associated > Plants > Roots > Rhizosphere > Soil ... | reverse complement strand
ATCCCCGACTTGATCTTCCCCGCAACGCGATGGCCGCGCGCGGGATCGCCCGTCCACACCGTTGCGAAGAGGCCGTACCTGCTGTCGTTCGCGATGCGAATCGCGTCCTTCTCGTCCTCGAACGGGATCACCGTCACCACCGGGCCGAAGATCTCCTCTTGCGCAACCGACATCCCGTTCGTCACCTGCGCGAGCACGGTCGGCTGGTAGAAGGCGCCCTTGCCTTCCGAAGCCGCCCCGCCGGCGAGCACTTCCGCGCCCTCACCGACACCGCGCTCGACGAAGCCGTGCACGCGGTCGCGATGCGCAACGGAGATGAGCGACCCCATTTGCGTCTCCGGGTCGAGCGGGTCGCCGACACGGATCTGCTTCGCAAGGTCGGCGAAGCGCGACACGAACTCGTCGTACAGCGATGCCTCGACGAGCACGCGCGACCGCGCCTCGCAGCTCTGCCCCGCCGCGTAGTAGATCGACCACACGGAGCTCGGGATCGCGTCGTCGAGATTCGCGTCGGCGAAGACGAGATTCGGGCTCTTGCCGCCGAGCTCGAGCGTCAGCCGCTTGATCGGGTCGGAGCACAGCCGCATGATCTCGCCGCCCGTCTTCGTCGAGCCCGTGAACGCGACCTTGTCGACGCCCGGATGCTTGACGAGATAGGCACCCGTGGTCGGGCCGTCGCCCGGGACGATGTTGATCGCACCGGCGGGGAAGCCGACCTCGGTCGCGAGCTCCGCGACGCGCAGCACGCTGAGCGGCGTCTGCGGGTCGGGCTTCAACACGACGGGGCAACCGGCGGCGAGCGCAGGCGAGAGCTTCCACACCGCCATCAGCAGCGGGTAGTTCCACGGCACGATCTGCGCGCACACGCCGACCGGCTCCTTCAGCGAGTACGTGAGGAGCGAGCCGCCGATCGGGTTCGAGCGCCCGGCGATCGAGCCGAGCACCGACGCGAAGAAGCGGAAGTTCTCGACGGCGCCGCCGACCTCGGCCTTGACCGAGGCGATCGCCTTGCCGACATTGCGAGACTCGAGCTCCGCGAGCTCCTTCCGGTTCGCGACGATCGCGTCGGCGAGAGCGTGCAGCAACCGTCCGCGCTCGTTCGGCGGCGTCTTCCCCCAAGGCCCGTCGAGCGCCGCGCGGGCTGCCGAGACCGCGCGGTCGACGTCGGCCTCACCCGCCATCGCGGCCCGGCCGAGCACCTCGCCGGTCGCCGGCTCGAAGACGTCGCGGGACTCGCCGGAGGCCGCCTCGCCGGGCTCCCCGTCGATGAAGAGCCCGTGCTCGTTGCCTGTCGCGACTGCCACGGCCGCTGACGATATCGGTTGACCGACGGCCGATGCTCTGCGCACAATGGGATCCGAGAAGCGGCCTGGCGTTTGCCAGATCCCGCAATCGGGCACCTATCGGATCCAAGAGCTGACCAAAGAGAGGAAACGAGGACAATGGCGAGCGCGATCGACGTCGAAGCAGCACGGATCCCCGACCGGGACCAGCTCGTGCAGCTCCTCCGCGACCACGGCCTCGAGGCGGAGCCGATCGAGGAGCTCGGCATCAAGGTGCCGTACGCCGACGGCGAGCCCGAGAAGGGCGACGAGATCCTCGCCTACGTCGAAGGCGTCGTCATGGACCTCGGCGCCCAGATGATCCCGATCAAGCACGAGGGCGTGATCTACATCCGCCCGCCCGTCGGCTGACGGCTGCTCAGCGCTCGAAGAGCGCGGCCTGCCCCTGGCCGACGCCGACGCACAACGTCGCGAGGCCGTAGCGGCCACCGCGGCGGCGCAGCTCGTGCAGGAGCGAGACGACGAGACGCGCGCCGCTCATCCCGAGCGGATGACCGATCGCGATCGCACCGCCGTTCACGTTCACCTTCGCAGGGTCGAGCCCAAGCTCGCGGATCACGGGGATGCTCTGTGCGGCGAATGCCTCGTTCAGCTCGACGAGATCGAGCGCGGACACGTCGACGCCCGTGCGCGCGAGCAGCCTCTGTACCGCCGGCACCGGCCCGATTCCCATCACGCGCGGATCGACGCCCACGACGGCGCTGCCGGCGAAGACGCCGAGCGGCTCGATCCCGAGCTCGCGCGCCTTCTCCTCCGACGCGATCACGAGCGCCGCCGCGCCGTCGTTGATCCCGGCCGCGTTGCCCGCCGTGACGGTGCCGCCCGCGCGGAACGCAGGCTTCAGCGCCGCGAGCTTCTCGAGCGACGTGTCGGGGCGCGGATGCTCGTCGCGCGTCACGTCGCCGACCGGCACGAGCTCGTCGTCGAACCGTCCCGCTTCCGCCGCCGCCGCCCAGCGGCGATGCGACTCGAGCGCGAACGCATCCTGATCCTCACGCGAGACGCCGTACCGCTCGGCGACGTTCTCGCCCGTCTCGCCCATCGACTCGAGCGGGAACATCGCCTCGAGCTTCGGATTCGGGAAGCGCCAGCCGAGATGCGTGTCCCACATCGTCTGGTTGCCGCGCGGGAACGCCTTGTCCGGCTTCGCCATCGCGAACGGCGCGCGCGACATCGACTCGACGCCGCCCGCGACAAAGAGGTCGCCGTCGCCCGCGATCACCGCATGACACGCGCCGACGACGGCGGTGAGCCCGGACGCGCACAACCGATTCACCGTCACGCCCGCGACCGACTGCGGCAGCCCCGCGAGCAGCGCGCCCATGCGTGCGACGTTGCGATTGTCCTCGCCGGCCTGGTTCGCGCAGCCGAACCACACGTCCTCGATCTCCCCCGCAGGAACACCGGAGCGCTCGACCACCTCGCGGATGACGAGACCGGCGAGATCGTCCGGCCGCTCGCCCGAGAGCGCGCCGCCGTAGCGGCCGATCGGCGTGCGGATCCCCGCGAGGACGACGGCCCTGCTCACTGCACCCATTCGACACGGAAGTCGCCGAGATGCGCGCGCGACAGCAGCTCGCGCACCGCCTCGCGCCCTTCGTCGCCGTAGTCCTGCGTCAGCTCGTTCACGTACATGCCGACGAAGCGGTCGCCGCGCTCGGCGTCCATGCCGCGCCCGAAGCCGAGCGCGTAGTCGAGCGCCTCGTCGCGGTTCGCGAGCGCCGCGTCGATCGACGCGCGCAGGATCGCGGACACTTTCCGAACCGCGTCGTCGCCGATGTCGCGCCGCACCGTGTTGACGCCGAGCGGCAGCGGCAGCCCCGTCTCGAGCAGCCACCATTCCCCGAGGTCGAGGCACTTCTCGAGCCCTTCGTCGCGGTATGTCAGCTGCCCCTCGTGGATCAAGAGCCCCGCACGCGCACGGCCGGCGGCGACCTCGGGCTGGATCTCGTCGAACGGGAGCACGCGATGCGCGAACTCGCCGCCGAGCACGAGCTTCAACACGAGGAACGCGGTCGTCAGCCGCCCGGGGACGACGATCTCGGTCTCACGCAGCTCGTCGAGCGTCAACCGCTCCCGCGCGACGACGATCGGGCCGTAGCCGGAGCCGATCGACGCGCCGTGCGCGAGCAGCGCGTAGCGCTCGTGCACGAGCGGGTACGTCGCGAGCGACATCGCCGTCACCTCGAGCCGCCCTTCGAGCGCCCATTCGTTCAGCGTCTGGATGTCCTGGATCTCAGGCTCGAACTCGAAGCCCTGCGGGTCGACCGTTCCCGACGCGAGCCCCCAGAACATGAACGCATCGTCTGGATCGGCGCTGAAGCCGACGCGGATCAGCATGGGAGCGGAGGTTAGTGGCCTACCATGGGGGTGTGTCGCAGGAGCCGCTGACCGAGTCGATCCAGCACTATCTCCGCGCGATCTACAAGCTCGGCCTCGCGGGGGAGACCGCGTCCGTGACGGCGCTCGCGCGCGCGCAGGAGGTCTCGCCGGCCTCGGCCAGCGCGATGGTGAAGAAGCTCACGGCGCTCGACCTCGCGGAGCATGCGCCGTACGGCGAGATCGCGCTGACGCCCGCCGGCGAGCGAGTCGCCCTCGAGGTGATCCGACATCACCGCCTGCTCGAGCTGTACCTCGCCGAGACGCTCGGCGTCCACGTCGACAAGGTGCACGACGAGGCGGACCGGCTCGAGCATGCGATCTCGGAGGAGCTGGAGGAGCGGATCGACAAGGCGCTCGGCTACCCGACGCACGACCCGCACGGGGACCCGATCCCCGACGCGAACCTCGAGTGGCCCGAGCGGGCGAACCGCTAGTCGCTAGGCCGAGCGGCCGAAGAACCAGGCCTCGAGCGGCTTCAGGCACTCCTCGCGCGTGAACGGCGTGCAGTGGGTGCCGCGGCCGTCGCGCTCCGAGACGGTCAGATCGTCCTCGAGCGTCGCGTTCGCGTGCTCCAGCGCGTCCTCGAGCTCGAAGCCCTCGAAGACGTAGTCGCTCGCCTTCGTGTCCTTCCCGTTCCGGAGCTCGGGGTTGACGATGCGCCCGACCGCCCACAAAGCCCCGGGTTTTCGCTCGATCCAGACCAGGATCCGCTCCTCGCGACCGGCGTCGTCGACCCCTTGAAGCACCCGTTCCGCGAACCGTCCGCGGTCGGAGGAGACCCGCATGGCGCGACTATACAATCGCTTCCATGACTCGGCTGGCGAGCCTCTTCCGGAATCCCTTCAGCTTCCTCTTCACCCGCTCCTCGGCGGAGGAGCAGGTGGTCGCGTATCTCACGCGCGAGCACCGCCGCGGCCGTGCGCTCGCCGAGATCCTCCAGGATCGCTACGTGCTGAATCGCCTCTCGCCGCAGCAGCAGGCGCGTCTCCTCGATCGCCCCGAGCTCGTGAAGGTGCTCGGCGAGCAGGACATCGACGCGGCGCGTGACGCGATGGGCGTTCGCTAGCCCGCGCGCTCGACAACCGCCGCCGCAACAGCGACATCCCACGCGGCGAGCCCGTTCGACTTGAAGACGACGATGTCGTCGTCGGCCTGACGTCCGGGCAGCTCACCGGCGACGACCTCCTGCAGCTCGTGCACCTCGAGCCAGTCGAGCACGCCGGCCTCGATCGGCTCGATCAGATCGGCTGACTCGAGCCGGGCATCCTCGATCGAGTCGCAGCAGACGAACGACGCGCGCTCCAGCACGACGTTGTCGAGCTCGCGACGCCGGCCGTCGTTGGCGCCGACGGCGCAGACAAGCGCACCGTCCCGCAGCCATTCGCCGCGGAGCACGGGATCGGGCGAGCCCGTGACGGTGACGACGATGTCGCACTCGCCCGGGTCGCGATGGCTCTCGCCGGGCTCACACTCGTTCCGCTCGCAGAACTCGCGCAGCTTCGATTCGGTGCGGCAGTACGCGACGACCCGCTCGATCCCGGGGACGGCAGCGCGGATGCACGCGACCTGGGTCTCCGCCTGCCAACCGCAGCCGATCACGCCGAGCGTCGCCGCACCCGGCCGCGCGAGGTGCTTCGCAGCGACCGCGCTCGCCGCGCCGGTGCGGAGCTGGCCGAGCTTGTCGGCGTCGATCACGGCGACGAGCTCCGGCGATGCGCTGCGAAAGAGCGTGACGACGAAGCGCGCACCGTCGGCGAAGCCCGCGTACACCTTCGCGCCCGCGAAGCCGAGCTCGAGGTCGACGGCCGCCATCACGGCGAGCGCGCCGTGCTCGAGCCGAAGCCGGTAGCGCGGCTTGTTCTCGACGCTGCCGGCGGCGAGCCGGTGGAAGCACGCCTCGATCGCCGCGACCGCGTCGGCGGGCGAGAGCAGCCGCTCGACGTCGGCCTCGGAGAGATGAAGCGTCACCCCCTCCCGGTTCTTGCCGCCTGCAGGGCTCCCTGCTTGACATGTGACCATTTAGTCACCTATTATCCGGGCATGGACGACGACGACAGGGTCTTCAGGGCGCTTGCCGATCCGACGCGCAGGCATCTCCTCGACCGGCTCTTCGAGCGCGACGGCCGCACGCTCACGGAGCTCGAGTCGGAGCTCGAGATGACGCGGTTCGGCGTGATGAAGCACCTGCGCGTCCTCGAGGACGCGGGCCTCGTCGTCACTCGCCGCTCGGGCCGGGAGAAGCTGCACTTCTTGAACCCCGTCCCCATCCGCTTCATCCACGACCGCTGGATCGACAAGTACACGGAGCGTCGTGTCTCGGCGCTCGCAACCCTCAAGCACGAACTGGAGGAGAGTGCATGACGACCATGACGAAGGAGACGACGCAGGTCTACTCCGTGTTCATCCGTGCGACACCCGAGCAGGTGTGGGACGGAATCACGAAACCGGAGTTCACGGCGCGGTACTTCTACGGCAGCGTCATCGACTCGTCGTACGAGCCGGGCACGCCGTACCTCGGCTGGGCCGAGGACCGCTCGATGCAGTACGTCGACGGCGAGGTGATCGAGGCCGACCCACCGCGGAAGCTCGTCACGACGTGGCGCGCGATGTACGACCCCGAGACCGCAGCGGAGCCGCACAGCCGCGTGACGTGGGAGATCGAGCCCGCGGGAGAGCACGTGACGAAGCTCACCGTGATCCACGACGAGCTCGAGGCGGCGCCGAAGACGGCGGCGAACGTCGCGGGCGGCTGGAGCTTCGTCCTGAGCGGCCTGAAGACGCTGCTCGAGACGGGCGAGCCGCTCTCCGGCTAGCCGAAACCGGTGTCTGGCACCGCCCGAGCGATGTCAGACACCGCATTTGTCTGTTACAAAGGGGCCGTGCGCGCCGTGCTCCTGACCGGTTTCGCCGCTCTGCTCTTCGCGCTTCCCGCGGCCGGCGCCGAGTCCGGGCCGTCGGCGGAGTGGCTCGCGCAGGCGCGCTGCGTGCACCTGAAGGAAGGCTCCTGGACGGCGAACACCGGCAACGGCTACTTCGGCGGCTTCCAGTTCGCCGCCCAGACCTGGAAGCGCGTCGGCGGCAAGCGCGACGACGCATTCGCGTTCCCGGGCGACCGTGCGCACCCGTTCACCGCGTCGGTGCAGGAGCAGCTGTACCGCGCGTGGCTCCTCTGGAAGCACGACGGGCGCAGCTGGCGCTCGTGGGGCGCGGTCGGCGCCTCCTGCTCCCAGGCGTAGCCGTTCCCTCATCCAAGGGATCGTCGCCGGGGCGAAGCGGTGCGATCTAGGGTGAAACGAGAACTCGGCGGCGCGGCCACGCCAAGAACTTCGAGGGGGAATCGTCGTGTTGGCCATCGCCGCCCGTTTGACCGCAGTCGCCGCAGTTGCAGCAGCCGCCGTCTTTGCCGGAACTGCATCGGCGCAGAGCACCGGCGTCGGCTTCACGCTTCTGCCGAAGAAGGTCGTGCAGGGCACGGATGCGCGCGTCGCGGTCAGTGTTCGCCCGTCGGGCACGCGCTGCACGCTGAACGTGCGCTACCAGGGCGGTACGCAGCAGCCGGGACTCGGCGCGACGATGGCGACCGGTGGTCGAGCCGCGTGGACCTGGCACGTGCCGACCGACGTGCAAGCAGGCCCCGCGCAGACGACGGTTCGCTGTGCGCGCGCAGGCGCCGCAACGCATGTGCTTCTCATCGTCGGCCGACTCGTCGAGCCGAAGATCACGGTCACGAAGCAGGGCTTCACGACCAGGGCGAACCCCGGCGCGGGAACGCGACTCAGCTACGGCCTCATCCTCCACAACGACGCGCAGGACCGCGACGCGATGGACGTCTCCGTGCAGACGAACTTCGTCATGGGTGACAACAACCTGCTCGGCACCGACACGCAGCACATCACCGGCATTCCCGCCGGCTCCGACTACGCGCTCGGCCGCATGATCAACTTCCCCGGTACCGCACCGATCACGAGGCTCGAGGTCGTCATCCGGGTCGAGAAGTACCAGCCGCGCTCGCTGCACAACCCGACGCTGGCGAACATCCACCTCGTGCCGGGGCTGTTCGACCAGAGCTGGCTCGGGACGATCGAGGGCGAGCTTCAGAACACGGACCTGAGCCTGTCGCTCCAGAGCGCCGACCTGTCGGCGGTCGTCTTCGACGCCGCGGGCAACGTCCTCGGCGGTGGCTCGGGCTTCGCGTTCCAGACGCTGCCACCGGGAGCACGCGAGTTCATCCAGCTCTCGTACGGGCTCGATGCGATCCCGATGGTCCGCGCCGCCTCGATCATGATCTCGGTCACGTCGACCTGGAAGCAGCCCGGGACGTAAGTTCGCCGTAAGTTCCGCTTGCGCCGCAGGCGCCCGCCGCACTGAGGCGTGAGAATCACGCGCACGGTGTTGCGCATCGTTCACTCCCTCGTCACGGGCGGCGTGATCGCTCTCGCCGCAGCGGCTTCGGCCGCGGCCGCAACTGCGCCGAGCGTGACCACGGGGCCGGTCACAGCCGTCGGTCCGACAACGGCGACCGTCTCGGGCACGGTCAACCCGAACGGCACAGCGACGACGTGGCACGTCGAGTACGGGACGAGCACGAACTACGGCTCGCAGACGAGCTCGGTCAACGCTGGCGCAGGAACGACGAGCACCAACGTCACGGCGAACCTCGGGGGCCTCACGGCCGGGACGACGTACCACTATCGGCTCGTCGCAGTGTCGACCGCCGGAACGAGTCGCGGCAGCGACGGCATCCTGCAGACCTCGTCGACGCCGAGCGCCGCGACCGGCACCGCGAGCTCCGTCACCTCGACGTCGGCGACGCTGAACGGGACGGTCAACCCGAACGGACGCTCGACGACGTGGACCTTCGAGTACGGGACGTCGACGGGCTACGGCTCGAAGACGCCCGCGAAGAGCGCAGGCGCGGGAACGAGCGCAACCGCGGTCTCCGCGCCCGTGACCGGATTGCAAACAGGTCGCCTGTACCACTTCCGGCTCGTCGCAACGAGTGATGCAGGGACGAACCGCGGCGCCGACCAGACGTTCTTGCCGACCTCCGTGCCGGCGGTGGTCACGAAGCCGGCGTCGAGCATCCACGACACGACCGCGCAGCTCAACGGGACCGCCAACCCGAACGGTCTCGCCACGACGACCACCTTCGAGTACGGAACGACCACCGCGTACGGAACGAAGACTGCAGTCAAGTCGGCCGGCTCCGGAACGAGTGCGCGAAGCATCTCGACAGGCGTCGCCGGGCTCGCGGGCGCGACGACGTACCACTACCGGCTCGTCGCGACGAGCGCGGCCGGGACGACGACCGGCGCCGACCAGACGTTCACCACGCTCGGCCGCCCGGCTGCGGCGACCGGAGGCGCGACGAGCATCGGGGAGCAGACCGCGACGCTCACGGGATCCGTCACACCGAACGGGCACTCGACGAGCTGGTACTTCGAGTGGGGCACGAGCCTGAGCTACGGGACGCGCCTGGCGACGAAGAGCGCGGGATCCGGGACGACAGCCGTCGGCGTAACTGCTCCGCTCTCCGGCCTGAGCGCGGGCACGACGTATCACTTCCGCCTCGTCGCGACGAACAGCGCAGGCACGACCACGGGTGCAGACGTCGCGTTCACGACTGCGGGCGCGGCTGTCACCCTCGTCGCAACGTCGTCGCGCGTGATCTTCGGGCTCCCTGTCCGGCTCGTGGGGGTCATCGGCACGAAGCAGGCAGACCAGAGGGTGACGGTGTTCGCGCAGCGCTTCGGCGCCGGCTCGTTCACGGCCGTCACCACCGTCCTGACCGGTGCGGGGGGAACCTGGACGCTCCTCGTTCATCCGAAGATCGGCACGAAGTACAAGGCGCTCTTCAACAGTGCCGCCAGTCCAATTGCCACGATCGGTGTGCGACCGGCGGTCACGTTGCGCGCGGTGCCGAGGATCAGAGGTCGCTTCTCGACGCATGTCATCGGCGCGCGCTCGTTCGCGGGTCGATTCGTGCAGCTGCAGCGACGGCTCGCGAACGGCAGCTGGCGCACGATCGCGCGGCGCGCGCTCGACCGCCACTCGACGGCAGTCTTCACGCCTCGCCTCGCGCGGGGCCGCTGGACGCTGCGCGCGGCGATGAGCGTCAACCAGGCCGGAGCCGGGTACCTCGCGGGCTTCAGCCCGTCCGTCGGCTACCGGCGTCGCTGAGAAACCTGACATGCGCCCGGCAAGATTCGAACTTGCGACCTCTGCCTCCGCAGGGCAGCGCTCTATCCCCTGAGCTACGGGCGCTCGCGGACGGGACAGTGTAGCCGCGCCTCAGTTCCGGTAGCGGAGCGCCGGGTCGTACATCGCGAGGATGTTCTCGACCGGCGTGTCGGGCTGCAGATGATGCGAGCTGCAGAGGACGAACCCGCCGCCGCGGCCGAGGGTGTCGACCAGCCGGACGACCTCGTCCCGCACCTCCTCGACCGTGCCGGTCGGGAGGATCCGCAGGATGTCGACGCCGCCGTGGAACGAGAGCCGGTCGCCGAACTCGTCCTTCAGCCGCTGCGCCTCCATTCCCTTCGCGTCCGGCTGGATCGGGTTCAGCAGGTCGACCCCCAGCTCGATCAGCTCCGGGATCAGCGGATAGATCGCGCCGTCGCAGTGATACATGACCGGCACGCCGCGCGAGTGTGCGAGCTCGGTGAGCCGCGCATGATGCGGGCGCACGAGCTCACGCCACGTGTCGGGTGAGATCATGAGCGAGTTCTGCGTCGCGACGTCGTCGTAGAAATAGACCATGTCGAGCCGGTCGCCGGCGATGTCGAGCACGCGCCGAAGACTCTCGACGTACACGTCGGTCAACCGCCCCATGATGTAGGCCGGGATCTCGGGGTTGATCGCGAGGTCGATCAGGAACTCCTGCATTCCGCGCAACTGCCATCCGATCTCGAAGACCGAGCCGATGCGGAAGCGCAGGTGGTACTCGTCGAGCTCTTCGAGCACGGACGGCAGCGGGCTGAAGTCCCACCAGTCCGGCTCCGGCCACGGGTGCGCGGCGAGATCGTCGACCGACGTCGCCTGCTGCAGCGGCCACGACGCGAACTCCTCGTACGCGCCGAAACCGTGCTCCACGCGCTGCCGGTGGCAGCCCCAGATGTCGAGCGTCGTCCCGTCCGCGTTGCGGCGCCGCCACATGCGGTTCGGCGTCGAGCGGTCGAGCGCGTTCCACCACTCGACGTTCGTCTCGTCGGGCGGCTTGCAGAACATGTCGTACGAGATCACGCGCGTGTCGACCTCGAAGTGGCGGAGGAGCGCTTCGCGCTCCGGCTCGATGAACTCGGTCGCGCCGACCGACGACGTGTCGGGCGCGACCTGCGCAACGAGCTTGTTCCACACGTCGGGTGTTGCGAGGAAGTCGACCGGAACGCGGTCCGGCTCCTCGTGCCGCAGCGCGGTGCGGACGCGTTCGCGCGAGCTCATGCGCCTATCTTCGCAGCAGGCGGCCGAGGAGCCCCGGCCGGCGCGGTTGCGTGCGGCGCCAATCGTCGTACGTCGTCAGGTTCGCGGCGGCGACGCACTCGGCGTGCGCGTGCCGGCGGCGCGACGTGTCGCCTTCCGGCGCGATGAGGACGTGCGGGCTCATCGCGTGCAACCGGTAGCCGCAGAGCGGGCAGCGGTACGTCGCAGGCTTCGAGTTCTGCGCACGCCGGACGGCCCACCAGTCGGCCTGCTCAAGCCGCGGCATGTGCGAGCTCGAGCCGCGCGTCGTCCGGCACCTCGACGCGCACGTAGCCGAGCGCGACGACCGACCCGTCGGGCCGGCGCACCGCGCTCGTCACACGCCCCACGACCTTGCCGTCATGGACGAGCTCGGCGTCGTAGGGCGGCACGTCGGCGAGCTCGAGCACCCGCAGCGCGCGGTTCGCCTTGCCGCGGTAGTGCAACCGGGCGATCGGCTCCTGGCCGGGATAGCAGCCCTTGCCGAAGCTGATGTGCGTCGCGTCGAGCCCCGCCTCCGCCGGGAGGATGCGGTCGTCGAGCTCACGGCCCCAGCGCGGGACGCCCGCCTCGACGCGCCGCCGCTCGAGCTCGGCCGCATCGAGCGTGGGCTCGAGACCCGCGTCGAGCACCTCGACCGCACCCGGGAAGTCTGTCGCGAGACCCTCGCCGCCGAAAACGAGCGCCGAGCTGTGCTCCTCCGGCTCGATCGCACACTGGGCGCGCAGACGCATCCGCGTCAGGTGCGCGCGCACCGGCTCGCCGAGCTCGGGCTCGGTCAGCACGAGGAAGTCGTCGTCGCCCCGGCGCCAGATGACGAGCGGCGCGATCAGCCGAGCCTTCGCCGTGAGGAGCAGCGCAGGGCACGCGTCGCCGACCTGTAACGACTCGACGTCGTTCGAGACCATCCGCTGCAGGTAGTCGCACGCGTCCGGCCCGGCAACGCGGACGTAGGCTCGCTCTCGTACAGCAATATCCACTCCAACTAGTGTAGGAATCGATGGCCCTTTTCCGATCGAAAGCAGAGGACAAGGTGCGCGCGGCGGGGTTCGACCCGGGCCGCCTGCCGCCCGGCCAGTACTTCACGGAGAAGTGGCCGGTGCTCCACGCCGGCGAGGTGCCGGACGTCGACCTCGCCACCTGGACGCTCGAGGTGACGGGTGAAGTCGAGGAGCCGCTTGCGCTCAGCTACGACGAGCTGACCGCGCTCCCGGCGACCGAGGTGACGACCGACATCCACTGCGTCACCCGGTGGAGCCGCTTCGACGCGCAGTTCAAGGGCGTCCACTGGCGCGAGCTCGCGAAGCTCTGCCGGCCGAAACCGACCGCCAACTTCGCGATCGCGCACGCCGAGGCGGGCTTCACCGCGAACGTGCCGATCGCTGCGCTCGAAGACGAGCACGCACTCATCGTCTACGAGGCCGACGGAGCGCCGCTGACCCCGGAGCACGGCTGGCCCGTCCGCCTCGTCATCCCGACGAAGTACTTCTGGAAGAGCGCCAAGTGGCTGCGGGGAATCGAGCTCTCGCCGGTCGACAAGCCCGGCTTCTGGGAGCGGTACGGCTACCACAACGACGCGGACTTCTGGCAAGAGCAGCGCTACGGGTTCTGACCGAAGGGCCTGCCTCCTGAGCCGATCGGAGGGGTCGGCCGGAGCGCCGGGAACGTATACCTCACCCTGTGAGACTCTCGCGCCCGAGCCCACGGCTTATCGCCGTCATCGCCGCCGGGGCAGTTGCCGCCGGGCTCCTCGCTGCCTGGGCGATGGCTTCGCCGCGGGGCCACGACTCCTCGGCCGCCTTCAACAACGGCTTCGTCACGTTCCGGTACCCCACGTCCTGGTCGGCGACCGTCTGGAAGGGGCGCATCCTCCACTTCAACCCGATGGTCTACGTCAGCACGGAGACCGCCCAGCACGACCCGTGCCGCACGACCGGCATGGAGACCGTCTGCGGCTGGCCCGTGTCGCGTCTGCAGCGGAACGGCGTGATCGTCAGGTGGGAGAACCGCGGCTTCCCCGGCGTGGACGTCGGCAAGTTCCCGGGCACGACGACGAGCGTCGGCGGCCGGGCCGCCCGGATCGCGGTTCAGCGGCCGGGAATCTGCCGGAGCGTCGGCGCCGACGAGACGATCAGCGTCGCGATCTCGCGCCCGCTCGCGAGCAACTGGACGCAGGTCGACGCCTGCCTCCGTGGGCCGAACCTGAGCGCGCTCGAGAAGCAGGTGCACGCGCTGCTCGACACGGCTCGCTTCACCGCCCCGTAGCGTCCCCCGAAAAGGTGCTCGCCGGCGCTAAAGCACCCGGGCGACCCTGCCGATATTTCCCGTACCCACCTCCCCACCCCAAGTGGAAGAAGCGGCCCCCTCCCCGGGGCCGCTTCCCTTTTCAGGGCTCGAGGGTCTTGCGAAGGGCGGCCTCGAGCCGGCGCATCGCCTCGAGAATCTCCTCCGGGTCGCCGTCGAGGTGCTCGCGAAGCCGCTCGATCGTCCGCAGGAACCGCTTGCCGTTCCGCGCGTTCGTCGCCTTCCCCTGCGCGGTCGGCTCGAGCACGTAGGAGCGGCCGTCGTCGGGATGCCGGACACGCCGCACCTGCTTCTTCCGGACGAGCCGCTCGATCATCGCCGAGAGCGTCGTGGGGGTGATCCCGAGCTCCCGTGAGAGCTCGCCGGGCGTCGCGCTGCCGATGACGTTCAGCCAGCTCGTGACGGCGTACTCCGAGGCCGTCACCTCGCTGCCCTCGACGATCTGCTCGATCAGCGTGCCCGAGAGCTGCGACACGACGAACGGCTGCAGAAAGAGGCCCGGCTTGACAGTCGTACGATTTCGTATCATTTTAGTTCGACATCGTAAGACTATCGGAGGGACTCGACATGCGCCTGCTGCTCGCCGGAATCCTGCTCCCCTTTGCCGTCGGCTCGCCGAGCATCACCGCGAAGATCGACGGGCTCGACAAGCCGTGCGGCAGCGCGGTGTTCGGCAAGTACCTGTACGTCGACAGCTACGGCTCCGGCGTGCTGGCGCGCATCGACCCTGCGACGAGCAAGCTCGTGAAGAAGGTCAAGATCGGCAGCGGGCCGTGCGGCATCGTCGCCGGCGGCGGTGCTCTCTGGGCCGAGGACTACTACCAGAACGCGATTCTCCGTATCAACCCGTCGACGATGAAGGTGACGAACCGGATCCGCGTCGGCCGGAAACCGTGGGACGTCGCATACGGCTTCGGCTCCGTGTGGGCGTCGAACCAAGCGTCGGGGACTGTGTCCCGCATCAACCCGAAGACGCGAAGGGTCGTGAAGACGATCGTCGTTCCCGGCCCCGTCACGTGTATTCGGCAGGGCGCGGGCGCAATCTGGGTCGCGGCTCAGAACACGAACGACATCTTCCGGCTCGATCCCACGACGAATACCGCGGCGAAGATCGCGATCGGTCACGGCAGCGAGCTGTGCGTCGATGTGCACGACGACGGCATCTGGGTCTCGGACGACGTCGCCGGGAGCGTGACGCACATCGACCCGGCGGGCACGATCGTGGCCACGATCAAGGTCGGCACGAGCCCGTCCGACGGGACGCGAGGGCCCGACGGCCTCGAGTGGATTCCGCTGCTCGGCGACGGCGCGATCGCACGCATCGACCCGGCAACGGACAAGCTCGTCGACACGATCCCCGTGATCGGAAAGCCGTTCGTCGCACGGTCCGCGTTCGGCTCCGTCTGGGTCGGCGACTTCGCCGGCACGCAGCTCTGGCGCCTCACGCCCTGAGGCGGAGCGCGAGATACACGCCCGTCGCCACCGGCGCGAGGAGCGCGACCCCGTAGATGGGGCTCCGCGCGAGCAGGAGCAGCGGCAGCAGCACGCCGAACGGCAGGACGAGCGTCGCGCCGGCCTTTTCGCGCACCGTCCAGACGGGACTCGACCAGAGGAAGTAGAGGCCAACGAACCACCCGGCGAACGGGATGACGACGCCGCCGAACGGGAGCAGCACGACCGCCGCGATCTCGCGCCAGTTCGAGCGCTCGCGCACGCCGTGACGCTCACGGACGTCGGCGGCGATGTCGAGCGGGTCGCCCGCCTCCGCGAGAATCGCCGCCGCGTCGCCGCCCGCCTCACGCTCAGCGGCGATGCGCCCTGCCAGGTCGCGCACGACCCGCTCGCGCACGCGCGCGTCGACGTTCCGCAGCTCGTCCTGCAGCTGCGCGAGCCACCGGGCAACGAGGTCGTCGGCGTCGCTCACGCCCCTAGGAAACACGAAGGGCCGACGCAAGCGCCGGCCCTTCGATGCGAAGCCCCAAGGGGCTTGCTTACATCATCCCGCCCATGTCGGGCATACCGCCGCCCATGCCGGAGCCCGCCTTCTCAGGGGCCTCCGCCACGATGGCCTCGGTCGTGAGGATGTTCTTCGCGATCGACGCCGCGTTCTGCAGCGCGGAGCGCGTGACCATGGTCGGATCGCCGATCCCCGACTTCAGGAGATCCTCGACCTCGCCCGTGTCGATGTTCAGGCCGAAGCCCGGCTTTGCCTGCCGGACGTGCTCGACCGCGATCGAGCCCTCGAGGCCCGCGTTCGTCGCGAGCTGGCGAAGCGGCTCTTCGAGCGCGCGGATGATGATCTTCGCGCCCGTCTGCTCGTCGCCCTCGAGATCGCTGAGGAGCCCCTCCTTGACCGCGTCCGCCGCATTGATGAGTGCGACGCCGCCGCCCGGGACCTGACCCTCCTCGAGTGCCGCGCGAGCGGCCTGGAGAGCGTCCTCGACACGGTGCTTCTTCTCCTTCATCTCCGTCTCGGTCGACGCTCCGACCTTGACGACCGCGACGCCGCCGGACAGCTTCGCGAGGCGCTCCTGGAGCTTCTCGCGATCGAAGTCGGAGTCGGTGTTCTCGATCTCCCCCTTCAGCTGCTTGATGCGGGCCTTGATCGCCTCGGACTCGCCGGCGCCGTCGATGATCGTCGTCGTGTCCTTGTCGACGACCACGCGACGGGCCTTACCGAGCTGCGAGACCTTCGTGTTCTCGAGCTTCAGGCCCATCTCCTCGGTGATGACCTCGGCGCCCGTGAGGATCGCAATGTCCTCGAGCATGCGCTTGCGGCGATCGCCGAAGCCCGGCGCCTTGACGGCGACGGCCTGGAACGTGCCACGGAGCTTGTTGACGACGATCGTCGCGAGCGACTCGCCCTCGACGTCCTCGGCAACGATCAGCAGCGGGCGACCCGCCTGGATGACCTGCTCGAGCACGGGGAGAAGGTCCTTCACGGCGCCGATCTTCTGGTTGGCGACGAGGACGTACGGCTCCTCGAGGACTGCCTCCATCCGCTCGGCGTCGGTGATCATGTACGGCGAGAGGTAGCCCTTGTCGAACTGCATACCCTCGGTGAACTCGAGCTCGAGGCCGAGAGTCTGGCCCTCCTCGACGTTCACGACGCCGTCCTTGCCGACCTTCTCGATCGCGTCGGCGATGACATCGCCGATCTCGCGGTCGCGCGAGGAGACCGTCGCGACGCGCGCGATGTCTTCCTTGCCCGAGACCGCCTTCGACTGGGACTTGAGGTTCTCGACGACGGCGTTCACTGCCGTCTCGATGCCCCGCTTGAGCCCCATCGGGTTGGCGCCGGCGGCGACGTTCTTCAGGCCCTCGCGGACGATGGCCTGAGCGAGCACCGTTGCCGTCGTCGTGCCGTCGCCTGCCACGTCGTTCGTCGACGTGGCGACTTCACGCACGAGCTGTGCGCCCTGGTTCTCGAAGACGTCCTCGACCTCGATCTCGCGAGCGATCGTGACGCCGTCATTCGTGATCGTGGGCGCGCCGAACTTCTTGTCGAGCACG
>Ga0207657_10003401_pt1 | contig 17003 bp, 15 predicted proteins | sample KBSC33metaG_FD_184316 | JGI IMG/M metagenome (GOLD analysis project Ga0207657, IMG submission 184316) | Corn rhizosphere microbial communities from Kellogg Biological Station, Michigan, USA - KBS C3-3 metaG (SPAdes) (version 2) | ecosystem: Host-associated > Plants > Roots > Rhizosphere > Soil ... | reverse complement strand
ATGGCGGCAGACGTTCAGGAACGCCCGCGGGACGTCGTCAGCGCCCCGGAGCGCGAATACGCTGCTCGGTCCGATCTCGCGCATCAGCCAGCTGCCGGGCTCGGCGATCGCCGATGCGTGGCCGAGGCAGATCCAGCCGCCGAACAGGTTCTCGATCTCCCAGGCGAGGACCGACGGGTCCGCGAACGCGGCCGGGGGCAGCATCGATGCCCGTTCGACGGGCCGCAGCGTCGCCGCGACCCCGTCGGGATCGAGGTGGAGCCTGCCGTTGGTGGCAACCGGCGTGTTCAATCTTCCTTCGCTCCTTTCGCGCAGGCCGGAAACGCATTGACCTTGTAGTCAATCGATCAATCTATGTTAGAGTGCCGGTCAAGTTGGAGAGCGTCACCATCGATAGGACGGGAGCCCGGTCCATGGACGAGATCCCCTTCGAGCTCGACGAGCGCGCCCGGGACATCCAGGCTCGCGCCCGCACGTTCACCGAGGACGTGCTGATCCCGCTCGAGGAGGAGGCGGAGAGCCGCCACGGCCGCCTCCCCGAGGATGTCGTCGAGGACGTGAAGCGCGCCGCGGTCGACGCCGGTCTCGTCGGTGGCCTCCACCGGCCGGAGTACGGCGGCCAGGGCTGGAGCCGGCTCGAGTGGGCGCTCGTCGAGGAGCAGTGGGGCCGCAGCACCAACGCGATCCACTGGCACGTCCCGAACGCCTACAACGTCTGGCACCACGCGAGCGAGGCGCAGGTCCAGCGCTGGCTCGTGCCGGCCCTGCGCGGCGAGGTCCGCGACGCCTACGCGGTCACCGAGCGCGACGCCGGCTCCGACCCGAGCCGGATCGCCACCGTCGCCGAGCCGACCGGCGACGGTTACCGGATCAACGGCGAGAAGTGGTTCGTCACGACCGGTGACGTCGCCGCCGTCTACATCGTCATGGCGAACGTGATCGCCGACGGGGCGAAGCTGCCGACCCTGTTCGTCGTCGATCGCAACGCTCCGGGCGTCGAGATCGTCGACGACCCCGCCTTCACCCACTCCTACCCGGACGGCCATCCGACGATCGTCTTCCGCGACGTCGAGGTGACCGAGGCGGACGCGATCGGCGGGATCGGCGGCGGCGATGACCTGCAGCGCGCCTGGTTCATGGAGGAGCGGCTCGGGATCGCCGCCCGCTGCATCGGCGCGATGTGGCGACTGCTCGACGAGACCGTCGCCTGGGCGGCGAGCCGCGAGCAGGGCGGCAACCGGATAATCGACTACCAGGGCGTCTCCTTCCCGCTCGCCGACTCGGCCGCCGACGCGGCCGCCGGGCGACTGCTGACGCTGACCGTCGCCGAGCTGGCCGATCGCGGCGCCGACCTCAAGGTCGTCCACGGCAAGGCGTCGATGGCGAAGTTGTTCACGAGCGAGGCCGCCTGGCGCTGCGCCGACCGCTGCGTGCAGGCCTTCGGCGGCCGCGGCTACCTGCGCTCGAACGTGACCGAGCGGTTCCTCCGCGAGCTTCGCGTCGATCGGATCTGGGAGGGCACGAGCGAGATCCAGCGCCTCGTGACCGTCCGCGGGCTCGAGCGCCGCGGCGTCGAGAGGATGCTCCACTAGATGACCGATCGGCCGGCCGGGTGACCGCCGACGGCCCAGCCCGGCTTCTCGCACCCCGCTCGATCGCTGTCGTCGGCGCGACCGAGCGCGAAGGCGCCTACGGCGACACGCTGCTCCGCAACCTCGAGAGGCTCGGCTACGACGGCGAGATCTGGGGCGTCAACCCGAAGCGCGCCCGGATCCGCGACGTCCCCTGCGTGCCGACCCTGCGCGACCTCCCCCACCCCGTGGACGCGGTCGCCGTCGCGGTCCCGGCCGTCGCGGTGCCGGACGCGATCGACGATGCGGTCGCGATCGGCTGCGGGGGCGCTGTCGTCGTCTCGGCCGGGTTCGGCGAGGTCGAGAGCGGCCGCCGGCTCGAGGAGCGCCTGGTCGCGACGGCGCGAGCCGCATCGTTCCCGGTCTGCGGCCCGAACGGCAACGGCATCGTCAACTTCCCGGCCCGCTCGGGGCTGTGGGGCGACTCGGTGCAGGCGCTGCCCGCGGGCGGCGTCGCGATGATCTCGCAGAGCGGCAACGTCGCCGTCAACGCCCTCGGCTCGCGACGCGGGATCGGCTTCCACACCGTGATCTCGACGGGCAACCAGGCGGTCTGCGACGCCAGTGACTGGCTCGGCGCGCTGAGCACGGCCGACGGCGTCCGCTCGATCGCGATGTTCCTCGAATCCGACGGCGACGGCGAGCGGTTCGCCGCCGCGCTCGCGGACTGCGCCGAGCGCGGGATCGGCGTCGCGATCCTCAAGGTCGGCTCCTCCGAGAAGGGCGCCGGGGCGGCCGCCGCCCACACCGGCTCGCTCGCCGGCGACCAGCGGATCTTCCGGTCGCTGACCGAGGAGGCGGGCGCCTGCTGGGCCCGCGACCCGCACGACCTCCTCGAGCTCGCCCGGGTCCTCGCCGAGCCGCGCGCGCGCCCCGACCGGAGCGGCGGGATCGCCTTCCTGACCTGCTCGGGCGGCGACTCCGGGATCGCCGCCGACGAGGCCGACCGGATCGGCCTCGAGCTGCCGGCGCTCGGTGCCGCGACCCGCAAGCGCCTCGCCGCGCTCCTGCCCGAGGCCGCGACCTTCGGCAACCCCCTCGACTACACGTCGCAGATCTGGGCCGAGCGCGAGCGGCTCGCCGGGATCGTCGCCGCGGTCGGGGCCGACCCGGCGATCGACCAGATGGTGATCTTCCACGACACGCCCGAGGAGCTCGCGACCGAGACCGAGCCGGGCTGGCGGGCGACCCGACAGGGCCTCGTCGACGGCGCCGTCCACTCCCCGGCGGCGTCGCTGTTCGCATCGACTCTCCCCGACCTGATCGGCGAGGAGATCATCGTCGAGCTGTCGGAGCACGGCGTCGCGGCCGTCGGCGGGTTGCTGACCGCCGTGCGTTGTGCGGCGGAGCTGCGGCGCCCGCCGGGCGACCCGGAGCGGCTCCGGGCGATCGCCGCGGCGGCGGCGTCCGTCGCCGGGAGCGTCCCCGGGGGCGAGTGGCTGTCCGAGGCCGAGGCGAAGGCGCTGATCGGAGCCGCAGGGGTCCCGGTCCCGGCGCTGCGAACCGCGGCCGACCCCGACGGAGCCGCGTCCGCCGCGGCCGCGCTCGGGTTCCCCGTCGCGCTGAAGCTCTCCTCCCCTGCCCTCCAGCACAAGAGCGAAGCGGGCGCGATCGAACTCGACATCGGCGACGAAGGCGCGGTCCGCGAGGCCGCGGCGCGGCTGCTGGCGCTGCCGGCGGCGGTCGGCGCGGAGCTGATCGTCGAGGCGATGGCGCCGGCCGGCGTCGAGCTGCTCGTGGCGGCCCGCTCCGACGCGGTCGTCCCGGCGCTGGTCGTCGGGCTCGGCGGCGTCTGGACCGAGGCCTTGGACGACGTCGTGATCGTGCCGCTCCCCGCCGTGCCCAGCCGGGTCGAGGAAGCGCTCCGGAGCCTGCGTGGCACGGCGCTTCTGACCGGCGGCCGTGGCCGCGAGCCGATCGACCTGGGCGCCGTCTCCGTGGCGGCGTCGCGAGCCGGCGAGGTCCTAGTCGACGAGGACCTCGAGCTCGTCGAGCTCAACCCGCTGATCGCCGGCCCCGACGGCTGCACGGCGGTCGACGCGGTCGCCCGCCGACGCCTCTAGCGCCGCGGCCGCAGGCAGCAGGCGCTCAGGCGGGGACGCCGGACTCGAGCTGCTCGGCCGCGTGGGTGAGGCCGTCGCGGAGGATCTCGGTGATCTCCTCGAACAGTTCGATGCCGGCGACGAGCGGCGGCGCGATCTGGACGAACGGCTCGGCCCGGTCGTCGAGCCGGCAGATCATCCCGTTCTCGAACAGCCGGTCGGAGAGCACGTCCTTGAGCAGCCACCCCGCCTCGTCCTCGGTGAGCGCCTCGCGCGTCGCCTGGTCCTTGACGCATTCGATCGCGAAGAAGTGGCCGAGGCCGCGGACGTCGCCGACGATCGGGATGTCCTTGAGGCCCTCGAGCAGCTCGAGCGCCCGTGGCTCGTTGGCGCGGACGTTTGCGAGCACCTCCTCGCGCTCCATGATCTCGATCGCCTTCAGCGCGACCGAGGAGCCGACCGGATGGCCGCCGAAGGTGATCCCGTGCAGGTAGTCGGCCTTGCCGGTCAGGAACGGCTCGGCGACCTTGTCGCTCATCAGCAGTCCGCCCATCGAGAAGTGGGCGCCGGTGAGGCCCTTCGCGAACGTGATCATGTCCGGCTGGGAGCCGAGCCGCTGGGCGCCGAACCACTCGCCGATCCGCCCGAAGGCGCAGATCACCTCGTCGGAGACGAGCAGGATGCCGTTGCGGTCGCAGATCTCCCGCAGCCCGTCCCAGTAGCCGGCCGGCGGTACCAGCGAGCCGCCGGCGTTCTGGACCGGCTCGGCGATCATCATCGCGATCGTCTCCGGCCGCTCGAACTCGATCACCTGCTCGATCTCGTCGAGCAGCGCCCGGGTGAAAGCGGCCTCGTCGCCCCCCTGGGGGTGGCGGTAGGCGTTCGTCGAGGAGACGTGGCGGGTCGCGATCGCGGGCGGCTCGAAGGCGGTCCTGCAGATCGGGATGCCGGTGAACGAGAGGGCGCCGAGCGAGGTGCCGTGGTAGGCGTCGCGGCGGGCGATGACCTTGCGGCGCTCGGGCTCGCCGTTGGCCTCGTGGTACTGGCGGGCGAGCTTGTAGGAGGACTCGACCGCCTCGGAGCCGCCGGAGGTGAAGAAGGTGCGCTCGAATCCGGGCGGCGCGAGCTCCGCGAGCTTCTTCGCCAGCTCGATCGAGGGCGGGTGCGCTGTCGTCCAGTTGGTCGTGAACGGCAGCGTCGCCATCTGCGCCGCCGCCGCCGCACCGATCTCCTCGCCGTGGGAGTGGCCGAGGTTGGTGCAGTAGAGGCCGGAGAGGCCGTCGATGTAGCGGTTGCCGAGATCGTCGTAGATGTGGCAGCCGTCGCCGCGGACGAGGACCGGGATGTCCTCCGGGTCGAGGGTCATGTCGGAGAAATGCAGCATCAGGTGCTGCTTGGCGAGTGTCTGAAGGTCGGTCATCGGCGGGAGTCTAGGGGGTCGGGGGGGTCGGGTTGACCTTGTAGTCAATTATACGATCTGTTAGCTTGCCCGGATGGAGATCACAGGGAGCACCACCGCGCCGGCGTCCACCTCGAGCAACGGGGGTTCCCCCGCGACGGGCGGGGGAACGTGGGACGCGATCGTCGTCGGCGGCGGCCACAACGGGCTCACCACCGGCGCGTACCTCGCCCGCTCCGGGCTTCGGACGCTGATCCTCGAGCGTCGCGACATCCTCGGCGGAGCCTGCGTGACCGAGGAGGTCTGGCCCGGCGCCCGCGTCTCCCGCTGCTCCTACGTCGTCTCGATGCTGCAGCCCAAGGTCGTCGCCGACCTCGAGCTGAAGCGCTACGGCTACGAGGCCCATCCGCTCGATCCCGCCTACGCGGCGATGACGCCGGACGGGCCGATCGTCTTCCACGACGACCTCGTCAAGACCCAGGAGTCGATCGCGAAGTTCAGCAAGAAGGACGCCGAGGCCTACGGGAAGTTCGAGGACCTGCTGTTCATGGCGGCCGACTTCGTCCGGCCGATGATGATCCGCCAGCCCCCCGCCCCCGGCTCGCGCGCCCCGGTCGACATCGCCGGGATCCTCAAGGAGGCGGGAAGGATCGCCGGGATGTCGCAGCGCGACGTCCAACAGCTCGTCCGGATCTTCACGATGTCGGTCGGCGACTGGCTCGACGCGATGTTCGAGAACGACTACCTGAAGGGCTCGATCGCCTCGACCGGCGTCGTCGGCGTCTGGGCCGGCCCCTACTCGCCCGGCACCGCTTACAACCTCCTCCATCACGCCCTCGGCGAGCTCGACGGTCAGGTCGGCTCGTGGGGACAGGTGATCGGCGGGATGGGAGCGATCAGCGAGGCGATCGCCGCCAGCGCCCGCGACGCCGGCGCTGAGATCAGGACCGGCGCCGAGGTCGTCAGCATCGACTCGACGGGCGGCCGGGTGACCGGCGTCACCCTCGCCGACGGCAGCACTCACCGGGCGCCGATCGTCGCCTCCGGCGCGCACCCGAAGACGACGATCATGGATCTCGCCGGAGCCGACAACTTCCCCGACGAGGTCCGCGAAGACATGGCCGCCTACCGGACCCGCGGCGCCTCGGTGAAGATCAACATGGTCCTCTCCGAGCCACCGGTCTACGAGGGGCTCAGCGAGGAGGACTCCCGCCACCTGCTCACCGCCGGGGTCAACTGGTGCCCGTCGCTCGACTACCTCGAGCGCGCCTGGCAGGACGCGGTCCGCGGCGTCCCATCCGAGCATCCCTACGTCGAGATGGAGGTGCCGTCCTCGATCGACCCGTCGCTGACCGACGACGATCGCTGGATCGCGACGATGTTCACCCAGTACGGCCCGACCGAGCACGAGCAGTGGCCGGAGGGGTCGCGCGAGCGCTACGCCGAGACCTGCATCGCCAGCATCGGCGAGTACGCCACGAACCTGCCCGGCGCGATCGTCGAGCGCGAGGTCCTGGCGCCGCCCGACCTCGAGGACATCTTCGGCCTCGTCGACGGCTCGATCTTCCAGGGCGAGCAGGACATCGCGCAGATGGCGTTCATGCGCCCCACCCCCACGCTCGCCCAGTACGCGACCCCGCTCGAGGGCCTCTACCTCTGCGGAGCCGGCACCCATCCGGGCGGCGGCGTGATGGCCGCGTCCGGCCACAACGCCGCGCAGCGGATCCTCAAGGACCGCCGCCGCCGGACCGGTCTGCGCGGGCGCCTCGCCCGGCGCCGGACGGCAGCCTGAACCGCCCGGCGCGGGCGAAGCGGACCCGCCCCCACCCGTCCGGCGCGGGCGAAGGCGGCGCTACCCTGAACGGGTGCTTCCGCTTGCCATCAGCAATGGCGAGGTGATCATCGTCGTCGTGCTCGTGGTCGCGCCGATCGCCGCGATCGCGTTCGCCGGCGCCGGGTCCGTCTATCGCGAGATCGGCAGGGGCGCATTCGCGATGGACCACGACCGCCCGCCGCCCGCATCCGACCTCGGCGCGACGATGAGCAAAGCCGCCCGCGAGGCCGAGGTGAGGCAGATGCTCGAGGCGAAGGCGTTCCGCCAGATCGAGCGCGGCGAGGCGCCGATCGACATCGACGCCGAGCTGCGGCGGTTGATGGAGCCGCCGGCGATCGCGGCGAAGGCCGATCCCGCCCTCGTCGCCGAGATCCGCCAGCTCGTCGTCGCCCGCAACGAGCGCCGCGCCCGCCAGGGGAAGGACCCGCTCGACGTCGATGCCGAGATCGCCCGTCAGCTTCGCGACCTCGAGGGCCTCGGCCAGTAGCGCCGAGGCCTTCCCCCCGCCCCGCCCCTCGGGTATAAAGCGCACGCGATGGCCGACATCGGCGACATCTACGAGCTCGAGCAGCTGGCCGTCCAGCCGGGTACCTACGTCAACCCGCAGACCGAGGTGGTGATCATCGTCGAGGACGCGGCCGCGGTCGACCAGGAGGTCTTCGAGGAGGGCGGCGAGGGGACGGAGTGGGTCCGCGTCTCCGACGAGGTCCCCGTCGACGAGACGCTCCTCGAGGAAGCGCTCGACGAGTTCCAGGCCCGCCGCCACCCCGGCGCGGTCGAGCAGGCGTCGAGCATCGCCGTCGACGATGCGCTCGACGACGAGGACAACCCCGAGCTCGAGCCCGATCCCGAGCTCGACGAGGAGGAGTGAGCGTGGCGATGCCGGAGGCCGGCGACCCGGCGCCGGAGTTCGCGCTGCCCGATCAGTCCGGCGAGACGGTCGCCCTCGCCGACCTCCGTGGCCGGTGGGTCGTCCTCTACTTCTATCCGCGCGCCGACACCCCCGGCTGCACGACGCAGGCCTGCAGCGTCCGCGACCGCTCCGGCGAGTACGCCCAGCACGGTGCCCGCGTCCTCGGCATCTCGCCCGACGAGGTCGACGCGATCGCGAAGTTCGACGACAAGTACGGCCTCGGCTTCACGCTCCTCGCCGATCCCGACCACGCGGTCGCCGACGCCTACGGCGTCTGGGGGGAGAAGAGCATGTACGGCAAGAAGTACATGGGCGTGCAGCGCTCGACCTTCGTCATCGACCCCGACGGCAAGGTCGCGCGCGTGTTCCCGAAGGTACAGCCGAAGACGCACGACGACGTCGTCCTCGCCGCCCTCGAAGAGCTCGGCGCCTAGACCATCTAGCTGCTCGCCAGCACGTAGGCGAGGAAGCCGGCGAACAGCGTCGCCCAGCCGATCACCGGGAACAGGTCGAAGCGGCCGCGGTTGCGGAGCGTGAAGTAGGCGAGGACACCGCCGGCGAGCCCGAGCAGGGCCGAGACGATCGCGAAGCGGTCGAGGTCCCAGTCGGTCAGGGCGAGGCCGAAGGCGACCGGGATCGTCGACTGGAAGACCATGGCCCCGGTGATGTTGCCGAGCGCAAGGCTGTCCTTGCCCTCACGGACCCAGAAGAAGCTGTTGATCTTCTCCGGCAGCTCGGTGGCGAGCGGGGCGAGGATCAGCGAGAGGACGAGCGGCTCGACGCCGATCGACTCGGCGACGTGGATCATCTCCTCGACGAACAGGTGGGCGCCGCCGACGATCGCCGCCAGCCCGACCGCGAGCTGGAGTCCGATCAGCCGCGTCGGCGGCTCGCCGCCGTCGCCACGGTCCATGTAGAGGCGACCGATCTCCTCGGCCTGCTGGACCTCGCCGCCCTCCCGCAACGTCATCCGCACGTAGAGCAGGTAGGCGACGACGAAGATCGCCGCCAGCGGGTAGTGGAAGCCGGTCGGCAGGAGCGCTCCGGCGATCAGCCCGATCCCGAAGAAGACGATGAAGAAGAGCAGGTCGCGATCGAGGGTCGGGATGTGGGCCTTCAGCGCCAACCCCTGCGACCGGCGCTTCTGGAAGACGAACGCCGAGGTCCCGACGAGCGCCATCGCCAGGGTCGCGAGCAGGAACGGTGCGCCGATGATCGCCCCGATCGCCACGTCCTCGGACCCCTCGCCGCCGCTGATGATCGCGACGACCGGGATGAGGGTCTCGGGCATCGCCGTGCCCACGGCCGCGAGGATGCTGCCGGTCGCGCCCTCGCCGATGTCGAGCCGGTGGCCGAGCCACTCGACGGCGTTCGTGAAGACGAGCGCGCCGGCGAGGATGACGGCGAAGCTGATCAGGAGGAGGAATACGGCGCCCACGGACCCTTTCCTACGCTACGAAGAACGCGATCGCCAGGACGGCGTAGACCGCGAGGAGCTGGACTCCCTCGAACCACGTCGACTCGCCCTCGGACGTGACCGCGTTGGCGATCAGCGCCGCGAGCAGGATCGCGCCGAGCTCGAACCCGTTGAACACCAGCGGCATCGGGCTCGGTCCGATCGCGAACGACGCGAAGACGAGGACCGGGGCGACGAACAGCGCGACCTGGGCGCTCGAGCCGATCGCGATATTGACGGCGAGGTCCATCTTCCCCTTGAAAGCGACGAGCACCGCGACCCAGTGCTCGGCGGCATTGCCGACGATCGCGACGACGATCACGCCGATGAAGAACTCGCTGAGGCCGACCGACTCCGACGCCTCGCTGATCGACCCGACGAGCACCTCCGACATGACGCCGACCGCGACGCCCGCGATCGCGAGAGCGATCACCGATGTCCGCACCGACCAGCCCCACGTGTCGCTCTCGGTGCTGTCGGTGCTCGCGTCGCTCTCGGTGCTCGCGTCTCCCGCGTCGCCCGAGTCGTGGTGCCCGCGCGGGTTGAAGACGTCACTGTGGGTCTTCAGCGAGAAGAACAGGCCGGCGACGTAACAGAGGATCAGCACGACGCTGACCGCCAGCGACAGCATCTCGACCGTCGAGCCGTAGTCGACGATCTCGGGGCCGATCGAGGGCAGGCCGCTGCCCTCGACGAGCTCGAAGATCGCCGGCATCAGCAACGCCGCGGCGGCCAGGAACAGCATCGTCGACTGCGTCGATGCGGCGGTCCGGTCGAACTTCTGGACCTGCCCGGGGCGGCCGATCCCGCCGCTGACCATGGCGGCGCCGAGGACGAGCAGCACGTTGCCGATGATCGAGCCGATGATCGACGCCTTGACGACCTCCTGGAGCCCCTCGGCGAGCGCGAACAGCGCGATGATCAGCTCCGGGGCGTTGCCGAACGTGACGTTCAGGAGGCCGCCGATGCCGGGGCCGGAGCGCTCGGCGAGCTCCTCGGTCGCTCGCCCCATCAGCGCGGCCGTCGGGATGATCCCGATCGCCGCCGTGAAGAAGATCACGCCGGCGGTCGCGCCGAGGATGTCGAGCACGATCGCGATCGGGATGAAGGGCAGCAGCAGGTACGGCCACCCGTCGGGGCCGAAAAGGAAGCCCCTGCTCAGCGCCGGGCCGGGGGAGCTCATCCGCCGAGCAGGCTCGCGCAGTCGTTGACGGCCTGCGCGCTCTTCGCCTTGGCGACGCAGTCGTAGTACTTCGCGGCGCTGCCGGATGCCTGCGGGGCCTGCGGCGCCGCGCCACCCCCCGCGCCGAGCCCGAGCGCGTCGGAGGCACCGGGGATCCGGCCGAGCAGATCGGCGAGCGGCTTCGCGCCGGACGGGCCGCTGATCGACTGCTCGGAGCCGGGATCGGAGATCCCGATCGAGAGCTCGACGCGGACCTCGCCGGAGCCGCCGCGCGGGTCGGCGAGCGTCAGTCCGACGTCGAGCTTGCGCAGCGAGTCGTCGTCGGTCGCCGCATAGACGTCGATGCTCGCGTCCTTGACGGTCCCCTCGAGCTGCTTCAGCGAGGCCGGGTCGACCTGCGATCCCTGGCCGGTCTGCTGAGCGAGGTCGCCGAGGTCGGCGACGAGCTTCGGCACGTCGGCGGCGCCGGACACGTGGACGACCTCGGTCCCGTCGAGATCCTCGGTCCCCTCGTTGGTCAGGTCGGTCACCCAGCTCTGCGGGTCGATGCCGAACTGCTGCAGCGAGCCCTGCTCCCCCTGGTCGGCCTGCTGGGCGGCGGAGGCCTCGTATGAGGACTTCACGGCCTGGAAGGTCGTGTCGTCGAGCTGGTACTCGTCGCCCTGGTAGCCGACCCAGGCGCCATCGCCGGTGACGGTGAGCCCGCCGTCGAAGTCGAAGTTGGAGTTGCCGGAGTCGACCGAGGCGGTCACGTCGAAGTCGACCGAGGGAAGCTGCCCGCTCCCGTTCGACTGGAACGGGCCCTGGATCTCGGCGGAGAGATCGCCCTGCTGACCGCCGCTCGAGGTGATGTCGAGCGTGATGTCGAGGACGCCACTGTCGACGCTCTCGCCGCCGCCGAGCGCCTTGTCGAGCACCTCCTGGGGATCCTGGCTCGAGGCGTCGTCACCGCCGCAGCCCGACAGCAGTGCCAGCCCCGCCAGCGCGGCGATCGTAAGCAGCGCGATTGTCGCTCTCGCTCGCAAGGATCCGGTGTCCCGCCCGCTCGAATGGGCGGGTCAGAGTACCCTGGATCGGTGCCGGTCGCCGACGAGACCGCGCCGCGGCTCCCGAGGACGATCCTCTACACGGGCAAGGGAGGCGTCGGCAAGACGAGTGTCGCCGCGGCGACCGCGCGGCGCTGCGCCGCCGCCGGCCTGCGGACGATCGTCCTCTCGACCGACCCCGCCCACAGCCTCGGCGACTCCCTCGAGGCCGGCCTCGGTCCCGAGCCCCGCGAGATCTCGCCGCATCTCTGGGCGCAGCAGATCGAGGCGCAGGCGGAGATGGAGGCGAATTGGGGGGCCGTCCGCGACTGGCTCGGCCGGATCCTCGCCGATCGCGGAGTGCTCGGTGTCGCCGCCGAGGAGCTGACCGTCCCGCCCGGCATGGACGAGCTGTTCAGCCTCCTGCAGATCCGCTCCCACCACGCCGGCGGCGACTACGACGTGATCGTCGTCGACTGCGCCCCGACCGGCGAGACGCTGCGCCTGCTCTCGTTCCCGGACGTCGCCCGCTGGTGGCTCGACAAGGTGCTCCCCTGGGAGCGCCGCCTCGTCACCGCCGCCCGCCCGTTCGCCCGCACGTTCCTCGACGTGCCGCTGCCCGGCGACGACGTCTTCGCCGACGTCCAGGGTCTCGTCGGCAACCTGATCGCGATGAACGAGATCCTCCGCGATCGCGAACGGACCTCGATCCGGCTCGTCATGAACCCGGACCGGATGGTCATCCGCGAGGCGCAGCGGACGTTCACCTACCTGAACCTGTACGGCTACCTGACCGACGCCGTCGTCGTCAACCGGGTCTTCCCCGAAGAGCTCGCCGACTCCTACTTCGGCGCCTGGCGGGACCGTCAGCGCGAGCAGCTCGAGGCCGTCCGCGAGGGGTTCTCGCCGGTCCCGCTGCTGCTCGCCCGCTACTTCCCCGAGGAGGTCGTCGGCGCCGAGATGCTCGACCGCCTCGGCGCCGAGCTGTTCGACGGTGAGCGGCCGGAGCGGGTCATGCACTCCGAGCTCGCCCAGCGGATCAGCACGGAGAACGGCCGCACGGTGCTCGCGATCCCGGTCCCGTTCGCCGACCGCTCCGAGCTCGATCTCAGCAAGGTCGGCCAGGAGCTGATCGTCCGGGCGGGTCGCGAGAAGCGGACTATCATCCTCCCCACCGCGCTCGCCCGGCACCGTCCGGCCGGTGCCCGGCTCGAGGCCGGGATGCTGGAGGTGAGCTTCGAAGATGACCGCCCCCGACGAGCAGAGCAACCGGCCCCCGCCGACGAGCGAGGGGACCGGGATCCCGCACCGGGAGCGGCCGCCCGGGGACGAGACCGGCAGCGGGCCTGACTGGTCGGCCTGGGCCGACTGGACAGCGACCCATCCGGCCGACTCCCGCTGCCTCGAGCTCTGCCCGATCTGCCGCGGCGCCGAGATCCTCCGCGGAGCCGGCGGCCCGGAGCTGCGCGGCCAGCTCGACGACGTCGGGCGCGAGATGCTGCTGACCCTGCGCTCGCTCGTCGACCACTACCTCGAGCGCCTCGACCAGCGGCCTGCGGGAGCCGACCGGGTCGAGCGGATACCGATCGACTGACTCAGGCCGCTCCCGGGTGGGGCAACTCGGCGATCAGCATCCGGTCGTGCTCGTAGTCGAGCCGGGCTACCGCGGCCGCCGGCCGTAGCCACTCGAGCTCGTCGACCTCCTCGTTCGGCGCGAACTCGCCGGCGCGCGGCGTCATCGCCCAGTAGCGGATCAGCTTCAGGCGCCCCTTGCGGTCGTGGTAGCTCGTCGACGAGAGCTCGTCGCCGATCGTGCAGACGAAGCCGGTCTCCTCCTCGACCTCCCGCAGCGCCGCGGCGGCGAAGCCCTCCCCGGGCTCGAGCTTGCCCTTCGGCAGCGACCAGTCGTCGTAGCGCGGCCGGTGGACGACCGCGACCTCGATCCCGGCGGGCCCGTCGCGGACGATGACGCCGCCGGCGGCGTGGACGGAGGCCTCCCCCGGCGCCGTCATGCCGGCCCCACCAGTCCGAGGCGGCGGGCTCGCTCGCGGGCCCGGTCGAGCACCTCCTCGGCGCCGGCGACGACCCCGTCCCGCATCAGGACCCGGCCGGCGACGATCGTCGTGTCGACGACGGACCCGGAGGCGGCGTAGACGAGACCCGCCTCGAGCGATCCGATCCCGAGCTCGTGGCCGTCGGTCCGGACGAGCAGCAGGTCGGCCGGGCGGCCGGCCTCGATCGGCGTCGCCCCGAGCAGCGGCGCCCGCATCCCGGTCGCGATCGCCAGCGTCTCGGCGGCGGTGCCGGCGGCGGCGTCGCGGGAGCGGTGCTTCTGCCCGAGCGCGAGGTGCTTGACGTCGGCGATCAGGTCGAGCGAGTTGTTGGACCCGGCCCCGTCGGTGCCGAGGCCGACCGGCAGCCCGGCCCGCTGCGCCGCCGGCAGGTCGAAGATCGCTCCGACCGCGAGCTTCATGTTCGCGACCGGGTTGGTGACGACCGTGGCTCCGGAGGCGGCGATCAGCTCGCGCTCGTGGTCGTCGATCCAGACCGCGTGGGCGAGCAGCGTCCGCGGCCCGAGGAGCCCGACCCGGTCGAGCAGCTCGATCGGCCGGCAGCCGTGTCCGGCGAGGCAGTCCTCGACCTCCTGCTCGGTCTCGGCGGCATGGATCTGGACCGCGATGCTGCGCCGCTCTGCCTCGGCGGCGATCCAGGTCAGCGACTCCGGGGAGACCGTGTAGATGGCGTGCGGGGCCAGCGAGGGGGCGGTCAGCTCGCCGCCGTCCGCGGCGATCTCGTCGAGGCCGACCGCCGCCGCCTGCTTCAGCTCGTCGATCCGGCCCGCGTCGCCGCCGTCGAGCAGCGGCGGGCCGATCGTCGCCCGGACGCCGGCGTCGCCGACCGCGCGGGCGACCGCCCCGGGCTGCCAGTACATGTCCCAGAACCGGACCGTCCCGGTCCTGATCATCTCCACGCAGGCGAGCCGGGTGCCCCAGTAGACGTCCTCGGCGTCGAGCCTCGCCTCGACCGGCCAGATGTGGTCCTGCAGCCACGTCATCAACGGCAGGTCGTCGGCGTAGCCGCGGAACAGCGTCATCGCCGCGTGGGTGTGCCCGTTGACGAAACCGGGCACGATCGCCGTCCCGGTCCCGTCGATCCGCTCGTCGCCCGGCGCGGCGGTCACTTCGGCACCGAGGTCGGCGATCGTTCCGCCCTCGATCCGCACGTTGCAGGGCGCGCCGTCGAGGATGGCGCCCTCGATCGTGAGCGCCATCAGCCGGCGCTCCCGCGCTCGAGCTCGGCTGTGACGGCGCCCAGCGCCGCGGTCAGGCGCGAGCGGTTCTCCTCCTTGCCGGCCTCGAACTCGGCCACCGAGAGCTCCTCGGCGGCGACCCCGTTCGCGAGGTTGTCGACGACGCATACCGCCGCGTAGGGGATCCCCGTCTCGCGGGCGATGATGCACTCGGCCGCGATCGTCATCCCGATCACGTCGGCGTGGGCGGCGATCAGGCGGATCTCGGCGGGCGTCTCGAAGCGCGGGCCGATCGCCTGCCAGTAGACACCGCCGTCGATCAGCTCCGGCTCGGCGGCGCGGTTCCAGGCCTCGACGACGGCGCGGCGCCAGTCGGGGTCGAATCCCGGCACCTGCTCGCCGCCGTGCTGGTCGTCGAGCGACAGGCCGAGGTGGAGGGCGATGAAGTCGTCGGGGCAGAGGAACGTCCCGACGCCGAGCTCGGCGCGAAGCCCGCCGACCGAGCCGACCGCGAGGACGCGATCGCAGCCGAGCCCGGCGAGGGCGGCGAAGTTGCGCGGGTGGTCGATCCGCGCGGCCGTCGTGTAGCGGGCGAAGCCGTGCCGCTGCAGCAGCACCTGCTCGCCGCGCTCGTAGACCCGGACCGGGCCGCTCGACGTATCGACGTCAAGTGGCTCGAAGCCGGCCGCCGGCTCGCTGCCGAGGATCGAGTGTCCGCCGATCAGCGCCAGCCGTCCCATCAACTGATCCTATTCGCGCTCGAACGCCTCGAGGCGGCGCAGCAGCTCCCCGGCAGAGATGCTGCGCGAGCCGGCGGCCTTGACCGAGTTCCGCAGGCGCCGGTCGCTGGTCGCGACGACGATCGAGCCGGGATCGGCGTCGCCACGGAGCCGGGCGACGATCTCGCGGTCGGCGGCGTCGGGCCCGCCCGGCGCGAAGCCGACGTCGATCCGCTCCGCCGCCGCGGCGACCCGCTCGTGGCGTCGGCCGTCGAAGACGACGGTGAGTTCGAGGTCCTCGCCGGCCGCCAGCGCATCGAGCCGCCGGGTCAGCGCCGCCATCGCCGCCGGCCGGTTGCGCCACCAGCCGTCCGGTCGCGAGCCGAGCACGTTCATGCCGTCGACGATCAGCCTCTCCACGCCCCGACCGTAGCGGGCCGGTTCACGGCTCAAGCGGACGGGCGGTTCCGACCGGGTCGTCGCTCAAGGGCCGTGCCCGACCCGACCGCGAGCTGGACGAACCTTTGACATACATTGGACATAGTTGTTAGCCTGGACGGAGTCAATGAACACCGCGATCAGATCGATTGGCAGCTCGAAGCCCGTGGACTGGCTCCTCGACCGGACGGTGCTGCCGGGTTTCAGCTCGATCGGCTACCGGGTCCGCGGACTCGCCGGCTCCGACCCCGACCCCGACGACCGGCTGAAGGGCCGAGCGGTCGTGATAACCGGCGCCACCTCGGGGATCGGCGCCGCAGCGGCCGAACGATGCGCCGCCGGCGGGGCGCATGTCCACATGGTCGTCCGCGACGCCGAACGCGGCGCCGGCGTCCGGGAGCGGATCATCGATTCGACCGGCAATAACGACATCCATCTCCACCACGGCGACCTGTCATCGCTGCGATCGGTGCGCGAGCTCGCTGCGGAGCTGAATCGGGATCTCGGCGACGGCGCTGCCGCGCTCGTCCACAACGCCGGCGTCCTGACCCACGATCGCGAGACGAGCGTCGACGGTCATGAGCTGACGCTGGCGACCCATGTGCTCGGCCCGCTGCTTCTGACCGAGCTGCTGACCCCGGCCCTCGCCGGCGCCGCCCCCTCGCGGGTGATCTTCGTCAGCTCGGGCGGCATGTACACGGCGAGGCTGGACGCCGACGACCTCGAACTGAATCAGCGCGAGTTCCACGGCCCGACCGTCTATGCCCACGCCAAGCGGATCCAGGTGATCCTCGCCGGCCTTCTCGACGAGCGGCTCGAGCCGCGCGGCATCACCGTTCATGCGATGCACCCCGGCTGGGTCGACACGCCGGGGGTCGCCGAGGCACTGCCCAGATTTCACACTGCGTTGGCTCCGGTCCTGCGAACCCCGGCTGAGGGCGCCGACACGATCATCTGGCTCGCCGCCGACGGAGAGCCGGCCGCGGCCGGAGGCGAGCTCTGGATGGATCGGCGGATCCGCCCCGCCCATCGCGTCCCCTGGACCCGCGAAACGGCGGCAGAGCGCGCTCGGCTCTGGTCGAACCTCCACGAGATGGTCGCTGACGGCCGCCA
>Ga0207657_10003400_pt1 | contig 17006 bp, 16 predicted proteins | sample KBSC33metaG_FD_184316 | JGI IMG/M metagenome (GOLD analysis project Ga0207657, IMG submission 184316) | Corn rhizosphere microbial communities from Kellogg Biological Station, Michigan, USA - KBS C3-3 metaG (SPAdes) (version 2) | ecosystem: Host-associated > Plants > Roots > Rhizosphere > Soil ... | reverse complement strand
CGCGAGATGCGTTAACGCGCATCTCGCGCCGGCGAGCGACCGCACAGGGATGTGCGGGCTGGACGACGCACCAGGGAAGGTCAGGATTCGTGCGCGCCGCTCACAGAATACGCCGCGAAGGCACCAGAAGATCGCCGAACAGCAGGCCGGCGACAAGGCACGCGAGGATCGCCACGAGCGACACTGCCATGTCGATGCCCGGAAAGACTTCGCGTTGGGCGAGCAGCGACAGCGTCTTGAAGCCGACGCTGCCCGGCACGAGCATGATGATGCCCGGTACACGCACGAGCGAACCCGGCCGACCGACAAAGCGCGCGTAGATGTTGCCGAGTGCGGCCATGCTCAAGCCGGCCAGAAACACGCCGAACTGCGGCGAGGACGCCCGCCCGCTGTAGTACGTGATCAGAAACCCGAGCATCGCCGCGCCGGCAACCAGCAGCACGTCGCGGCGCGCGGCGCGGAACAATATCGCGAACGAGAAACAGCCGCAGATCAGCGCCAGCCATTGCACCCAAAAGGCGACCGGCGCCGATGAGACCGACGGCGGCACCAGCTGCAGCACGGCGCAGATCTGATTGGCGACGACCGTCCCGAACGCGAGCTTGACCAGTGTCGTCATGGCGCCGGCAAACCGCGCCATGCCCGAGACCAGATGCTGCGTCGACAACTCGCGCACCGCCGTGGTCAGCATCAATCCCGGAAACAGCACGATCAAGCTCGCCAGTACGACCGAGCTCAGGTGCAGCGGCGCGATCCGCGCGCTCACCAGCGTAGCGAGGAACGTGGCGATCAGCGCGCAAATGGCTTCCACCGCCGGCTTGACGCGCGGCCGCGGTTCGCCGATGACGACGATGATGCCGACCAACGTGCCGATCAGGCCGGCCGCGGTGAGGTCCGCCGCCGATCCTTCGAGCACGGCCTCCACAGCGACAGCGGCTATGCCGAAACTGAGCGTCTCCAGCACGCGGCGCAACGTGTTCGGGCGATCGCGGATCGCGGCGAGTCGCCGGAAGCCTTCGTCGATGCCGATGCTGCCGTCGGTCACGCGATCGGCAATTTCGTTGACCTGCGCGAGATTGCGCAGATCGTCCGCGCCCGGCGCGACGCGGATCACTTGCGTGACCTCGGCGAGCGCGTTCGCTTCGCGGCCGCGTCCGGTGAACGAAAACAGGATCGATGTCGGCGTGGACAGCGAATGACAACTCAGGCCCAGCCGCGCGCTGACCGCGTCGATGGCATCTTCCAGGCGCGGCGCGCTCGTGCCGTACTGGTGCAGGCGCCGTGCGATCTCGACCACGAATTGCATGCGCGCGGCGGCGCTGTCCGTCATGTCTGGATTCTCGCGGTTCAAAGCAGGCAAGCATAACTCCGTTGCGTGTCGCGAGCGGCTTGCCTATCCTAGGTATGGGGTTCCACAGGGGTTGAATCGTGCACAAATATCTTTGCAGTCGAGCCTTCGCCCGCGCTGCGGGCTCGCTATGGGTTATCGGGCTGTGCCTGGCGTCAGTGGCTCAGCTGGGGTGGGCGCAGCCGCCCGGCTGGACCTTTGCGCGGCCAATCACGGTCACCGAAAACAGCGGCATGGCGCTGACCGGTTATCAGCTGAAGCTGAGCGTCGACACCCAGACGCTGATCGCGGCGGGATCAATGAACGCCGACGGCAGCGACCTGCGCTTCGGCACCGACGAAACGGGCAGCACCCTGCTGCCGTACTGGATTGAAACGGGGATCAATACGCCGACGACGACCGTCTGGGTCAACGTCGACCTGCCGGCCTCGACCGACACCGTCATCTGGATGTTTAGCGGAAACCCTGCCGCGAGTTCGCTCGCATCGCTCAAGGATGCATTCGGCTGGGCGAGCGAAAACAGCAATTCGGCGACGCTGCAGGTGAACAGCGGGGGCGCCGGCGGCGTCGGCAATTCCCAGCGCGGTTTTCGTTTCAGCCCGAACCAGGACATCCTCGTCTTCCAGTTCGGCAAGGACGAACCCACCGGCACTACACGCTACGTAACGCTGTTCGATTTCACTACACAGGCAGTGCTCGCCCAGCTTCAGGTCAGCGGCCCAGGCGGAGTGTACAGTTATGCGGATCTGGCGCAGCCGATCTGGCTGACCCAGGGTACCCAGTACTTGCTCGAGCTCTATCAGGCGGCGGCCGACGGCTATTACTTCGGCAGTTCGAACCAGATCAACCCGTTGCTGACCTATTACGACATGCGCTACTGCAACAGCTGCACGCAGAACTCGTTTCCGACCAACACGCTGAGCAACTACCAGTACGGCTATCCCGACTTCCAGTTTGTGGCGCAACAGCAGATATCGCCGGCACCGACCTATGCGTTCGGACCCGCGTTGACCTCGACCGACCTGCTCAGCAGCAACCCCAGCAGCACCGGCGGCGAAGCCGTGACGTTCACCGCTACCGTGAACGGCCCGCTCAATCCGACGGGCACGGTCACTTTCTACGACACCGACGGCTTCACGCCGCTCTCGAGCTGCGTCAATCCGGCGCCGCTCGATTCATCAAGCCCGCCGATGGCGACTTGTGTCACTGCCGAACTCGACGCTGGCACGCACAGCATCCATGCGAGCTATTCCGGAGACGCGAGCAATGCGGCTTCGAATGCGGCACCGGTCAGCCAGCAGGTTGCGCAGGCAACGAGCACCAGTACGCTCGGCAGTCCTTGCATGCTTACGTTTGTCAGCGGCCAGGACTTCACGCTGCAAGGCGCAGTCACCGGCTTCGGACCTTCGGGCGATATGACGTTCTTGAGCGGTGGCGTCGACGTGCTTTGTGCCAACGTCCCTCTCGTCGGCGGCAGCGCGACCTGCACGACATCGGCTCTGGCCGTTCCAGATGGAAGCGGCGGGGCCGCCTTCGATCTGAGCGCGACCTATTCCGGGGACAGCAATAATGTCGGCAGCAGCACCGGCACCCTGTCGATCTATGTGCTGGACGCGACGGATGCGCTGTTCCGCAACGGTTTCGAGGATGTGCCTCAGTCCTGCCCGGTCGAGTAACGCGACGACATCGGAAGGATGCGTCGAAAAGTCAGGTTGATGCGCGCGCCCGGTGCGCGCGCGGTGCGTGGCAGATCGTGTCGGTAGTTCGCCTGCGTCGCGCCTGCCATGCGCAAGAGGCTGCCTGATTCCAGATCGAGTTCAAGGCGCAGTTCGGGATTGCGCTTGTGGCGCAGCCGGAATCGCCGGGTCGCGCCGAAGCTCAGCGAAGCGATCACCGGCTGCGGGCCCAACTCGGGCTCGGCGTCGCTGTGCCAGCCCATCGCATCATGGCCGTCGCGGTAAAGATTGCACAGCACGCTGTTGTATTCCTGCCCGCAGAGTCGATTCATCGCGTCGCGCAATTGGAGCAACGCCGGAGTCCACGGCTGCGGTTCGAAGCGCGTTCGCGAATAGGTGTATACGGCATCGGCGTCGCCGATCCAGCACGACAGCCTTGGCGAGTCGATTTCGCGGCCGAAAATGCGCAGGCGATGCTGCTCCCACGGAATCTCCGCGTGCAGGCGCGAGAACCAGCGCTGCGCGGCCGCAGCGTCGCAAAAGCGCGCGAGGCGCACATCGGCGCCGGCCAGATCGAACCGGCGCCAGCGCGCCTGCGCGCCGCGTCGGGCGGGTTCTGCTATCGTGTCAGGCATCTGCATAGTTTCGTTTCTGCATTATGACGCACGCTCAAAAAGCGGAGGTCGAAGAGGCGCAAGGCGACATCCGTGGTCTGCGTTCCTCGCGCACAGCCCGCTACGTCGACGTCTCCGACCTGTTGCGCGACGAAATCCGCAGCGGCAAGCATCCGGTCGGCAAAGCGTTTCCGACCGAAGCCGCGCTATGCAAGCGTTTCAGCATCAGCCGTTTCACCGCGCGCGCGGCACTGCACCTGCTGACCGAGCAGGGCCTCATCCTGCGTCGGCGCGGCTCGGGGACACTGGTGCGCAGCGCCGAGACGCGCGTGAGCTACGAGCAGCATATCCGCTCGATCGACGAGCTGCTGCAGTTCACCAACGCGACCGGCTTTCAATACTTGTATACCGATCGCATCCAGGCCGACTCGAATCTGGCCGGCTGGCTCAACGTCGCCGTCGGCACCGATTGCATCCATCTGCATGGCATCCGCTATCACCGCCGCACGCAGCAGCCGTTTTGCCTCGGCGAGGTCTATCGGCGGGTGAGCTGGCAGGGGTTGCCGGCGGGTTTTGCGACGATGGAAGACGCCATGCGCCAGTTGATGGAACACGAATTCCAGCAGCGCATCGGCAAGGTCGAGCAATCGCTCAGCGCGGTGGCAATGACCGAGGAACAAGCGCACGAACTCAAAGTGCGCCCGGATACCCCGGGCTTCCGCAGCGTGCGTCGCTATTTCGATCTGAACAACCGCCTCGTGCTGGTCGCCGTGACCTTGCACCCGGGCCACCTGTTCAGCTATTTCAGCCGCTACGAGCGCATCGATCCGGGGATTCGCGCTTGATCGGGCCGCGCGCCTGCGCGGACAATTCGCTCCTCAGCTAGGGACCAGGTCATGAGCGAACGCGAATCGATGGAATACGACGTCGTCACTGTCGGCGCCGGCCCGGCCGGACTTGCGTTCGCGATCCGGCTCAAGCAGCTCAAACCCGACATCCGCGTCTGCGTAATCGAGAAGGCCTCGACCATTGGCGCGCAGATCCTGTCCGGCGCGGTCATCGAGCCACAGGCGCTCAACGAACTGCTGCCGGAATGGGGCAAGAATCCACCGCCGATCTGCGTGCCGGTGACGAAGGACGAATTCTGGTACCTGCCGAACCACGAGCGCGCGATCAAGTCGCCGCTGACGCCGCCGCAGATGCACAACCACGGCAACTACATCGTCTCGCTCGGCGCACTGTGCGCGTGGCTGGCGCCGCAAGCCGAAACGCTCGGCGTGGAAATCTATCCGGGATTCGCCGCGGCGGAACCGTTCTTCAACGCGGATGGATCGGTCGGTGGCGTGCGCATCGGCGACATGGGCGTGGCCAAGGACGGTTCGCACAAACCCGGCTACACGCAAGGCATCGACATCAAGGCGCCGATCACGGTGCTCGCCGAAGGTTGCCGCGGCCATCTGTCCAAGCAGCTGATCGCGAAATACGCGCTGGACAAGAATTCCGATCCGCAGACATACGGCATCGGCATCAAGGAATTGTGGCAGCTGCCGCCCGGACGCGTGCAGCCCGGCAAGGTCGTGCACACGCTGGGCTGGCCGCTCGATTCGCGCACCTACGGCGGCAGCTTCATCTATCACATGGACAAGGACCGGCTCGCGATTGGTTTCGTCACCGGCCTGGATTACGAAGATCCGTTGCTGTCACCGTTCGAGGCGTTTCAGCAGCTCAAGCATCATCCGCTCGTCAAACCGCTGCTCGAAGGTGGCCAGATCGTCTCGGCTGGGGCACGCGCGATCGTCGAAGGCGGTTGGCAATCGTTGCCGAATTGCGAGATGCCCGGCGCGATGCTGATTGGCGATGCCGCAGGTCTGCTCAACGTGCCGAAGATCAAGGGCACCCACCAGGCGATCCGCTCCGGCATGCTCGCCGCCGAGCATGTGGTCGCCGCCGGCACCCCGCAAGGCTGGGACGCGAAGCTGCGTGCATCCGCGGTCGCCTCCGAACTGAAGAAAGTGCGCAACATCCGCCCCGGTTTCCACAAGGGGCTTTGGCTCGGACTCGCCAACGCCGGTTGGGAAACGCTTACTGCCGGCCATTCGCCGTGGACGCTGCACAATCACGCCGACCACACCGCGCTTAAAAAAGTGGACGAGTATACTTCTCCACAACGCGATTACGTCGAACGCACTCTGCCGCCGCGCGATCGCCTCGCCGAGGTCTACTTCGCCTCAACCCAGCACGACGAAGACCAGCCCGTGCATCTGCACGTGCTCGACACGAATATCTGCGTCACGCGCTGCGCCGTCGAATACAAGAACCCGTGCACGCGCTTCTGCCCGGCCGGCGTCTATGAAATCGTCGCCGACGCCGCCGCGCCGAACGGAACGGGCAAACGCCTGCAGATCAATGCCGCCAACTGCGTGCACTGCAAGACCTGCGACATCAAGGATCCGTACGGAATCATCGACTGGGTGACGCCGGAAGGTGGCGCGGGGCCGAACTACCAGAATTTGTAGCAGCCCCCTGCCCGAGCGAGATCAACGACATTGCGCCAACGGCAGTGTCACGACTTGTGCGACGGCGCCATCGCCCGCCCGCTGCGCGAACGCAACCAGCGTCGAGTGCGCCAAATCGACATCGGCCGGCACGACGATCTCGGCATCGCCTTGCGTGGTTGCCAACGGGCCCGCGAACGTGCGCACGACGTGATCGTGCTTCAGCAGCACGCCACGATTTTCGCCCGCGCGCACGTTGCTCGACAGACCGTTTTCGGTCAGCGCGATGTACGTGCGATAGTCGGTGAGATCGACGCCTTCGGCCGGCGTCACCTCAGTGTGGACCCGCAAGGCCGGCGCGGATCCAGTCATCGCGATTTTCATTTTCGCCGCGCCGTTCGGCGCCGGCGCCAGTGCGCCTTGGCGATACCAGTTGCTCCAGCTATGTCCGTCGAGGACCACTTGTGGCGTATACACGGATGTGCCGGCATCGCGGCGCGCTTGCGTTTGCTGCCGCGCGCTGTAACGCGGATCGGCGAAACGATCGCGCCAGCCCAACTCATCCCAATAATCGACGTGAAACGCCAGCGCGACCGCGTCGGCGTTGTGCAGTCGCTGCAGCCACTTGTCCGCCGGCGGACACGAGCTGCAGCCTTCGCTCGTATACAGTTCCACCAGATGCGGACGCCGCGTGCCGGACTGCGCAGAGCAATCGGCGTGCGCCGCCGTGCAGCTCAGCAGACCCATGAATGCGACAACCAGTTTGTTGACCATGCCAAACCCCAACGAGCGGACAGGAAGACCCTGGCCCGGCAACGCTTCTTTCGCGCCGGACAGGTGGATGTGACTGAGACGAAAAAAAGGGCCGCGCAGACGCACGGCCCTTTTGCATGCTATCGAATTTGGGTTAGTCGCGGTCGCGTTCCCAATGACCGACACCAAAGCGGTAGCGCTGCCCCTCATGGGTCCAGGTTGCCGCTACCCAGTGATGGCCATGACGCGCGCGCACGTAATGTCCGCTCACCCACACATGGTTGTGATGCCGCCATTCCCAGTAACCGGGCACCCATACATAACCGACTCGCGCTTCCGGAATCACCTCTTCGCGCGGCGGCGGCGGCGCGACATCGACTTCAATATATCCTCGCGCAAAGCTCAGCCCCGGCGCGGCGCTGGCGCCGATTGCAACGACCATAGACAGAACAGCAGTTCGGATTGACATGGCTTTACTCCTTGTCGGTGGACCTACTCTTTCGTCGATTCGTCATCGTTTTCCCAGCGTCCATCCTGGAAATACCAGTGCGACCCACGGTGTTCCCAATTCGCTGCGACCCAATGATGGTTGAGCCGTGATGGCACATATTGGCCATTCACCCAGACGTGCTTGCTGCCCGACCAGCCCCAGTAGCCCGGCACCCAGATGTAGCCGGCGCGCGCTTCGGGAACCGCTTCTTTTTGCGGCGGCGGCGGCGCTGCGTCCACTTCAACATAGCCTTCGACCGTGGTGGTAGCGAAAGCCGGCAATGCGCACGCGCCGATGCCCAGCGCGACGGTCAACAGAATATTGTGGATCGACATGATGTGACTCCTTGTGATGAAGGCAGACGCCGTAATCAGCGGCCGCCACACAGCATTCCTGCGCGAGACACGACCTTACGGGGCCCCGCGTGAATCGGCCTGAAATGCGCAGCCGCCTGTTCAGCGCGCGTTTGCCCGGCGATTTCGCTATGCTGGATTGCCACGACGTAAAAATTTCCCATGCCCACCATTGCCCTTGTGACGGCTCGCGCTGCGCGCGGCCTCGACGATGACCTTTCGCCGCTGCAAACCGCGCTGCAGGACGCTGGCGCGAACGTTTCGATCGTGGACTGGGACGATGCGAGCGCGGACTGGGGGCGCTTCGATCTGGCGTTGCTGCGTTCGACCTGGGATTACACCGACCGCCTCGCAGAGTTCCTCGGATGGGCGCAGCAAGTGGGTTCACAAACGCATCTGCTCAACCCTTTCGACGTCGTGCGCTGGAATACCGACAAGCACTATCTGCGCGATCTCGCCAATGCCGGCGTCGCCACCGTGCCAAGCGAATTCATCGAACCCGGCCAGAATGCTGCGGCGGAACTCGACCGCTTTCAGGTGAGCCATGACGGCGAGTTCGTCGTCAAACCTGCGATCGGCGCCGGCTCGCGCGACGCGCAGCGTTACATGCGCACGCAGCGCGACCCCGCGCTTGTGCACGTACAGCGCCTGCTCGACGCTGGCCGCAGCGTGCTGCTGCAACCGTATCTGGAACGCGTCGACGAACACGGCGAAACCGCATTGATCTATTTCGGCGGCGTCTTCAGTCACGCCATCCGCAAAGGTCCCTTGCTCAAACGCGACGAAGGCCCGACGCGCGCCTTGTTCGCCGCGGAGCACATCAGCGCGCGTGTGGCGGAACCTGAGGAACTGCGTCTTGCCGAGCAGACGTTGGCGGCGATTCCGTTTGCGCAACCGCTGACTTACGCCCGCGTCGATTTGATCCACGACGCGCGACACGCGCCACGCGTGCTCGAATTGGAATTGACCGAGCCGTCGCTGTTCTTTGCGCACGCGCCCGGCTCGGCGCAGCGTTTTGCCAAGGCCGTGCTGGCGCGCTGCGTTTACGTTCTTTAACGCGGCCCATGTCAACAACGGCCATGTTGGCGCGTTGATTCGCTCATCCGGCGCCGCTTCGCGCGCCGCTGTTTGGAGAAATACATGTACCGCAACACCCGCCTTGCGCTGTTCGCCGCCCTGACTTTCGCCTCCGCGGCCGCGATGGCCCAGCAAGCCGAGCGCGCGTCGAAGCATTTCGAGCATATGCTGAAAAAATGGGATGCGAACGGCGACGGCCGCATCTCGCTCGACGAATACCTTGCCGCAGCCAGCGCGCGTTTCCAGCAGATCGATACGCAGAACGCTGGCAGCGTCAGCGCCGATCAAATTGCCAACTCGCCGAATGCGCACGAGCGCATAGAGCGTCGCGCCGAAGGCCTGGTGCAGCATCTGGACAGCGCCGGCAAAGGTTACGTCACGCAAGATGAATTCGTTGCCGCCGCGAAGGCGCGCTTCGCCAAACTCGACCGCAACGGCGACGGCAAGCTGACGCCCGACGAGTTGGAGACCCCGCGCGGCGACAAGGCGCTATCGGACAAGCGCGCGCAATTCGGCGAGCGCCGCTTTGAAAAACTCGACGCCAATCGCGACGGCGTGGTTACGCTCAACGAGTACCTTGCCGCCGCCACCGGCAAGTTCAAGGAACTCGATGTCGCCGGCAATGGCCGCGTCACCGCCGAGGAGATGGCCAACTCGCCGCTGGCGCACAAGCGCGCCGAACACGTCGCCGAGCGCATTGCCAGACGTCTGGACACGAACGGCGACGGCCGGGTTTCCAAAGACGAATTCCTCGCCACCGCGAAGGCGCGCTTTGCCAAGCTCGACAAGAACGGCGACGGATTCCTCAGCGCCGACGAGATCGGCCGGCGCCGCTAGGAACGTCATCGGCTTCCCCGACCTGGGCCGCACATGCGGCCCTTTTTTTCGCCCGCCGGCGCCGCGTGCGGTAGAATTCGCACCCCTTTAGGCCGGCGGATTGCCGAATGAAGATTTTGGTCGGATACAAGCGCGTCGTCGATTTCAACGTGCGCGTGCAGGTCAAGCCGGACGGTTCGGGCGTCGTTACCGACGGCGTGAAGCTTTCGGCCAATCCGTTCGACGACATCGCGCTCGAAGAGGCGCTGCGCCTGCGTGAGAAAGGCGTGGCCACCGAAGTCATCGTCGCCACCATCGGCCCGGCCGACGCGCAGGCGCATCTGCGCAACGGCCTGGCCATGGGTGCAAACCGCGCGATCCATGTCGTCACGTCCAATGCCCTCCAGCCGCTGACCGCCGCGCGCACGCTGCTCAAGCTGATCGAAAAAGAGCAGCCGGGACTCGTAATTCTCGGCAAGCAGGCGATCGACGACGACAGCAACCAGACCGGACAGATGCTGGCCGCGCTATGGAATCGTCCGCAGGCGACATTCGCTTCCAGAGTCGAGATCGCCAACAACGTCGCGCGCGTGACGCGCGAAGTCGACGCGGGTCTGGAGACGATCGAAGTCGACCTGCCCGCGGTGATCACCACCGACTTGCGCTTGAACGAACCGCGCTTCATCAAGCTGCCGGACATCATGAAAGCCAAGTCCAAGCCGCTGGAGTCGATCGATTTCGCCAGCCTCGGCGTGGAATCCGGCGATCACCTGAAGACGACCTCGTATGCGCCGCCGGCCAAACGCAGCAAGGGCGTGATGGTCAAGGACGCCGCCGAACTCGTCGCGGCACTGAAGACGAAAGGATTGCTGTGATGAGCAAGATTTTGATCGTCGCCGAACATCTCAACGGCAAGCTCAACTCCTCGACCGCGCGCTGCGTCACGTGCGCGCGCGACCTGAAACCCGACGCGATCGACGTTCTCGTGCTTGCCGACACGCCCGATGCGATTGCCGCGGCGGCCGCGAAGATCGAAGGTGTGTCGAAAGTGCTCACGCTGGCGAACGCCGCCAATGCGCACGCGCTCGCCGCCACCTGCGCCCCGCAGATCGTGGCGGTGGCGAAGAACGGTTACACGCACGTGTTCGCGCCGTCGACGACGTTCGGCAAGGACATCGCTCCACGCGTGGCTGCGCTGCTCGGCGTCGCGCAGGTTTCCGACGTGATGAAAGTGATCGACGCGCACACGTTCCAGCGCCCGATCTACGCCGGCAATGCGATCATCACCGTGCAGGCGCCTGCCGACGCGCTGCTCGTCGCCACCGTGCGCACGGCGTCCTACGCGGCAGCTGGCGACGGCGCGAATGCCGCTCCGATCGAAGCGATGAGCGTGGCCGTGGAATTGCCGACGCACACGCGCTTCGTCGAACTCGCCCAAGGCAAGACCGATCGCCCGGATCTGCAAAGCGCCAGCCGCGTCGTTTCCGGTGGCCGCGGCGTCGGCTCGGCCGAGAACTTCGCGATCATATTCAAGCTCGCCGACAAACTCGGCGCGGCGGTCGGCGCCTCGCGCGCGGCCGTCGACGCCGGTTACGTGCCGAGCGACCTGCAGGTTGGCCAGACCGGCAAGATCATCGCGCCGGAACTCTACGTCGCCATCGGCATTTCCGGCGCCATTCAGCATCTGACCGGTATCAAGGACGCCGGCACGATCGTGGCAATCAACAAGGATGGCGAGGCGCCGATCTTCGAAGTGGCGGACATCGGCCTGGTCGGCGATCTGTTCAAGCTGATTCCGGAGCTCGAACAAGCGTTAAACTGAAAACGGCGTACATTCGACGGCAGGATGCAGGAGCACGTATGCCAGGGACACCGGTAGCAAAATTGAGCGAAGCCCGGATCGCGATCATCGGCCTGGGCTACGTCGGCCTGCCGCTCGCGATCGCGTTCGGGCGCAAATTCCCGACCACGGGATTCGATATCGATGCGCGGCGCGTCGCCGAACTGCGTGATCTGCGCGACCGCACGCTGGAAAGTTCGGCGGAGGAAATCAGCGCAGCGAAATCGCTGTCGTTCCACGACGACCCGTCGGCGTTAAAGCAATGCAACGTGTTTATCGTCACGGTGCCGACACCGATCGACGAATTCAAACGCCCGGACCTGCGCCCGATCGAAGGCGCGAGCCGCACCGCCGGTGCCGCGCTCAAGCCGGGCGGCCTCGTCATCTTCGAATCGACGGTCTACCCCGGAACCACCGAGGAGATCTGCGTGCCGTTGATCGAGGCCGCGTCGGGCCTGAAACACAATGTGGATTTCTATACCGGCTACAGCCCCGAGCGCATCAATCCTGGCGACCGCCAGCACCGCTTGGAGACGATCGTCAAGGTCACCTCGGGTTCCACTGACGCGGCCGCGGATTTCGTCGATGCGTTGTATCGCACAATCGTCAGTGCCGGCACGCATCGCGCGTCAAGCATCCGCGTCGCCGAAATGGCCAAGGTGATCGAGAACACGCAGCGCGATGTGAATATCGCCCTCGTCAACGAAGTCGCGCTGATCTGCCAGCGCCTCGGCATCGATTCGAACGAAGTGCTCGAAGCGGCCGGCACCAAGTGGAATTTCCTGCCGTTCCGGCCAGGTCTGGTCGGCGGGCATTGCATTGGTGTCGATCCGTATTACCTGACGCACAAGGCGCAGCAGCTGGGTTATCACCCGGAAGTGATCCTGTCCGGGCGACGCATCAACGACAGCATGGGCGCACACGTCGCCCAACGCGTGATCCGCATGATGACGCTGCGCCACATTCATCTGTTCGATGCGCGCATCCTCGTGCTCGGGCTCGCGTTCAAGGAGAACTGTCCGGATTTGCGCAACACGCGCGTGGTCGACGTGGTGCGCGAGTTGCAAATCTACGAAACGAAGGTCGACGTGTACGATCCGTGGGTCGACGCCGGTGCCGCGCGTCACGAGTATGGCTTGGACGTGATCGCGCAACTCGAGGACGGAAAATATGACGCAGTGGTTCTTGCGGTCGCGCACCGGCAATTTGTCGAGATGGGCGCGGCGAAGATCCGCGCGCTGGCCAAACCCGGCGGCGTGCTGTTCGACGTCAAACGGGTGTTGCCGAAAGCCGATGTCGACGATCGGCTCTAGCTGAAGGACTCAAGATGCGGATACTGGTCACCGGCGCAGCGGGATTCATCGGCTCGGCACTGAGCGAACGCCTGCTCGCGCGCGGCGATGAAGTGCTCGGCCTGGACAATCTCAACGATTACTACGACGTGCGGCTCAAACTGGCGCGCCTCGCGCGTCTGACGCCGCACGCGAAGTTCCGTTTCGTCAAGGCATCATTGCAGGATCGTGAGTCGATCGACGCGGCATTCGCCGAGTTCGCACCGCAGCGCGTCGTCAATCTCGCCGCGCAGGCCGGCGTGCGCTACTCGCTGGAGAACCCGCGCGCCTACGTCGAAAGCAATCTCACCGGCTTCATCAACATCCTGGAAGGCTGCCGGGGCGGCAAGGTCGAGCATCTGGTCTATGCCTCGTCGAGTTCGGTCTATGGCGCGAACCGCAAACTGCCGTTTTCGGTACGCGATGCGGTCGATCACCCGGTGAGCCTTTACGCTGCGACGAAGAAAGCGAATGAACTGATGGCGCACACGTACAGCCATCTGTACGGTTTGCCGACGACCGGGCTGCGCTTTTTCACCGTGTATGGACCGTGGGGGCGGCCCGACATGGCGCTGTTCCTGTTCACGCGCAAGATCCTCGCCGGCGAACCGATCGAGGTGTTCAATCATGGCCGCCACAGCCGCGATTTCACCTACATCGACGATATCGTCGAAGGTGTGATCCGCTCGCTCGACCACGTGCCTGCGGGTGACGCGGCATTCGATCCGATGCAGCCCAACCCCGGCTCGTCGAATGCACCATACCGCGTCTACAACATCGGCAACCATGCGCCGGTGGAACTGACGCGCTACATCGAAGCGATCGAAACCGCGGTCGGCCGCAAGGCGGAAAAGATCCTCAAGCCGCTGCAGCCCGGCGACGTTCCCGACACCTACGCCGATGTCAGCGAATTGATGCGCGACGTCGACTACGCACCCTCGACGCCGATCGAAGTCGGCATACCGCGTTTTGTCGAGTGGTATCGGGCGTACTACAACGAGGCAAAAACCCAAGCCTGACGTCTTGCGCAGGCCGATGCGCGGCCACCACGACAAGGCTTGATGAAGCTTGTGGTGCGCATGGGCACCGGGCTTTCTTCGGTTGGCTGATCACGGCCGCGGTGCGTGCGCGGCACTGTAGTCGCGCGCCGCCTGTTCGGCGCGTGTGATGCGCTCCTGCGTCGGCGGATGACTCGACGCATACGCCATTGAGGTGTCCTTCAGTTCTGGATGTGCCGCCTCGAATTTGCGCATGACGTCGGCGAATACCTGCGGCGAAATGGCGTGCGCGGCGAGCTGCGTGAAGGCGTATTCGTCCGCCTCGGCTTCGAAAGCCCGCGTGTAGTGGTTTTCGAGCAGAAACGTCGGAACGGCCACGACCAGCGTACTCGCCGAACCGACGTCGCCGGCGAACAGCGCGCCGATCACGACCACCGCCGAATCGCGCAGGACCAGCCGCAGCACGTGGCGATGCTGCTCGTGGCCGATCTCATGCGCGGCCACGGCGAGGAATTCATCATCGCTTTGCAGCATCTGCAACATGTCGTCGGTGAAGACGATCGTGCCGCCCGGCAGCGCGAAAGCATTGGCGCCGATGCCGGGCGCGGAAAAAAAATCAACTGCGTATTCGGCGCCGCCCGGAATGCCGCGGACGAAACCAGCGAATCGCGCCCGCAATGCTTGTTGGCGTTCTTCCGGGATGGTGGAGGATTTCAGCGCCAGGCGCTGCAACACGCTGAGCGCCTGCTTGCCCATCTCCCGCTCCACGGCGAACGGAATCTTCTGCGCGGCGCGATCGGCCAGCCACGGCAGCACGACGGTGAAAAATGCCGTTGCGGCGATCAGGGTTAACGCGACACTCGCCACGGCGGCTCGCCAATGGCGCTCGAGCCGGTCGACCAGCGCTTCAAGACGGTTGCGCTGCGGGAACGCGGCATCGACGGCATCGTTGTCGTCGGTATGCACCTGCAGGCCATCGGGCAGACGTAATATCCGATGCGTACGCGCGAGTCGCGGGCTGACCTTGATCCGCGAAAGCTCGGCGCCGAATTCGATGCCTGCGCCGCGGATGCGCAACACGCCGTCCGCCGCCTCGCATTGCACCGCGACAGCATTCGCGTCGCGACCACTGTAGAGCGCGCCTGCAAACATCAAAAACCGAGGTCGACGTCGAACAAGACGTCCATCTCGGCGCCCGTCGCGTTTTCCTCTGCGCTGGCGACGGCGACGAAGGTGTCGAGATCGCCGCTCGCCAGCAGCGTAAGACACGATGCGCGGTATTTCGCCATGCGCACCATCGCCCAGGGGATCAACAGGCCGGCGCTGAACAGAATCGCAAACGTGTTGCCGACGTAAAGAGCCATCAGATCGCGCGCGCGCAGCGACGACTGCAGACGGTGGCCATCGAGTTCGGTCTTGTTATAGACCAGATTGGTTACGCGCGCCACGACGTAGATGCCGATCAGAAAAAATCCGGCGTATTCGAACGCAGCGACAGAGTAAATCTTCCATTTTTCTGGCGGGCCAGCATGTCCACCGGCGAACACGACCGACATCATCACGACGACGACGAAAATCACCCACAGAAAACCCAGCCCGATCGCGGCGAGATAGGGTGGAAAGAAATCGCCGCTCGTTGCGTGGAACTTGAACTCCTTGCCGCCGAAGCGATGACCCTCGACTACGAACCGGCGCTGCTGCCATTTCACGTAGGCGTAGGCGAAACCGAGCGTGAACGGAATCACGAGCAGTGGGATCAACAGGTATCTCAGGTACGCAGCACCATAGCCGCCGACAAAGCGAAAATTCAGGCTGCGCCAGGCGGAATAGCGTGCGTGAAAGCGCAAGCCGCGCACGACCATCCACGGCACGATCAGCGCGATCACGCCAGCGAGCGCAAGCTGCAATTTGGTCGAGAAGTGCCCAGCCAGTGCATAGCTGCCGAATACGCTGGCGGCGATGATGCGGCCTTTGAGTATCGGAATCGGCTGCGCCAGATACTGGAACGGAGCGCCGGCGACCCAGGTGTTCGCATAGAAGTAGCGGTTCGTGCGCACCTTGGCCCACGCGGAGTAAATACCGAGCGTGACGATGCTCAGCGCCAGGTTAACGATCCAGATACGAAAAAACTCGCGCGTGTCGCCGGTGAACTGAAACGGATGCTCGATAAATCCTGGCGTGCTCTCAGGCAGCCGCAGCTCATTCTGCGCCGCACTCGGCGGCAGTTCGACCGTGCTCATTGAGGATTCCCCGTTGGCGGATCGCCGCGCTTAAGTCTATCGGCAGGCGCTTGTCATGCCTAGGCGAACCGCACCGGCCAGCCCATTTCGTCGACTGCCCAGCAAACCGCGCTTGCCGCTGTTCTATAATTAACGTTTGTCGCCGTCAGAACCGAACGCCATGGACAAGCCGCTCTGGGAACCGGGCAACGAACGCGCCGAGCGTGCGAACATGAACCGGTTCATGCGTTTTGTGCGCGAGCAGGTGAACAACGACGACTTGCGCAGCTACGCACCGCTGTACGACTTTTCGATCCGTCAGCCCGAGCGTTTCTGGCAGCTGGTCTGGGAATTCTGCGGCATTCGTGCGACGGGAGATTTCGACGAAGTGCTCGTCGACGGCGACAAGATGCCGGGCGCCAAATGGTTCCCCAACGTGCGCCTGAACTTTGCGCAGAATCTGCTGCGTTTCAAAGACGATCGCATTGCCCTGATCGCGCGCAACGAATGGGGGCACAAGCGCGAATTCAGCTACGCCGAGCTGCATGATGAAGTTGCGCGGCTCGCGTACGCGCTGCGCGCCAGCGGCGTGGTTGCCGGCGATCGCGTCGCCGGCTTTTTGCCGAACATTCCGGAAGCCGTGATCGCGATGTTGGCGACCGCGTCGCTGGGCGCGGTGTGGTCCTCGTGCTCGCCGGACTTCGGCACTCACGGCATCGTCGATCGCTTCGGCCAGATTGCACCGAAAGTGCTGTTCACTGCCGACGCCTACGGCTACGGCGGCAAAAAATTCGACTGCCTGGAAAAGATCCGCGCGGTGCTGCCGCAGATTGCGGGCGTCGAAAAAGTCGTGGTGATTCCCTACAGTGGCGAGTCGGTCAAACTCGACGGCATCGCCAACGCCGTTGCCTGGCCAGACTTCGTCGGCAACGAGAAGCGTACGCTCGAGTTCACGCCGACCGCGTTCGATCACCCGCTTTACATCATGTACTCCTC
>Ga0207657_10003398_pt1 | contig 17013 bp, 14 predicted proteins | sample KBSC33metaG_FD_184316 | JGI IMG/M metagenome (GOLD analysis project Ga0207657, IMG submission 184316) | Corn rhizosphere microbial communities from Kellogg Biological Station, Michigan, USA - KBS C3-3 metaG (SPAdes) (version 2) | ecosystem: Host-associated > Plants > Roots > Rhizosphere > Soil ... | reverse complement strand
CCGAGGATGTTGTTCAATTCGGGCACCAGCCGCTCGAGCTCGTCATCGCTCATGGCGATGCGCGCGAGCTTCGCGATATGGCGCACCTGTTCGGGAGAAACGGACATGGGCCGCGCGATAGCGGCGGGGTGTGGGAGCGGCAAGTTCAGCGGCGCTGACGGTCCAGATCAGCAAGGAACATGCCGATCGCCAAGGATGGAATGAGCGCGATCAGGAACTGCTGCAGGTGCGCGTACCCACTCCAGTTGGTCACTGGCCATTGCTCGATTGCGCGACGCATCCGATCGAGATCGAACATGTCTTCGGCCGTTGAACTCGCCGACATTTCCTCCAGCAACTCTTCGGCATCGTCCCGGGTTAGCCGCGCTGCCCAATCGGCGCCCTGCATTCCTCGACCGCGCGCCTCAAAGACAGCAGCAGGGAGACGGTCCGAAAGCGCTTCGCGCATCAACGGCCGTTTGACGCCGTTCCAGTAGAGTTGCTGCGGCGGCAACTTCAGCGCGTACTCAATGAGCCTTCGGTCCGACATCGGATCAAGCTCTTCGACTGCATCGCTGGCGATCGCGGCCTTCCGAAACTCCCCAGGATCCTCGCCGCGAATGGCGTTCAGCACGTCTGCGTACGGATCGGTGCTACGCGCCCGTTGTTCGCCCGACTGGTCTGCGACCGCCTGCCATTCGGGCCGAAGGAAGGACACTTCGCGAAAAGGTCGAATTTCGAAATACAGGCGCTCGATACCGGTCAACGCGATCCGCGGAAGCGAAGGCGCGAACGCGCTGAACACCAGGCCGCGAGCGCGCGAATGACCCGATCGCGCGCCGGCCATCAGCTGCCGGACCAGAACCCCCCAGGCTCGGCGGCGTACCCATTCAGCAAGGAACGGAAGGCCGCCGAGATTCAGCGAGAGGTTTCCCAAATCTCCCGTTAACAGGCAATCGGCGCCGAGTGCTGCCGCCTGTTTCCGGATTTCGAGCCACCACACCAGATTCGTGGCGCCCGTCAGCGGGAGCTGGAGCAGCGGTCCAAAGCTGCGGATGACGTCGACGACCCTCGGCCCATTACGAACGACGACATGGCGGATGGCATGCATCGCTGCGGTCTCCGCGGCGATCATGCTTTCGTCCCCAAACCGTCCCGGACTCGCGAATATCGGAACATCGGACCGGGGCGCGGCAGTGAAAGCCACGACGCGATCCGACGACTTCAGGAGTCTCGCTGCTGTCGCGGTAATCGAACTGCTGTCGAAGCCGCTACTCAGGTGGCATGCAATCGGCAGCGCGCGATTGGCGATACGCGCGCCGACGGCCGTATCGAGGAGATGGCGGAATTCATCCACCAACTCGGGCCGACCGGCGGAATGTTGCGGCTCGAAGGAGGGATTCCAGTAGGTACGGCGCCGACTTTGCCCATCCAGCTGCAACTTCACCAATTCTCCAGGGCAAACTCGACAGACGTCCTCGAAAAATGAAGTCCCGGTGGTGTTTCGCACCTGCCCCGCAAGCTTCGCGATCGTCAGTCGGTCGGCCCGAAGTGGGCCGGTAAAGGCGCGAAATGCCGCCGGCATGGAAGCGAAGGCGACCGCTTGATTTGCAATCGCGAAATGCAGAGGCCGTTGCCCGGTGGGGTCCCGGGCGAGGAACAGGGTTTGCAGGTTCCGATCGAAGATAGCGAAGGCGAAGTCGCCGACGAGCCAGTCGAGACACTTCTCCCCGGCAGTTTGCCAGGCAAGAGCCAAGATTTCCTGATCCGTCGCGCGTCCGTCCGCAGTCAGGCGGCTTAGAAGCGGCTCACGATCGTCAAGCCTTACGTCTGCGACGATGATCAAATTTCGGAAGATTTGTGGGGCGGGACCGCGGTGCGACCGGCGAATGCCGAAAGCTGCGTGTTCCACCGCCTCGACGCGGGGATTGCCCTTCCCGTACGATATTTGCTCAGCGAGCAGTGTTCTAGTCCAGCGCTCCAGTTCGGCGTTCGGGCCGCCGACCGCGCCGGCGATAGCAGTCACTGCACCGAACGAGGATCAGAGGTTGGATTAGGACTTTTTCGGGCCGGTAGTGGCGCCGTCGCTCCCTGTAGGGTTGCTCGTGGCCTCGGCGGAGCCCGCTTCGATCACCCGCACCTCAGGCTTCCGCCACTCTTTCCTACGCGCTTCGGCCATGACGATCTCCTTGGCGTTCCGATTATCCCAAAGCGCCTGTCACAACAAGATAGCGGGCCATTGTTTCCGTTTAACCGGAATCTGCCGCGATGAGGCCTTTTTCGACCATCTGCCCAAGGAGATCGCCGAGCTCGTCCGAACATCGCTGCTCGTCCACGTCGTACCCGGCCAGCAGACGCTCCTTCAATTCTTCGAACGACTTCGGCGTGGCCAGCTGTTTCCAGACCTCGGTCGCGACGCCGTTGAAGCCGAAGCACAGGCCAAGGTCGGGCTGGAGCGCCACCAGCTCGTCTCCGAGCTCCGCTTCCATCAATTCGGTGGCACGGCGATAGCGGGTCATCGCCGCCGAATTCGCGCAGTTCCGGCGCCCGCGCAAGCCGGTCACGGTTGATGGTCACGCCGAACACCGGTAGAGCGTTCATCCGGTTCGAAGGAAAATCCATCCGGATCAGGGGCCAAGGGGCGCGTACTTGCGTAACTCGAGCGAAACCGCCGCATTAGCCGAGACATCGCGTCTCGGCGACGGCGCCGCGAGCAACCTCGATCTGCGCCCTGAAGAGCATTGGCCCTTCTATGACGGCGACGAGATCGCGGCGGTCGCGGCAGTTCTTCGATCGGGCCGGGTCAACCAGTGGACCGGACCGGACGTGTCGGCCTTCGAAGAGGCTTGCTCCCGACGATTCGGCGGCGGCCGGGCGATCGCGCTGGCCAACGGCTCGGTCGCCCTGGAGCTCGCTCTGCGCGCATTCGGAATTGGCCCCGGCGACGAGGTCATCGTTTCCCCGCGATCCTTCGTCGCGTCGGCCTCGTGCGCACGGCTTGTTGGCGCAACTCCAGTCTTCGCCGACGTCGATCCGGACAGCGGCAACATCACCGCCGAATCCGTGGCCCGGGTGCTCACCGACCGGACTCGCGCCATCATCCCGGTCCATCTCGCGGGGTGGCCCGCCGATATCCTCGGCATCATGCATCTCGTCCGCGGCCGCGAGGTGAAGGTAATCGAGGATTGCGCCCAGGCGCATGGCGCCGAGATCGACGGCGCGAGCGTCGGAAGCTTCGGCGACGCGGCCGCCTTCTCCTTCTGCCAGGACAAGATCATCTCGACGGGCGGCGAAGGTGGACTGCTGTCCATTAGAGACGAAGCGGCAGGGAAATGGGCCTGGTCGTTCAAGGATCACGGCAAGGATTTGGACAAGTCCAATGGTCCCGCGAATGGTCCGGGGATGTTCCGCTGGCTTCACGATCGCGTAGGGACCAATTGGCGCCTGACCGGGCCTCAGGCCGCGATCGGCCGGGTCCAGCTGGAGAAGCTCGACGGGTGGAGCGCGGCGCGGACGCGCAATGCGGCAATCTGGGCGGAGGCATTGGGCCAGGTGAAGGGCCTCCGCGTGCCCCTGCCCCACGGCAACTCGCTCCGGCACGCCTTCTACAAGCTCTATTTTTGCGTCGACGGTGGCAGCGACGAAGAAGCCGCGCGCCTTCGCTCCGAAATTCTCGAGCGTTCGGCAGCAGAGGGCCTCAGAGTCTTCTCCGGCAGCTGCAGCGAAATCTATCTCGAGCAGGCGTTCGCCGACCTGCCGCCGTCCGACTGTCCGGTTTCGCGCTCGCTGGGCGCCCGAAGCCTCATGGTCGAGGTCCACCCCACGCTGCGCACGGACCTCTTGAAGCTGCGCGCCGGGCGGCTGGCGGAAATCGCCGCCGCGGTTCTGGGTCAGGGATAGGCGCGATGCTTCGCGATCTCGTCCATACCCTGCCGACGCTCAGCCGTACGACCAAGCGAGCGATCCTGTTCGGCTACGATTTGTTCGCAATGGCGCTCGCGCTGTGGGGTGCATTTTCAGCCCGGCTTGGGATTTTGTTCGATCCTTCGACCCTCTCGGCGTGGTTCGCCGCGCCCGCCTCCTTGCTGATCTCGCTGTTCGGCTTTTACCGGCTCGGCATCTACCACATCGTCCTGCGTTATTTCGATCTGAGAGCAGTGACTCGCACCTTCGCCGCGGCGGCGTTTGCCGCTGCCGTCTGGGTCACGTCCGCCTACCTCCTGCAGCAGCACATTGTCGTCGGCGACCTTCAAATCGCTGCCCCGCGTTCGGTCGCCTTCATTTACTGCGGCTTCCTCTTCCTGCTGCTGTTCATGGGCCGCTACGTGATGGCGCTTCTGCTCGCCGGAGCCGAGCGCGACAGCTTCGTTCCCGATTCCGACGCGCGCAAAGTCCTCATCTACGGCGCCAATTCCGGCGGAGTGAGCCTCGCCGCCTCGGTCCGGGCGACGTCGCGCTATCGCCTGGTCGGGTTCATCGATGCCGACGCGGCCGTAAAAGGCCAGAAGCTCGCCGGCGTTCCGGTCTATGAGCCGGGCAGCCTCGCGGCTCTTGCAGCGTCGAGAGCCGTGGATGAAGTTTTCCTGGCCATGCCCAGGGCCAGCCGGTCGGAACGCCTTGCCGCCATTTCGACGGTGCGCGAGCTCGGCCTGAAGGTGAAGACGATTCCGGCCGCGGAGGAAATCGTTTCCGGTCGAGTCACCGTCAGCGATATCCGCCCGATCGAGGTCGACGACCTGCTTCGCCGCGATCCGGTCGAGCCTGTCGACCAGCTCATCCGCGAAGCGGTCGAAGGCCGCTCGATCCTCGTCACCGGCGCCGGCGGCTCCATCGGCGCCGAGATTTGCCGGCAGGCATTTCAGCGGCGGCCTGCCAAGCTCGTGCTTCTCGATCATAGCGAGTTTGCGCTCTACACGATCCACGAGCAGCTCCTGGAGCTCGCCGAAAAGCTGCCGCACGATGCACGCGCCGAGGTGGTCCCGATCGTCGGGTCGATGATGGACGCGCGCCTCGTCCGGAGGGTCATCGCGGAGCACGGGATCGACACTCTGTTTCACGCGGCGGCCTACAAGCACGTGCCGCTGCTCGAGGATAATGAGATCGTGGGCGTCGACAACAACGTCTTCGGGACGCTGGCTGTCGTCCGGGCCGCGTTCGATGCGAAGCTTTCCCGGTTCACGATGATCTCGACCGACAAGGCCGTCCGGCCGAAAAGCGTCATGGGGGCGAGCAAGCGCGTCGCCGAGCTGATCGTCCAGGCCTATGCCGACCGGCTCGACTGCAGCACGCAATTTGCAATCGTTCGCTTCGGCAATGTCCTCGATTCGTCCGGCTCCGTCGTCCAGCGCTTCCGCCGGCAGATCCGTGCCGGAGGGCCCGTCACCGTCACCCATCGCGACATCACCCGCTATTTCATGTCGATCCCCGAAGCGACGCAATTGGTTCTCCAGGCGAGCGGAATGGGCCATCTCGGTGAGGTCTTCGTGCTCGACATGGGCGAACCGGTGAAGATCGAGGAGCTCGCCCGGCACATGGTCAATTTGTCGGGAATGACCATCCGCGACGAGGGCAATCCGGACGGGGATATCGAGCTTTGCTACGTCGGCCTTCGTCCCGGCGAGAAGCTTTACGAGGAGCTTTTCCTCGGCCACGACCTCGTGACGACGCAGCATCCCAGAATCCAGATGGCGCGGGAACGCGTGATCCCGCATGCCGACATGAAGCCGATGCTTGCCGCGCTCAGCGCCGCGCTCGATTGCGGCAACGCCGCGTTGGTTCGCCAGCGGTTGATTGACTTCATCGCCGACGACTCCGAGGACGATCGCGGCGATGCTTCGGTGGCGACGGTAACCATGTCGGATATGGATGCCTGATTCGATCGTCATCTTTGGATCCGGCGGACATGCCAAAGTAATCGTCGACGCGATCCTCGCGCGCACACCGCAGCGAAACATCATCATTCTGGACGACGCCGACGCTTGCACAGGCCGATCCATCTTCGGGATTCCGGTCTCGGGCGGCCGGGCCGTCCTCGGGGAGCTCGGTGGCACGCCGGTGGCGCCGGCGGTGGGAAACAATCCTTCGCGCGCGAGCCTGATTGAGTGGCTGAAAGAAGGCGGGCACCCGCTGGAGACGGTGATTCATCCCGATGCGATCCTGTCCGGAAGCGCAGTGGTCGATCCAGGGGCGTTCGTTGCGGCAGGGGCAATCATTATCGCCGAGGCGCGCATCTGCAGCGGAGCGATCGTCAACACCGGCGCAAGCGTGGATCATGACTGCATGATCGGCGAAGCGGCACATGTCGGTCCGGGCTCGCACCTCTGCGGCAATGTCCGGATCGGCGCCCGAACCCTGGTCGGGGTGGGGTCGTCCATCCGGCCCGGGATCAGCATCGCCGACGATGTAGTGGTGGGCGCCGGGTCGGTCGTGGTTCGTGATATCGCCGAGGCAGGAACGTTCGCTGGCAACCCGGCGCGGCGCCTGAGCTGACTACAATATGGCGACTAGCAGGCGCGTTCTCATCGTCGGCTCCTACGCGCCGTCCCTCATAGGCTTTCGCGGAGACCTGATCGCCGCGATGGTCGCGCAGGGACATGCGGTCTTCGCCGCAGCACCAGGGATCGATGCCGCGACCGCCGATGCTCTTCGCAAGCTCGGCGCAGAGCCCGTCGAGGTGCCCATCAGCAACGCCAGCCTCAATCCGCTTGGACTGATCAGGTCCGTGCAGGCGATGCGCCGCCTGATCGCCGAGAAGCGGCCCGACGTCATCATTGCCTATACGATCAAGCCGGTCCTTGCCGCCGCTTTCGCCGCAAGCGACGACCGTGGGCGCCGCGTCGTGTCCCTGATCACGGGCGCGGGATACGCTTTCACAGGGGGCTCCGAGCTCAAACGGCTGGTCAGCCGCGCCGCCGCCACCGTCCTTTATCGCCTCGCGCTTCGAAGGGTTGACGTCATCGTCTTCCAGAACCCGGATGATGAAATGCTTTTCCGCCAACTCCGGCTCGTACCGCGCAACCGCGCCACGCAGATCGTCAACGGCTCGGGAGTCGACCTCGTCCGCTTCTCGCCCGCGCCGATGCCGAGCACCATGACTTTCCTGATGATCGCCCGCCTTTTGAAGGACAAAGGCATTCGCGAATTCGGTCAGGCCGCCAAGCGGGTGAAGGCAGAGTATCCAGATATCGGGATGATCCTTGTGGGCGACCTCGACCCCTCACCGGATTCGCTCACGCGAAACGAGCTCGACGAGTTGATCCGATGCGGCATCGACTATCGCGGCTTCGTCCGTGACGTGCGGCCAGTCATCGCTGAATGCACGGTCTACGTGCTCCCGTCGTACCGCGAGGGCACCCCGCATTCGGTCCTCCAAGCCATGGCCATGGGTCGGGCGATCATCACGACCGACGCGCCAGGATGCCGCGAAACGGTAAAAGATGGTGAGAACGGCTTCCTGGTCAGACCGCGAGAATCCGCGGCACTAGCGGATGCGATGATGCGCTTTGTGAAGGATCCCGACCTCGCGTGCTCGATGGGCGCCGCTTCTCGCAGGATTGCCGCGGCGAAGTATGATGTCCGCGAAGTGAATTCGAAGCTCCTCTTCTACGCCGGCCTTGCACAGGGGGAAGGTCGTTGAAGCGCGCATTCGACCTTGCCGCTTCGGCAATCCTGCTAATCCTGCTCGCGCCGGTCATGGCGGCGGTCGCCATTTGCGTTCGGATTTGCCTGGGTTCCCCGATCCTCTTTCGCCAGGTCCGTCCGGGGCTCGCTGGCCGGCCCTTCACGCTCTACAAGTTCCGGACGATGCGCCACGCGATCGACGGCGAAGCCGGCGTCAGCTCAGACCGGCTTAGGCTTACCCGTTTCGGATCGTGGTTGCGCGCCACGAGTCTAGATGAACTTCCCGAGCTCTGGAACGTGGTCCGCGGCGACATGAGCCTTGTTGGGCCTCGCCCGCTGCTGATGCAGTACCTCGAACTCTACAGTCAGGAACAAATGCGCCGTCACGATGTCCGCCCGGGCATCACGGGTTGGGCCCAAGTCAATGGCCGAAATGCGCTGAGCTGGGATGAAAAGTTGCGGCTCGATACCTGGTACGTCGACCACCACAACATCTTCCTCGATTTCAAGATCATCCTCAGGACTGCCGCCGCGCTTGTCAGGAGTGAAGGCATTGCCCACGAAAATTCGGTCACGATGCCGGAATTCACCGGCAGCCGAACGAGTCGCCCCGACAAGAATCGGAACGATGATCCGTTGCACCCATGATTAGGAAACCGTTGTGACCTTCGTCGGCATTGTCGCCCTGCTCGCGAGCTGCATCGCTGCCACCTTCGCGTTCAGCAATCGCAATCGCAACCGATACCTTCTCGGCTTCCTGTTGCTCGGCCTGCATCTAGGTGCGACGTTTTATTACTATCAATACGTCCAGACGCACGACGCTGACGCTAGGCTATATTATTACGATCCCACGGGGATGGCGAATGGCACTTCTGCGTATGGAACGGTCTTCCTTGTAAGTGCGGTCCAGACCCTTCGACGCACTTTCGGAGGCTCGTACTTCGAATATTTCCTTCTGTTCCAGACTTTTGGGTTCGTCGGTATCATAATTCTGTCTAGATCCCTGTCGTCCGTACAAACCCAAACTGCCTTGCCGCCCTCAAGAGCATTCGTGCTCTTTCTCCTCCTTCCAAGCATACAATTCTGGACGAGTGCAATAGGAAAGGATGCACCTCTATTCTTTGCATGCAGTGTTGCAGCTTGGGCAACAATTAGATTCACTTCACGCTGGCCGTGGTTTTTGATGTCCGTAATAGTGATGCTATTCCTTCGCCCGCACATCGCCTTTATCGCCGCTGCAGCTTTGGCGCTGTCTCTTTTCCTGGATAGCCGCTACGAATTTGCACCAAGGCTATTCTTCCTGCTGGTAGCCATCGTTTCCATTCCATTCTTATTCAGAACGGTGGGGACGACGCTTAACTTTGATCCTTCTGATCCTAATTCAATGGCAGATTTCATTGTAGCTCAACACAACATTGGCAACATGCTCGGTGGGTCGACGGTACGAGGCGGATTCCCCGTTAGACTTTTTAGTTTGATGTTCAGGCCATTTTTCATAGATTCGAGAACTGCTATTGGAATAATTGCATCGATGGAAAATGCTATATTCGTGGTATCGATGTTCTATTGTGTAACTCATTTAAGATCAATATATAAGATTCTCAATATCGCGGTCTATTCAAGGTATTGTTATTTCTTTACGCTCATTTTGACTATTTCATTGGCCGCAGTTTACTATAATGTTGGGCTCGGACTTCGTGAACGGGTCATGGTTTATCCCACTTTGTTACCAATATTCGCCGCGGCGTGGTCGGTCCGCCGCAAAGGCAGGCGTTTCCCCGGCCCGGCCCGGGAGATGGCCGAATGGCCAATAGCCGGCCCGCGGCCTGTCGGAACTGAGCCGTTGGCAAGCCCTTCACCTCTTCCGAATCGACACGGGAGAGTGAATGGCCGACCTTGATTCTCGTTGCTCGAGGCGGCCCGACGCATGGCGACACTGCGCAGGAGCAACGCAAAGTCTGAAGCCTGCTCGATCGAGCCAATTGGCCACTAATCCGTGGTGAAAATCGCTGTCCTCATCGATGGCGACAAGGTCCAGCGCTTTGCGCTCGACTGTCTCGATGCCATCTCCGGCACCGACGAGATCACGATCTTCTCCTGCACGAACAGCCGCTGGCGGCGGAACTGGCTTCGTCACGGCGCTTACTATCTGCTCAATCTGGCGGCCGTCCGGAACCGCCTTACACGGGCCGTCCCGATCGCAAGCGGCCGAAAGCGCATTGCGCATCGGGTAGAATTCGCGTCCGATTATGACGGCGCCTGGCAGAAGCTCCCGCCGGACGTGGTCGGCGCCCTCGCCAGTGGCGGCTTCGACGTCGTACTCAAGTTCGGCATGGGCCTCCTTCGAGTTCCCGACGCTCGAGAGCTGCCGGTCCCGATCCTTTCCTATCATCACGGCGATCCCGATCACTATCGCGGCCGCCCCGCCGGCTTCTGGGAGATCGTCGACGGAGCGCCCGTCCTCGGCCAGGTCGTTCAGGTCATCGGCAATCGCCTCGACGCCGGGCGGGTCGTCGCTTTCGCCGAGACGAGGGTCATTCCCTGGTCCTATCGAGCGACGCTCATGGAGGCCTTTCGCCACTCCCCCCTGATCATCAACGCCGCCATTCGCAACGCGGTCGATGGCGCCGCGATCGACAAGAGATCCGAAGGTCGAAACTGCCGACTTCCCTCGAGCGGTCAGACCACCCTTTTTACGCTCAAGATGGCCAGCCGCTTCGTTACCAGGCTGCTCTACGGCGCTTTCATCGAGAAAGGGTGGAGGGTTTCGACCGCGCCCGGGGGAACGAAGCGGGTCGCCGACCTGGTCGCGGGCAAGCCGTGGCCGCCGAGCGCGGCGTGGACCGACCTTCCCATCGCAAGAGGCTATTCGATCTACGCCGATCCCTTCTTCACGACTCAACCGCCTGGCATCGTGCTCGAAGCGCTCGATGCACGTACTGGAATCGGACGAATCCTTTTCATCGATGGCGATGAACAGCGGATCGTCACGAACGCCAACGGGCACATGTCCTACCCTTCGGTGGCGACCATCGCCGGTCGGGAACTCGTGCTCCCCGAAATGGCGAGCTGGTCCGAGCCGCGACTCTACAGCTTCAGAATCGACCAACTGGAATCGACGCAGGAGCTCAAGATCGAGGGTGATCCGCGCCTCACCGACGCCACGCTCTTCGACCATCGGGGCCGCGTCTTTCTCTTCGCCAACCGCAAGGACATTGGATCGAACACCCTTTACCTCTGGTCCGGCGAGACGCTCGACGAGGAGCTGACGCTCCACCCTGCGAGCCCGATCCGAATCAGCCCGGAGGGCGCGAGGATGGGCGGCGCGCTGCTCGAGCTCGACGGCCGCCTGATCCGCTTCGGCCAGGACCTTACACGCGGCTACGGAGACGGCCTGTTCGCCTTCGAGATCGAGAGCCTGACTCTGGACGCTTACAAGGAGCGCCTCCTTGGGCGCATCGGGTTTTCCGACCGTAAAGGCCCGCACACTATCAATGCGAATGCCGATGAGATCGTGTTCGACTGGTATCGCGACCGATTGTCGCTCCTCGCCGGGCTCCGGCGCATCGCCGGGAGGCGCCGGGTTGGAAATGACGGTTCCAACGCCCTAGTGTGAGCCGATGTGCGGCATCGCCGGTTTCGTAGACTTCGAGTCCGCCCGTTCCCGCTCGGCGAACGAGGATCTGGCGAACGCCATGGGCGATGCGATCAAGCACCGCGGCCCCGACGGCGCGGGAACCTGGAGCAATGCCGACGGGGTCTGGCTGTCGTTCCGCCGGCTGGCGATCCTCGACCTCAGCGAAGCCGGCAACCAGCCGATGCTCACTCCGGATGGCATGGGCGTCCTGATCTTCAACGGCGAAGCCTATAACGCCGCCGATCTCCGCCCCGAGCTGGAAGCGGCCGGCTATCGCTTTCGCGGCCACTCCGACGCCGAAGCGGTGCTTTACGGCTGCCATCGTTGGGGCGTCGCCGAAACCGTCCGCCGCCTCATCGGCATGTTCGCCTTCGCTTATTGGGACGGCCGCAGCCGCAAGCTGACGCTGGTTCGCGACCGCCTCGGGAAGAAGCCAATTTACTGGTTCCAGACCTCAAGGAGCTTCGCCTTTGCCAGCGAACTGAGGCCGCTTCTTCTCCACGACGATTGCCCGCGTGAGATCGACCGCAACTCCGTCGCCGATGTCTTGCGCCTCCATTACATCCCCGCGCCGCATTCGATCTTCGAGGGCGTCCACAAGCTCGAGCCGGGCACGTTGCTGACGCTCGATACCCGCAGTCGCCGCGTCGACACGAAAGCCTTTTGGAGCCTTGCGGGACACGTCGCGCGCTCGCTCGCGGATCCGTTCGCAGGCAGCGACGAAGAGGCAATCGAGGAAACAGAGCGACTCCTCCTGGATTCCACGCGGTTGCGCCTGATCTCGGACGTTCCGCTGGGCGCCTTCCTCTCCGGCGGCATCGATTCATCCCTCGTCACCGCGCTCATTCAGGAGGTCGGCAGTGGCAAGGCGCGGACCTTCTCCATCGGCTACCGGCATGCCGAATATGACGAAGCGGAGGATGCCTCGAAGGTCGCCGCCCATCTCGGCACCGACCATACCAGCTTCATCGTCGAGCCTTCCGATGCGTTGGCGGTCATTCCCGATCTTCCCGCCATTTTCGACGAGCCGTTCGCCGACCCGTCGCAAATCCCGACCTATCTCGTCTCCCGGCTCGCTCGTGATGAGGTCACAGTGGCGCTCACCGGCGACGGCGGGGACGAGGTATTCGGCGGCTACAACCGCCATGTCGCGGCCCAGGGCGTTCTCCGCCGGCTGAACGGGCTACCGAGGCCGATGCGCCGGGGCCTTTCGGCGGCCATGACCGCGCTCTCGCCGGACAGCTGGCAGCGGTTGCTGAGCATCATCCCGGACAGGGTGCGGCCTCGCAACGCCGGCGAAAAGCTTCACAAGCTGGGCCCACTCCTCGGGCTCGAGGAGCGCGAGCAATATATCCGCCTGGTGGCCAACTGGCAGGACCCAGGCCGATTGGTCGGGCTTGAGCGCCCGCGCCCGACCCAGCTGGACCTGCTTCGCGAGCTCGATTTTTCCGATCCGGTAGCCGAGATGCGCTACCTCGATATCGCTACCTATTTGCCCGGCGACATCCTGACCAAGGTCGACCGCGCCTCGATGGCCGCGAGCCTGGAAACGCGCGCGCCGTTGCTCGATCATCGCCTCGTCGAATGGAGCTTCCGCCTCCCCTCATCGCTCCACGTCCGCGGCGGCAAGGGAAAGTGGCTGCTTCGGAAGATTCTCGAGAGGCGGCTGCCGCCGGCCCTGTTCGAGCGGCCCAAGAGCGGCTTCGGAGTGCCGATCGGCGAGTGGCTTCGCGGACCCTTGCGCGAATGGGCCGAGGAGTTGCTCGACGAGCAGCGCATTCGCGACGGCGGGCTCATCGATCCGGCTCCAGTCCGCGCGCTCTGGCAGCGCCATCTCGCCGGAACCACCAACGGCCAATATCTGCTCTGGCCGGTGCTGATGCTGATGTCGTGGATGGATGCCTACGCAGGAGCGCAGCGCTCTGCCGCGCGATCGGCGGTTCGAGCATGATCCCCTTCATCGACCTTCAGACCCAATATTCGCGCCTCCAGGACGAAATGGAGCGCGCGGTCCTCGGCGTGCTTCGGAGCGGCAAATATATCATGGGCCCCGAAGTCGCCGAGCTGGAGGCGCAGCTGTCGCGCTTCGTGGGTGTCAGTCACTGCATCGCCTGCGCTTCCGGGACCGACGCGCTGGTCATGGCCCTCATGGCCAAGGGCGTGAGCCGCGGCGATGCCGTGTTCACCACTCCCTTCACCTTCGTCGCGACGGCCGAAGCTATCGCCAATGTCGGAGCGACGCCGGTTTTCGTCGATATCGACGCGACGACCTTCAACATCGATCCGGCGCGCCTCGAGGAGGCAATCGCCCGGGTGAAGGACCAAGGCGCGCTCAATCCCCGCGCAATCATCACCGTCGACCTGTTCGGGCTCCCCGCCGACCACGGGCGGATCAATGCGCTCGCTGGCCGCGAAGGGCTGTTCGTGATCGAGGACGCCGCCCAGAGCTTCGGCGCGACGGCCGGCAATCGCCGAGCGGGATCGCTCGCCGACATCGGCTGCACCTCCTTCTTTCCGGCGAAGCCGCTCGGCTGCTACGGCGATGGCGGAGCGCTGTTCACGGACGACGCGGAAGTGGCCGAGGTTCTCCGCTCGATTCGAGTCCACGGCCAGGGCGCGCACAAATATGACAATGTCCGGCTCGGCGTCGCCGGGAGGCTCGACACGGTTCAGGCCGCCATTCTGCTGGTGAAGCTGAAGGTGTTTGAAAGCGAGCTGGCGGCGCGGCAGCGCTTCGCGGAAACCTACGGCTCGATGATCCGCGGCACCGGCGCGCCAGTGCAGGTCCCCGCAATTCCCGAGGGTTTCTCAAGCGCCTGGGCGCAATATTCGGTGCTCGCCGGCAGCGAGGAGGAGCGCGAGAGGCTGATGGCCGGGCTCGCCGCAGCCGGAGTGCCGACCGCGATCTATTATCCAAAGCCGCTGCACCTCCAGCAGGCCTTCGCTTATCTCGGTCACTCGGCCGGCGATTTCCCGATCTCGGAGGACGCCGCCTCGCGGGTATTCAGCCTGCCGATGCATCCCTATCTGGATGAGGCGACCATCGCGGAAATCGTCCGCGCGCTGAAGGCCTGATCAGGCCGCCGGCACCGCTTCCGCGAACGCGTTCACGGCGTCGGAAACGCGAACGACCTCTTCCTCAGTCAGCTCGGCGAACATCGGGAGCGACAGCTGCTCGTTCGCGATCCGCTCCGTCACCGGGAAGTCGCCCGGCTTGTAGCCGAGTTCGCGATACGCGCCCTGGAGGTGGACGGGGATCGGATAATGGATTCCCGTCTGAATGCCTTGGCGTCCGAGCTCATCGCGGAGGCGGTCCCGCTCCGGGTGGAAGACGCTGAAGATATGATAGACGTGCCGCCGTCCCGGTACCTCCGTCGCGACGCGAACACTGCTGCCGTCTAGCAGGTCCTGGTACCGCCGCGCGTGCGCCCGGCGCGCCTCGGTCCAGGCTTCGAGGTGGCGGAGCTTCACACCCAGGACCGCCCCCTGGATCGCATCCATGCGGTAATTGTAGGCGAGGAATTCGTGATGGTACTTGCGGCTCTGCCCCCAGTCGCGAAGTAGCCGCATCTTGTGCGCGAATTGGGAATCCGAAGTTGTCGCCAGCCCGCCCTCCCCGTATGCGCCGAGGTTCTTGCCCGGGTAGAAGCTGAAGCACCCGATGTGGCCGATGCTCCCCACGGGGCGTCGCTCATATTGAGCGAGATGCGCCTGCGCCGCGTCCTCGATGACGATCAGCCCGCGCCGCTCGGCGATCTCCATGATCGGGCGCATGTCCGCGCTCTGGCCGTAGAGATGAACCGGGACGATAGCCTTGGTGCGCGCGGTGATCTTCGCTTCGATCTGGGCCGGGTCGATCGTGAAGCTGGTTGGGTCGACGTCGACGAACACCGGCCTGGCGCCGGTATAGGAGATGGCAGCCGCCGTCGCGGTGAAGGTCATCGACGGGGCGATCACTTCGTCGCCGGCACCGACACCGGCCGCGAGCAAGGCCAGGTGGAGCGCGCTCGTCCCGCTGCTGACGGCGATCCCCTCGTCGGCCCCATGCGCCTTGGCGAACCGCTGCTCGAACGCTTCGACCTCCGGGCCGAGCACGTAGGTGCTGCTCGCCAGCACCTTCAGCACCGCTTCGTCGATCTCTTGCCTGATCGAGGCATATTGAGCGCCGAGATCGAGGAACTTCACGCCGGTCATTCTTGGCTCCCCCTACAGGTTCACGGGGGCGCCCTTGCCCCGCATCGATTGATCCGCCGCCTCGAGGATGCGCACGATTTCGAGGCCCGCTTCCCCACCCGTAATCGGCGTTTGCTCCCCGTTGATGCAGGCGGCGAAATGCTCCGCTTCAACCGCGAGGGCCTCGGTCGCCGGCAGGTTCGGCGACCAAAGGTCGCCGGTGCGATAGCTGATCAGCAGCTTGTGCACGTCCTCCGGGGTTTCGTTGACCACGATGCCCTTGTCGTAAAGCTTGATCTTCTCGCTCGTCTCGAGGTCGTCATAGACGATCATCTGCCGCTCGCCGCCGACCAGCGTTCGCCGGATCTTCACCGGCGAGAGCCAGTTTACGTTGATATGGGCGATCGTCCCGTCGTCCATGAAGACGGTGAGGAACGCCGCATATTCGGGCTGTCCCGGCCGGTGGCTGTGGCCAGTGGCGGAAACCGCGACGGGCGACCCGTCGAGGATGTAGTGCATGATCGAGAGATCGTGCACCGCAAGGTCCCAAAGCACGTTCACATCGTGCTGGAACAGGCCGAGGTTTACGCGCGTGGAATCGTAATAGCGGGTCTTTCCGAAAGCGTCCGACCGGATGATTTCGTGCATCTTCCGGACCGCCGCGGTGTAGACGAACGTATGATCGACGGCGAGGATGAGCCCGCGCCTTGCGGCTTCATCGATCAGCTGCCGTGCCTGCTCCGCGGTCGAGGCGATCGGCTTTTCGACGAAGACGTGCTTGCCGGCCTTCAGCGCCGCCATCGCCAGCGGAAAATGGGCATCCACCGGTGTGGCGACCACGACTGCGTCGACTTCCGGGTCGTTGATGAGTTCGTCGGCCGAGGTGGTCAGCTTGATCGCAGGGTAGAAAGCGTGGACCTTCGCCAGCCGCTCCCGGTCCCGGTCCGCGACGACCGTAACCCGCGTGCCCTCGCTCGCGACGAAGTTACGCACGAGGTTCGGCCCCCAATAGCCGTAACCGATCACACCGACGTTGATACTGCTACTCATACCGGGATGGGAACCGCGCTCATTCGGCTGCGTCGCGGGCGGGCGATCGACGCCAACTCGCCCGATCGCCTAACAGGCTGCTTTGCTTGCTGTTGTAGTAGGAGGCCTCTGCGTGATCCTGCGGGACTGCTGCTATCCGATCGAGCAGTGGCATCGTCTCTTCGAACAGCAGCCATGCGAACTTCAAGGCGCGGGCGTAGACGTGCTCGACTTCGTCATGCTCGGGAAAAATCGAATAGACGACCTGAGCGACGATCGGTCCGTCGTCGATACCGGGGGTGACCTCATGGATCGTGAAGCCATGTGTCGGTTCGCCGTTCTTTAGGGCCCAGTTGATCGGAGACATGCCGCGATACTTGGGTAGCGGGCTATTGTGCAGATTGATCAATCGGCCGAACCGCGCGATCCCGTCGGCCTTGAAAATCCGGTCGTAAAATACCGAGACTCCAAGATCCGCGAACCTTCCAGCCGAATCGGTGGCCATATCCGTATATCGGCCGCTCTCGACAATCGGCACTCCGGCGCCCTGGGCCCATTCCATGAAGGACGCGGTC
>Ga0207657_10003392_pt1 | contig 17025 bp, 14 predicted proteins | sample KBSC33metaG_FD_184316 | JGI IMG/M metagenome (GOLD analysis project Ga0207657, IMG submission 184316) | Corn rhizosphere microbial communities from Kellogg Biological Station, Michigan, USA - KBS C3-3 metaG (SPAdes) (version 2) | ecosystem: Host-associated > Plants > Roots > Rhizosphere > Soil ... | reverse complement strand
AAGGGTTAAAAGAACTGTCTATCTAACGCTCATTTTGGAGATGTAAATGTGAAGGTTCATGCTCTCTATTTGTGATGGTTTTGTTGGTAAACAAAATTTATAAATTTTTTTACTCTATTAGCTTCAATAAAATTTGACAAATAGAAAGAATCACAATAAAGATCGATTTGTATTTCTTGCTTTCTCTCTTTTGTCTTGACTTCCAATATTGTACGATCTTTAGGCATTGTCATGCATTTATCTTTTATGTAAATATTCCCGGTTATATTATTTATTTTGTTAAGTTTATATAATTTTAAAGAATAATATTTATTGGTAATATTTTTTTTCTCAATATCAGTTAAATGGAAAGAAATTAGAGTTGGAGGTTTATTATTATAAAATACAGTGTATAGGTCATTAGATAAATCATATTTGTACGATATATCAGATGTTATAACGATTTCAATTGGTTCAGTTTTTATCTGAGATGAACATGATATACTAAGAATCAGAAGTATTAAAATTCGATTTCTCGTAAACATATTTATCATTTTTACATTCATTCTATAACCATTTTTTTCCACTGTTGGTGTTTCTCTAACGTAGCGCCGGAGTTGGTGTTGCTACTGGCTTTGAAGCGATGACTTCACCAACGGGTGAGTTTAATAGAATTGAATTTACGAAAAAGACATCAGTTTGCATAAAATCAAAATTCCCTTTTTTTATTGCTTTACTGTCGAAAAAAAATAATTCATAGAAGATTTTCTAAGAAATTGTTTAAAGAAAAAGGCGGTGAAAACACCGCCTTTAATTCAATAATAGTTAAGAAAATTTTGCAAAAATTATAAATAGCGCTTTAGTGCCCTCGCCCCCAACCGAACCAATCATTTCCATTGGCAAAAATCAGTAATGCAAACAGGATTACCATTCCGGCTATTTGTGCATACTCTAAAAATTTATCACTTGGTTTTCTTCCGGTTATCATTTCCACAATGGTAAAAACCACGTGACCACCGTCTAACGCTGGAATGGGAAGCAGGTTCATAAAGGCAAGTATGATAGAAAAGAAAGCGGTTATTTTCCAAAAAGCTTCCCAATCCCATCCGGCACTTGGAAATATGGAGGCCATCGTTTTAAATCCACCAAGCCCTTTGTAGGCGCCGGTTTCAGGATTTAAAATCATTTTGAATTGCTGGATGTAAAAATCTAATTGTTTGCCGGTTTCCCTTACGCCTGCCGGGAAAGAAGAAAGAAAGCTGTATGTCTTAGTTTCCAGCTTAAAAATTCCCAGGCTGTCATATTGCGCAAGCGAAAAACCGTTGATGCCGATCTTTCCTTCATTATCTACGAGGGCTTTCAATTGAAGTGGTTGCCCGTCTCTAATTATTGAGAGCGTAACCGTATCTCCTTTTTTATGTTGCAGGTATCCGGCCAGTTGGTCAAAATAAGTGACAGGAGTAGTATCTACTTCTACTATTTTATCATAGCCTCTTAGCCCGGCTGTTTTAGCGGCAGTTGTATCTTTTGCATCATAAGGGCCTACAAGCAAAGGAGCCCTTGGCATTACCAGCCGACTGCCTCTTTTACCCTTTTTTTCTACCAATTGCTCAATCATGTTGATGGGCACCGTTAATGTTTGCTCCTTACCATCGCGCTCTACTGTTATTTGTCTGCCTAATAAGATTTTGCCGGGTATATCATCAAAATATTTTACAGGCTCGCCATTTACCGCTTCTATTTTATCGCCGTTCTTCAATCCGATATTGTACATAAGGCTATCGGTAACCCATATACCATCTTTAACGCTTGCATTGGGCAACCTGGTTTCACCCCATTTAAAAAGCACCATGGCATAAATAAAAAAGGCTAATAAAACATTCATGGTAACACCAGCCAATAAAATAATAAGCCTTTGCCATGCCGGTTTACTTCTGAATTCCCACGGCTCCGGCGGTAGTTTCATTTGTTCTTTGTCCATACTTTCATCTACCATTCCTGAAATCTTTACATAGCCGCCCAGGGGAAGCCAGCCTATTCCATATTCTGTGTCGCCCACTTTCTTTTTGAAAATAGAAAACCAGGGATCAAAAAATAAGTAGAATTTTTCTACGCGGCATTTAAACCACTTAGCGGTCAGGAAATGCCCCAATTCGTGAATGATTACTAAAATGGAAAGAGAAAAAATAAGATAACCCGCCTGCAAACCCACTGCAGGCCAATTGATTGCTAATAGTGACATATAATATTGGATGTACGAGATTTGTTGTAAAGTGTTAGAATTTGTTTTAAATTTTGATCGTTTAATTTCCTGCCGTTTCCGCTCATATCCTAAATTTTTATCAATGAAGCGGCGAAATTACGAGCCTCGCCATCGCTTTCAAAATAATCGGCAAGATTTGGCTTTTCTATATAATTTATTTTTTGCATCGCTTTTTCAATCACAGCGGTTATATCAAGAAATCCGATCCGGTTATTTAGAAATGCCCATACCGCTATTTCATTGGCGGCATTTAAAATACATGGAAGATTACCTCCTTTTTCTAAGGCTGTCCTGGCAAGGCTTAGATTGCGGAAAGTTTTAATGTCGGGCTCCTCGAATGAAAGCATGGGGATTTTTTTAAAATTGGCCCGGGGATTTTTATTGTCAATCCGCTGAGGGAAGGTTAGTGCGTATTGAATCGGAAGTTTCATATCGGGCAAGCCCATCTGGGCTTTTATGCTCCCGTCTTCAAATTGTACCATGCTATGGATGATGCTTTGCGAATGAACAATTACTTCTATCTGGTCAGGGTTAAGATTAAAAAGCCATTTTGCTTCTATCATCTCAAGTCCTTTGTTCATAAGCGTTGCAGAGTCAATTGTTATTTTGGCGCCCATGCTCCAGTTTGGATGTTGAAGTGCATGGTCTTTTTTTACATTTACTAAAAAATTAGGTTTTTTGCCAAGAAAAGGGCCGCCGCTCGCGGTAAGAATAATTTTTTCAATTCTGTTCCTGGTTTCCCCTACAAGGCATTGAAAAATTGCAGAATGCTCGCTATCCACAGGAATGATTGCAGCTCTTTTTTCTACGGCCAGTTGCATCACTATATCGCCGGCTACTACCAGTGTTTCTTTATTGGCAAGGGCTATCGCTTTTCCTTTTTCCACTGCTTTTAAAGTTGGCTTCAGGCCCGCGAACCCAACGATGGCTGCCACCATCATATCATAACTATCGAAATCTGCTGCTTCCTCAAGCGCGCTTTCGCCTGCAAAAACTTTAATATCTTTTGGGATTAAAGCGGCTTTTACATGTTCATATTTTTTTTCATCAACTATTACTACCGCATTGGGCTTATATTTTAACGCTTGCTCTATCAGCAGCTTGTCATTTGTTTGAGCAGTTAATAATTCCACTTCAAACAAGTCCGGATGAGCATCAATCACTTCCAGCGTCTGCTTGCCTATGGAGCCTGTTGACCCAAAAATTGCAATCCTTTTTTTTATTGATTCTGCCATTTCATTCTTCTTTAAAATATTGAATTTTGGAATCCTTCTTTAATACCAAAAGAATCTGGCAATTTACTGTAATAATTGCTGCAAAGCATCATTCACCTTTGTAAAATTGAACCGATTGATGATGTTTTCCATCATTTTATTTATGGCATCATTTTGAAGATTTCCTATCGAGCCTTCGTGGGTATGTTTCACTTTCATATCCGTTTTGAAGGATTTGTTTTCTACATCCCCGCCAATTTTTTTATAGGCATCCCTCAATGGCATTCCCTGCAACACCAATTTATTCATTTCCTCTACCGTAAATAAATATTGATATTTTTCGTCATTGAGGATATCTTTTTTCACGTCAATATTTTCAAACATCAATTTAGCCATCCTGATACAGTCTTTGAGATTTTTTATTGCCGGAAAAAGATGTTCTTTTAGTAATTGAAAATCGCGGTGATAGCCGGAAGGCAGGTTGGTTGCCATCATTAATATTTCATTCGGCAACGCCTGGATACGATTGCAATGGCCACGTATCAATTCAAAAACATCAGGATTTTTTTTATGAGGCATGATGCTGCTGCCGGTAGTAAGCTCATCCGGGAAAGAAACAAATCCAAAATTCTGATTCAAATACATACACATATCCATACTCATACGGGAAAGCGTAGCCGCAATATTGGCAAGCGCCTGCGACAGGATTCTTTCCGTTTTTCCACGGCTCATCTGCGCATACACTACATTGTAATTCAAATCTTCAAAGCCCAGCAAGCGTGTGGTCATTTTTCTATCAATAGGAAAAGAAGAGCCAAAGCCTGCTGCAGAGCCAAGAGGGTTTTTATTGGTTACTTCCCACGCGCCATGAAGCGTTATCAGGTCATCAACCAAGCTTTCGGCATAAGCGCCAAACCATAACCCGAATGACGAAGGCATCGCAAGCTGTAAATGAGTGTAGCCGGGCAAAAGATAATCTTTGTACTTTTCGCTTTGTGTTTGTAGCAAATCAAAAAACCCTTTTACATCGTACACTAATTTTTCAATTTCCTTTCTTAAAAAAAGTTTGAGATCAAGAATAACCTGGTCGTTTCTTGAGCGCGCACTATGTATTTTTTTTCCTGAGTCTCCTAGTTTTTTTGTCAATAAAAATTCTACCTGTGAGTGAATATCTTCTACGCCTTCTTCTAATGAAAAATTTCCAGCGTCAATATCTTTATAAATGTTTTTTAGTTCTTTTTGCAATTCAGTTAACTCCACGTTATTCAGCAGTCCGACACTGTTCAGCATTTTAATATGGGCCAATGAACCCAGCACATCATAAGGCGCCAGGAACAAATCCAATTCGCGGTCTTTGCCCACTGTGAATGTTTCCACTTCTTTCAACGATTCAGTATTTTTTTGCCAGAGTTTCATGTGGTTTTGTTTTCAGTTGTTTTGATTTCTTTGCCATAATTTTCCAATAATTCAATATAGGTTTTTATTCCTTTCCTTATTTCATGAAGATAAATAAATTCATCGGCGGTATGGCTGCGCGCCGAATCTCCGGGACCTATTTTTAACGAAGGAAAATCCATTAATGCCATATCCGATGAAGTAGGGGAGCCATAAGATGAAAAGCCCATTTTTGTTCCTGCTTTTATTAACGGATGGCTTGTATCAATGTAAGATGGCTTCAAACGAATAGACCTTGGCTGAATTTCACTTTTGATATTTTCTTTGATAATGGAAATAACTTCTTCAAAAGAATACAATTCATTTACTCTTACATCTACCAGGAAGCTGCATTGCGATGGTACTATATTATGCGTCTTATTCTCAGTGTTGATAGAAGTAACTGCAATGTGAACGGGGCCTAAAAGCGGCGATACTTTTGGGAATTCGCAAGAATTCAGCCAGTCGATATCTTTCACCGCAATATTCAGCGCGTTGATGCCTTCATTCCGGGCGGCGTGGCCCGCTTTGCCATGAGCTACACAGTCAAGAACCAGCAATCCTTTTTCCGCAACGGCCATGTTAAGTAGCGTAGGTTCTCCTACAATCGCAACATCAATCTTCGGCAAACCCCCCAACAATATTTCCACTCCGTTCTTTCCCGAAATTTCTTCTTCTGCCGTTCCGGCAAAAAGAATATTGAAAGGGAGTTGTGCTTCATAATAATAAACAAATGCGGAAATTAAAGAAACCAAAGGGCCGCCTGCATCATTGGAACCCAAACCGAAAAGTTTGCCGTCTTTTTCGACAGGCTCAAAAGGATTCAAAGTGTAGCCCTTATTGGGTTTCACTGTGTCGTGATGAGAATTTAATAAAATTGTTGGTTTACTGCTGTCAAAGTGTTTATTGGTTGCCCATATGTTATTCAGATGCCGGTTTACTCTTATATTTTTATGCAAAAAAAACTGTTCCAGGCAGTCCGCTGTATTGTCTTCTTCTTTGCTGAACGAAGGGATCGCAATCAATTGTTTTAAAAGATTCATTGCATCGGAATACAATTCTTCAATATTTATCTGTTTACTGTCCATTACATAGAAATTTTTGTTCCACCCTTTCCACTTATTAAAGAAATTAGCTGAGAAGAATTTCCGATTATTACTTCGTTTACTCCTTTGTTTATCGCGTCAAATGAGTTATCAATTTTTGGTAAAATGCCTGCGAAGAGTTTATTTGATTCTTTTAATAATTTATATTTTTCATGATTCAATTGCTGAACAACAGAATCTTCATCATTTACATCCAGCAGCACACCGTTTTTTTCAAAACAAAAAACAAGATTCACTTCGTAGATGGCAGACAAGCTAACGGCAATTACGGAAGCTATCGTATCTGCATTTGTATTGAGGATATGCCCTTCGTTGTCGTGTGTAAGTGGCGCTGTTACCGGCGTTAAGTCATTTTCTAAAAATAACTTCCAGGTGTTGCTACTAATATTTTCCGCGGAAACATCACCTACCCATCCAAAATCAATTTCTTTTACCGGGCGTTTTTTTGCGGGCAACAAGTTCGCATCAGCGCCGGTAATTCCAATGGCATTGCATTGCATAGATTGCAGTTTGGCAACTATTTTTTTGTTTACCAAACCTCCATAAACCATGGTCACCAAATCAATTGTTTCATCATCGGTTATTCTGCGCCCGTCAATATATTTTGATTGAATATTTAATTTATCGCCAATCCCTGTTGCGATTTTCCCACCGCCGTGAACTAATATTTTTTTACTTTGAATTTTTGAGAAATCGTTTAAGAAGCAATCAAGATTTGCTTCGTTGTCAATTACATTTCCTCCGATTTTTATGATAAAGAGTTTTTCTTTGTTGTCTGCAAGTTCAGTCATAATGGGCCATTTAAGATATTCGATAATACCGCCTGCGCTGCCCATACGCGGTTTCCCGCTTCTTCTGTAACAATGCTGCTATCACTGTCCAACACTTCATCACTTAATTCCACATTTCTCCGTACCGGCAGGCAATGCATCACTTTTGCATTGTTAGTCAGTTCCAGTTTTTTGTTGGTTAGCATCCAGTCACCCGCTACGGGAATTATTTTCCCATAATCGTTATAGTTACTCCAGTTTTTTACATAGACAAAGTCTGCATCCTTTAGCGCGTATGCCTGATCGTTAGTGATAGTTGCATCTTTCGTAAAACGTTCGTCAAGATTGTATCCTTCAGGATTGGCAATTACAAAATCAGCATGTCCCCATGCATTTACCCATTCGGAAAAACTATTGGCTACGCATTGTGGTAAAGCCTTTACGTGTGGCGCCCACGTTAATACGACTTTTGGCTTTGTTTTATTTTTAACGGGAAGATGCTCTGAAATCGTAATAATATCTGTTAAGCTTTGCAAAGGATGAACCGTTGCGCTCTCCAGGCTTACTATTGGTATCCGTGCATATTTTACAAACTGGTTTAGAATTTTTTCTCCATAATCTTCTTCCCTGTTTTTTAAAGTAGGGAACGTGCGCACTCCCAAAATATCAAAATAATTACCCAAAATCGGTGCGGCATCTTTTACGTGTTCTGCTGTTGTTCCATTCATTATAGCGCCGTCCTTAAACTCTAATGTCCATCCATCCTGGGAAGCATTAAAAACAATGGCTTCCATCCCAAGATTCTGTGCGGCTATTTGGGTACTCAGGCGTGTGCGCATACTTGGATTCAAAAATATTAATCCCATGCGCTTTCCCTTTCCCAGTGTGTTTTGCGATAAAGGATCTTTCTTAAAGCCTAATGCAGTTTTTATCAAGAGACTGATATCGCCGGCGTCATTTACAGAAAGGAAATTTTTTATAGAGCTTTTATTTTTCCCCAAAAAGGGTTGATGAAGTTCGCTGCTTTTGTTTTTATTGAGTATATCCATGAATTTTTAAGGTTAGAAAATTTTTCAAAAATTCCAATATTTAAAGTTCCGCGTTTGCCGGAATATTATTTGATTGTGCAGAAAGAACGAATACTTCTTCCCTGAGCGCTTCTAAAAAATCGTCTGCGTTATTTTTAGACAAGGCCAATGAAGGTAATAACCTAATCACATTCGGTTTGGAAGTTCCGGTAAATATTTTATGCCTGTTTAAAAGATGGCTCCGTAAATCTTTTAATTCTTCAGGAACATCAAAGCCGATCATCAGGCCTTTGCCACGTGCATTTTGCAGTTGTGGAATCTTTTTAATTTCGGATAAAAGATAGTCGCCGATCCGGGTGGCGTTTTCCATTAATTGTTCATTTTCGATGACTTCTAAAACTGCTATCGCAGCCGCACACGCAAGATGGTTGCCTCCGAAGGTAGTGCCCAGCATAAAATGCTTTGGCGCTATTTTGGGAGAGATAGAAATAGCCCCGATTGGAAAACCATTTCCCATTCCTTTAGCCATAGAATAGATATCCGCCTCAACTCCGGCATGATCGTGAGAATAGAACTTTCCTGTTCTGCCGTAGCCGCATTGAACGGAATCAGCGATAAAAGCAGCGCCATATTCATTGCATAAACTCCTGATTAATTGTAAAAAAGATTTTGATGCAATCCTTATGCCGCCAACGCCCTGGATACCTTCAATAATTACTGCACAAATTTCCTTCCCATGTTTTTCAAAATAATCTTTCAACGCATCTTCATCATTAAAAGGAAGAAAAGTTACATTTTCGGTTTCGTTAACAGGAGCTACTATCGAAGGATTGTCTGTAACTGCTACGGCAAGCGAGGTACGTCCGTGAAACGCTTTTGTAAACGCAACAATTTTTTTTCTTCCATTATGAAAGGATGCCAGCTTTAATGCATTTTCGTTGGCTTCTGCGCCGGAATTACAGAGAAATAACTGATAATTATTTTTTCCTGATACGCGGCCTAATTTATCAGCCAGTTCCTGCTGCAAAGGGATTTTTATAGAGTTGGAATAAAAGGCGATTTTTTCTAATTGGGTTTCAATACTTTTTACCCAATGTGGATGCGTGTGCCCGATACTGATGACTGCATGTCCGCCATACATGTCAAGATATTTATTTCCTTTATCGTCCCAAACATTGGATCCGAGCGCTTTTACGATATTAATATCGTTTATTGGATAGACGTCAAATAGTTTCATTGTTGTTGTTTTTGTAGAGGCAACCCTTGCGGTTGCCCATTTTAAAATTTCATTTTAAAATAAATAGGGTAACCGCAAGGGTTGCCCCTACTAAAAATAGTTCGCCTTTAATTTCAATCCTTCTGTTTCTTCAATCCCAAACATAAGATTCATGTTTTGCACGGCTTGCCCGCTTGCTCCTTTTAATAAATTGTCAATCGCTGAGTGAATAACTACTATATCGCCTGCCTGCTCCATATTAATAAAACAATTGTTGGTATTAACAACCTGCTTTAGAAATATTGGTTCACGGCTTATCTTAATAAAGGGATGTCCTTTATAAAACTCATCATAAATCTTATATAATTCGGGAAGCGTTTCTGAACACTTTAACTGAGAAGTAATAAAAATACCTCTTGTAAAATCTCCGCGCCAGGGGATAAAGTGAATAGGCGGAACAGATTTACCGGACAGCGTACTTAATGTTTCATTTATTTCACCGAGGTGCTGATGTTTTAAGGATTTATAAGCCTGCACATTATTTTCGCGCCATGAAAAGTGAGAGGTTTCACTTTTCGTTTGTCCTGCACCGGTAGAACCTGTAATTCCGGTACTATAAACATCATCTCTTAATAATTTATTTTTCGCCAGCGGCAATAATCCAAACTCAATGCTTGATGCAAAGCAACCCGGATTAGAAATATTATCTGACGATCTGATCGCTTCCCTATTAATCTCCGGAAGCCCATATATAAATTCACGCCCTTTGATTACAGCGTTTTCTTTTAACCTGAAATCCTGTGAAAGCGAAATGATCTTTATGTGTTTTGGGACATCATTCTCTTCCATAAATTTAAGAGAATCTCCATGTCCTACACATAAAAAAAGAACATCAACATTGTCATCCAATTTATGGGAAAAAACCAAGTCCGTTGCTCCAACCAGGTCCTGATGCACAGAATGCAACGCTTTGCCTGCATTGCTTTTGCTGTGTATATAAACTATTTCTGCCGATGGATGATTTACCAAAAGCCGTAGTAACTCGCCACCCGTATATCCTGCGCCTCCGACAATTCCTATTCTTATTTTATTTTTCATTTGCACTTTTTTTTACAGCATGATAAATTGCTGTCTGATTACCAAATATTTTGCTGAAGCCTCTTACATCTTCACCGCTCCATCCTGTATTCATTTCACCATATTTTCCAAACTTGCTACTCATTAAATCGTAAGGTGATTCGATGCCAATAACCTGGAAGCGATACGGCATTAATTGCAGGAATACATCGCCGGTTACATTTTGTTGTGAAGAAGTAAAAAAAGCTTCTATGTCGCGCATCACAGGATCCAGTAACTGGCCTTCGTGCAACCAGTTTCCATAAAAATCTGCCAACTGGCTTTTGAGCGTCAATTGCCATTTTGTAAGTACATTTTTTTCTAAAGCATGATGTGCCTTGATGATGAGCATAGAAGCTGCAGCTTCGAATCCGACTCTGCCTTTGATGCCAATAATGGTATCACCCACATGTACGTCGCGTCCTATTGCAAAAGGGCCTGCGATAGTTTGTAAATATTGAATTGCTTTTACAGGATTATCAAAAGTAGTGTCATTGATACCTTTTAGTTCTCCTTTTTCAAAATGCAATTTTATCTGTTCCGGATCAGTTTTGCTCAATTGAGTTGGCCACGCTTCTTCCGGCAACATTCCATTAGAAGATAAGGTTTCCTTTCCTCCAACGCTTGTACCCCATAATCCCTTGTTGATTGAGTAAACGGATTTTTCGAAATTCATTTTTACGCCTTTCGCTTTGAGGTAATCTATTTCTTGCTGTCTTGATAATTGCATGTCACGAATAGGAGTGATAATCTCTACTCCGGGAATCATGATATGAAAGATCATATCAAATCTTACCTGGTCGTTTCCTGCGCCGGTACTTCCATGTGCTACTGCATCAGCGCCAATTTTTTTTACATGATCCGCTATATGCAAGGCTTGCGAAACCCTTTCTGCGCTTACACTTAAAGGATAAGTATTGTTTTTTAATACGTTGCCATAAACAAGATATTTTATAATATTTTCATAATAGCTTTTGGTAGCATCCACTGTTGTATGTGAGGTTACTCCAAGCGTTTTGGCATGCTGTTCTATTTTGTCTAATTCTTCTTGCGTAAAACCACCGGTATTTACAATAATGCTGTGAACTTCATAATTTAATTCATCGGTAAAATATTTTACACAATACGTAGTATCTAATCCTCCGCTAAAACCGATTACAACCTTTTTACTCATTTAATTTTTATTTTACAGCCGGATGCGATTGTGAATTTTGTCACCGGACTTTTTTAAGAATATCTTTTAAGAAATCATTTCAGCCGCAAAAGCTCAAAAGTTAAAGAAAAAATGAAAAATAGATTTTGGCCTCTTTTCTTTTATCTTTTTGATGTACCGGATAAGTTTTATTTTTTTCAGCCGCATAAACCTTTCATAAACTTTCGATTTCTTTTTAAAATCACTGGCGGTTTTAGTCGGCTCTACATGATCTTTTGGATCGTAAAGCATGGCGGTACACATACAATTTTTCCGATCCTTACTCATCAGAATATCATAATTGACACAGCTTTTACATCCCGCCCAAAAATTATCATCGTCTGTAAGCTCAGAATAGGTGACAGGCTCGTACCCAAGGTCGCTGTTTATTTTCATAACGGCGAGGCCTGTTGTAAGCCCAAATATTTTGGCTTCAGGATATTTTTTCCGCGATAATGCGAAAATCCTTTGTTTGATGGTTTTCGCAATTCCGGATTTTCTGAACTCCGGCGCCACGATGAGGCCGCTGTTAGCTACAAATTTTTCATGGCCCCAGGCTTCGATATAACAAAAGCCTACCCACTGATTTTCTTTGGTAACTGCAATAACCGCTTTTCCTTCGGTCATTTTTTGCATAATATATTCAGGTGAACGTTTGGCAATTCCTGTGCCACGCGCCTTGGCAGACGAAGCCATTTCATCTGTGATAACAGTTGCGTGTATTATGTCTTCGGAAGTTGCAACACGAACAATAATATTTGATTGTTCCAATTTGCAGGGAATTTTAAATTTTAATAAAAGAGGGAGAACTCGGGGGATATTTTTTCACTGATAGGGGCGGTTTCAACTGCTCGGCCTATCAGCATCCACGTCGTGATAAGTTTACCGTTACCGGTGAAAAGAAATTATATAAAATATTTTTTTTCAAGACCGTACTTATTTTTATAAAATTGAAAAGCAAAAATAATATATAAATTATTATCAAACTCAATTTTTTGCAAATATTTTGTTAGGAAAATTTTGAGGGAAAAGAATGGACACTTATTTCATTTGAAAGATTAAGAGCATAATCTTTCCCGGCATTATTAAAATAGAAATTTGTTCTTTTTGTTGTTTTACTGTTGGCATTTTGTCAATGCCTTAAAAAGTAAGTTGCCTCTGAATGTTTTACCTGTTGTCTGAATGCGCAGATCGTATCACCGGGCTTTGATGATAATTGGCAGGAGGATAATAAGGAAGTGCGGGATATGTGTTTCTTTCAGCACTGATGCTTCCGGAAATGGAAAATGTTCTGGCGTCATTGACATACATAAGACCCAATGATACCGCGGGATTTATCTCAAAACTATTAGGCGAAAAATAGGAGTTGCCGTAATTTTTGTTGAATCCCGGATTGATAAAATTGGTGTTGAAATTTGTAAATGCAGGAACAATGGATGCAGATGCAAAAGCATAAAGATTGTTATTTAATCTCCTGTTTAATTGAAGGCCGAAAGGAGCAGCGAGGTAGGTGGCGCTACCGCCTTTAAAAAAAGAAATTCCTGTAGAAAGACCGCTGAAAGTAGTCAAAAACCATTTCTTCTTTACCGTGCTGTCTTGAGAATTATTCAAAAAAACTGGTCTTTGAGAAAACATTGGAAAGGTTGATAGATCTGCAATTTGCGATTTTGCTGTCGTAAAAGAAAAAAGAATTGCTATGAATAGAAGTTTGCGCATTTTAAAAAGTCAGGCCATAAAAATACGGATTCTTGCTTATAGGATTGTGAGTTTTTTGGTAAATTTTTTCCATGACTTTAAAAGATGAATTATAAGCAATAGAATTTGAATTGTAAAAGAGTAGTAAACAAATAAATAATGCAGATTCATATCCGAATTATCTTTAATTATGCAGCAGACAGTTATACATTACGCCGGATCAATTTGTGTAACAAATTTTAATTCGTGAAAATCAGTGAAATTCCTGTCTGAATGGCTTCAGCCAGGCAGGCGTGGCAAAAGTATTTAAGCTGGAAGCTTATAAAAGATAATTACACATTTTCATGCGGCGTGCAGTATAATAACTTTTAGTATCATTGCTTTGCTATTTACATAATCATAGTTTAACATTTGTTCAAAAAATGAAATCCAAAAAATAACGATATGAAAAAGAAGATTTTGCTTTCGTTTATCGCATGTATTTATGCCGCTTTTTTATTGGCACAAACGCCCACGACTCAGTGGAGACCGGTTTATCATTTTACGCCTGAGAAAAACTGGACCAATGATCCTAACGGACTTTTATACATTAATGGAGTTTATCATCTTTTTAATCAGCAAAATCCTTTTGAAAATAAATGGGGGCACATGAGTTGGGGCCATTCTACAAGCACTGACCTGGTTCATTGGAAACACCTGCCCATTGCTATACCCGAAACGATTGATAAGGATACCACGTGGAGGTTTTCGGGGTCCGCTGTTTTAGATAAGAATAATAGCAGTGGTTTTTGCAAAACAAAAAATTGTATGGTAGCTATTTACACAGCCGATCAGCCTAATTTAAAAAAGGAATCACAGTTTATCGCTTATAGCAATGATGAAGGAATGACTTTTACTCAGTATAAAAATAATCCGGTGCTTGACTTGCATAAAAAAGACTTTCGTGATCCCAGTGTTTTTTGGTTCGAAAAAACAAAACGGTGGATAATGACAGTATCATTGCCGACTGAGCATAAGGTGCAATTTTATGAGTCCGCGAATTTAAAGAAATGGAATTTGTTAAGCGAGTTTGGCAATCAGGGTTATGTAAATGGAATATGGGAATGCCCGTTCCTAATTCAGTTGCCGGTTGACCATGATTTGAATCATCAAAAATGGATGCTGGCTGTTTCATTTTCCGGGCCGGAAACAGGCGTTAAGATACAATATTTTATCGGCGACTTCAACGGGAAGAAATTCACCAACGATAATCCTGCAGATAAAAAATTATTGATTGATAATGGAGATAGTTTTTATGCGGCTATTCCATGGAACAATTTGCCTGATCATCAAAAAACATTTATTGGCTGGATGGTTCCCGGCGCTACAGATACTTATCCATGGAGAGGGCAAATGTCAATTCCAAGAGATATGAGCCTTGCCAAAACCGCCGCAGGATTGCGTTTGATACAGCTACCGGCTATGGTTATACGAAATAATCTCAATCTGATTTCGCGTAATCAGTTTACAGAAATAAAAAATATACAATTAAATAACGAAGAAAAATTGCTGCCGGATCAGAAATTGGTGAAAAACAATTCGTATTGGCTGGAGGCTGAATTAGAAGCTGATAAAGGCGCCACTTCCGGATTTAGAATTGCGCAAAAAAAAGACAAAAACAATCAAACCACTCAAGAAACTGAAATAGGTTATGATGCTTCAAAAAATCTCGTATATGTTCATAAAATTCATTCAGAAAACTCGTTAAAAAAAGATACTGTCAGACAAATAATAAATTTGGAAGACCATATCGGAAAGGTAAAACTTGAATTTTTATTTGATAAATCTTCTTTGGAAATATTTGTCAACGGCGGCAGAAAAGTTTTATCAACGAACATCTATCCTGATGAGGAAGCTAATCTTTTATCAGCGTTTGGAATGGATGGGAAATGTATTTTTAGCGATATAAAAATTTGGGATTTGTCCGGTTTAAATAAGCAGTAAACCAATACCCGCCTGAACGAGCAGTCGGGCAGGAATAATACAGATTCCTAATCAACTGCATTTTATTTATAATCAAATTAATGAACCCAACCTTGCCCTCTAAGATAATTAACCAAAGTAGTATCCTCAACAGACAGCGCGGGTATCCATACGCCAATACTTTCACGATTCCACCACAGGCCTTTGGGGTTTCCCGGTTTCGCAAAACTATAACGATACAGAACTGCGCGAATATATTTGGGCGGCTTATCTCCGAACGGATTCTCTTTAAAAAGACTCAGTGCGTTTTTATCATTATGGAGCAATTTCCAAACAAGATTATAAGTCCATGGATAGTCAGTTGGCGAATCCATAGCGGCAAACCACATTTGCCAATCGAGGTGTAACTGGTAAGGAGCAATTTGCGGCGGCTTTCTATCAGGCAAAACAGGCAGTCCTCTATAAATATATGGCTTCCAGGTGGTGCTATCATTAGGATGATCATCTATGGTTCCCTCAAATATTACATTCAAACGCTCCTTTCCAACCGTTCCAAAAGCGCCATAAGTATTCACGAGTTCCAGAGGATCGAAAGAAGTATTCATAAGCTGGCGCGGTGACAATAAATTTAACGCGGGCTGAACGCTGAGCATAGCCACAATGGCGGTAACAATCCATGCAGTGGTTACCATTGGCCTCGATGGGATTGCATTTTGATTGGCAGCTTCGGCTTTATTAACCAAGGCTCGTGGAAGAATCTTAGACCAGAAACCATCATCGAAACAAGCAAGCGCCGGAACGATCGTAAGCCAGTTTAAAAATGAAAGATTACCGCTAAGGATAAGAGTTAATTGAAATAATACAATAACCACACCGGCTACGTGTCTCGCAACTCGCGGCCAGAATACAAACAAGGGGGCAACTAATTCCGCAAGAAAATTGAACCAAACTCCCATCTTTAAAATAGCATGTGGCAAAAAATGAAACCATCTGCTTAAAGGGCCGGGTAAGGGCTGACTTTCAAAATGATAATAAAGTGCAGTGCCATTGCGCCAAATTTCATCACCTCTTATCTTAATCAATCCCGACCCCATCATTATCCGAAAAATAAGCCAACGGAATAAAACAATGATGGGAAATGGCGGCGGCCTTTTGGGGAAAGGCTGCATGTCAAACAAGGGACAAAGAAAGATAGCGAGAAAGCCGGTTTCAAGAAGTTGAATTTCCCAGCCATATCCGTACCATTCCTGCCCGGCATGAACAATAGACATATAAAGAAACCAGAGTATCGCAAGCAAAGGAGCGTTTGCATAGCCTGCCACTACAATGCATGAGAGCACAAATCCAATCCATGATACCGTTAGAAGGGCGGTATCAGAATGATTGAACCAAAAGAAAGAAGGAAGGCGCATAAAGCCGGCGCTCTTTGATCCGAGTGCATCACTTACTTGCTTTAGAAAAATATTTACCGGTGTAAGTCCGTCGGAACCGATGAGAGGAATGATTTCGTTTATGGCTACCAGAAATGCTACTGCATAAATAATCCCCAAAAGCCGGAGAATCATAAAGCGGGTGAGCCAATAGGTGCGCCGGTGTGTTGACTCAAAGAGAGATGATCCGATTGTTATCGGATGAGAATTTGCAAAATTTCCTGCCCGAATGACAAAGGCAGACGGGGTTTGTTTGCTGTCAATTATATTAGCGATATGCATTTCTAATTTCTTAACCCGGCATTTTTTATGTGTCATTAAATTCACCACAAGAAAACTGCCAAAGAAGATTAGCGATTGATGTTACAAAGAGTACAATCATTTTTTTCAAATAAAAACTTTTTCAGTAAAGCAATAAATAATCGCATTATTCTTTTTGTATAATAAAAAACCGCCTCGTTTGAGACGGTTCGTGTTCTAAAAAATAACAGAAACAACTAATTATCCCAGAATATTTTCGGAGAAACCAGCGTATTTGTTGCGGGTGCATTTGCCGCATTATATGAATATTCACTTTGCGGCCATAACAAGCGCCGGGGAATCGCATTGCCTGCAGTTGG
>Ga0207657_10003390_pt1 | contig 17031 bp, 11 predicted proteins | sample KBSC33metaG_FD_184316 | JGI IMG/M metagenome (GOLD analysis project Ga0207657, IMG submission 184316) | Corn rhizosphere microbial communities from Kellogg Biological Station, Michigan, USA - KBS C3-3 metaG (SPAdes) (version 2) | ecosystem: Host-associated > Plants > Roots > Rhizosphere > Soil ... | reverse complement strand
TGTCATGATGACTGCGACTAGACCGACCAGATCACCGTTCATATGTGCTCCTGTATGCCCTGCTATTGCTTGGCGACACTGTTATGTACGAAGGGGGATTTGGGGAAGTTCCGGGAAAAATGGGCTCAGGGTAGCGGGTTTTGTTGGCGGGCAAAAGGGCAGCGGGGCGCTCTGAGGCATCCGGGGCTGAAGCCCCAGCTTCGGAGGGATCCGGGACGCGGCCCTGAAGGGCCGATCTTCCACGCGGCACCGCTTTTCCGCTGCGGCGCAAGGTTGCGCTGCATCGCGGACCGACTGATTCAGAATATTGTCGCAAGAAAAAAGGCCGGATCTTAGACCCGGCCCTAGTGACCTACGCTCCACACTTGATTTAGAAGCGAAACACAATGCCAGCCTGGTAGCGCAAGCTGTTCTGCCGATCGTTCACACTGCTGGAAAGTCCTGTGGTCAATGAATCGGTCGGACTGAAACGCGTTTGCAGGTAGTCCACCTGGGCTGCGCGGATGGCGAAGTGCTTGCTGACGCCAATGTCTAAGCCGCCGCCGAAGGCCATGGCGAAGGCATTTGCGCTTCTGACGCCGGTCGAGATACCGCCGATGATGGGAATGCTCACGCCCGCTCCGAGGCTCGAGTGCGCTTGTCCGAATAACGCGTGGGCAAAGATGGAACTCTTGCCGAAGTACGCGGTCGCTGTCGGACCAAACATGTAGGTGTACATGTGCTGGTTAGTCGAGGCACCGAAGCCCAGGATGGTTGCCGAATCGAGCGTCCGGTAATTGCCAGCGAAGTCGGCGGTGAGGCCGAAATTGCGGGTGAAGTTGTAAGTGCCCTGCCCGGTCCAGCCATTGAAGCCGTTGCTGTTGTTGCGCAGATAAGAATAGCCACCGAAGATGGTTGCCTTCGGCGATTCAACCTGAGCGACCAATGCCAGGGGCAGCAAGATGAAAGCCATAAGTATTGATAGTTTTCGCATTCTTCTCCTCCAAAACGCCAGTGACGCCTTGTAAGTGAGATGCGGAAAGGGGGTAAACTCACGGCGAATTTAGAGTAAAGAAATGTATTTGGCTGTGTTAACTAGCAACAGATATCGTAGCGTTTCCTCGCGAACAAATTAATTCGGCGAAACTTTTGGGTTGGTGTGGGGTTGCCAGTTACGCGTTTGCGGGGGCTAAAGCCCATCGCAAGCGACGTGCTCCACGCGGCCCTGAAGGGCCGCTCTTCCACGGGAACCCAAGGCTCCGCGCGGCCTTGAAGGGTTGCTCTTCCACGACCCCCAATGCACACGCGGCGTTGAAGGGCCGCTCTTCCACGTGAACCCAATGCACGCGCGGCCCTGCAGGGTTGCTCTTCTACCTCACGCAATTCGCGCGCGGCTTGCTGCTCGCAAGATTCGTCGAGATCACAGCGCTTAAAAGAAAAGGCCGGGTTTGAGACCCGGCCCTACAGGAGTTCTGATTAACTTGATTAGTCGCCTGCTACTGGTTCGGCAACTTCCGGCTTCGACGCATGTGTGCCGTTGCCATTATGTCCGTTGCCGTTGTTGCCATTTGCCGGTTTCGCGAGCGCATCGAGCGAGATGAAGCCGCCTTCTGTAGTTGGCGTCTTCTCCTTCAGCACCACCTCGCGGTAGAGCTGCGCCATGCGGGCGTTGTACGCAGGGTCATTCTTCTGTTTCGCGTCGCGGGCGCGAATCTTTTCTTCGCGCGAGTTCTTGGCGATGCCCAGCTTGTCGAGGTCGCGTTGCTCTTCGAGCGTTACGATCTCATCTTTAAGCACCAGCGAGTGGTCTTTATTCTCCAGATTCACTTTCTTGCCACCCGCGAAGATCTCGTGCCGGCCATGCTCTTCGTACCACTTGGTGAGCGTGGCAGTCATGTGCATCTTCTCGATGATATTGCGCCAGCCCACGCCCGTGTTGTAAGCGCAGAAGCTGATTTCTCCTTCCTGCGTGGCGTAAGGAATGATGCACTGCTCGGTGCGCCGGAAGTCGTAGTTGAAGAGGTCCTGGAACCACATCCCCGCGATGAACAGGAAATTCCAGCGGTCCTGGCGACGTTTCATAACGTCTTCCATAGTGCGGTCGGGACCAACCTTGCCGTAGTCCTTACCCGTGGCATTGAAGTTCTTATCGAACTTCTTGAGCAGGTCCATCATTTTGAAGTGGGTGGGCGACTGGAACGGATCGTAGTTCTTCATCAGAGCCAGCGCCATGCCGACCACGGTTAGGAACTTGCCGCGGGCTGCATCATTGACCTTGGCTACGTCTTTCGCAAGCTGGTCGCCGTGCAGGAAAGCCGTGACCGGAACCGCTTCCTTGGTTTCCTTGTCGATCATGACGGCCATGCCGGTGCCGCAATTCGGGTGGCAGCCGCAGGACAGCTGACCCCAGTCGTTGTTGGATTCCTTGGCGTGCATGACGTCGGCCCAATCGGAGAAGGTGCCCATGAAAGAGATGGGGAACCAATCGCGGCTGGGCTCGCCGAGTCCGGTCTGAGTCTTCACGTCGTGCGCGAGGTGCGACAGCGTGTAGCGCTGCGCCTGACGGCGCTCGTCCGTAATCTCCTCGTCACGGCCAGTAAATGAGACGGGCTGGAACGAGAGGAAGCCAATCTTCTTGGGATTGTCGAGCGCGAACTTGATGATTCGTCCGACCTGCTCGTTGTTAATGCCGTTCACGATGGTGATGACCGGAACGATCTCGACACCGGCGCGATGCAGGTTGTCGATGGCTTTCAGCTTCACGTCGAACAAATTGCCGACCTTGCGGTGGGCGTTCGCGGCGTTGCCGATGCCGTCGAACTGCAGATACGCATACCGCATGCCGGCTTCCGCAGCTTGCTGCGCGAACTCGAAGCTCTTGGCAAATTCAATTCCGTTGGTCGCAGCCTGCACGCTGTTGTAGCCGACTTTTCGTGCGTAACGAACCGCATCGAGGAAGTAAGGCGAAAGTGTGGGCTCGCCACCGGAGAACTGTACCGACATCTGCCGCCGTGGCTTGATGGTGATGGCGTTGTCGAGCATGGTCTTGATGTCGTCCCAGGTAAGCTCGTGGACGAAACCGACCTGGTTCGCGTCCATGAAGCACGGGTCGCACATCATATTGCAGCGGTTGGTGAGATCGATGGTGAGCACAGCGCCACGTCCGTACTTCACGGTGGACGAGCCGTGATTGTGCAGCTTCTCGTCGTTGTGGGCCTTGATATCGCGGCCGGGGAAAACATCTTCCAGGTGGCGCGAGAACTCGGGGTCGATCGACATCACGTCTTCGAAGTGTCCGTGCTTGGGGCAGTCCTTCACCATCAGGATTTTGCCGTCGCGTTCGACGATTTGCGCTTTGATCTCGCCGACTTTCTCGTTGAGAAGGATCTCGTACGGCAACTTGCCGTCGAGAATCTGCTGGCGGATTTCAGGGACGCACTTGGGGCAGAGCGAATCGGTGGAGCGGGGCCATCCCAAGGGCGGCTTAGACTTTTCGTAGGACTTCAGCAGAGGCTTGTCGGACCACTTGGGCGTAGGGGATGGGTTCTGCTTGATTCGATTCAGACGATCGAATACCGCCCACGCGCCGGTCGCTGCAACTGTGACTGCCTTCTCAACATACTTAATTGGCTTGTGCATTACTCTCGCTCTCCAGTCCGTGGGAAGGAACGGCAGAACCTGTTCTCCCCTGGGTTGAACTCAATTGGCTGAACCAACGTTGAACCCGAAAGATCGACCGCTCAGGGCTACTTTAGCTGGACGCCTAGCGAGCTCCAGCGGGTAGTCCCCTTCACCGTTATCCTATTGAGAACAAGTGATTGAGGCAGCAGAAAGGCAATGAAAGGGGTGAAATCGGGGTTTAGTGGGTGGATTTCGGGGGTGGACGGGTGTAAGTGATTGAGGAGATTAGGGTTCGTTGATGCCGTCCCAGATTGGAGACGGTCGCCGCGCATTCAAGAGGATCATCAGTCTTTTACATTTCTCGTGAGGTAAGCTGGATGACATTTCGAACTGAAAGCGGTCCAAAGTGTATATGAGGAAAACGTTTGCACCTTGCATAGTGCCGATCTTAGTCGTTGTCGCCCTTCTTGTTTTCTTAAACATTTCAGTGTCGGCCCAGGGTGCCGGGGCCGGTGCATCGGGTCATAGTTCTCCCGGCCCATCCGCAGAGGCCGCGCTGCCTTACAGCCCCAGCCTTGACGTGAGTTCGATGGACAAGTCAGTCGATCCGTGCGTGGACTTCTATACATACTCGTGCGGTGGCTGGCAGAGGAAGAATCCGATTCCGCCCGATCAGACTTCGTGGGGGGTTTACGCGAAGCTTTACGAAGACAACCTGGCATTCCTGCGAGGACTGCTGGAGGAAGCGGGCAAGACGGGCGATACCCGCGACCCGGCGGGACAGAAGATAGGGGGCTTCTATGCATCCTGCACGGATGAGGCGGCCGTCGAGAAGCGCGGCTTGGGTGCGATTCAGCCGCAACTGGACGAAATTGCGCGGCTCAAGTCAATCAAGCAGATCCCGGCGCTGGTGGCGCACCTGACGCTTCCCTTCGGGAGGTCCACTCTTTTCTCCGCGGGATCGGCACAGGACCCGGACAACTCCGAGCAGGAGATTGCGAATGTCAACCAGGGCGGCCTCGGCTTGCCGGATCGCGATTACTACACGAAGACGGATGCAAAATCGAAAGAGATTCGCGACCGGTACGTGCAGCATGTGCAGAAAGTTTTCGAGATGCTCGGCGACAGCCCTGAGTCAGCGAAGCAAGAAGCGGCAACCATCATGCGCATGGAAACCGGGTTAGCGCAGGCTTCGTGGACGCAGGTGGAACGGCGAAATCCGTACAACCTGAAGCACAAGATGAGCGCCGCGGAACTGACTCAGCTGGCGCCGAATTTTGATTGGGCAACCTATTACCGGGAGTTGCGCTATCCGAAGTTTGAAGTCGTCAATGTGAGTTCGCCCAATTTCCTGAAGCAGATGAATACCGAGTTGGGCGGCGAGCCCATTGCGAACTGGAAGAATTACTTCCGGTTCCACGTGGTGGACCAGTATTCGCCTTTTCTGTCCTCGAAATTCGTACAGGAAAACTTCGAGTTTTATCGCCGGTATTTGCGGGGAGCGAAAGAATTGCAGCCGCGCTGGCGCCGCTGTGTTCAGTACACGGACTACAGCCTGGGCGAGGCGCTCGGGCAGATATACGTTCGCAAGGTGTTTTCGCCCGAGCTCAAAGCCAGCACCCTCGATATGGTGAAACGCATCGAGGCGGCAATGGGCGAGCGCATCCGCCAGCTGGATTGGATGAGTCCGGAAACGAAGCAACAGGCGCTCGCGAAGCTGGCAGGGATCCGCAACAAGATTGGATATCCGGACAAGTGGCGGGATTACAGCTCAGTGCAAATTCTGCCGAACGATTTCGCGGGAAACGTCACGCGCGCGGCTGAGTTCGAGCTGCACCGGGAAATTAATAAAATTGGTCAGCCTGTGGACCATGGTGAATGGCAAATATCGCCGCCAACCGTGGATGCCTATTACGATCCGCAAATGAACGATATCAACTTCCCCGCCGGTGTGCTGCAGCCTCCGTTATACGACGCAAAGATGGATGATGCTCCGAACTACGGCGATACCGGCGGCACCATCGGTCACGAGTTGACACATGGTTTCGACGATGAAGGCAGCCAGTTCGATGCCAAAGGCAATCTCAAGAACTGGTGGACAAAAGAAGATCGCACGCGCTTTGAGCAGCGCACTGCTTGTGTGCGCGACCAGTACGCCGGCTATACCGTAGTGGATGATGTGCACATCAACGGTGAGCTGACGCTCGGTGAGAATGTTGCGGATTTAGGCGGCGAGATACTGGCGTACATGGCATGGAAGGGTGCGACGAAAGACAAGAATCTGGAACCGGTGGATGGATTGACGCCTGAACAACGCTTCTTCATTGGATTCGCACAGTGGGATTGCGCGAATGAGCGTCCGGACGATTTGAGGATGAGGGCCATGATTGATCCGCATTCTCCTGCGAAAAACCGGATCAACGGTGTGGTGGTGAATATGCCGGAGTTCGCCAACGCGTTTTCCTGCAAGGCGGGGCAGCCGATGGTGAATGCGACGGGCAAGGTTTGTAAAGTGTGGTAGGAGATTGGGCTCTGGGCTCTCGGTTCTCGGCTGTTGACTTTTGACACCGGGTAAACACGCCACTAGAGTGTCCACGTTTGAAGGCATACCAATTGCATCGGTCCTTCGCTTCGCTCAGGATGACAAAGTGGGAAGGGTTTCGGCTCGGGGCTTTCGGTTTCGTGGCTTAGGCGAGCTTTGCTCGCCCGTCAAGATGGGGCATCTGGGGCTACGTGGTTCGTGGCGATGCCAAGTTCACCACTTGCTAATTTGACACTCGAAGGACGCCGGCACCTTGTATGCGGCTGTGCTTAAGGTCTTGCAACGCCCGGTTGGCGTTTTCCAGAGTGTAGATCTTGATTTCGGTTTGGAGATTGGCTTCGGCAGCCAGTTCGAGGAATTCGCGGCAGTCCTGGCGCGTGCTGTTGGCAACGCTACGGATCACTCGCTCGTGATAGAGCAACGAATAATCCATCTGCGGAATCGCGCTCATGGTAATGCCGGCTAGCGCCAGCGTTCCTCCTTTGCGAAGAGTCTTCAAGGCCGCAGGAACGAGCGCTCCGGCGGGAGCGAAGATGATGGCCGCATCCAGTTTTGCGGTGGTTTCGTCTTCTGCGCCGCCCACCCATGCTGCACCCAATTTTTTCGCCAGCTGCCGGTGTGCCTCAGCGCGGGTGAAAACGTACACCTCGCATCCCTGATAACGCGCCAGCTGAAGAACCAGATGCGCGGAGGCGCCGAAGCCAAACAGTCCGAGGCGCTGGCCGCGACGTATTTCGCTCAGACGATAAGAACGATAGCCGATGATGCCGGCGCAGAGTAAGGGAGCAGCGTTCTCGTCCGCGAACGAGGAGGGAAGGGGATGGGCGAAGTCTTCGCTGACCAAAGCATAGTCGGCGTATCCGCCGTCGATGTGGTACCCGGTGAAGCGGGCGTTGTCGCAGAGATTCTCGAGGCCGCGGCGACAGTACTCACAAGTGCCGTCCGTCTGATGAAGCCAGGGAATGCCGACTCGATCACCTTCTTTCAGTATGTGGACGTCTTTTCCAATTGCATCGATGAGGCCGACGATTTGATGGCCGGGAACAACCGGCGATTTGGGGAGCGGCAGATCGCCTTCAACAGTGTGCAGGTCGGTATGGCAGAGACCGCAACAGCGGACTTTGACTCGAACTTGGTTGGCGCCGGGGGTTGGCGTCGGGAGCTCGCGCAAGTGCAGAGGGGACTGCTCTGCGGGCAGCGGTTGGTCGAGTTGCATGGCGCGCATGGAATTATTTTAGCTCTGAGCGCTAGGGGCTGGGCACTCGGCTTTCTTCAAAACAGCACGTTCTTTACTCTTCGCGCCGGTCTTACTCTTCGCGCTCAACGAGCTTGTAACGATTCAGGACATCCTGTTGAGAGATGACACCTTCGAGTTTGCGGAAGTCGGCGCGATGGACGACAGGCAGAATGGGCGCGGCGTGCACGTACCGCAGTGCAACTTCGAGCGGGAGATCGGGATGGAGGATGGGGAGGCGCTGAGTCGGCAAGGAAGATCCAAGCGTGAGTTGACCCTTCCCTTCTCCATAAAGCTTTGTGATCACGTCTTTGGTTACGCTACTCCAGCCGCTGGGGCTATGCCGGACGAGGAATATCCCATCTGTCGATTGCTGTAGGTTGTGATACGCGTTCTCAACAGTGCCTTCGGCATCGAGGACATGACCTACGGGCGGCTGCATGGCATCTTCGACGCGGAGGATGGCCTCTTCGCGCTGCTCTTCAAGAGAAGGCAGTTCGAGGCCGTCCTGTCGAGTGAGAAGATCGAAAATGGGTGTCGGCTGCAAGGCGCGCGAAACCACGTACGCAAAGGTGTTCGCCACGATCACGGGCACGATGATGGAGTAGTCGCCGCTTACTTCCATCACCATGAATACCGAGGTCATCGGAGCACGCAGAAAACCGGCGAACAGCACGCCCATACCGACCAGGCAATAAGTTCCAATCGACCCGGCGAGATGAGGAAACAGGATGTGCTCAATGTTGCCGACGGCTCCCCCGAGCATCGCGCCGATGAAAAGCGTGGGCGCGAACATGCCTCCAGGAGTACCGCTCACGAACGAGAGCGTGGTCGCAACGATCTTGAGGCCCGCCAGTATACCCAGCATTCTCCAGGTGAACTGGTTGTGCATGGCTTGCTCAATGTAGACGTAGCCCGCACCCATAACTTGCGGAGCGCCGAAGTATCCAATCAAGCCGATCAGAAGGCCGGCGATGGCGGGCTGCAGGTACTGCGTCCAACGCGGCAGAGCCTTCAAGCGCGGACGCAGCCAACCGACGGCACGAGCGAAGACAACCGCTGCCAGGCCGCCTATGACTCCCAGCGCGCTGTAGGCCAGCAGTTCCTGTGGGCGGAGCAACTCAACCGCAGGGATGCGAAACATGGCCTCGTTACCAAGAAACCAGCGCATGACAACAACGCTAGAAATCGCGGAAAGGACAACGGAGCCGAGAATTCCCGCACTCCAACGGCCGATTACTTCCTCGATGACGAACAGGACAGCGGAAATGGGAGCGTTGAACGCGGCGGCCAATCCGGCAGCGGCGCCGACGGGCGCGATCAAGCGAAGTTTCTCGCGAGACAAACGAAGGCGCCGGCCCAGAACCGAAGCGAGGCTTGCGCCAATCTGCAACGACGGATCCTCTGGTCCAAGCGAATGGCCGGATCCAATGGCCAGCGAAGCAGTGATGAATTTTCCGATCGCGGTGCGGAATGGGATGTATCCGTTATAGATATAGAGCGCTGACTTGGTCTGATTGACGCCACTGCCCCGCACAGCAGGGAAAACATGGAGCACCAGGATCGCCACAACCAATCCCGTCGCGGCTGGCGCCCAGAGCAGATGCAGTCCATGGGGAGCGAGATGTGGACCGAGCAGACGCAGGCGAATGAAATCGATCGCAAGACGGAAACAGACGACGGCCAGGGCGGAGAAGATCCCGATGAATACGGAGAGGATCAGGAAGAAGCGCTCTTCGCGGAAGGCGAAGTGGATCGGCCATTGAACCAGTCGCCGCGGGCGCGTCCACCAAGCCGCTTCCGCAGGCGCGGGTAGCTCTGGGTTGGTGATCACGGAAGAACTCATCGATCAGCCCCCGAGCGATAGCGCGCGATCAGCAAGAGAGCTTCATCCATGGGGGTCGAAGGCCCGCAATTCCGAGGGCGCTGCTCGATGTCGAAAACATAATCCATCAACTCATCTGCGGAATCGGGATCATTGAGAAAAGTTCTGCTATGCATCTTTGACTGCAACTCTTTGTAACGCTTGGAAAGCTCCTCAAGATCGTCGGGTGTTTGGGTCGAGTTTTCAAGCTGAGCATCGGCAGTGGGAGTGCTGGCGGTGTTTTTCTCGCTTGGCGAGTCCAGGCAAACGAGGAGTTTCTTGGATGCAACATCGAAGGCCGAGCGCAAGCGGTTTTCACGATCACGGGCTGACAGTCTCTTGGCAAAGGGATTCGCATCGAGCACCGTCGAGGCGGTTTGCAGCAGCTGACGCGAGTGCTCGTCACCCGGATCCTGAGCAACAGCAGTGCGCAGGTAATGGGCAGCGGTGCGAAAACGACCGAGTTGAAAAGCACTCTCCCCAGCTCCGGCAAGGGCATGAGCATTCTTGGGACCGAGCTGCAAAGCGTGGCGATACTGATCGAGAGCGCGGTCGTAGTCCTGAATGCGCGCGAACAAGCCGGCCACCTGGGCATGAAGTTCGGGATCGGCCGGGAGACCGGCCTGCATGGCGATGATCTCCGACTCCGCCTGGGTTCGATTGTTACGCTGCAAAAGGTAGTTGATCAGTTCCACCCGGGCGCGGTGACGATTGGCCTCGGGATCCTTTTCCCAGAGTCCGTAAATTGCATTGTGATAATAGCGGAGCGCGCGATCGGTTACAGTCTGCTGTGCAGAGAGGCGGCCCAGTTCAAGGTTTACCGCGCCATCCTGCGGCTTGCGATCCCATAAATCCAGCAGATAACTGCGCGCCTCTTCGACGCGATTATCGGCTTCGAGGGCCTGCGCCAAGCTGAACTGGTAGCGCTCATTGTCCTCATCGAAGGATAGCGCCGAACGGAAATCGTCGATGGCAACGACGGGCACGCTCACCTTCAGCGCCTGTTCGCCCTGCGTATAGAGTCTGTCCGCAAGATGGCGCTGCCAGCTTCGAAAGCGGTTGACCAATCCGAAAACAGCAACGAATGCAACGATGGCGATTGCGGTTAAAACGAGCGCGGCCAGGAACTCGCGGCGGCCGGTCGAAGATGCTGTTTCGGGTTGGTGAGTCATTAGGTCGTGAAACGATAAGTCTCATGGTAAATCACCGCCCCCGATTGTGGTTGACCTCAGCGCACAGCGGCGGCGACCAACTCGGCGGCGGCGAGGTCTTCAAGTGCACAACCAACGCTTTTGAAGAGGGTGATCTCATCAGAACGAGTGCGCACGGTCTTCCTGCGACTGACAACTTGATGAAGGTCAGCAAGAATTTTGTCCCGGTTGATGTGTCCTTTATTAAGGGGGATGAGGAGATCGCCCGCTTCTGCGAAAGCGCCCTCAAAGGTGTCGACAACGACGCGCGACCGCTGAATGGTGGTGTCGTCTACTTCCCGCGTATGGGGCTGGAAAGAGCCGACCAGATTCAAATGGGTTCCCGCACGCAACAGGTGGCCATCGAAAAGCGGATTCGGAGAGGTCGTGCAGGTGCAGAGGACATCGGATTCCGAAGCGCACGCCCGCGAGTAGACCGACTCGACGGGAGCGCCGAGGTCGCGGGCCATTTCCGCGGCGAATTCTTTGCTGCGACCCGGATCGGAGCCAGATACGAGGAAGTGTTGGAAGTTGCGAACGTGCCTTAGCACCTGAAGATGAGCACGGGCTTGCCGCCCAGTGCCGAAGATGCCCAGGACGCGGACGTCTTCGCGCGCCATAAATTTGGTGGCCACGGCGGAAGTGGCAGCGGTTCGGATCTCAGTCAGGTAGGCGGCGGGCATGCTGAGTGTGGGATGGCCGGTGGCGGAATCAAGAATGAGGTAGGTGGCGTGAAGCTTTTGGTCAGGATTAGCGGGAGTATCCACCACCATAACGAGCTTCACTCCTAGTCCGTGGCCCTCGCGATCGTAGCAAGGCATCATGAGGAAGATGCCTTCCGCCAGCTTCATCTGCGTGCGCACGGGCATGACGGTGGCGGGGTAACGGTCGCGGAAAGCATCTTCGATCGCGGCAATCACTCGTGTGGGTTCGAGTGCGGCTTTGACGTCGTCCTGGGCGAGGTTTCTCAAATGGTTCGCGCAAAGGCTCAGGGGCTAAAGCCCCCGATGTATTGCCGTCTTTACGCGGCGCTAAAGCGCCGCTCTTCCACGTCTAACCACGGGGCTAAAGCCTTAACGTGTTGTTCGCTGCCGCGACGCTAAAAGCGCCGCTCTTCGACATCTAACCCACGGGCAAATTGCCGATGTGTTCCCTTCTACGCGGCGCTGGAGCGTCGCTCTTCCACAACGCTGCCGTTACGCACGCCGCTCTTACGCTGCGCTGACAAGGATAGCGCATAAGGTAAGATACTCGCCGCCTATGAACCGTGAATACCTGAAGGGGTATAGCCGAGAACTCAACCGGGAAATGGAGTTGCTTGTCTTCGGGCATTCCGGGATGCCGCTGCTGGTTTTTCCGACATCGATGGGAAAGTTTTATGAGTACGAAGACCGCGGCATGGTGGCGAAGTTATCACCAAAGATCGAACGCGGCGAGTTGCAGATTTATTGTCCGGATGCGGTGGATCTGGAGAGTTGGTACAACAAAGGAGTGCACCCGCGAGTGCGCGTGGCGCGGCACATGCAGTACGAGCGCTATCTGCTACACGAGCTGCTTCCCTATGTGAGCTCACGGAATCAGGCGGGCCAGATTGCGGTTACAGGGTGCAGTTTTGGCGGCTATCACGCGCTGAATTTCGCTTTAAAACATCCGGATGTGGTGACGTACTGTGTGAGTATGAGTGGTGCGTTCGACATCCATCAGTTTCTGGACGGCTATTACGACGACGATTGCTATTTCAATTGCCCGACGGACTATCTTCCGAACATGAACGATGAGTGGTTTCTAAGCCGGTACAGGCAGATGAAGATTGTGCTGGCAACCGGCGAGTGGGACATGTGCATGGATCAGAACATCAAGATGTCGAACATTATGAATGCGAAGAATATCCCCAACTGGCTGGACATCTGGGGAGATCGTACGTTTCACGATTGGCCGTGGTGGCTGAGAATGGCGGAGAAGTATTTTTTGTAGGAGTCGCGCGATGAAGAAAATTGGGATCATTTTTGGGATGGAAAATACGTTCCCGCCGGCGTTGGTGGAGCGGATTAATTCCATGAAGGTTGAAGGCGTCGCCGCCGAGTTTGTGAAGATCGGCGCGGTGAAGATGGCTGAGCCGAGCGGCTACCGCGTGATCATCGACCGCATCTCGCAGGATATTCAGTTCTACCGGGCTTACCTGAAAAATGCCGCGCTCTCGGGAACGTTCGTGATCAACAATCCCTTCTGGTGGACGGCGGACGACAAGTTTTTCAATTATGCGCTGGCGACCAAGCTGGGTGTAGCGATTCCTCCTACGGTGATCCTGCCGCACAATCAGCATCCGGTGGGCACTACGGATCAGTCCATGAGGAACCTGATTTTCCCGCTCAATTGGGACGAGATTTTTCAGTACATCGGGTTCCCCGCCTTCTTGAAGCCGTTCGATGGAGGCGGCTGGAAGGATGTTTACAAGGTGCACTCGCCGGATGAGTTCTTTCGAGCGTACAGCGAAAGCGGGCGGCTCTGCATGACTTTGCAACGTGGGGTGGAGTTCCAGGAATATTTTCGCTGCTATGTGGTGGGACAGGAGAAAGTCCACATCATGCAATACAATCCCCGAGTTCCGTTTCACGAGCGCTATGTGAAGGATCCCCCGCCGATTGAGCCGAAGCTCCTGGAGCGAGTGGAGCGAGACTGCCGGACGCTCTGCCGCGCGCTAGGGTACGACCTGAACACGGTGGAGTTCGCGGTGGAGAATGGTGTGCCTTATGCGATCGATTTCATGAATCCAGCGCCGGATGCCGACGTGAATTCGGTAGGGAAAGATAATTTCGAATGGATCGTGAATGCCGTGGCGGAGTTTGCGGTGAAGAAGGCGCTGAGCGATGAGAATCCGGCGAAGGAGTTGAGGTGGGCCGGGTTCCTGCGGGGGGAGACGGCAGCGGTCAAGAAGGCAAAAGTCAATAAGTAGTACCTAGGTCATTCGCTTCGCTCGGATGAGATCATGAACAGCTGCTGGCCGGGTCAAGTGGCCGGCCCCACACTCTGGGTTCCACACACCTGGTCAGAGCAGCGCCACGCCAGAAGCCGAGTTGCCGGCATCCCAGAACACCCGGAGTAGCCGGGCCAGCCCGGCTGCCCAGACGAGGGCGTCTGGGCCTACGTGGTCCGTGGCTCGGCTGTCATGCGAGGCCGTCTGGACCTACGTGGTCCGTGGCTCGGCTGCCATGGAGGGCGTCTGGGCCTACGTGGTCCGTGGCAGACGGGTGATTGTTATACTAGTTCGGCTCGGATTTCGCGGTATCAGTTCCTACCTGAGTAGTTCAGCATGAAACCGACGTTCACCATCGGCATCGAAGAGGAATACCAGACAATCGATCCGGTCACGCGCGACCTGCGCTCGCATATTCATGCCGAGATGATCGAAAAAGGCAAGCTCCTGTTACAAGAGCGCGTGAAGGCCGAGATGCACCAGTCGGTGGTGGAGGTGGGAACACGGGTTTGCGCCAACATCAAAGATGCGAAGAAAGAAGTGGTCAAGCTGCGCCGCGACATGGTCACGCTGGCGAAGGAAAACAATTTGCGGCTGGCCTCAGCGGGAACCCATCCCTTTGCTGACTGGCGGGTGCAGGAAATCTATCCTGACGAGCGTTATCACAACATTGTTGAGGACATGCAGCTGGTAGCACGGGCCAACCTGATTTTCGGATTGCATGTGCACGTGGGCGTTGAGGACCGGGAGACCGCCATTCACCTCATGAACCACGCGCGTTATTTCGTACCGCATATCCTGGCACTGTCGACGAATTCGCCGTTCTGGCTGGGAATGAATACGGGGCTGAAGTCATACCGTTGCAAGGTGTTCGACAAATTTCCCCGCACTAATATTCCCGACTACTTCCCTTCCTGGGGCGAATACGAAAATTTCATCAACCTTCTGATTAAGACTCGATGTATCGATAACGCCAAGAAGATATGGTGGGACATTCGGCCGCATCCATTTTTCAATACGCTGGAATTTCGCGTGTGCGACATTCCCATGCGGGTGGATGAGAGTATCGCGCTGGCGGCGCTGATTCAGGCGACCGTGGCTAAACTCTACAAGCTGTATTCCGCCAACCAGGGCTTCCGGCTGTATCGGCGCGCGTTGATCATGGAGAACAAGTGGAGAGCGGCGCGCTACGGATTGAATGGAAGCCTGATCGATTTCGGCAAGCAGAGTGAAGTTCCGGTACGCGATCTGATCCAGGAGTATCTGGCTTTTGTGGACGATGTTGTGGACGAGCTCGACTCGCGCGAAGAATTGAATTACATCCATACGATCATGGAAATGGGTACTGGAGCAGATCGACAGATTAAAGTGTTCGAGCAGTCGGGCGATCTGAAGAAAGTTGTTGATTTCATCATCGAGGAGACCGAAGTCGGGCTGACTGATACTGCTTCCGCCGCCTCCAGAAAAGTAGGGTAATGAAGGCTCCCGCCAGCGAAACCAATCGACAATTGAACAGTGTTCCAGTTGATGCCGAGCTGGTGCCCGGTGCGCGTAATGCCGTGCAGGTGTGTCTGCGCGTGAAGCCGAATGAGAAAGTCACGGTCATCACAGATGAAGCTACGAAAGACATTGCGGCGGCCATCGTGCACGAGTTGGAGGCGGTAGGATCACCCTACCAGGCGTGGGTTCTGGAGGAGTTGGCGCCGCGTCCCCTGAGCGACTTGCCGCGTGAGATCGTGGCGGATCTGGAGACCAGCCAGGTAAGCATTTTCGCTGTGCAGGCGCAGACGAATGAACTGAAGTCACGCATGCAGATGACCGACGTGGTGAACCGCCGCAAGATTCGTCATGCGCACATGGTGAACATCAACCGGCAGATCATGCTCGAAGGTATGCGGGCGGACTTCCTCAAAGTAGACCGGATTAGCGCAAAAGTTATTGAGCTGGTCACGCGCGCCAAGAGGATTACGGCAAGAACGGCGGCAGGAACGGATTTGACAGCGGATTTGAATCCCAATTACCGCTGGCTGAAGACGAGCGGACTCATCAGTCCGGATAAATGGGGGAATCTCCCTGGAGGCGAGGTATTCACGACCCCGGGAGAAGTAAACGGGACGTTCGTGGTTGATGGAGTCGTGGGCGATTACCTTTGCGCAAAATACGGCGACCTGAAGGGCAATCCCCTGACGATTCGGATTCGAGGTAATCGCTTGACAGAGGCGCACTCGTCTAATCGCGATCTGGAAGATGATTTTTGGCAGTACACCCATACCGACGAGAACAGTGACCGTGTGGGCGAGTTTGCCATTGGGACGAATATCGAATTGAAAGACGTGATTGGGCAGATTCTGCAGGACGAGAAGTATCCGGGCGTGCATATTGCTTTTGGCAATCCTTATGGGGCGCATACAGGGGCGGAGTGGTATTCCTCGACGCACATCGATGTGGTGGGGCGTAAGTTCGATATTTGGGTGGATGAGCAGCAGATCATGCGCAGCGGGCAATTTTTGATTGAGGCATGAGGGCAGTCGCTGGTCGCTGGTCGATGGTCGTTGGCCCTTGAGCTTGGCGAAGGAGCGGACCGGGCAGGGCCAAATGCATAGGTCTCTCGCTTCGCTCACGATGACAGTACGACTGCCGCCAGAAAAATCCTTCGATGATTCCGTCTCTTCGCGCTGACTTCAATTCGCGATTTACTCCCGAAAAGTATCAAACTCTGTTGACGACGCTGGAGCAGCGCTGCGGAACTCCAGTGAAGTTTCGGGTATCGGAGACACCGTGTTTTTTTCCTTTTGATCTGCTTGGCGAGATGTCGCATGCAGGAGAGGAACTGATTCGACAACTTGTCGACAGTCGCGACTACCATGCGCGGTCCGAAGCTTCCATCCCGCCGGAGTTCAACGTTCCGAGAGAAGATTCGCATCCCACGTTCATCCAGGTGGATTTCGGCCTGGTGCGCGACAACAATGGAAATTTGAAACCGAAGCTGGTTGAGTTGCAGGCATTCCCTTCTCTCTATGCTTACCAATCAGTGTTAGCGCAGACCTATAAAGATGTGTATGACCTCGATCCATCGTTGAACTACCTGCTCAGCGGGCTATCCGAAGGAACTTATTTGCGGATGCTGAAGCAGGCGGTGCTCGCGGGGCACGATCCGGAGAATGTCGTCCTGATGGAGATTGACCCTCTACATCAGAAGACGCTTCCGGACTTTCTCGTGACGGAGCGGATGCTGGGGATCAATACGGTTTCGATCACCGACATCAAAAAACAGGGGAACAACCTGTTTTACGTACGAGGCGGCAAGCGCATCCCAATTCTCAGGATTTATAACCGGGCGATCGTTGACGAACTGGAACGCAAGGGCATCAAGCTGAATTTCGATTTTCGTGATGATCTAAATGTGGAATGGGCGGGGCATCCGAACTGGTATTTCAAGATCAGCAAGTACTCCATTCCTTACCTTAACCACCAATCGGTTCCAAAGACTTGGTTTCTCGACCAGCTTCGCGACGCGCCGGACGACCTGCAGAACTACGTGTTGAAGCCGTTGTATTCCTTTGCAGGCTTGGGAGTGGTCATCGGGCCGACGAAAGCTGATCTCGCGGCAGTGCCTGCTGAGAAGCG
>Ga0207657_10003387_pt1 | contig 17050 bp, 17 predicted proteins | sample KBSC33metaG_FD_184316 | JGI IMG/M metagenome (GOLD analysis project Ga0207657, IMG submission 184316) | Corn rhizosphere microbial communities from Kellogg Biological Station, Michigan, USA - KBS C3-3 metaG (SPAdes) (version 2) | ecosystem: Host-associated > Plants > Roots > Rhizosphere > Soil ... | reverse complement strand
CACGCGCTGGCGCATGCGGCGCGACTGGCGGTGACGATGCGCAGCGACCAGGCGCTGCTGGTCAACCTCTCGGGCCGCGGCGACAAGGACATGAACACCGTTGCCGAGCGCGCGGGCCTGCGCTTCCATTGCCGGCCCGAATGCGATCCGTCGCGGCGCTGAAGCGAGCCGACGGCCAAGCCTTGCCGGTGAACCGCATCGACGCGACTTTCGCGAAGCTTCGCGCGGCCGGCCGCACCGCGCTGATCCCCTACGTCACGGCGGGCGATCCGTCGCCCGCGGTGACGCCGCCGCTGCTGCACGAGCTCGTTCGCGCGGGCGCCGATGTGCTCGAGCTGGGCGTGCCGTTTTCCGATCCGATGGCCGACGGGCCGGTGGTCCAGCGCGCATCGGAGCGCGCGCTGGCGCAAGGGGTGGGGCTCGGCGACGTGCTCGCGATCGTCGCTGCGTTCCGGACTCGCGACGCGGTGACACCGATCGTGCTGATGGGCTATGCCAATCCGATCGAGGCGATGGGCGTCGCAGCATTCGTCGAGCGGGCGAGCGCGGCCGGCGTCGACGGCGTCATCGTCGTCGACTGTCCGCCCGAGGAATCGCGGGACTTCGCGGCGCTCGCGGCTGCGCGCGGACTCGCGCCGATCTTTCTCCTGTCGCCGACGACGCCGATCGCGCGCATGTCCCTCGTCGCCATGATGGCGCGTGGCTTCGTCTACTACGTCTCGCTCAAGGGCGTGACCGGCGCGGGCCATCTCGACACCACCGAGGTCGCCGCAAGACTCGCGGAAATACGAAGGCATGTCAGCCTTCCGGTCGGCGTCGGCTTCGGCATACGCGACGCGGCCAGCGCGCAGGCGATCGCCGCGCATGCCGACGCCGTCGTCATCGGCAGCCGTATCATCGAGGAAATCGAGCGGGGACCGGCCGACGATGCACCGGCGCGCGCCGGCGCATGGTTGGCTACAATACGCGCGGCTGTCGATCAGGTCGCCAAACGAGCGGCCTGACGGGATCGGGGAGACCGCATGAGTTGGTTGCAGAAGCTCTTGCCACCGCGCATCAAGGCATCGCCGGGAACGGGCAGAAAGTCGATGCCCGAGGGGCTGTGGGTCAAATGCGCGTCGTGCGAAGCCGTGCTGTATCGAACCGATCTCGAAAAGAACCTCAGCGTCTGCCCGAAGTGCAATTACCACGCGCGTCTGACCGCGCGCGAGCGCGTCGACCAGCTGCTCGACGCGGAAGGGCGCTACGAGATCGGGTCGGAAGTACTGCCGATCGACAGCCTGAAATTCAAGGACACGCGCAAATATCCGGAGCGGCTGTCGGCGGCGCTGGAGGAAACCGGGGAAACCGACGCGCTGGTCGTGATGCAAGGCAGCATCAAGTCGACGCCGCTGGTCCTCGCGGCGTTCGAATTCGAGTTCATGGGCGGGTCGATGGGCTCGGTCGTTGGCGAGCGTTTTGTCCGCGGCGTAAGAGTGGCGTACGACAATCGCGTGCCATTCGTCTGTATTACTGCGAGCGGCGGCGCGCGCATGCAGGAAGGGGTCAGCTCGCTGTTCCAGATGGCCAAGACGACCGCGGTGCTGCAGGAGCTGTCGAAGGCGAAGCTGCCGTTCGTTTCGATACTGACCGATCCGACGATGGGCGGCGTGTCGGCGAGCTTCGCGATGCTCGGCGATGTCGTCATCGCCGAGCCGGGCGCGCTGATCGGCTTCGCCGGCCCGCGAGTGATCGAGCAGACGGTCCGCGAAAAGCTCCCGGAAGGATTCCAGCGCGCCGAGTTTCTGCTGGAAAAGGGCGCGATCGACATGATCGTCGATCGGCGGGCGCTGAAGGATGAATTGCCGAGACTGCTGACGCTGTTGCAGCGGCAACCGCTGCCGACCGGCTGACGCGTCACCCGGCGCATTGCGCGCCGCCGCCCCGTGAGCGCTCCCACGACCCTTGCCGAGTGGCTCGCGTATCTCGAAACGCTGCACCCGAAGGCGATTGCGCTGGGGCTCGAGCGTGTCAAGAGCGTCGCCGCACGCCTGGACGTGACGCCGGCCTGTCCGGTGATCACCGTCGCCGGGACCAACGGCAAGGGCTCGACGTGCGCGCTGCTCGAGCAGATGCTGCGCGCCGACGGGTACCGCGTCGCGATGTACACGTCGCCGCATCTTTTGCGCTACAACGAGCGCGTGCGTATCCACGGAACGGAAGCAAGCGACGCCGCGCTGTGTGAAGCATTCGCGGCGGTCGAGGCCGCGCGCGCCGGAACGCCGCTCACCTATTTCGAATTCGGCACCCTGGGCGCGCTATGGCTGTTTGCCCGCGAGCCGCGCGACGCGCTGATCCTCGAGGTCGGTCTCGGCGGACGTCTCGATGCGGTCAACATCGTCGACCCCGACGTCGCGGTGGTCACGACGATCGCGATCGACCACGTCGACTATCTCGGCGGCACGCGCGAGGAAATCGGGCGGGAAAAGGCCGGCATCTTTCGTGCCGGGAAGCCCGCGATCTGCGCCGATCGCGATCCGCCGGCGTCGCTGATCGCGCACGCCGCGGCGATAGGCGCGACGCTGGTTCGCATCGAACGCGACTACGGGTACAGGGTGCAAGGCGCGCAATGGGATTACTGGGGCCCCGGCGGCGGGCGGCACGGCCTGCCGTATCCGGCGTTGCGCGGCAATTACCAGCTGGCCAACGCGTCGACTGCGCTGTGCGCAGCCGATGCCTTGCGCGATCGGCTGCCGCTGTCGATGGGCGCCGTGCGGGCAGCCCTGGTGGGAATCGAATGGCCGGCCCGGTTCCAGGTCCTTCCCGGCCGTCCGGTGACCGTGCTCGACGTCGCGCACAATCCGCAGGCGGCACGCGCGTTCGCCGACAATCTCGGCGCAATGGGCTTTCATCCGCGGACGATCGCCGTATTCGGCATCCTGTCGGACAAGGATATCGATGCGGTGATCGCGCCGCTGCTCCGGCGTGTCGATCGCTGGGAGGTAGCGACGCTTCCGCCCCCGCGAGGCGCGAGCGCCCAGCGGTTGCGACAGCGTCTGCAAGACGCCGGCGTCGCACCGGACGCGGTGCGCGAGCACGTCGATGCGGCGGCTGCTTACGGCGCGGCGCGCGAAGAGGCAGCGGAAGCTGATAGAATTATCGTTTTCGGCTCTTTTCTGACCGTCGCGGCAGTGCTGGCGGCGAAGGAGCGAGCCGGTCCGGCCGGAAACGTGCACGATGAATCGCCGCCGACCCGTGCCTGAGGCGCGAGCTTTGTCGCCGCAAGGCGCCGCGACTATCGGCTTGATTCGGGCGGCGTCCAGCCCCAACTGAAACGCATGGCGACCCGTCCCGAGATTGCCGATCCCGCAGTCGATGAACTCAAGCGGCGCGCACGCCGCCGGCTCGTGGGTGCGGTCGTGCTCGCGCTGGCCGCAGCGGTGTTGCTGCCGATGCTGCTGGAAAGCGACCCGAAACCGCTCGGCAACGACGTATCGATCCAGATCCCCCCTGTCGACCAGGGCAAGTTCGTCCCACCTTCGCCACCCGACAAGAGCGCGCAGAGCAAAGCTGCGGCCGAAACTCAGCCCGCCACGCCGGCGCCGGAGGCCGGCAGTCCCGCCCCGGCGCCCGAACGCACGCTGGGGGCGGCGGAGCAGCGCGTGCTCGGGCAATCCGGTGCGAACCGCGCACCGGCGATCATGTCCTCGGCGCCCGAGGCGATGCGGCCGCAGACGCCCGTGGCTGCGGCCCCGAGCGCCGCGCCGACGGCGAAATCCGGCGCCGAGCCTGCAGCCGCGGCCGGCGGCACGCTGTTCGTGCAAGTGGCGGCGCTGGCCGACAGCCAGGCTGCGGCCGACCTGGCGGCGAAACTCCTCGCCTCCGGTTTTCCGGCGCACGTCGAGCCTGTCGCCACACGCCAGGGCCCGGTCCAGCGCGTGCGCGTCGGCGGCTATCCGTCACGCGAGGCGGCCGATGTCGCGCTTGCCAACATCAAGGCCGCGGGCTACGGCAACGCGATCATCACGCAATGACCGCCTTCGATTTCGTCGTCATCGGTGTCATCGGCTTGTCGACGGTGTTTGCATTCGCGCGCGGCTTCGTGCGCGTGGTGATCTCGCTGGCGGCGTGGGTCGTCGCGCTGGTCGGGGCGTTCCAGTACGCCGATACCGTGGCCGCATGGCTGCCGGCGCTGGGCAACGCGCCGCGCGCCCGTTATATCGGTGCCTTCGTGCTGATCGTCGTCGTCGTGCTGCTCGTCGGCGCGCTGCTCGGCTGGCTGCTGTCGCGCCTGGTGCGCGCGGTCGGCCTGGGCTTCATCGACAGGGCGCTGGGCGCGGTGCTTGGTGTCGCTCGCGGACTGCTGATCGTCGTCATCGGGGTGCTGATCGCCGGCCTGACGACCTTTCCGCAGCAGGACTGGTGGCGCCGAGCGATGTTCGCGCCGCCGCTGGTCGATGCGGCGCTCAGTCTGAGGCCCTGGCTGCCGCAGCGATGGGCCGAGCAGCTCGCCTTTCCGAAGGCGGAGAGGCGATCGACCAAGCAGGTCCTCCAGGCGGGAGCGAGCTAGTGGTCATCTGCCGAATCCCCGGGACAGGGCACTGACATGTGCGGAATCATCGGCGCCGTCACCCATACGCCGGTCAACCAGCTGCTCTACGACGGGCTGCTGCTGCTGCAGCACCGCGGCCAGGACGCGGCCGGCATCGTCACCAGCGAAGGCCCGATCTTCCACATGTACAAGGGCCCCGGCTACGTGCGGGACGTCTTTCGCACGCGCAACATGCGCGAACTGATGGGCAGCACGGGCATCGGCCACTGCCGCTACCCGACGGCCGGCTCGGCCTCGTCCGACCTCGAGTCGCAGCCGTTCTACGTCAACTCGCCGTTCGGCATCACGCTCGCGCACAACGGCAATCTGACCAACAGCGAGGAACTGAAGCGCGAGCTGTTCCAGCTCGATTTCCGCCACGTCAACACCAATTCGGATTCCGAAGTCCTGCTCAACGTCCTCGCTCTGGAGCTCGAGCGCGCGGCGCATCATGCCAAGCTCGACGCCAACGCGATCTTCACGGCGGTTGCCGCCGTGCACAAGCGCTGCCGCGGCGCGTATGCGATCGTCGCGATGATCGCCGGGTACGGACTGCTCGCTTTTCGCGATCCGTTCGGCATCCGCCCGTTGATCATCGGCGTCAACGAATCGATGGGCGGCACCGAATACGTCGTCGCCAGCGAATCGGTCGCGCTCGAGGCGCTCGGCTTTTCGGTGCTGCGCGACGTGGCGCCCGGCGAAGCGATCTACGTCGACCAGACCGGCAAGTTCCACGCGCGGCAGTGCGCGGAGAATCCGCAGCTGATGCCTTGCATCTTCGAGTTCGTCTACCTGGCGCGGCCGGACTCGGTGATCGACGGCGCGTCGGTCTACGAATCGAGATTGCGCATGGGCGGCGAGCTGGCGAAGAAGATCCGCGGCATGCCCGAGGCGCAGGATATCGACGTCGTCATCCCGATCCCCGACTCCAGCCGTCCGTCGGCGCTCGAGCTCGCCAACTCGCTGGGCCTCAAGTACCGCGAAGGCTTCGTCAAGAATCGCTACATCGGCCGCACGTTCATCATGCCCGGCCAGGCGATCCGCCGGAAGTCGGTGCGCCAGAAGCTCAATCCGATGGGCATCGAGTTCAAGGACAAGGTCGTGCTGCTGGTCGACGACTCGATCGTGCGCGGAACGACCAGCCGCGAGATCGTGCAGATGGCGCGCGAGGCCGGTGCGCGCAAGGTCTATTTCGCCTCGGCCAGTCCGCCGGTGCGCTACCCGAACGTCTATGGCATCGACATGCCGACGGCGCGCGAGCTGGTGGCGACCGGACGCACCGAAGCCGAGATCGCCAACGAGATCGGCGCCGATCTCTTGATCTACCAGGATCTCGAGGCGTTGAAGCGCGCGGTGCGCGGCGCCAATCCGCGGCTGAAGGAGTTCGAGGCCTCGTGCTTCGACGGCTACTACGTGACCGGCGACGTCACCGCCGATTACCTGTCGCATCTGGCGCGCGAGCGCGACGAGACACGCGGCGAAACCGAGGAATCGCTGCTAACCGCCGGCTAAGGCGGGCATTGACGGATCCGCCGTTTGCGGCGATACTCGATCGAGAGCGCCGATTTGAATCGGAGCTGCCGGCAACGGCGGCTTCCCAGCTTGCGGGCGCTATACAAATCCAGCTAAAGCGAGGCGACGAATCGATCCGGGGCCCGTTTAGCGCAAGCTGACGGGCCTTTTTGCTGGAGCGATCCGATGTCGCGCAAGACCGGATTCACCACCTCGATTCTGCACGCCGACCGCGAGGCCGCCGTCGAGCACGGCGCGCTGCACAAGCCGCTGCATCTGTCGGTTGCGTACGGCTACCGCGATGCGCGCGACTTGGTCGCCGTTTTCCAGGGCCGCGCGCAGGGCTACGTCTACGGCCGGCAGGGCAATCCGACGACCGCCGCGCTCGAGGAAAAAGTCAACCGCATGGAAGACGGCGTTGCCACCGTCTGCTTCAGCACCGGCATGGCGGCGATCGGCGCCATCCTGCTCGCGCTGCTGCAGGAAGGCGACCACGTCGTTTCCAGCGCTTTCCTGTTCGGCAACACGAACAGCATGTTCAACACCCTGGCCGCGCATGGCGACCGGGTGAGCTTCGTCGATGCCACCAGTGCCGATGCCGTCGCGGCGGCGTTGACGCCGCAAACGCGCATCGTATTCGTCGAGACGATCGCCAATCCGCGCACGCAGATCGCCGACCTCGCCCGGATCGGCGAGCTCTGCGCGGCGCGCGGCATCGTCTACGTCGTCGACAATACGATGACGTCGCCGTACCTGTTCCGTCCGAAGACGGTCAAGGCCGCGCTGGTCGTCAATGCGCTGACCAAGTACATCGGCGGTCATGGCAACGCGCTCGGGGGCAGCATCACCGACACCGGCGGCTTCGACTGGACGCACTACCCCAACATCTACGACGACTACAAGGGCCCGAAGCCTGCGCTCTGGGGCATCACGCAGATCAGGAAAAAGGGCCTGCGCGACTGGGGCGGCACGCTGGCCGCCGAGCAGGCGCACCACCTCGCCGTCGGCGCGGAAACGCTGGCCTTGCGCATGCAACGCCAGTGCGGGAACGCGCTGGCACTCGCGCGCTTTCTCGAGGCGCGGCCCGAGGTGCGTGCCGTCTACTATCCCGGATTGGCCTCGCATCCGCAGCACGCGCTGGCGGGCCAGCTCTTCGCCGGCTACGGCGCGTTGCTGTCCTTCGAGCTCGATCCGGCGCTCGACTGCTTCGATTTTCTCAATCGCCTGCGCTGCGTCGTGCTCTCGTCGAACCTCGGCGACAACCGGACGCTGGCCATTCCGGTCGCGCACACGATCTTTCACGAAATGGGTCCGGAGCGGCGCGCCGGCATGGGCATTGCCGACTCGCTGATTCGCCTTTCGGTCGGGATCGAAGACTGCGACGACCTGATCGCCGACTTCCAGCAGGCCCTCGCTTGATCGCCCGGAAGCGGAGCTGCCGGTTCAGCCTCGCGCCCGCCGCAGCGCCAGTCGGTGATCGAGCCACATCACCAGGGGGATCCACCCGACCCAGCGGACGAGGTCTATCAACTCGTCGTCCCAGCGCCAGCGGTCGAAGGGATTGAAGGCAGCATCGTAACGGTCCTCGACCCAGCCGAGCGCCGTCAGCCAGACCGCCACGATCAGGACGGTGGCGAACTGAGCGCGCCCCTCGCGGTCGATCGAGCGCCACAGCGGCGGAAGGACCAGGCCGCCGACGACGAGCAAGTACAGCAGCGTGCGCGCGCGCGGCCAGGCGTCCAGAATCGAGGCCAGCAGCGGTTCGCTGGCTATCATCTTGGCCGCGGTCCAGCCGAGCACTGCAACGCCGAGCCAGAGGATCGCTGGAACGCGATCGACCCACTTGAGGACCAGGGTCGAACCCCAGACGATGACCGGAATGCTGATGGCGAGTCCGAGCAGGACGAGCCCGAAGCTGCCTTGCGCCGCGCCGGCGACGGCGAGCACGTTGTCGATCCCCATCACGGCGTCGGCGATCACGATCGTGCGTATGGCGGCGCCCAGCGTCGTCGCGGCGGCGATCGTCTCGCCCTGCCGCGTCCGGGACCCTCCCAGCTTCCACGCGATCCAGATCAGCGCCAGACCGCCTGCGACCATGAAGCCCGGGACCTTCAGCAACCCGACGACCGCCACCGTCAACAGCGCGCGGACGGCGATCGCGCCGAAGGTTCCCCACAGGATCACTGCCCGCTGCCGCGCCTTGGGCACGTTGCGCGCGGCGATGCCGATCACCAGGGCGTTGTCGCCCGCGAGCACCAGGTCGATCACCACGATGGCCAGCAGCGCGGACCAGAAGCCCGGAGCCGACGGATTCATCGCGCCTTGCCGCCGTCGAAGGTCAGCGCCTCGGCGCCCTGTTCATCGATGCGCAGATAGCTCGCTCGGTCGTACCAGTCGGCGAGCACCAGGCGCTCGCGCCTGACGTCGTCGACGATGTGCTCGTGTCGCGCCGGGCGGTGCGTATGGCCGTGGATCAGCCGCGACACGCGATGCTCGCGCAGCGCCGCGGCAACCGCGTCGTCGCTGACGTCCATGATCGCTTCCGCCTTCCCGCGATTCGCCCGCCGGCTGGCGCCGCGCAGCATCGCGCCGATGCCGCGGCGGGCGAACCACGGCAGCGCCAGGAAGCGGCGCCGGTGCGCCGGGTCCGCCCACCAAGCGCGATAGCGCTGGTACTTCAGATCGTCGGTGCACAGCTGATCGCCGTGCATCAGCAGCGTGGGCGTGCCGTGCAGCGGATGAACGACCGCGTCCGGCAGCAAGGTCGCGCCGGCAGCGCGCGCGAAGCGCTCGCCCAGCAGGAAATCGCGATTGCCGCGCTGCAGGTAGACGCGGACGCCGGCATCCGCGCTCGCCGCCAGCGCGGCGGCAACGTCGGCCGCCAGCGGGTCGCGCAACTGGTCGTCGCCCAGCCAGACGTCGAACAGGTCGCCCAGCACGTAGAGTGCACCGGCTGCGCGGACCGGCCCGGCGAGCAATGCCTGGAACGCTTCGACCAGCGCAGGCCGCTCGCGCGACAGGTGCAGGTCGGAGATGAACAGCGTCGGCGGCATCGGCGGCTATCGGCCAGGACGCTCGTCGACCGTCGACGCGTCGGCCCTAGCTCTCGACGACTTCCGCGCGCTCGATCACCACGTCCTCGGTCGGCACATCGTCGTGGCCGCCGCGCCGGCCGGTCGCAACACCCTTGATGCGATCGACGACGTCCTTGCCCGAGACGACGCGGCCGAACACGCAATATCCCCAGCCGTTCGCGTCCGGCGAGCGATGATTGAGGAAGGCGTTGTCGGCGACGTTGATGAAGAACTGCGCGGTTGCCGAATGCGGATCCGACGTGCGCGCCATTGCGACGGTGTAGCGGTCGTTCTTGAGGCCGTTCCTCGCCTCGTTCTCGATCGGCGGCCGGGTCGGCTTCTGCCGGAAGTCGGCACCGAAGCCGCCGCCCTGGATCATGAAGCCGTCGATCACGCGATGGAAAATCGTATGGTCGAAGTGCCCGGCGCGAGCGTAGGCCAGAAAGTTGGCCACGCTTTTGGGCGCGTGCGCCTCGTCGAGCTCGATGGTGATCGGCCCGTGGCTGGTGTGCAGGATCGTCGTGGTCATGTCAATTCGATCCCACCACGGTGGCGCTCTTGATGATCACGCGCTCGACCGGCACGTCCCGCGCGAACGGGCCGCCGCTGCCGGTCGGCGTCGCGGCGATCTTGTTGACGACGTCCATGCCCTGGATCACCTTGCCGAACACCACGTAGCCGTAGCCCTGCGGCGTCGGTTCGCGGAAGTTCAGCGACTTGTTGTCGTTGACGTTGATGAAAAACTGGGCGGTGGCCGAGTTCGGGTCGCCGGTGCGCGCCATGGCGATGGTACCGGGAACATTGGTGAGCCCCGCCTTGCTGCTCTGCTCGGCCTCGTTCGGAATCGGCGGCCGCGTCGGCTTCTGCTTGAAGTCGGTGCTGAACCCGCCGCCCTGGATCATGAAGCCCGGGATCACGCGATGAAACTGCGTGCCGTCGTAATGCTTGGCCTTGACGTAGGCGAGAAAGTTCTCGACGGTCTTCGGCGCAGCCGCTGGATCGAGCTCGATACGGATCTTGCCCGCGGTCGTGTCCAGGTCGACCTGAGGATTGGCGGCATGCGCCTGGATGCCGATACTGATGCCGACTGCCGCGACGGCGATCGTGATGAGACGACGAAACATCGGTGACTCCTTCACAAGGATTTCGATTACCGCCGCGCAGTTGCGCGCGACGGGGCAAGCTTACTTCTTCGGCTTGGGCTTGGCTGCCGGCTTCGGAACAACCGGCTTGGGCGGCGTTTCCGACGGCGGCACGGCGAACAGCTCGCGCACCAGTTTGAGCTTCGCCTGCGCGCTCTTGTTGCCTTTGTCGAGGGTCGTCGCCTGCTCGAATTCGGCGACGGCGAGCCGCGAATAGACATCGCCCAGATTCTCGTGCGCGATCGCATAGTCGGGATTGATCGCCAGCGCGGCCTGGAGTTCAATGCGCGCCTTGTCGTAGCTGCCGCGCTTGGCCCAGATCACCGCCAGATTATTGTGCGGTTCGGGCAGCTCGGGGTAATCCTCGGTCAGGCCCTGGAACGTCGCGATCGCCTCGTCGGCGTCGCCCTCGTCGGTCTCGATGACGCCGCGGATGAACCGCGCCTGCGGATTCTTGGCATCGCCGGCGAGCACGGCATCGACCTTGCTGCGGGCCTCATCGTATTGACCTTCCCGGACCAGCTTGGCGGCGGCCGCGAGCTCGACCGACAGGCCGGGCGGCGGCGCGGGCTGGACGATCGACGAGCTCGGCGGCGGCGGTGGGGCCTGCTGGGCGAGTGCTGCGCCGCAGACGACGAGTCCGGCAACGACGAGCCATGGGCGTACGGACATGAATAAGACAGCCTGGGGGCCGGATCGGACGGGCAATTCTAGCAGAGCCTAAAGCCCTGGGCTTCAGCGGCGCACAAGCGCCTCCCGGTCGCGCGCCTCGCGCAGCCGCTCGATCGTCGCATCGATCAGCTTGCGCGAAACGCTGATCGGCGAGGGCAGCTGCGGCAGCGCGTCGAGCGAGAACCATTGCGCATCGGCAATCTCGGCGTCGCAGGGTCGCATGTCGCCGGCGGCATATTCGGCGGTGTAGGCGATCATCAGCGAGTGCGGGAACGGCCATGCCTGGCTGGTGAAATAGCAGAGGTTGCGCACCTCGATACCGACCTCCTCGCGCACTTCGCGATGAATGCAGTCCTCGATCGATTCCCCCGCCTCGACGAATCCGGCGAGCGCGCTGTACATCGCCCCGGGAAAGCGGTTGGCCCGCGCCAGCAGCAGATCGTGGCCCCGCGTCACCAGGACCATCATCGCCGGCGAAATGCGCGGATAGGCGGTGTGACCGCAAGCCGTGCATTCTTTCGCGCGCTCCCCGGCCTTGTCGCGCGTCGCCGCGCCGCAGCGGCCGCAGAAGCGGTGGCTGCGGTCCCATTCGGAGATCTGGAACGACCTGCCCGCGAGCGCGAGCTCCGCTTCGGGCAGCTGCAGGAAGAGCGAGCGCAAGCCGCGCCATTGCCAGCCGTCGATGTCCGGCGAGTCGCCGGCGACGTCGAAGGCGATGCAGTCGGTACCGCGGTAGCGGCCCAGATAATGGCGCACGCCGTCGAGGCCCAACCGCAGCACGTCGGACAGCGTCGGCAGCGTCGGAGGCTCGGCTGCCCTCGCCAGTATCCGGTCGTCGCGCCAGACGAAGCAAACCGCGTCGCCCGCCAGCTTGGCCGGCATCACGACGCCGGGCTCGAATCCGGCGGGTGTATTCATCAGCGCTTCAACGGAGGAACCGCTCGTCCTTCCCGATGACCGTCAATTCGACGAATTTCGATCCGTTGTGGCTGGTCGGCGTGAACGTGACCCAGTAGCCGCCCAGATCGTAGTCGCGCAGGGTTTCCATCGCGTTGATGAATCGCTCGCGCGTCAGGTCGCCGCCGGTGCGGCGAAGGCCCTCGACCAGCGTCTTGGCGGCGATGAAGCCTTCGAGGCTGGTGAACGAATAGTCCTGCCTCTTGGCCGAGGCCTCGAACAACTGCTGGTATTCCTTGACCACCGGGGCCGAGAAATTCCAGGGGAAGGGCACGACCTGCGAAATGCCGACGCCGCGCCCATCGACACCGGTCTCGTGGGCCAGCGCCTTGCTGCCGACGAACGATACGTTCATGAATTGCGGGTTGAACCCCGCGGCCCGCATCGTCTTGATGAACGCGGCGCAGGACTTGTACGCCGAGATCATGATCACCGCCTGCGGTTCGACCTTGGAGATCGATTTCACGGCGGCGGCGACATCGACGGTATTGCGTTCGACGGTGCCGGTCGCGACGATCTTGAGGTTGCGCTTGTCCATCGCGCGCTGAACGCCGGCGAGGCCGGCCTTGCCGTAATCGTCGTTCTGGTAGAACACGGCGATCTTGTCGAGCGTCTGCCCGGTCATCTGCGCGACGATCTTGTCGGTCTCGTCGAAATAGCTGGCGCGGATGTTGAAGATGTAGCGGTTCAGCGGATTGCGCAGCGATTCGGCGCCGGTGAACGGCCCGACGAACGGAACGCGCGCCGCGGTGAAGATCGGCTTCGACGCGTTGGACGTCGGCGTCCCGACGTAGCCGAACAACAGGAAGACGCCGTCGTCGATCAGCTTCTTGGTGTTGGCGGCCGCCCGGTCGGGCTCGTAACCATCGTCGAGCGAGCGCAATTCGATCTTGCGCCCGTTGACGCCGCCGGCGGCGTTGATCGCCTGGAAGTAGGCCAGCGCGCCGGCGCGCATTTCGTTGCCGAGCTCCATCGCCGGTCCCGAGAACGCGGCCGACTGCCCGATCAGGATCGAATTCGGGGTGACGCCGGGATCGGCGCCATGTGCCGGGAGAGTGCCCGCGGCAAGCGCCAGTACGAACAGGTACTTGAGCAGTCTATTCATCTTCCTCCTCAAAGGTCTCGCTTTGACCGCAAGCGACCGGCTTCCGCCAAGAGTGTCGTCCTATCATAGGTGATTCCCGTGGGCATGGGAAACTGCCGGAGCTTTCGCGCGTCGGAGCCGCCGCGGCGGCGGGTATAATCGCAACAACTCGATACGTATCCGGAAAGCGCCGAATGGAAGCCGAACGCCTGAATCAAATCGCCAATCAGCTGGCCGACCTGCAGCACCGCGCCACCGATCTGCGGAGGTATCTTTGACTTCGATGTGAAGGCATCGCGCTTCGAGGAAGTGACGAGGGAGCTGGAAGACCCCCACATCTGGGAAACGCCCGAGCGCGCGCAGCAGCTCGGCAAGGAAAAAAAACAGCTGGAGATGGTCGTCGACAGCCTTCGGCAGATCGACCGGACGCTCAAGGACACGACCGAGCTGTTCGAGCTGGCCCGGGGCGAGGAGGACGACGCGACGCTCGACGTGCTGGAGCGCGACGCCGCGGGCGTCGCCGCAACGGTGGAGGATCTCGAGTTCCGCCGGATGTTCCACAATCCGATGGACCCGAATTCGTGCTTTATCGACATCCAGGCTGGCAGCGGCGGCACCGAGGCGCAGGATTGGGCGGCGATGCTGCTGCGCATGTATCTGCGCTATTGCGAGCGCCGCGGCTATAAGACCGAGATCCTGGAAGAATCGCCCGGCGAGGTCGCCGGCATCAAGAGCGCCAGCGTCAAGGTCAACGGCGATTACGCTTTCGGCTATCTGCGCACCGAGACCGGCGTCCACCGGCTGGTGCGCAAGAGCCCGTTCGATTCGAACGCTCGTCGCCACACGTCGTTCGCCAGCGTATTCGTCTACCCGGAAGTCGACGAGACGATCGAGGTCGAGATCAATCCGGCCGACATACGCATCGACACGTTTCGCGCGTCCGGCGCCGGCGGCCAGCACATCAACAAGACCGACTCGGCGGTGCGCATCACCCACCTGCCGACCAACATCGTCGTGCAATGTCAGAACGACCGCTCGCAGCATCGCAACCGCGCCGAGGCGATGGCGATGCTCAAGTCGCGCCTGTACGAGCTCGAGCTGCGCAATCGCCAGGCCGAGCAGCAGAAGCTCGAGGACGCCAAGACCGACATCGGCTGGGGTCACCAGATCCGCAGCTACGTGCTGGACCAGTCCCGGATCAAGGATCTGCGCACCAATGTCGAAGTCGGCAACACGCAGGCGGTGCTCGACGGTAATCTCGATCCGTTCATCGCGGCGAGCCTGAAGCAGGGGGTGTGACTTGAGCGAAAAGAGCGATGCGACGGTCCCGGCGGACGAAAACCAGATCGTCGCCGAGCGGCGCGGCAAGCTCAATGCGCTGCGCACGCGCGGCAACGCCTATCCGAACGACTTCGGTCGCGACGCTCTCGCCGGCGAGCTGCATGAGACGCATGGGGGGAAAACGCACGAGGAGCTGGATCAGCAGGCGATCGCCGTGGCGGTCGCCGGGCGGATGCTGCTCAAGCGGGTAATGGGCAAGGCGAGCTTTGCCACGCTGCAGGACATGAGCGGGCGTATCCAGCTCTACATCACGACCGATGCGCTGGGCGCGGACACGCACGACGCTTTCAAGCACTGGGACCTGGGCGACATCGTCGGCGCGCGCGGCACGCTGTTCAAGACCAAGACCGGCGAATTGACGGTCAAGGTTACCGAGCTGCGCCTGCTGGCCAAGGCGCTGCGCCCGCTGCCGGAGAAATTCCACGGCCTGACCGACCAGGAGCAGAAGTACCGCCAGCGCTATGTCGACCTGATCACGAGTCCGGAATCACGGCGCGTGTTCATCGCCCGCTCGGCGATCGTGCAGGCGATGCGCGAATTCTTCGTCGCCCGCGGCTATCTCGAAGTCGAGACGCCGATGATGCACCCGATCCCGGGCGGCGCGGCGGCGCGGCCGTTCATCACGCATCACAATGCGCTGGATGCCGATCTCTACCTGCGTATCGCGCCCGAGCTGTACCTGAAGAAGCTGGTGGTCGGCGGGCTGGAGAAGGTGTTCGAGATCAACCGCAATTTCCGCAACGAGGGGATTTCGACCCGGCACAATCCCGAGTTCACGATGCTCGAGTTCTACGAGGCGTTCCGCGACTATCGCTACCTGATGGACCTGACCGAGGCGCTGCTGCGCGAGGTCGCCCAGAAGGTGTGCGGGGGGACGACGATCGAATACCAGGATGCGTCGATCGAGCTGGGCAGGCCGTTCGACCGCCTGACGATGGTCGAGGCGATCGCCAAATATCTCCCGCAGCACGCCGCGATCGACCTTGCCCGGCCCGAATACCTGAGATCCGCGCTGACCAAGCTGGGGGTCGAACAGATGCCCACCGACAGTGTCGGCGTGCTGCAACTCAAGATGTTCGAGGCGACCACCGAAGACAAGCTGGTGCAGCCGACGTTCATCGTCGCGTTTCCAACCGACGTCTCGCCGCTGGCGCGCGCCAACGAAACGGACCCGGCGGTAACCGATCGCTTCGAGCTGTTCATCACCGGCCGCGAGATCGCCAACGGCTTTTCCGAGCTCAACGATCCGGAGGACCAGGCCGCGCGCTTCGCCGCGCAGGCGCGAGCCAAGGAAGCCGGCGACGTCGAGGCCATGCATTACGACGCCGACTACATCCGCGCGCTCGAGTACGGTTTGCCGCCGACGGCGGGCGAGGGCATCGGCGTCGACCGCCTGGTGATGCTGCTGACCGACAGCCCGTCGATACGCGACGTGATCCTTTTTCCGCAGCTCAAGCGCGAAAGCTGAGGCGGCCGATTCGCTGTCGGTCTCCATCGAAACGACGTCAGATCAGTCCGATTTCCGGATCACGCTGACCGAGCGCCCACAGCGCCGCGCGGGTGACGACGCGCCGGTGGACGGCGTGATCGAGCGCACCGGCGTCGTGGCCCAGTGTGTCGACGGCGACGCGTCCCGGGCTGGCCTCCCGTGTCCACAGCGCCGGCTGCCAATCACCTGTCGCTGCGCGCGCATGCATCAGCGGCCGGACGTCGGCGTCGAGGTCGAGGTCTCCGTATGCCTCGTCGCGGAGATGGAAGGCATTCAAGCCTCGCGTTACCGGATGGTCGGCGTCGTCGAACCTGACCTCGACGTCGCCGTACGGAGGATGGCTGGAACGCCCCCAGCGCCAGACGCCGCCGAGGATGTCCTTCCACGCCGGCCAGTCGTCAAAGCATATGAGAGCCGTATGCAGCGCGAGCAAGCCGCCGCCGCGCGCGAGATGGGATTCGATTGCCCGACGTCCGCGCGCAGACAGCGTGAACGCCCAGCGTGCCCGGTGCGTTGCGTATTTGTCGCCGGTCGCCATGCTCCATCGCAACGCGTAAACGGTGAGGAGGTCGGCGCCGGTTTCAGCGAGCGTCGCCAGCCCGCCTTCGATGTCCTCGGTGACGTCGGATTCGATTCCCTGTTCGTGCAACAGGGCGGCGAGGGCGGGTGCGGCAATATCGAACCGATGGGTGTGGCCGCCGGTCAGGATCAGGTTCTTCGGCATGTTACGGAGGACTTGGGCTCCTGCCCTCGATCAATCCGGCGCGGCGCCGGCGTGAGCTGCTGATCGCGATGACTACCATCAGGACGATGCCGACGCCGTCCGACGCCACCCCCGGAAACACCAGCAGGGCGCCGCCCACGAGCGCCAAGGCGCGCTCCCACAGACGCAGCGGCCCCAACCAATAGCCGATCAGTGCCACCGACATCGAAAGCAGGCCGAGCAGCGCGGGGACGCCGGCTAAAATCACGTCGAGGAACGTGCCCTTGAGCAGCAGGGCGGGCGAATAGACGAACATGAAGGGGACGATGAGAGCGGGCAGAGCGACCCGCGTCGCCGAGAATGCGACGCGCATGCCCGACTCTCCCGCGATCGCGCCGGCGACGTAACACGAGACCGCCGTCGGCGGTGTCAGGTCCGACACCACGCCAAAATAGAAGACGAACAGATGCGCGGTCAGCAGCGGCACGCCCATTTTCGAAAGTGCC
>Ga0207657_10003386_pt1 | contig 17050 bp, 14 predicted proteins | sample KBSC33metaG_FD_184316 | JGI IMG/M metagenome (GOLD analysis project Ga0207657, IMG submission 184316) | Corn rhizosphere microbial communities from Kellogg Biological Station, Michigan, USA - KBS C3-3 metaG (SPAdes) (version 2) | ecosystem: Host-associated > Plants > Roots > Rhizosphere > Soil ... | reverse complement strand
AAGGCAGGGTTGAGCCAGCGCGCGCTGGCACAACGAGTCGGCACCACCGCCAGCGTTATTTGCCGCTTGGAAGACGCCGGCTACCAGGGGCACACGCTAGGCATGTTGCGCAGGATTGCGGCGGCGCTGGAACGGCGACTCGAATTGCGGGCAGTCCCGCTTACTCCGCGGCCAGCACGGAAGGCGCGCGCCCGATAAGTCCGATCGCGTCTTCCATCGCGGCGGCAGCGTGCAGCAGAAGGTCGTCTTGCCGGGCGGCGGCGATCATCTGCAGACCGATGGGCAGGCCACTGCGGCTGAAACCGCACGGAATCGATATCGCCGGCAAGCCCAGCGCGTTCATGCCGCGCGTGAACCGCGTTGCGGCGGCGCGGACTTCTTCGGCTGCTCCACGAATTTCCAGGGCCTTTTGCCCGATCTTCGGCGCGGTCGTCGGTGTAGCAGGAGTGAAGATGCAGTCCACTTGCTCAAACAGGCTTGCGAACTGGCGTCCGATGCGGCGGCGGGTGCGCTGCGCTTCGATATAGTCGATGGCCGGAATCGACTTGCCCTGATCGAGCATGGGCAGCACGTCAGCACCGAAATCCGCACGACGATCAAGAAACGGCCGTAGCGCCGAGGCGGCTTCGACCAGCAGACACGTTGCGGCCGCTGAGCGCAGCGCTTCCATGTCAGGGACTTTAACGTCGACCACGAGTCCGCCCGCAGCAGCAGCGGTATCAAACGCAGCGCGCACGGAAGCTTCCACTTCGGGATCTACCTGCTGCATGAAAAAGTTCTGCGGCAGGCCAATGCGGAGTCCTGTCAGATCAGAATCCGCTGGTGGAACGTAATCGGTAGAATCGTCAGCCATCGCCTGAAACGCGATCGCCGCATCGCGGACTGTGCGCGTGAGCGGCCCTACATGATCCTGGGAAAAACCGAGCGGCAACACTCCACGGACGTTCACGCGGCCAAACGTCGGCTTCAATCCAACGATGCCGCAAAACGAAGCGGGCACGCGAATCGATCCGCCGGTGTCGGTTCCGGTCGCGAAGGGCAATATGCCGGCGGTCACCGCCGCAGCCGATCCGCCGCTCGATCCGCCGGGAATGCGCGTGAGATCCCACGGGTTATGGATCGCGCCAAAGTGCGGATTATTGGACGTGATCCCGTAGGCCAGTTCATGCAGCCCGGTCTTGCCCAGCGAGACGGCGCCGGCCTCGCGCAGCTTGGTGACGATGGCGGCATCGCGCCGCGGAAGATAGTCCGCAAAGATCTTCGACCCGGCTGTCGTGCGCACGCCTTTGGTCCGCATCAAATCTTTGTGGGCAATGGGAATTCCGTGGAGAGGGCCGCGGTCGATGCCACGGGCCAGTTCCTCGTCGCGCGCAGACGCTTCAGTCAGCGCCGCCTCGCGGGTCACTGTGATGAAGGCGTTCAGTTTCGAATCCAGCCGCTCGATTTCCCGCAACGACTGCGTCACCAGCTCCCGCGACGACACTTTGCGCGCCCGCAACGCCGCGGCCAAACCCTGAAGATCGTCCATCAATTCAGTGTAAAGCCAAGGCCGTGCAAGACCCGGCCAGTATAAAGCCCGGTTAAACTGGGGTCATGCAGCCTCTCACACGCCTGAGCGATGAAGAGGAGCTGTTCCAAAGCACGGTAGGGCAGTTTGCGCGCGAGCGCCTGGCTCCCCACGTTCGTCAGATGGACGAATCCGGCGTGTTTCGCGGCGAATTGTTGGATGAGCTGTTCGAGCTCGGCCTGATGGCGATTGACGTCGCGGAAGCATATGGCGGGCAGAGCGGCAGTTTCTTCCAATCCATACTCGCGATCGAAGAGCTGGCAAAAGTGGACCCGGCGGCGGCGGTGATCGTCGACGTTCAGAACACCTTATGCAACGCGGCGCTGCAGCGTTGGGGAAACGAAGACCAAAAGCTCCGCTTTCTGCCGAGCCTGGCTCGCGATACGGTGGGTTCCTACGCTCTCTCAGAAGCGGGCGCGGGCTCGGACGCCTTTGCGATGTCGGCGCGCGCCATCGAAGATGGCGACAGCTACCGGCTCACCGGACGCAAGCTCTGGATTACTAACGCGGCCGAAGCAGGGTTGTTCCTGGTCTTCGCGAACGCCGATCCCGCCGAGGGTTATCGCGGCATCACGGCTTTTCTGGTCGACCGCGAGACGCCCGGCCTGGCGGTCGGGAAGAAGGAAGACAAGCTGGGCATCCGCGCCTCGTCTACTTGCGAAGTGGTTCTCGATGACTGCCGTGTTTTGAAAGACAATGTCTTGGGCGAGGTCGGCAAGGGCTACAAGGTGGCGATCGAGACCCTGAATCAGGGGCGAATCGGTATTGCCGCGCAGATGACCGGTTTGGCGCAGGGCGCGCTCGACCACGCCCTCGCGTATTCCAACCAGCGTAAACAGTTCGGCAAGCGCATTGCCGAGTTTCAGGGCGTGCAATTCGACCTGGCCGAGATGGCGGTGGACGTGGAAGCCGCGCGCCTGATGACGTATAACGCTGCGCGCCTGCGGGACGCGGGTCTTCCCTTCGTCACCCAAGCCGCCATGGCTAAGTACTTCGCGTCGCAGGTGGCGGAGCGGGTGGCCTCGCGGGCCGTCGAGGTCTTCGGCGGCGTGGGATTCACCAAGGATTATCCGGTCGAAAAGCTTTACCGGGATGCCAAAATCGGCCGCATCTACGAAGGCACCAGCAACATGCAGCGGCTGACCATCGCGAAGGGAATTTTGGGGTGAGGACCGAAACCGGGGCCGGCGTGGCGGGAGTAAACGTCTACCTTCCGGAAACCTCCTTCTAAGCCGCTTCGTCAGGACTATAGTGAAAGTAGTATGCGCGCAATATTTATCCCCGGCTTGATTCTGCTTTTGGGAGCCGCCGCGCTGGCCGCCGACAACAGCAAGTACGATCTATCGCAGGCGCAGATCGACGACATCATCCAAAAGTTCGCGGCCAAGGAGACCCAGTTCGCCAAAGCTCGCGAGGTCTATACCTATCGTCAGACTGCGCGCATCCAGGAACTTGACGACAGTGGTGCCATCACGGGCCGCTGGGAAACCGTCTCGGATATCATATTCAGCCCCGACGGCAAGCGAAGTGAGCACGTAGTCCGTTCGCCGGTACCCACCCTCCAAAACATCACGCTTACCCCTGAGGATCTGGAGGACATGCGGAGCGTCCAGCCGTTCGTTCTGACAACCCCGGACTTGCCCAAGTATTTAATCCGCTACCTGGGCCACCAGAATGTGGACGAAATCGGCTGTTACGTGTTCGCCGTAAAGCCCGCCAAAATTGAAGGCAACCAGCGCTACTTCTCGGGCGAGGTCTGGGTGGACGATCGGGATTTGCAGATCGTCAAGACTTACGGGCGCGGCGTGGGCAACGCGAGCCGTAAAGGCGATAACCAGTTCCCGAAGTTTGAAACGTACCGCGAACAGATCGACGGGAAGTATTGGTTCCCGACCTACACCGTCGCGAATGATACGCTGCATTTCAAGACTGGCGACCAGCGCATTCGCCAGACCATCCGCTATGAAGATTACAAGCAATTTGGCGCGGAAACCAAGATCACCTTCGGGGACGAGGTTAAGGACGATAAAACCGCTCAGCCCGCTGCTCCAAGTCCGGCACCTCCTAAAAAACCGTAGGCGCAGCGCTCAGACGAACACCCTAACGCCCAGGCACCAGTCCGCCGATGGACTAGGGCATGGCGACAACTTCGATCACGGACACCGAGCGAGCTGAAATCGACCGATTGAAGGGGACTTTCCTCGCAAACCTCAACCACGAAGTCCGCACGCCTCTCAGCGGCATCCTGGGCATGACGGATCTGCTGCTCGAAACCCGGCTCGACGAGGAACAGCTCGACTATGTTTCCACCGTTCGCTTGTGCGCCGAGAATCTGTTTCACCTGCTGAACGCGACGCTGGAATATTCCGCGCTCACCGCCGGTCATCTGAAGCTCGACGAAACTGAATTCGGTCTGCGGGAGATGATGGATTCCGCGCTCGCGATGGAGCGCGAGAAGGCTGAGGCAAAGGGGCTGAAACTGACCGCGACCCTGGACGCCGCGCTGCCGCAGACGATGATCGGCGATGCTGCGCGCATGCAGGATGTGCTGGGACATCTCCTCGACAACGCTATAAAGTTCACGCACCGCGGGAGCGTTGACCTCACGCTCAGCCGTGAAAATCAATACTTAAAAATCGCCGTGCGCGACACCGGCATCGGTATTGAACCGGAACGGCAGGCCCGCATCTTCGAATCCTTCCATCAGGTCGACAGCGGCTTGTCGCGAAACTACCCTGGACTAGGTCTGGGCTTGGCGCTGGTGCAGAAGTTACTTGCCCTGATGGGTGGCGAGATTACAGCCGAAAGTGAGCACGGGAAAGGCTCGATCTTCACCGTGCGCGTTCCCGTCCGGCTGCCTGCGGGCTCCCGGGAAAAGAGCGCGCGTCATTCGGACGGCGCTCCGGCGATTCTGGCTGTTGAAGACAATCCCGTAGGGTTAATGGTGCTGCGGCACGCGCTTAAGGGCCGCGCCGTGAACGTGGACACTGCTACCAACGGCGCCGAAGCTATCTGTGCCGCGGCGGCGCGGCACTACGACTTGATTCTGATGGACCTGCAGATGCCGGACATGGACGGGTTGGAAGCGACGGCTGCCGTTCGCCGGATTCCCGGCTATGACAACGTTCCCATACTCGCGCTGACCGCCAATTACTCCGACGAAATCCGGCAGCAGTGCCAGCAACACGGCATGCAGGACTTCCTTTCCAAACCCATCACGCCGCCTGCGCTATGGAGCGCGGTTTCGCGCTGGCTGAACCTGCCCCAGTAGCTGTCGGGGCACCCCATCCCGACGGCTTGGAGCGCGTTGCCTGCATTTCAGCGGTGGCAAAAGGCACACCCGGCAACTTACAATAGTCCCTACATGTCACCTCGTCGAATTGCGATCCTTACCGGGGGCGGTGATGTTCCCGGTCTCAACTCAGTCATTAAAAGCGTGGTTTACCGCGGCGCGGAGAACGGTATTGAAGTCACCGGCATCCGGCGCGGCTGGGAGGGATTGACGCACGTCAACCTGAACGATCCGGAGAGCCGCAAGCGCTATATTCTTCCGCTCGACCGCGACAATACCCGCACCATAGACCGCGACGGCGGCACCATGCTGCACACCAGTCGCACCAATCCATCGAAGATGAAAAAACTGCCGGAATTCCTGGCAGGCGACAGCTTTCCGCAGCATGACGGCCGCTTCGATATGAGCGCGCAGGTCTTGTCTAATCTGGAGAGCCTGGGCATCGACGCGCTGATCGCCATCGGCGGCGACGACACCCTCAGCTTCGCCCACCGCTTAAGCCAGCTTGGCATGAAGGTCATCGCCGTTCCGAAAACCATGGATAACGATGTTCATGGCACCGAATATTGCGTGGGCTTTTCCACCGCAATCACGCGCGCTTCCGACGCCATCGACCGCCAGTTGACGACGGTCGGCTCGCACGAGCGCATCGGCATTTTCCGCGTATTCGGCCGCGACGCAGGTTACACCGCCCTCTACACGGCGTGGGTCACATCCATCCGCTGCGTGATTCCCGAATACAAAGTGAATCTCGAAAAACTGATCGATCTGCTGATGTCCGATAAGCACCGCAACCCCAGCAACTACGCGCTGGTGATCCTCTCGGAGGGTGCGCAGTGGGAAGGCTATAAGTTGCAGGAATACGGCGAGCCTGACGCTTACGGCCATCGCAAGAAGGCCAGCATCGCGGAGACTCTCAGCACGGAAATCCAGAAGCGCACCGGAGAGGAAACGGTGGTCAGCGATCTGACCTACGACCTGCGGGCGGGTGCGCCCGATTTCATGGACAAGCTGATCGCTTCGACGTTCGGCACGATGGCTTACGAGGCGACGCAGGCTGGCCAGAGTGGCCTGATGGCGGCCATTCATGACGGATGCTACGCCATGGTCCCGCTGCCCGATCCGAAGCTCGGCCCGCGGCGTCTGGACGTGGCCACAATGTACAACACCGCCCGCTACCGGCCCAACTACTCAGGTAAGCTCGGTCTGCCGGTCTTCCTCACGCGGGCTTAACGCAGGAGGCGGCGCGATGCCGTATTCTCATTTGACCGTCGCGTTCCAGGGCGCGATTGCAATCATCACGCTCAATCGGCCGGCGCAGCGCAACGCGTTATCACTCGCGCTGATGCATGAACTGATCGAGTGCCTTGCTGAGTTGGAGCGCAACCAGGAAGCCCGCGTCATCATTCTGGCAGCCGCCGGACCGGCATTCTGCGCTGGGCACGACCTACGCGAAATGACTAGCCTTGGCGCGGACTCTTATCGCGAAATCTTCGCGGTGTGTACTGAGATGATGATCAAGATCCAGTCGGTGCCACAGCCGGTGATCGCGGAGGTGCAAGGTATGGCGACCGCTGCGGGCTGCCAGTTAGTGGCCACCTGCGATCTCGCGATTGCCTCTGATCGCGCTACCTTCGCTACACCGGGGGTCCGCATCGGGTTGTTTTGTTCGACGCCAATGGTGGCGGTAAGTCGCGCACTAGGACGCAAGCGCGCCCTGGAGATGCTCCTGACCGGAGACGCCATCGACGCCTGTACTGCGGCGGAGTGGGGATTGGTGAATCGCGTCGTCCCCGAAGCAGAGCTGCGGGCAGCCACACTGGCGCTCGCCGAGCGCATCGGGCACGCCAGCGCTTTCACGATCAAAATCGGCAAGCAGGCGTTTTACCGTCAAGCCGATTTGCCGCAGGCCGAGGCCTATGCGTTCACGCAGCAAGTAATGACCGAGAATGCGCTAGCGGCAGACGCCCAGGAAGGCATCTGCGCGTTTCTTGAAAAGCGGCCGCCCCGCTGGCAGGGCCGTTAACGCCTCGCGCCGTCGTACTCCGCGCGATCTCGCCGAGCCCCTGCTCTTGAACTTTGATCTCGCACATGTGGAATTTATGCAAAAATAACGGACTAGCTCGCCGCAACTATGAGGGGGCGCCACTCTCCGCTCTCCATAATTCGGGTAAAATCTAAGCGGTGGCCGACCAGATTAGCGCGTCTGTGGGCAAATATGCTCACGGCGCAAAGGAATGCTATAACGTTCCCAAGGATCAAAGCACTGTCATTCGGCTCCTGAACCAGATCAGCCGGTCCGAAGGTGGCCGCAAAGAATCGCCGCTGGCGAACAACCCGCGGTGGGGAGTTGTGCTCCCGGTTTATATCAGGCGATTCTCGACTTCCAGGCTCATAACACGGGGCTCAGCGTCGATGGCCATGTGGATCCTGGCGGCGCCACAGTCGGGAAGCTAAATGAGCTTGCCGCTCGGGCCGCCGCATCTTCTCCCGGCGGGTCGATAAGTCCATCTACGTCCGGGCCCATTCGCGACTGTACGCTCGCGTCGTCATCCACATACAGTAGTTGGCCCAAACCGCTTCTCGAGACTCTCTGCCGGTCCTATAAAGCGCACAGCAAGGGTACCTACGGGGGGACGCTTCCGGCTTCATTTGAATTCCTTCGGGAAATCGAGCCAGCCAATTTCGAAGCCGCCTTGGACAAGACTCATGCCGGCTTTATCAAAGTTGTGTACGACCGGGCGGCACGCCATCCGGGACTATGGTCCTATGTGGACCTGATCTATGAGGTTTGGCGCACCGATAACAATGGTTTCAAATTCAGTTGTAAAGACCCGAGTGCCAAACACGCGTTGATCGACTTCCTGAATTCGTCCACCTCTTTTTGCCGTGACACTCCCGTGATGCAGTATTACCACCAAGGAGAGCAAGGCCTGGGTTCCCGCCTGATCGTTCCCACGCACCAGTGCTGGCGCGAAGTCGTGAGCGGTTTTCCCGGCTTGCACATTTGCGTGGCGAGCGCCGGAAACCATGGAAACGAGATGCACGTTGATCCGAACCAGATTGTGAAGGGAAAAGATTCGGACGGCACGTGTAACTACGACGTCGCATCGATGTTAAAGCACGGATGGGACATCCGCAAGCTGATCTTTGGCAAAAAGTAACTCGCCTGACCGGTCATCCTACAACATAACAGCACGGCATAAGCGCATGCGCCTGACGCTCAAAAAAGAAACCTCACGACCAGATGGCGGGAACCACAGCAGGCTAAGTTCGTTACCTTCCTAAACGAGATCAATAACGAACACCACTAGCGCTCACGCCGTCTTACTGCGGGCGATCCCTTCGAGCCCCTGCTCCTGGATCTCAATCTCGCGCATGCGAAACTTCTGAATCTTTCCGCTCAGCGTGGTCGGAAACGAATCGACAAACCGGATCGACTCCGGAATCTTGAACTTCGCGATCTGACCTTCGCAGAACTCGCGGATTTCTTCGGCGGTGGCGGTTTCACCGGGTTTTAAGCGGATCCACGCGAGCACCACTTCACCCAAGCACTCGTGAGGAAGGCCCGTGATTTGCACCTCGGCGATCTTGGCGTGCGTGTACAGGAACTCTTCGATCTCGCGCGGGTAGATGTTCTCGCCGCCGCGAATGATCATGTCCTTGGCGCGGCCGGTGATATTCAAATAGCCGTCCTCGCGCATCACACCCAGGTCGCCGGTCCGGAGCCAGCCGTCGCGATCCACCACCCGCGCGGTCGCTTCCTGATCGCCGTCATAACCTTGCATCAGCATGTAGCCGCGCCCGCAGATCTCGCCCTGCCTGCCCCGCTCCAGCGTTTCACGTGTCTCCACGTCCACTACCTTGAGTTCCGTGCAGGGCATCGCCTTGCCGACGGTTGAGACGCGGTGGTCGAGGTCGTCATCCACCTCCGACAGGGTGACTAGCGGCGCAGTTTCCGTCAAGCCATAACCGATGATCATCTCGCGGCAGTGCATATCCGCGATCACCTGCTTCATCACTTCGACGGGGCAGGGCGCACCCGCCATCACCCCCGTGCGGAGGCTCGTGAGATCGAAGCGTGAAAACTCGGGGTGGCGCAGCTCCGCGATAAACATCGTTGGGACGCCGTAAATAGCCGTTGCCCGCTCCGCCTCGACAGACGCCAGCACCGCCTTCGAGTCGAATGTGTCATTAGGAAGAATCAGCGCGCAGCCACTCGCGAGCGCCGACATGGTGCCGATTACGTTGCCGAAGCAGTGCGCAAAGGGCACCGCCAGGCAGATGCGATCGTGTTCGGTATAGCGCAGCACGAGTGCGCTTAGAAACCCGTTGTTGAGGATATTGCGATGGGTCAGCAGGACGCCTTTGGGAGAACCCGTGGTGCCGGAAGTGTACTGAATATTCGTAACATCGTCGATCTCGATACGCGCCGCCGTGGGGCGGGGCTCTTCTGCCAGCAAGCCCTTCCAGTCAGCGGTATCAAAATAAATCGCGTTGCGCAGCGCGAAGTCTCCTCCGCTGCGGACTTCATCCAGTACCGCCGCATAGTTGGCTTTGGCATCACGCTCACGCAGAAACAGAGCTTTCATCCGGGAATTCTTGAGGATAAAAGCCAGCTCATGGGCGCGGCAGGAGGGGTTGACGTTCACCAGAATCGCGCCGGCGCGCGCACACGCCATGTGCACCACCAGCCACTCCCAGCAGTTCATGGCCCACAGGCCGACGCGGTCCGCAGGCTGGATGCCAAGCTTCGCCAGGCCGTGCGCCACGCGGTCCGCCGCATCCAACAATTGCGACCAGGTGAGCCGCTTCCGCTGGTGACACGACACCACGGCCAGCTCATACGGCCAGCGCTTGGCGTTGAGTTCCAATTGCTCGCCGATGGTGCGGTCGAGCAGCGGGATCTCCGGGCCTCGTGAGTAACTGAGCAGCGCGCGCCTCCGTGTAGATCAGAACGATTCTACACGAAAGATCGCGCCGTTATTTGGCGCTTCCAAATAACCTGGCGATGGGATCGAAGAACACGTCGACCACCCGCTCCTTGAGCGGAATAATGGCGTTATCCGTGATCTTGATTTCTTCCGGGCACACCTTAGTACAGCACTTGGTGATGTTGCAGTAGCCGATGCCCAATTCTTCCTTGAGGGCCTTGCGGCGGTCGCCCGCATCGATCGGATTCATCTCCAGTTGCGCGGTGTAGATCAGGAACCTCGGCCCGATGAACTCGTCGTGCAAATCGTGATTGCGCAGCACGTGGCAAACGTCCTGGCACAGGAAACACTCGATGCACTTGCGAAATTCCTGGGGCCGGTCGACGTCGGCCTGCTGCACGCGCCAGGATCCATCCGCGGCGTCGGGCTTGCGCGGATTGAACTTCGGGATCTTCATCTTCACCCGGTAGTTCCAGGAAACATCGGTAACCAGATCCTTGACGTGCGGGAAGGTCTTCATCGGCTCGACGGTCACGGGCTGCGTCAGATCCAACGTATTCAAGCGCGTCATGCACATCAACCGCGGCTTGCCGTTGATTTCCGCCGAGCACGACCCGCATTTGCCGGCCTTGCAATTCCAGCGCACCGCGATATCATTCGCCTGCTTGTGCTGAATGCTGTGCACGGCATCCAGAACGACCATTCCACTAGAGATTTCCGTGCTGTAATCGACGAACTTTCCGCCGCCGTTTTCGCCGCGCCAGATCCGAAAGGTCGCTTGATCGGCCATGCTTACTTATTCTCCTCGATCACTTGCTTCATTTCTTCGGTGAGCGGCACTACGGGAACCCGCTCCAGTTGCGGCTGCCCATCGACGCCTTTTTTAACTCGCAGGTTATACTTGCCCCACTCGGCGCTCTTCTCGGGATAGTCGTCGCGGAAATGCCCGCCGCGGCTTTCCCTGCGCTCCAGGGCCGCCATGGCGATCATCTCGGAAATCACCAGCATGTTGTCGAGGTCGAGAGCGGTGTGCCAGCCGGTATTGTATTCAATGTTGCCGGTGATGCCAGCCTTCGCGGCGCGGACACGAAGGGCGTGGATCTTTTCAATCGCCTGCTGCATCTCACTTTCCACGCGCACGATGCCCACCAACCCCTGCATTATGTCCTGCAGGTCGCTTTGTACCGCAAACGGATTTTCCCCTGCGGCGCCGCGCTCAAAGGGAGCCAGAGCCGCCTTGGCTGCGCTGTCCACTTGCGCATGATCCAACTTCCCTGCCCCGTTTTCCTTGGCGAACTTCGCGGCGTACTCGCCCGCGCGCTTCCCAAATACCAGCAAGTCGGAGAGCGAATTCCCGCCCAGACGATTGGCTCCATGCAATCCTGCAGCGCATTCGCCGGCGGCGAACAATCCCGCCACCGAACTCATTTGCGTATCGCCATCCACTTGAATGCCGCCCATGAAGTAGTGGGTTGTCGGACCCACTTCCATCGGTTCCTTGGTGATATCCAGATCCGCCAGTTGTTTGAACTGGTGATACATGCTGGGAAGCTTTTTCTTGATGTGCTCCACCGAATTCGGCAGTTTTTCCTTGATCCAAGCGATGTCCAAAAACACGCCGCCGTGCGGGCTGCCGCGTCCCGCCTTCACTTCACGATTGATGCAACGGGCTACGTGGTCGCGCGTGAGCAGTTCCGGGGGACGGCGCGCGCTCTTGTCGCCTTGCGTGTAGCGCCAGCCTTCTTCCTCGTTATCCGCGGTGGAGCTGCGGTAGTTCTCGGGAATATCATCGAACATGAATCGCTTGCCGTCTTTGTTGCGCAGCACGCCGCCTTCGCCGCGGACGCCTTCGGTCACCAGAATGCCCTTGACGCTGGGAGGCCACACCATGCCGGTCGGGTGAAACTGCACAAATTCCATGTCGAGCAACGCCGCGCCCGCCCTGTATGCCAGCGCTTGGCCGTCCGCAGTGTACTCCCAACTATTGCTGGTCACTTTGAAGGCGCGGCCCACGCCTCCGGTCGCCAGCACCACCGCCTTGGCGGAGAGAACCTTGAAGCGCCCGCGTTCGCGATCGTAAGCAAATGCACCCGTGCAGCGGTTGCCATCCATCAGCAGCGTAAGAACCGTGTGCTCAGGATATACGTCGATACCCTGATAAACTGCGTGATCCTGTAACGTGCGGATCATTTCAAGACCCGTGCGGTCACCAACGTGCGCCAGCCGGGGATAGCGGTGTCCGCCAAAGTTGCGCTGCAGGATGCGGCCATCTTTCGTGCGATCGAAAATCGCGCCCCAGGCTTCGAGTTCATGCACTCGCGCCGGCGCCTCCTTGGCATGTAACTCCGCCATACGGCAATTATTCAGATACTGCGCGCCGCGCATGGTGTCGGCGAAATGAACGCGCCAGTTATCGCGATCGTCCACATTGCCCATGGCCGCCGCCATCCCGCCTTCCGCCATCACCGTGTGCGCCTTGCCCAAGAGCGACTTCGTGATCACGGCAGTTTTGCATCCGGCTGCGGAAGCTTCAATGGCCGCGCGCAGCCCCGCTCCGCCCGCGCCGATTACCAGCACATCGTATTCGTGAACCGGAAACTCCGCCATCGCTAAAAAATTCTCCAATCGTGCCACACGCCCATCGCACAGAGGCGCACATAAACATCCGCGAAACCCACAAAGAACATGCTGACCCAGGCCCACTTCATGTGGCTACGATTCAGGCAACTCACGCAATCGTAAGCCTTCTTGCGTCCCGGCGATCCCGACAGCACGTCCTTGATCCCGCCTACCAGATGACGAAACGAATGGCAGCCGAAGGTATATCCAGCGAGCAGAATCGGATTCAGGATCAGCACCAGTGATCCCACGCCGATGCCGAAGTGCCTCACGCCGTCCGTGCCCGTGAACCACAGCGACCGGTAACCGTCAAACGAGAGGATGAATACGAAGATGATGGCGATGTACAGGAAGTAGCGATGGACGTTTTGCAAAATCAGCGGAAACTTCTTTTCGCCACGATAAGTTTTGCGAGGCTCCCCAACCGTGCACGAGACTGGGTCCATCCAAAACGCTTTGTAGTAAGCGCCGCGATAGTAGTAACAAGTGAAACGGAACAAACCTGGGAACGGAAGAATCAACATCGCCGCCGAGAACGGCAGAAACGCCGGCCACCACGAGGGCGCCGAAGTGAGCAGCACCGGCGAATACAGCGGCGACAAGTAATCCGCGCCGCCGCACTGCACGGTGCATAGATAATTGTTGCCCTGCAGCGCGGCCCACGTCGCGTAGACGATGAAGGCCATGTATCCGAGAAATACCAGGATGGGTTCCACCCACCAATTGTCGGTGCGGCGTGTGCTACCGAATCCCCCGTCTTTGAGGGGGACATCAATCGAAGACATGTGAGTCGGGCTCCTGCGGCTGGAAAAGGTGGGGCAAAAATCAAGGATAGCGCCGGGGATCAAGCTTATCAAGCGCCGTTGTGTAGCGGTTAGTGGTGTCTTAGCAACTTCTGTCGCGTACACTCCAGCTTGCGCGTTACGCCAGCGATGGAAAGCCGGGATCACGGATCATGTTTGGGAACTGGTAGAATTGATCGGATGAAAGCGGCTTGGCGATGGATCGCGGCGCTGTCTATATTGTCCCTGGCGGCGTTTTTTGCCCCTAACATCATTGTCTCTATTTTCACCTTTGGTGAGGGCATTGACGGCCATCTTAGAGCCCTCACTGTCTATGGGAGAACTGTTCATTCCTTGATGGTTGCATGGCTTCTAGTTTTCGTAGGCATGTGTATTCGCCACAGGTGGAAGGCCCTCTGGTGTCTGCCTCTAACATCATTGCTGTACATCGCCCAAATAAGACCGCGTTTCTGGACATGGTCCTAGCCAGCGCTTAAACACCACTACCTGTGTAGCGCGTTGCGCCGCCTGCTGCCCCGCCGGCATGCGCCGCCGGTGATCTCGCCCCCGCAATGGTTCATTATGAGAGGTGAGCGCTCTCCCGTCTAAAACCCATATGCCTGAAACCTCCACGCCTGAAACCAAACCGCTTCGCGTGCCGGACTTGACCGCAATGAAGTCGCGCGCCGAACCAATCTCCATGCTGACCGCCTACGATGCCACCATGGCCCGCCTGCTGGATCAAGCGGGCATCGACGTCCTGCTCGTGGGCGACTCGCTGGGCATGGTGATCCTGGGCGGCGACGACACGCTCGAAGTCACCATGGACGACATGGTCCGCCACACGCGTGCGGTCCGCCGGGGTGCGCGGCGCGCGATGGTGGTCGCCGACATGCCGTTCCTGAGTTACCAGGCCAGCACCGCGGACGCTGTACGCAACGCCGGGCGGCTGATGCAGGAAGGCGGCGCCATGGCAGTGAAGCTCGAAGGCGGCCGGCCGGTGATCGAAACCGTGGAGCGTCTGGTTTCCGTGGGCATTCCGGTCATGGGGCATCTGGGATTGTTGCCGCAGTCGGTCAGGCAGCTCGGCGGATTCAAGCGTCAGGCTACGACCAAAGAAGCCGCCGATATTCTGCTCCAGGACGCGGAGGCGCTCGAATACGCCGGCGCTTGCGCACTGATTCTCGAATGCATTCCCGAGAACCTCGCGCGCGAGGTCACCGGCCGCCTGCGCATCCCCACCATCGGAATCGGCTCCGGCCCCGACTGCGACGGGCAGGTGCTGGTCAGTTACGACCTGCTCGGCCTCACTGCCAAGACGCCGCCCTTCGTCAAGAAATACGCGCAGCTCGATACGGTGGTCACCGGCGCCGCTCGCGCTTTCGTGAGAGATGTCAAAGCGGCCGCCGTGTTGAAAGCCCGCAGCGATGGCTGAGTTAGTAGCCGAAATCGCTGCATTGCGCAAACTGCTCGCGCCCCAGCGGACCGCCCGAAAGACTATCGGTCTGGTTCCCACCATGGGCGCTTTGCACGCGGGGCATCGCCGTCTACTGGAAATCGCGCGCGCGGAAACAGACGTAGTGGTAGCCAGCATCTTCGTCAACCCCACGCAGTTCAACCGCGCGGAGGACCTCCATCATTACCCGCGAACCCTGGATCAGGATCTGGATGTATGCCGAGCCATCGGCGTCGATCTGGTGTTTGCCCCCAGCGCCGCCGAGATGTACCCGCAAGAGCCGCGCACCTGGGTCGACGTGCCTACGCTCAGCGAGCATCTGTGTGGCCCCGGCCGTCCCGGACACTTCCGGGGAGTCGCTACCGTCGTCATGAAGTTGTTCCAGATCGTGCAGCCGGATCGCTCCTATTTCGGCGAAAAGGATGCTCAGCAGCTCGCCATCATCCGGCGCATGGTGAAGGATTTAGATGTCCCGGTAACCGTTGTGCCGGTGGCCACAGTACGCGAGCCCGACGGCCTGGCGATGAGCTCGCGCAACCGGCAACTGACTCCGGAGCAACGCCAACGCGCTACCGTCCTGTCGCAAGCCCTGTTCGCCGCCCGCGATCTTGTGCAGCGTGGCGAGCGATCCCCTGAAACGATCCGGGCCGCGGTCGCCCCGCTCTTCGATGGGGTTCAACTAGAGTATTTTTCGATCGTCGATCCTGAAACCCTCGTCCCGGTGGAGCGTATCGACCGTCCCGTGCTGATTGCCGGCGCGATTTGGCTCGGTTCCACGCGGTTGATCGACAATCTTACAGTCGCAATCTGATCGCGCCGGCTATCGCGACGACATTGCGTTAACACACAAATTCCATTCTTCAACACTGATCTCGATACTAGGATGGCCGTCTTTCACTTCACTCCTAAAAACAGGCGGGTAGTCTTCGGGATGAACGCAGCGATATTCCTTAACCCTTCGGGTTACGGGGAGGTGAAACAGCCTCAGGAAAAAGCGATCAAATTTATCCAAGATTGGTTCGTCTACTTCGATAAATTTTGGATCTGCCAACCGAAAACTGTAACTCACGGAGAGCGGTATATCAGAAACGTGAGTCTGTGCCCATTTTTCAAGATTGCTCTTGGCGGCCGCGACGAGCATCGGGTGTCCCGACACTAGCCGGATGCCGTCAGAATTTACCACGAACCGGATTATCCCCTGAATGCTGGCGGATTTCGCCAGCGCCGGATACTTAAGTCCATCCAGGTTGGGTTGGACGATTTCCTGCGCCGTCATAGTGAACGCCGCACACGACACGAGCATGGACAATTTCAGAATCATCTCCGGCAGCCCAATCTGATTATCCACGATTGGGCCAGTAGGCGGGCCAGACCCCCCTATCTCCATAGCCTACAACAAGTTGCCTGCCGCCCCATTCAATCCCGCTAAACCCCATCCAATCCCTCTAACTGCCCTTCGCTTCAATAATCTAGCCGTCTAGTACCTCGGGCCCTATAATAAAATTTCGTTAATTCGCACTTCATCCTCATCCTGGAGATCGCCCCTTGACTAAGCCGATCAAGCACGTTGAAAAAGCAGTAGCCGTGGCCGCCAATGCGGCCTGGTTTGTTTTTGACAAGCTGAATTCGATCAACCCGAACCCTTCCTTCACCCCGAAGTGGTCCGACAAGCCCTTGCTCAAGAGCTGGGAGAAGCAGAAGCCCAAGCTGGGCTGGCCGCGCGAGACCGATTCGCTCTGCCCCAAGTGCATCCCCGACATCCGCCAGCAGATTCTCGACGGCAAGCTGCCGGTCGAGATCCTGAAGAACGAAAAGCTGGGCGAGATCAAGGCCAAGATCATCGAGAAGGACGGCAAGATCGTCATGGTGAAGGAGTGCCCCATCCACGGCCACTTCGAAGACCTGATGTCGATCGATCCTGCCTTCAGCCAACATCTGGAAGACGTGTTCCCGGGCCGCGACATCCGCGCGCACAATGACGAAAAGCTGCACGACCACGGTTCGAGCACCATCACTCACGGCCGCGGGTCGGTACTGACCATCGATCTGACGAACCGCTGCAACATGATGTGCGATCCGTGCTTCATGGACGCGAATCAGGTCGGCTTCGTGCACGAGTTGACGTGGGAAGACATCAAGACACTGCTCGACAACGCCATTTCGATTAAGCCTCGCCGCCAGCTCTCGGTCCAGTTCTCCGGCGGCGAGCCGACGCTTTCGCCCTACTTCCTGGATGCCATCCGCTATTGCCGCAAGCTCGGTTATCAGAGCGTGCAGGCAGCGACGAACGGTATCGAGTTCGCCAAGCGTCCGGATTTCGCCAAGGAAGCCGCCGAGGCCGGTCTGCGCTACGCGTATCTCCAGTTCGATGGCATCGGCAACGAAGCCAACTCGCACCGC
>Ga0207657_10003385_pt1 | contig 17051 bp, 14 predicted proteins | sample KBSC33metaG_FD_184316 | JGI IMG/M metagenome (GOLD analysis project Ga0207657, IMG submission 184316) | Corn rhizosphere microbial communities from Kellogg Biological Station, Michigan, USA - KBS C3-3 metaG (SPAdes) (version 2) | ecosystem: Host-associated > Plants > Roots > Rhizosphere > Soil ... | reverse complement strand
CAACGATGGGGCTGGGGCTGGGGGGGCGGCGGGGGCTGAGGATGGGGTTGAGGATGAGGACGGGGAACTCGTGGCGGTGCGGGCGCCGCTGCCGGGGACGTTTTACCGGGCGCCGCGGCCGGGGGCGGCGCCGTTCGTGGAGGTGGGCAGCCAGGTCGGCGCGGACACCGTGATCGGCATCGTGGAGACGATGAAGCTGATGAACTCGGTGCCCGCGGGCGTGGCCGGGGTGGTCGCGGAGTTCTGCGTGGCGAATGCCGAGTTCGCGGCGCAGGGGGCCGCGCTGCTGCGGATCAGGGCCGACCGGTGATCCTGCGGCGGGTGCTGATCGCCAACCGGGGCGAGATCGCGGTCCGCGTCATCCGCACCTGCCGGCGGCTGGGCATCGAGACCGTGCTGACGGTGGCGGACGCGGACGCGGACGCGGATTCGGTCCCGGCGCGCCTGGCGGACAAGACCATCGCGATCGGGTCCTACCTCGACGTCGAGGAGGTCGTCGGGGCCGCCGCGGCGGCGGGGGCGAGGGCGATCCACCCCGGGTACGGCTTCCTGTCGGAGAACCCGCGGCTGGCCCGGGCCTGCGAGGCGGCGGGCATCGTGTTCATCGGGCCGGGCGCGGACGTGCTCGAGGCGGCCGGGGACAAGCTCGCGGCGCGGAATCACGCGGTGGCGGCGGGGTTGCCGGTGCTGCCGGGCGGGCTGGTGCGGGCCGAGACAACCGGGGCGGATGGTGCGCTCGGGGCAGCGGGCGAGGCGGGCGCGGGCGAGGCGGGCGCGGCCGAGAGGGGGGGTCAGGCGGGCGCGGCCGAGATGGGGGGTGAGGCGGGCGCGGCCGGGGAGATCGCGGGGCGGATCGGGTATCCGGTGCTGGTTAAGGCGGCGGGGGGCGGCGGCGGGCGCGGGCTGCGAGTCGTCCGGGATCCGGCGGACCTCGCCGGGGCCGTCGCGATGGGTAGCGCGGAGGCGCAGGCGGCGTTCGGGGACGGGCGCGTGTACCTGGAGCGGTACGTCTCCCCCGCGCGGCACGTGGAGGTGCAGCTGCTCGGCGACGGGGAGAACGTGATCCACCTCGGCGACCGGGACTGCTCGGTGCAGCGGCGCTATCAGAAGCTCCTCGAGGAAGCGCCGGCGCCGCGGCTCGGCGAGACGCTGCGGGTCGGGATGCGGGCGGCGGCGGTCGCGTTCGGCCAGTACCTGAAGTACCAGGGCCTGGGCACCGTCGAGTTCCTGGTGGACGCCGCGCGGTCGGAGTTCTGGTTCCTCGAGGTGAACGCGCGTATCCAGGTGGAGCACCCGGTGACCGAGGCGGTCACCGGGCTGGACCTGGTGGCGGAGCAGATCGCGGTGGCGGAGGGGCGCCGGCTCGGGCTGTCCCAGGCCAGCGTGCGGCTGGACGGCCACGCGATCGAGTGCCGGATCAACGCCGAGGACCCCGCGGCCGGGTTCCGGCCCAATCCCGGACTCGTGACCAGCGCGGTCTTCCCGGCCGGGCCGGGCATCCGGGTCGACACGCACATCCAGGCGGGTTCGGCGGTGCCGCCGCAGTACGACAGCCTGCTGGCCAAGCTGGTGGTGAGCGGGGCGAGCCGGGCCGAGGCCCTGGGCCGGCTGCGCGGCGCGCTGGCCCGGTGCGAGATCGGCGGGGTGGCGACCACGCTGCCGGTGCACGCGGCGCTGGCCGCCGACGACGAGTTCGCCGCCGGAGGCGTCGGCACGGACTACCTCGCACGGTGGCTGGAGCTGCAAACCCGGCCCGTTAGGGATAAAAATGGCTGAGATCCAGCTCGTCGACGTCTCGCTGCGGGACGGCAACCAGAGCCTGTGGGGGGCCACCGGGCTGCGCACCGACCACATCCTGCAGATCGCCCCGGTGCTCAACCGGGTCGGGTTCCGGGCCCTCGACTTCATGTCGAGCACGGCCATGGGGGTCGCGGTGCGGACCCACCGGGAGGACCCGTGGGAGCGGATCCGGCTCACCCACGCCGCGATGCCCGACACGCCGCTGCAGCTGATCGGCACCGGGTTCCGGTTCATCTCCTGGGAGCGGGCCCACCCGGAGGTGATGCAGCTGGTCTACGAGCGGCTGGTCGCGGCGGGGATATCGCGGTTCGTGCTGCTCGACCCGATGCACGACATGGACGCGGTGCGGCGCAGCGCGCGGATGGTCAAGCGGGCGGGCGGGACCGAGACCATCCTGGCGCTGACCTACACGATCTCTGCGGTGCACGACGACGATTTCTACGCCGGGATCGCCGCGGCGGCCGCGGCGTCGCCGTACATCGACCGCGCCTACATCAAGGACCCGGCCGGCCTGCTGACGCCGGAGCGGGCCCGGACGCTGATCCCAGCAGTGCGGGCGCGGCTCGGCGGCAAGCCGCTGGAGCTGCACGCGCACTGCACGATCGGGTTGTCGCCGCTGGTCTACCTGGTCGCGCCGGACCTGGGCGTGTCCGTGCTCCAGACGGGTTGCGGCGCGCTGGCCGACGGGTCCTCACTGCCCGACGCGCAGCGGGTGGTGGCGAACCTGCGCGCGCTCGGGCACACCGTGGACGTGGACGACCGGTTGCTGGCGGTGGCCGCGCGGTATTTCAGCGCGCTGGCCGCGGCCGAGGGGCTGCCGTCGGGCCGGCCGCAGCCGTACGACGAGGCGTTCACCCGGCACCAGCTGGCCGGCGGGGTGCTGACCACGCTGCGCCGGCAGCTGGCCGAACTGGGGCTGGAGGGCCGGTTCGACGCGGTGATCGAGGAGGTGAGCCGGGTCCGGGCCGAACTCGGCTACCCAATCATGGTCACCCCGTTCCCGCAGATGGTGATGGGACAGGCCTTGTCGAACGTGCTGGGTTCTGAGCGGTACGCGGTCGTCCCTGACCAGGTGATCAGGTACGTGCTGGGCAGCTTCGGCAAGCCGACGGCGCCGGTCGAGCCGGCGGTGCTCGACCGGATCCTGGACCGGTCGCGGGCCAGGGAGCTGGCCGCCGAGCCCCCGCCGCTGTCAGTGGCCGAGCTGCGCCAGCGGCTGCCGCGCGGGGTCTCGGACGAGGAACTGCTGCTGCGGTTCGGCATGCCCGCGGAGGAAGTGGACGCGATGCTGGCCGCCGCCCCGGCGGCGCGGCACTACACCCCGGAGGTGCAGCCGGTGCTGCGGCTGCTGCGCGAGCTCGGCTCGCGGCCGCCGGTGGCCCGGCTGGTGGTGGACAAGCCGGGGTTCCGGCTCTCGCTGCGGGGGTCTGCGGGGTCTGCGGGATCGTCCCGTGGTTAGGTCTGCGGGATCGTCCCGTGGTTAGCGTGGTGGTGCGGGATCGGCTGGCGTCCGCGCGCGGGTTCGTGTTCGACATGGACGGCACGCTGGTGCTCGGCGACCGGACCAGCAACGGGCTGCGGCCGCTGCCCGGCGCGCTGGAGATCACGCGGTGGGCGGCGCAGCGCGGGCGGCCGTTTGTGGTGTTCACCAACGGGACCAACCGGACGCCCGCGGCCTACGCGCGGATCATGCGGGAACTTGGGTTCGCGCTGCCCGACGAGGCGATGCTGACGCCGGCCAGCAGCGCGGTCCGGGTCCTGCTCCGGGCCGGCCACCAGCGGGTCATGTTGCTGGGCGGGCCCGGGCTGGCCGAGCCGCTGCGGGAGGCAGGGCTTGACGTTGTGGCTCCCGTGGCTGGTGTGTCGGCTGATGCGGTCCTGGCCGGCTGGTTCCCCGAGTTCACCATGCCCGCGCTGGAGGCGGCGTGCCAGGCGGTCTGGGACGGCGCCGAGCTGTACAGCTGCTCGCAGACGCCGTTCTTCGCGGTGGCCGGAGGCCGGGCATTGGGCACCTCCCGGGCGATCTCGGCGATGATCAGGTCGCTCACCGGCTGCCGTCTGCAGGTGGTGGGCAAGCCGTCGCTCGACGCCCTGCGCACCGCGGCCGACCGGCTCGGGTTTCCCGCCGCGCAGCTGGTCGTGGTCGGCGACGACCCCCACCTCGAGGTGCCGATGGCACTGCGCGGCCGGGCGCTGGGCATCGCCGTCGGCACCGGCCTGGGTGGTTCGGTTTCCTATGACGGGCTGCCCCTGTCGCGCCGCCCCCACCTGCAGGTGCGGGGCGTGGACGAGCTGCTGGAGATGCTGGCCGGCTGGTGCCACGCATTAGCGATTTATGCGGTGGGAAGGGCGGGTGCAGATGGCGGTCTTCGTCCTGGTGCACGGCGCGTGGGGCGGCGCGCATGGCTTCCGCAAGGTGCGCGGTCCGCTCCGGGAGGCCGGCCACGAGGTCTTCACGCCCAGCCTGACCGGCATCGGCGAGCGGGCGCACCTGACCAGCCCGCAGGTGAGCCTGACTACTCACATCGCCGACGTGGTCAACGCCGTCTGGTACGAGGACCTCAGCGACATCGTGCTGCTCGGCTACTCCTACGGCGGGGTCGTGGTCACCGGGGCGCTCGAGCACATCGGCGACCGGGTTCGGCACCTCGTCTACCTGGACGCCTTCGTGCCCGGCGACGGTGAGACGGTGGCCAGCCTGGGCGGCGCAACGGCCGGAAGCGGCCTGGCGGCCCTGGGCCGCGACTGGCTGGTCCCGCCGCTTCCCCGCGAGTACGACGACCCGGCCGAGGCGGCGTGGGCCGGACCGCGGCGCACGCCGCACCCGGCCGGCTGCTTCAGCGAGCCGGTCCGACTGGCGCGCCCGCTGGAGGACTACCTGTTCACCCGTACCTACATCAAGGCCACCGGCGAGCCCCGGCCCCGGGACGGCGGGCCGTTCTGGGCCGCCGCGGACCGGGCCCTGGCCTCGGCGGCCTGGCGCTACCGGGAGATCGCCACCAACCACATGATCGCCAGCAACCGGCCCGGTGACCTCGTCCGGTTGCTGCTCGAGCTCACCTGAGCCTTCAGGGCTTCACCCGCAGGCCGGCGGCCTCCACATGATCTACACCGGGCCTGCAAGCGGTTTGCGCGGCCATGGCGTGATCTGGGGCCAACCCATAGGAGGACGCCATGAGCGACCAGATCCAGCCGTGGCCGGTGGTGAAGCAGGGCAGCCAGGGGCATCCGGTCCCAGCCCTCCAATACCTGCTGCGGGACCGCGGCCACCACGTGACCGTGGACGGGATCTTCGGGCCGAAGACCGAGGCGGCGGTGGAGCAGTTCCAGATCGCGGACCAGTTGCACGTCGACGGGATCGTCGGGCCGCAGACGTGGGGCGCCCTGGTCATCGTGCTGGCCCGCGGCAGCACCGGTGACGCGGTCCGCGGTCTGCAGGAGGAGTTCCGGTTCCGCGAGCAGTCCGGCGGCCCGGGCCACGGCCTCGCGGTCGACGGGATCTTCGGGCCCAAGACCGCGACCGCGGTGCGCAGCTTCCAGCAGGCGCTCGGGCTCACCGTCGACGGGATCGTCGGCCCGCTGACCTGGCGGGCGCTCGTCAGCGGCATGCTCTCGTTCTGATCCGCCCCGGATGGCGCATCTGGGTTCGCTGGGCCGCGGGGGCGCGGAGCGGGCCAGGGCCAGGGCGAGGGCGGTCGCGCCGGGGCGAGGGCGGTCGCGCCGGCGCGAGAAGGCTGCGCGGGCGAGGGCGGCTACGCAGGGGGCGCGGATGCCGAGGCCGGGGCGAGGAGGGCTGCGCGGAGGCGCGGATGCCTAGGCCGGGGCGAGGAGGGCGCCGCGGGGGCGGGAACGACGCCCGTTCGGCGTAAATCACCGGCTCGGAACCTGTACCGACCCTGTCAACAGTCGACCGAATCGCTGTAAGGCCTGTTACTGAAGTTAACGAAAGGGGCCTTTGATGCGTGGGGCACGCAGTTTAGCAGCCTGCGGCCGATTTAGTCCATTTTGAGCAATTAACACCAAAGTGGCCGTAAGCTGCCCGGATGTCAGGCGCTCCGAAGGCACCATGCACCTTGTGGTGCCTTCGCGGTGAGCGCGACCTGCTCGGGAAGGAACCCTTTGGGGCGCCACACCAAAGCATCACGGCTCAAGCAACTCGTAGTACCCGCGGCCACCGTGCCCGCCCTGGCCGGCATGGCGGCCGCCGTCTGCCTCGCGCCGCAGGCGCAGGCCGACCCGGCCCCGGCCCACGCGGCGGCGCAGACCGCCGCGGCCACGCAGACCGGCACGATGTCGGACGCGCTCAGCCAGGCCGGCATATCCCCGGCCGAACTGTTCGCCGCGGTCCGGAAGACCAGCGCGAACCCGTCCCGGCCCGCCCGCTACACCGTCCGGTCGGGTGACTCGCTCTCCGCGATCGCCGGGAAGGTCTACCACAAGCAGAACGCTTGGACCGTTCTGTACTGGGCCAACCGCGGCACGATTCACTGGGCGAACATGATCAGCGAGGGGCAGGTGCTGAAGGTCCCGGCGCTGCCCGCCAAGATCCCGGCCGCGCCCTCCCAGCTCGGCCCGGCGCCGGCGCCGGCACCGGCCCCGGCGGCCGCACCAGCCGCCGCGTCCACGTCCACGTCCGCGCCCGCCCGGGCCACGGTCTCGGGCAGCTACTCGGGCGCCAGCGGCTCGTACCAGGCCTGCGTGATCGCCCGCGAATCCGGCGGCAACTCGCAGGTCATGAACTCGAGCGGGCACTACGGCCTGTACCAGTTCAGCTCGTCGACCTGGGCCGCTTACGGCGGTTCGGCCGGCGACTTCGGGCACGCCAGCGTGTCGGAACAGAACCGGGTGTTCAACAACGCGATGGCGCAGGGCGGCCAGTCCAACTGGTCTCCCTACGACGGCTGCTGACCGGCTGAACGGCAGGGCCCCGCGGTGGCGGCACCCGCGGGGCCCAGCCCTGGCCGCGGGACGGACCCGGGATCGCTAGGCGTCCTGGGCGGCGTCGTGCTTGGCCACCAGCTCGTCCAGGACGGTGGCGAGCTCGCGCAGGCGTTCCAGGTGAGCCCGGGTCAGCTTGTGCAGGACCCGGTCGCCGTCGCGGGTCAGCCGGACCCGGACCACCCGGCCGTCTTCCCCGTCCGGCATCCGCTCCACCAGCTCGGCGGCTTCGGCCCGGTCGACGAGCTCGACCGTGCTGTGCGGCCGCAGCATCAGGTAGCCGGCCAGGTCGCCCATGGTCGGAGGCTGGTTCCCGTGGTGCCCCTTGATCGCCACCAGGAGCTGGTGCTGGACATGGGTCAGGCCCTCAGCCTGAGCCTGATCCTCGCTCCAGCGATGGAAGCGCCGCAGGGTGACCCGGAACTCGAGCAGCCGCTCGAAGTCCTGTCGGGTAAGCCGGGGCATCGTCACCTTCCGAATGTGCATGCAGTTTCCCGCCCGAGACTACCCGGCCGTTCCGCCATCCGCGGGAACCGGCGCGGTGAGTTCGAGCTGGATGCCGTCCGGGTCCTCGAACGAGAGCACGTCGATGCCGAACGAGGGCAACCGGGTGATCTCGCCGTGCGTAACGCCGCGCTCGTCGAACAACCGGACCGCCTGCTCCAGGTCGCCGCGGGCGGGCACGCCGAAGCTGAGGTGGTCCAGGCCGGCCCGGTCGGGGTGGAAGCGGTCGGCCGCGGGGGCCATCGGCCGCAGCCCCATGATCAGGTTGCCGCGCGCCATGACCACGCCGCCGAACAGGACCTTGAACACCTCGTCCGCGCCCGGGTCGCCGGGCGGCGGCGACTCCACGACGACCTGGAAGCCCAGCAGGCCGGTGTAGAACTCGCGGCTACGCTGCACGTCGGTCACTGTGAGCCGGAGATGATGGATGTCGCCGCACGGAATCATGACTGCCTCCTGGCGCCGCGGTCGCGCCTTCGCGCCGCGGCATCGGTCCCTGGCATCAGCATCCCAGCCGGAACGCGTCTGCAACACCAGGAAAACCAATCTGCACACTAATTCGCACACCAGTGCGATGATCTTAAGTTTTCCGTGGTGGATTCGGGCTTGCGGTTAATTAGGGGCACTATGATGCACCAAAATCACCGCCAAGCCCCAATCCACCAAGATCTTTTACGATTGGCGGGACAGCTGGGGAACTCGAGGCAGCTGGGGAGTGCGGGACACACGGGGTCGGCGGGTGGAGGCGATCGGCGGCGGCGAGGGGAACGGCGGCGGCGAGGGGAACGGCGTGCGGGCGTGGGTGCGGCGGTGCTTAGCCGTAGGTGGGGTGCTGGGGCCAGCCGGGCGGGGAGTCCTCCCAGTCCTGCTGGCGGCCGTACGGGGCCAGGTCGAGCATGTTGTTGACGAACAGCAGCCGGTCCACGCCGCGCTGGGTGGTGTTGTACGTCCGGTAGACGTCGTCGCCGTCGCGCAGGAACAGGGTGAGCATGAAGCCGCCGCCGGCGCCGCAGTCCTGCGCGAACGTGGTGCCGCGCGAGGACACGAACGGCACCGTCCAGCCCATCCGTGTCCAGTACGCCTGCATCTGCTCGAGCGGCATGTCCGACGCGGTCACCCAGCTGACATCGTCATCGGCCAGGGTGGCCAGGCCGGCCACGTTGCTGGTGAAGTGGGTGCAGCCCGGGCAGAAGTCATCGGGGCCGTTGTCCATGAACTGGTAGGCGGCCAGCTGAGGCCGGCCGTCGAACAGGTCCAGCAGGGTCTTAGTACCGAACGGGCTGGCGAACTCGTAGTCGTTACGGAACCTGACCATCGGCAGGCGGCGGCGCCGCGCGGCGATCTGGTCCAGGGTACGGGTGGCTTGCTTCTCGTCGGTGAGCAGCGCGTCGCGTGCTTGCTGCCATTCCGCGGCGGAAACGACGGGTGGCTTGTCCATAGGCCCGATTATGCGCCGTAGGCGGCGATCAGGTCGTCGGACAGCTTGGGCCAGGCCTGCCGGGCCCAGTCGCCGAAGTTCTCGTCCGCCAGGGAAACGCAGGCCAGCCCGGCGTCGGGGTCCACCCACAAGAAGCTGCCCGACTGGCCGAAGTGGCCGAACGTCCGCGGCGAGTTCCGCGACCCGGTCCAGTGCGGGGACTTGGCGTCCCTGATCTCGAAGCCCAGGCCCCAGTCGTTGTGTTCCTGGCGGCCGAACCCGGGCAGCACGCCGGACAGGCCGGGAAAGGCGACCGAGGTCGCCTCGGCCAGCAGGTCCTCGTTCACCAGGGACGGGCTGGCCAGCTCGACGGCCAGGTTCATCAGGTCGCCGAGCGGGCCGACCGCACCCCAGGCCGGGGAGCCTTCCAGCCGGGTCTGCGTCATCCCGAGCGGACCGCAGATCTCGTCGGCCAGCAGCCGCTCGAAGCGCTGGCCGCAGCGGGCCGCGACGGCATCGGCGACGATCTCGATACCGCGGTTGGAGTAGACGCGCCGGCGGCCGGGCGGGCCGAGGACCGCGTCGCTGTCGAAGGCCAGCCCGGACGCGTGCGAGAGCAGGTGCCTGACCGTGGCCCCCGGCGGGCCGGCCGGCTCGTCCAGGTCGAGCAGGCCGCGCTGCACCGCGTCGAGCGCGGCCAGCGCGACGAGCAGCTTGGTCACCGAGGCCCAGCGGAACGGCTGGGTGACCGGTCCGGCCGATTCCATCAGGCCCGCGGCCGACGCGACCCCGGCCGCGGCGGTGGCCGGCCAGGATGCGACCTGATCGAGTGGATTTGCCACGGCCTCAGGGTAAATGCTTGAGAGACCGCCGAGAGGGCAGGGGGCACTGATGCTCGAAGACCTTGACCCGGCCGAGACGCGCGAGTGGGTGGAGGCGCTCGACTCCGTGCTCGCCTTCGAGGGCGCGGACCGCGCCTTCTACCTGCTGGACGAGGTGACGACCGCGGCGCGAAGGAAGGGCGCGCCGGTTCCGTACAGCGCCACGACGCCGTACCTGAACACGATCCCTCCCGGTAGAGAAGACCGGCTCAGTCCGCGGGAGCTGGCCATCGACCACCGCATCCGGTCGATGATCCGGTGGAACGCGCTGGCCATGGTGCTGCGGGCCAACGCCGAATCCTCCGAGCTCGGCGGGCACATCGCGAGCTTCCAGTCGGCGGCCACCCTGTACGACGTGGGCTTCCAGCATTTCTTCCGGGGTGCCTCGGAGTCCGGTGGCGGCGACCTGCTGTTCATCCAGGGGCACTCCTCGCCGGGCATCTACGCCCGGTCGTTCGTGGAGGGCCGGCTCACCGAGGAGCAGCTGACGAGGTTCCGGCAGGAGGTCGACGGCGGCGGGCTGTCGTCCTACCCGCACCCGTGGCTGATGCCCGACTACTGGCAGATGCCGACGGTGTCCATGGGGCTTGGCCCGATCATGGCCATCTACCAGGCGCGGTTCCTGAAGTACCTGGCGCGCCGCGGGCTAGCTGACACCGCCGACCGCACGGTCTGGGCGTTCCTCGGCGACGGCGAGACCGACGAGCCCGAATCGCTCGGCGCGATCGCGCTGGCCAGCCGCGAGAAGCTGGACAACCTCATCTTCGTGATCAACTGCAACCTGCAGCGGCTCGACGGCCCGGTGCGCGGCAACGGCAAGATCATCCAGGAGCTCGAGGGCATCTTCCGCGGCGCGGGCTGGAACGTGATCAAGACCATCTGGGGCAGCGGGTGGGACCCGCTGATCGCCAGGGACTCCACCGGGCTGCTGCTCAAGCGCATGGAGGAAGCCGTCGACGGGGAGTACCAGGACTTCAAGTCCAAGGACGGCGCCTACGTGCGGGAGAAGTTCTTCGGCAAGTACCCCGAGCTGGCCGAGATGGTGGCCGGGATGACCGACGACGAGATCTGGGCGCTGAACCGCGGCGGCCACGACCCGGTGAAGGTCTACGCGGCCTACTCGGCCGCGGTGCGGCACGCCGGCCAGCCCACCGTCATCCTGGCCAAGACGATCAAGGGCTACGGGATGGGGGAATCGGGCGAGGGCCAGAACATCACCCACCAGCAGAAGCACATGGCGTCCGCGGCGCTGGTCAAATTCCGCGACCGGTTCGGCCTGCCGCTCACCGACGAGCAGCTGGCCGAGCTGCCGTTCCTGCGTTTCGACGAGGACAGCGAGGAAATGGCCTACCTGCGCGAACGGCGGACCGCGCTGGGCGGGTACCTGCCGTCGCGGCGGCAGCGGTCCACCGAGACCCTGGCCGTGCCCGACCTGTCCGCGTTCGGCGGCCAGCTGGGCGGCACCCCGGGCCGGCAGATCTCCACCACGATGGCGTTCGTCCGGATCCTGAACACGCTGCTGCGGGACAAGGCCATCGGGCCGCGGGTGGTGCCGATCGTGCCGGACGAGTCCCGCACGTTCGGGATGGAGGGCATGTTCCGGCAGTTCGGCATCTTCAGCCAGGCCGGCCAGCTGTACCAGCCCGAGGACGCCAACCAGCTGATGTACTACCGGGAGGCACCGGACGGCCAGATGCTGCAGGAGGGCATCAACGAGCCGGGCGCGCTGGCGTCCTGGATCGCCGCGGCCACGGCGTACAGCACCAGCGACATCGCGATGATCCCCTTCTACATCTTCTACTCGATGTTCGGCTTCCAGCGGGTGATGGACCTGATCTGGGCGGCCGGCGACTCGCGGGCCCGCGGCTTCCTGCTCGGCGGGACGGCCGGCCGGACCACGCTCAACGGCGAGGGGCTGCAGCACGAGGACGGGCACAGCCATGTGCTGGCTTCGGTGGTGCCGAACTGCGTGGCCTACGACCCGACGTACTCCTACGAGGTCGCGGTCATTATTCAGGACGGGCTGCGCCGGATGTTCGCCGAGCAGGAGGACGTGTTCTTCTACCTGACGCTGATGAACGAGAACTACGAGCACCCGGCGCTGCCGGACGGCGCCGAGGCCGGGATCCTAGCCGGCATGTACCTGCTGCGTTCTTCTGACGGCGATGGGCCGCGGGTGCAGTTGCTCGGCAGCGGGACGATCCTGCGGGAGGTGCTGGCCGGGGCCGATCTGCTGGCCGCGGACTACGGCGTGGCGGCCGACGTGTGGAGCGCGACCAGCTTCACCGAGCTGCGCCGGGACGGGCTGGCCGCCGAGCGGTGGAACATGCTGCATCCGGGTTCGGAGCCGCGGCGTTCTTACGTGGAGGAATGCCTGGCGGCGCGGCCGCCCGGCCCGGTGATCGCGGCGACCGACTACGTGCGGGCGTTCGCCGACCAGATCCGTGCCTTCGTGCCGGGCAGGTACCGGGTGCTGGGAACGGATGGCTACGGCCGTTCGGACTACCGGCGCAACCTGCGCCGCTTCTTCGAGGTCGACCGGCACTACGTGGCCCTGGCCGCGCTGACGTCGCTGGCCGAAGACGGGGCGATACCCGCCGACAGGCCGGCCGACGCGATCGCCCGGTACGGCATCGACCCGGACACACCCGATCCGTCGCGGGCCTGAGGAGCAGCCATGACAGATGTCAGCGTCCCGGACCTCGGCGACTTCGCCGACGTGCCGGTCATCGAGATCCACGTCGCGCCCGGCGACGTGGTCAGCAACGAGGACCCGCTGGTCACCCTGGAGTCGGACAAGGCGACCATGGACATCCCCTCCCCCGCCGCGGGCACCGTCCGCGAACTGCGGGTCAAGGTCGGCGACCTGGTCAGCCGCGGATCGGTCATCCTGTCGCTGGACACCGAGGGGGCCGAGGTCGAGCCGCCGCCGCTGACCGACCAGCAGGAGCCGCCCACGCTGGACGCGGCGGACCCGTTGGCGGCGGCACGCGAGCCGGCGGCACGTTCGATCGCGGAGGCACCGGTTCCGGGCGCGACGGCCGGAGCCGGTGAGGTGGGAGCGGCGGCTGGGGCAAGCGCGCCGGCTGGGGCGGGCGCGGGCGCCGAGGCGCTGGCCGACTTCGACGGGGTGCACGCCAGCCCGGGGGTGCGGCGGCTGGCCCGTGAGCTCGGGCTGGACCTGACCGCGCTGTCCGGGACGGGACCGAAGGGGCGGATTACCAAGGAGGACGTGATCGCGGGGGTGCGCGGCGGCCCGGCGACCGCTCCCCCGGTCGCGGGCGCGGGTATCCCCGAGGTGCCGGCGCAGGACTTCTCGAAGTTCGGGCCGGTCGAGGTGCGGCCGCTGACCCGGATTCAGCGGCTGTCCGGGCCCGCGCTGCACCGGTCCTGGCTCAACGTCCCGCACGTCACCCACGACGACGAGGCCGACATCACCGACCTGGACGCCTACCGCCGCGAGCTCGACACCGCGGCCAAGGCGGAGGGCTACCGGGTCACGCTGCTCGCCTTCCTGCTGAAGGCCAGCGTCTCGGCGCTGCGCGAGTTCCCCAAGTTCAACAGCTCGCTGACGCCGGAGAAGGACGCGCTGATCTACAAGGGCTACTACCACCTCGGCGTGGCCGTGGACACGCCCGATGGCCTGGTGGTGCCGGTGATCCGCGACGTCGACCGCAAGGGCATCACCGAGCTCAGCCGGGAGCTCGGCGTGACCTCGGCCCGGGCGCGTGAGGGCAAGCTCGGCCTGGCCGACCTGCAGGGCGCCTGCTTCACCATCTCCAGCCTGGGCGGCATCGGCGGGACCAGCTTCACGCCCATCGTCAACGCCCCCGAGGTGGCGATCCTCGGCGTGGTCCGGTCCAAGATGGCCCCGGTGTGGGACGGCGAGGCGTTCGTGCCGCGGCTGATGCTGCCGCTCTCGCTGTCCTACGACCACCGGGTCATCGACGGCGCGCTGGCCGCCCGGTTCGCCCGGTACCTGTGCGGGGTGCTGGAGGACATCCGGCGGCTGGTGCTCTGACATGGAGAACCAGACGGCTGAGGTGCTCGTCCTCGGGGCCGGGCCGGGCGGGTACACGGCCGCGTTCCGGGCCGCGGACCTGGGCAAGAAGGTCGTGCTCGTAGACGCGGGGGCCGCGCTTGGCGGGGTCTGCCTGAACGTGGGCTGCATCCCCTCCAAGGCGCTGTTGCACGCGGCCAGGGTGATCGCGGAAACCCGGGAGATGAGCGAGAACGGCGTCTCGTTCGGCCCTCCTGAAATCGACCTCGGCCGGCTACGGGCCTGGAAGGATGGCGTGGTCGGCCGGCTCACCGGCGGCCTGGCCACGCTGGCCAGGCAGCGTAACGTCACCACCATCCGCGGCTACGGCCGGTTCACCTCGCCGCACGAGCTGGCGGTGGAGCTCGCCGAGGGCGGCGCGGTCTCGGTCGTCTTCGAGCACGCGATCATCGCGGCCGGCTCGGAGGCGATCACGCTGCCGTTCATCCCGGCGTCGGACCCGCGGGTCATCGACTCCACCGGGGCGCTGGAAGTAGAGGAGGTGCCGTCGCGGCTGCTCGTGATCGGCGGCGGGATCATCGGGCTGGAGATGGCCACCGTCTACCACGAGCTCGGCGCGCAGATCACCGTGGTGGAGCTGCTCGACCAGCTCATCCCCGGCGCCGACCGCGACGTGGTGGCGCCGCTGGCCAAGCGGGTCGCCCGGCTGTACGAGAACGTTTTCCTGCGGACGCGGGTCACCGGCGTCGAGGCCCGGCCGGACGGCCTGGCGGTCTCGCTCGACGGCGCTAAGGCGCCGGCGACCGACACCTTCGACCGGATCCTGGTCGCGGTCGGGCGCCGGCCCAACGGTTCATTGATAGGGGCCGAACGGGCCGGGGTGGCCGTGGATCCGTCCGGCTTCATCCCGGTGAGCAAGCAGATGCGGACCAGCGTGCCGCACATCTTCGCGATCGGGGACGTGGTCGGCCAGCCGATGCTGGCGCACAAGGCGATGCACGAGGCCAAGGTCGCCGCCGAGGTCATCGCGGGCAAGAACAGCTTCTTCGACGCCCGCGCCATCCCGTCGGTGGCCTACACCGACCCCGAGGTGGCCTGGGCCGGGGTGACCGAGAACGAGGCGAAGGCGGCGGGCGTGGCGTACGGCAAGGGCGTGTTCCCGTGGGCCGCCAGCGGCCGCTCGCTCACCCTGGGGCGTTCGGAGGGGATGACCAAGGTGCTGTTCGACGAGGCGTCCGGCCGGATCATCGGCTGCGGCATCACCGGGCCGTCGGCGGGCGACCTCATCGCCGAGGCGGTGCTGGCCATCGAGATGGGCGCCGACGCGGCCGACATCGGCCTGACCATCCACCCGCACCCCACCCTGTCCGAGACCGTGGCCATGGCGGCCGAGGCGTTCGAGGGCACGATCACCGACCTGTACCTGCCCCGGAATCGGGGCACTGCGCGCTGAGCGGCTAAACGAGCCGATCGAGGCTGGTCTCCGGCACGCTGATGCGGAATTTCACCCCTTGCTGCAGCGGAATTGCTTCGACGGTTCCGTGGTGTACGTCGACGATCCTGCGCACGATCGCCAGGCCGAGGCCCGAGCCGGGCAATGCCCGCGCCTTGGCCGACCGGTAGAAGCGATCGAAAATGTACGGCAGGTCGTCGGCTGGAATTCCCGGCCCGTCGTCGCTGACCTCGACCGTCCCGCCGGCGACCGAGATGCGGACGCGGCCGTCCGCCGGGCTCCATTTCAGCGCGTTGTCGACCAGGTTGCCGATCGCCCGTTCCAGTGCGTCCGGATCGCCGCGGACCAGCGTCGGCCGGAAATCGAGCTCGTACCGCAGCCCCGGCGCCCGGCCGGCCGCCCGTGCTGCGACTCGTTCCGCGACCAGATCCAGCCGGACATCTTCGATGTGGAACGAGGCCTGCCCGTCCCGCGCGAGCTCGACCAGGTCGTTGATGAGCACGCGCAGCTCGCCGGCCTCAGCCAGCGCGGCCGCGGCCAGCGCCGGGACGCTCGGGTCGTCCGGCCGTTCAGCGAGCAGTTCGAGGTTGGTGATCAGGCTGGTGAGCGGGGTGCGCAGCTCGTGTGAGGCGTCGGCGACCAGCCGGCGTTGCGAGCCCGCCGATTCGTCCAGGGCGGCCGTCATCGCGGCGAACGCCTGCCCGAGCCGGCTGATCTCGTCCTGGCCTGGCGTCTCGACCGGCGCGCTGAGGTCGCCGGTGGCCCTGATCCGCTCGACGGTTTCGGTCAGCCGGCCGACCGGGCGCAGCACCCGGCCCGCGGCCAGCAGAGCCAGCACCGCCGCGCCGATCGCGGTGACCGGCACGAGGGCGGCGAGCAGCCAGCCGAGCGACGTCTGAGTCGATGTCGCATCCGACGCCGGCCGGGCGACCCGGACCAGTACCCCGGGTTGGTCCGGGAACTGCGTGGTGTAAATGCGGTAGACGATGTTTCCGTAGGCCTCGTCCTGGAAATACGGCTTGGCCTTCCCATTCGCCACCTGGACGTCGTGACCGGTGACGCTGACGAACCCGTTCACCGGGCCGGCCGTGGCGTCGGGCAGGATCTGCAGCTGCGTGCTGCCGAACGGGACCAGCTGCCCGACGGTATGGGCCTGCTTGAGCTTCGCCGCTATCGTCTGCGCGTTCGCGGCCACCTGCACCAGAGCGGCGTCGTCCTGTCCGCGCAGGTTCGCGCCGACCGCCGGATAGATAACCGCCGCCACGGCGGCCAGCGCGACGAAGACGACCGCGCCGACAGCGATCGCGACCCTGGCGCGCAGGCTCATGTCTCTTCTCGCAGCACGTAGCCGATCCCGCGGACGGTCTGGATCAGCCGCGGCTCGCCCATCTTCCGCCGTAGATAGCCGATATAGACCCACAGCCCGTTCGATTCCGGGCCGAAGTCGTAACCCCACACCGATTCGAATATCTGGGTCCGGGAAAGCACCCGGCCCGGGTTGCGCAGGAACAATTCGAGCAGCGCGAATTCGGTCTTGGTCAGGTGGAGATGTTGGCCGTGGCGGCTGGCCTGGTGGGCCGCGACATCGAGCTCGATGCCGGCGAACCGGATCAGCCCGGCGCCCGCGCCGCTGCGCCGCAGCAGCGCGCGCAGCCGCGCCCGCAGTTCCTCGAGCGCGAACGGCTTGGCCAGGTAGTCGTCGGCGCCGGCGTCCAGCCCGGCGACCCGGTCGGAAACCAGGTCTCGCGCGGTCAGCATCAGGATCGGGGTGTCATCGCCGCGCGCCCTGATCTCGCGGCACACGTCGAGCCCGCCCGGCTCGGGCATGAGGACGTCGAGCACGACGGCGTCGTGCCGGAGCTGCAGCAGCGTGGCCAGCGCGGCGGCGCCGTCGCTCGCCGTGGACACTTCGTAGCCGTCACGGTGCAGCGCATGGGTCAGCGCGCTGCGTACCGCCTCGTCATCGTCGACCACGAGGACCCGCACCAGGCCAGTATCGCGCACCTTCCTTAACCGGCGATTCTCCGCTGGCGTCAGGTGCTCTGGGCCAGGCTCTGC
>Ga0207657_10003384_pt1 | contig 17054 bp, 14 predicted proteins | sample KBSC33metaG_FD_184316 | JGI IMG/M metagenome (GOLD analysis project Ga0207657, IMG submission 184316) | Corn rhizosphere microbial communities from Kellogg Biological Station, Michigan, USA - KBS C3-3 metaG (SPAdes) (version 2) | ecosystem: Host-associated > Plants > Roots > Rhizosphere > Soil ... | reverse complement strand
AGCACGGCGCGCCACGGCACGTCGATCACCAGCACGGTGGCCACGTAGGCGAACAGGCTCAGGGTGAGCACTTTCAGGATCGGCGCGTAGCGGGTGAACGGGATGAAGACCTGCAGCAGCAGCGACAGGACGGCGAACAGCGCGGCGTAGAGCAGGGCCGATCCGCCGACCAGCAGTTTCAGTGCCGCACCCATGGCGCCGATGTCCGCCGCCAGGTTGATCACGTTGGCGATGAAGATCGACGTGACCAGCGCATACACCAGCTTGTGCGGGTAGTACTGGCGCATGCCGTCCATCAGGCCGTGGCCGGTGACCCGGCCGATGCCGGCGCTGATCGCCTGGATCGCGATCATCAGCGGCATGGTCAGGAACGTGCACCACAGCATGCCGTAGCCGAACGCCGCGCCCACCTGCGAATAGGTGGCGATGCCGCTGGGATCATCGTCGGCCGCACCGGTGATCAGGCCGGCGCCGAGATTGGCCCAGGGAGGGGCTTCCGGACCGCCGTCTTCGGTGTTTTCGTGTACGGCCATGCGGCTGTTTCCACGCTGCGTGATCCGGCCCGGGCGCCATGCCGGCATGATGCAGCGGGCAACGGTGTCCGGATGATGGTGCTGTCGAACCCCGCGGGTGGCGAGACGCCGTAGCGGAATTCACAGCCCGTGGGTTGCATAGTGCACCGAGTCGGATTGTCGCGTTCACCGGGTTGCCTGATCGCGACTGGCGCTCCCTCGGGCCAGACCGTCGGTGAGGGCGCAGCAATCCGACGCCGCTCGTCGGCGGTGATGAATGCCGCGCCGCCGTACCTGGTCACCGCCACGCCGGGTTAGCGGCGGACGAGCACCGGGATCTTGCTCTGCAACAGAACCTTCTGCGTTTCGCTGCCCAGCATCAGCCGGTTCAATCCATGCCAGCCATGGGTGGCCATGACGATGAGGTCGCAGTGATGTTCGCGAACGGCTTCCAGAATGGCTTCGTGGGGGCGTTCGCCGAAGGCGTAGTGACATTCGCAGGGTACCTGTGCGGCCTTGGCCAGCTTTTTTGCCTCGTCCAGGTAGCGCGTAGCGATTTGCACGGCCTGCTTGCTGTAACTCAGCTCGGCTGCGCTGAGAATTTCAGCCATGTAGGCGATGGAGTGGAATGGCGGCACTACGTGCAGCGCCAGTACCCTGGCGCCGAATGCACTGGCCAGTTCCAGACCCATGCTGAAAGCCCGCAGCGACAGAGCCGATCCATCGATCGGCAGGAGCAAGTGCTGGAAGAGTGCCTTTCCTTGCACGCCGGCCAGTTGCGGACTCGCGGCGGTTTCGGTGGACATGGGACGGAGTCTCCAACGTCTTGGGATGTTGCGCCTGCATTCGGTCGCGTCGAGTGTCATGGTGGCTTGAGCAGTTGCCTTGGTATTGATCGCGATCAACTCGTCGTGCAATAGCGCGCCGGACCGCGGGTGCCGCCGTGCGCTCCCCTGCTGCTCGACGGGGAGGGCATCGGTCAAACCCGGGATGACACCTTTGCGGCCTGTGCGCCCGGACTGCGTCGATAGCGGTTGATCCAGGTCAAGTGGAGTGGGCTGCGCAAGGATGAATGTTGGCGTATCGAATCCAGCCAGGGAGCGCCGCCATGTTCGAGGTCCTCATCAATACGGAAGAGATGCGCGACGACAATCCCGTGGTACGAACCGGCTTGGCGCTGGCGGGCCACCATCATGCCTACGCGACAGGGCTGAACATCGTCGAGGTGCTTCCGGCGACCATGGCCATTCCCGAGGTCATGGCCGTACTGGCGACGCAGGAGTACGAAGCCAGGCGACGCGATGCCTGGTGGATGAAACAATGCGACGAACACGGCATCAAAGGTGCCTGGGAAGTGATTCGTGGCGTATACGTGCCGGTGCTGGCGCGGCGTTCGTGCATGGCGGACATCACGGTAAGCCGCCTGCCGAACCGTGAGGCCGGCTACCCTGCCGGCATGGACTATGTGACGCGCGTATTGCTCTTGGCAGCATCACCCATGTTGTTGGTCCCATCGACATGGGATGGAAGCTTCCGACAGGGGAGAGTGCTGGTGGCATGGAACAGCACGCAGGAATCCATGCGCGCGCTGCGCGCTGCCGTGCCGTTTTTGCGCGAGGCCGAGATGGTATGCCTTGTCGACGGTGCCCGCGATGAATTGTCCGGCGTCACACCACCGCCGTTGCCGGTGCACGACTGGCTCGCGCGGCAGGGCATTGCCCTGCACGCCGTGCGGCAATTCCCGGCCACAGCCAGCGTCGGTGAGGCCCTGCTCGCCCAGGCACAAGCCATGCAAGCAGATCTGCTGGTCATGGGCGCATGGGGTCACTCGCGGGTGAGTGAGCTGATACTGGGCGGCACGACGCGCCATGTACTCAAGCATGCCCGATTGCCGGTGCTGCTGGCGCATTGAGCCCGGCGCGGTCGGGCACGCTCGATCACGATACCGCCGGGTCGCGGCGCCTGTCGTAGGCGGATCGTCGTTACGAACCGTTGCAATCCGTTACCCAGCCGAACTATCGCTGTTGCGGAGCGGGACTAGAGTCAGCGTCGCAGCCGACTGGGGCTGCATCTCGAGGGCATGTGTCATGACCGTGCTGACAACCGACATTCGCGCCACGCAGGCAGGTATTCCACCCTCCGCCTGCATGATCCAGGCAGCCTCCGGCAGCAGCGCCCCCGGCATCGATATCGAGACGATTCGCGAACACGTTCCGGTGCGGCGCTGCAAGCATGCCGCCAGACACAGCGTCTATCACGCCGGCCAGCCGTTCCGCGCGATCTATCTGGTGCATGCGGGCTCCTACAAGGTCTGCGAACTGGCCGCGGATGGCCGTGAACAGGTCTCCGGCTTCCGCATGCGCGGCGACTTGATCGGGGTGGAATCCATCGGCCTGAAAACCTATGCGAACGATGTGGTCGCCCTGGAAGGCAGTGAGGCATGGGAGTTGCCATACCCGGCCGTGCTGCGTGCCTGTCTGCATGTGCCGGAGCTGCAATCGCGCCTGACCGCGGCGCTGGCCGCGGAAATACGCTGCGATCATTCATGGATGCTGATGTTGGGCACGCTGGCGGCGGAGCGGCGCGTGGCCGCCTTCCTGCTCGATGTCGCCGCGCGCTACGCGCACCTGGGTTGCAGCGCGAGGCACTTTATCCTGCGCATGAATCGCGCTGACATGGCCAGCTTCCTGGCTCTCAAGCACGAAACGGTGAGCCGTGCGCTGTCGCACCTGCATGACCTGAGTTACATCGACGTGCAGCGTCGCGAAGTGCGCGTGCTGGATGTCGATGGGTTGAGTTCCATGGCAGGAACCAGCGCCACGTTGAATTGAGCGATGTCACACGCTGCTGTTGCGATCGAGCACCCGACGGGCGGCCGTGCCGAGTTGCCCGCGGCGATAGGGTTTGCGCAGCAATTCGAAGGGGCCGAAAGCGCGGGCGTCGATGCCCATCGATGCGTATTCGTAGCCGGAAGTGAAAAGCACGGGAAGATGTGGGTGCTGCTCGCGTGCTTTCGCGGCCAGTTCGAAACCCGTCATCTCGCCGCCAAGCACGATATCCGTGAAGAGCAAGTCGGTGTCCGGGTGCTTTGCCAGATGCTCCAACGCTGAAACGGCATCGCCGGCTTCGCAAGGGATGTAGCCCAGGGTACGCAGAAAGGCGATCGCGACGCGCCTTACCTCCGGTTCGTCTTCCACGACAAGCACGGTTTCGTGGCCATGGCGCGAAGTTTCGTGACCGCGGTGCGAAGGTGCGGCTGCCGTTTCCTCCACCGCCGTCGAGGCGGCAGCCGGGAAAAAAAGCTCGGCGCGCGTGCCATGGCCCACCTGGCTCTCGATATGGAAATGGCCGCCGGACTGTTTCACGAAGCCATAAACCATGCTGAGGCCGAGCCCGCTGCCTTTGCCGGTTTCCTTGGTAGTGAAAAAAGGCTCCATCACGTGTTCCAGGATTTCCGGCGGGATGCCTTCGCCGTTGTCCGTTACGGCGAAGACCACATACGAGCCAGGCGCAAGCCCGGTGTCTCCAGCGGCGTTGGCGACGTTGCGGGAGCGGGCCGTGATGGCAAGGCGCCCGCCGCGCGGCATCGCGTCGCGTGCATTGAGCGCCAGATTGATCAATGCCGCTTCCAGCTCTCCCTCGTCGGCGTATACCGCAGGTACTTCGTTGCTGCACTCGGCGGTCACGATGATGTGTTCGCCCAGCGTTCTCCCCAGCATCTCGCTCAGATCTGCCAGCAGTTGCACTGTGCGCACGGTACGCGGCAACAGATGCTGGCGGCGGGAGAAGGTAAGCAGCTTGCGGACAAGCGCCGCGCCACGCTCGACCGCACGCGATGCGCTGGCGAGGGTTGTTCGTGTTGCCGGATCCTCCGGCAGATCGATTTCCAGCAGCTGCAGGCTGCCGGAAACCACCGTCAGCAGGTTGTTGAAGTCGTGCGCAATGCCGCCGGTGAGTTGACCGAGGGCCTCCAGTCGCAGCGAATGCGCCAGTTGTTCTTCACTGCGTCTGCGCTGGATGGACCCGGCCAGAATGTTGGCCACCGATTGCAGGAAATTCTGTCGGTCCCGGTCGAAACAGCCCTTCCGATGGGAAAGCGCCAGCAACACGCCCATGGGGCCATGCCGGTCGGGCAATGGCGCAAGGGATGCGTCCTGGTAATCCTGGCTCAGGAACGGGCACATGCCGCGAAGGCTTTCGATGATGCTGCCTTGCTGCTCGTCGGCCTCCTGCGTCCGGCGGCATGCCACATCCAGCAAGGCGGGGTTGCCCGACAAGCTTTCCAGTACCGCTTGCGGAAGACCCTTCGATGCGATGGCGCGCAAGCCGGGATGGTATGGGTGATTGAGGATGATCGCTGTCGCAGGAATGTCGAGGGTGGTTGCCACCAAACCGGGAATCTCGTCGACGGCTTTCTCGTGATACGTGGCCTCGAGCAGACGCCGGCCCATCTGGGCTATGGCAACGTCGAAGCGGGCACGCTCCTGGGCCTGGCGTGCACGCTGCGTTTCGGAGATGTCGCGGATCGCTGCCGCATACAGCGTCCCCTGCGAAGCGGCGACCGGGCTCAGGCCGATTTCCACCGGGAACGGTTGGCCATCGGCACGTATCCCGGTCAACTCGTAGCCGGCGCCCATCGCGCGCTCGCGCGGATGGGACGCGTAACGGGCACGGTGTGCGACATGCGCCTGCCGCAGGGTTGCCGGCAGCAGCGCTTCCACCCGCAAACCGGCAAGTGCGCCCTTTTCATAGCCGAACAGGCGCTCTGCATGTGCGTTGGTCAACACGATGACACCCTGCCGGTCGACCACGATCATTGCATCCGGCGCCGCATCGAATAACGAGCGGAACAGGGCGGCGTCGGGGGCCTGCCTGCTGAACATGCCACGGCCTATATCCGACGGACCGTGGGCGAGAACAGATAGCCCGCGCCGCGAATCGACTTGATCCATTGCGGATGGGCGGGGTCTGGCTCGATCTTGCGGCGCAGGCGCCCGACCTGCACGTCGATCGAACGATCGAACGGCCCGGCATGGTGACCGTGGGTATGCGTCATCAACTGGTCGCGGGTGAGTACCTGGTTGGCGTGTTCGAGGAGAACCTGGAGCAAGTTGAATTCGCCGCTGGTCAGCGGGATGGGCTCGCCGTGCGGTCCGGACAAGCTGTGCGATTGCGGATCGAGCACGCAACCATCGAACGACAGGCGTCCGGTATCGGCCCCGGGTGAAGAGGGTGCGCGGCGCAAGACGCTGCGAACGCGAGCCAGCAGCTCGCGCAGATCGAACGGCTTGGTGACGTAGTCGTCCGCGCCGAGTTCCAGTCCCACCACGCGATCCACGGATTCGCCGCGCCCGGTCACGATGATCACCGGGCCATGCCAATGGGTACGCAAACTCCGGGTCAGGCTGAAACCGTCTTCGCCGGGCAGGCCGATGTCCAGCATCACGATATCGACCGCTTCGCTATCCAGGACGTGGCGCATGCGAACGCCGTCGCCGACCGTGCTGACGCGGAAACCCTGGCCGCTGAAGTAGCGGCTGAGGAGGTGGACGATCTCGGCGTCGTCATCGACCACCAGCAAGTGTGCCGGCGGGATCGTGGATGACGCAGAACTGGGTGAGACGGCCATCTGAACCCTCGATCCGGAGTGGTACCCGGTCAAGTGGAGCGCTCGGATCGGAGCATACGCCTGCGCCTGTTGGCTTGCAGTGACTGGCCGGCGTGCCCGTCATATGAACGTGGCGGCGGACAGCGGCCGGTATCGCTTGCTCCGCCGGAGGCGTCTTGAGCCATGTCAACTCGGCTGGATGCGACGTGCGCGACGATAGGTTCATTCGGAGCGAGGACGGAGTCATGCGCGCCATGGTGCTTGGCAAGATCGGTGAGCCATTGGCACTGCGGACACTGCCCGATCCGCTGCCGGGCAACCAGGAGGTCCGGTTGCGAGTGGAGGCTTGCGGCGTGTGCCGCACGGATCTTCACGCCGTCGACGGCGAGCTGCCGAACATCGTGATGCCGCTGATCCCGGGTCACGAATGCGTCGGTTTGGTCGAGGCGCTTGGCCCCGGAGTTACCGGACTGAAGCTGGGTCAGCGGGCAGGTGTGCCCTGGCTGGGCGGCAGCTGCCAGCGTTGCGAATACTGTCGCGACGGCCGCGAAAACCTGTGCGATACACCCGAGTTCACCGGTTGCACGCGGCCGGGCGGATTCGCCAGCCATATCGTTGCGCGCGCGGATTACTGCGTGCCATTGCGTCATGACGCCGACCCCATCGCGATCGCCCCACTGCTGTGTGCCGGCCTGATCGGCTGGCGCTGCCTGGTGAAGGCAGGGCGGGGGAAGCGCATCGGTCTGTACGGCTTTGGTGCGGCGGCGCACATCGTCACCCAGATCGCCTGTCGGCAGCAGCGCCGGGTCTATGCCTTTACGCGGGCCGGCGACGTCACGGCGCAAGCCTTTGCTCGTTCGCTTGGCGCGGCATGGGCCGGCTCGTCCGGCGAACTGCCCCCTGAGCCACTGGACGCGGCGATCCTGTTCGCGCCGGTAGGCGACTTGGTGCCGCAGGCGCTGCGTGCCGTGAAGAAAGGCGGCCGGGTCGTATGTGGCGGCATCCACATGTCCGACATTCCGTCATTTCCGTATCGCTGGCTGTGGGAGGAGCGCGAAGTGGTTTCCGTGGCCAATCTCACCCGCGCCGACGCGCGTGATTTCTTCGCGGCCGGGGAATGCAGCGACATCAAGACCACCACGCACGTCTATCCGCTCGAACAGGCCAACCGGGCCCTGGATGACCTGCGCGCGGGGCGCTTGAGCGGCGCCGCGGTGCTCAGGCTGTAATGCGGTATGCCGCACGGGTGAAGGAAGGCTTGAAGCTGATGTGGACGACCACCCGTCGAGTGGTGCGGTGGCGGCGACTTCGCCCTGTTGCATTCACCACGTCGCGCCTGGCCGAGGCCGAAGCGCAGGGCCGCGAAGCCGTTCACGACCCGGACCGTGACGAGCCAGAGCGTGTGCGGCTTAGGTGATTTAAATCAATGCGTCCCGCCACCTCCTGCGTAGCTTGATGAATCGCGGAAGGGGCAGGGTATCGATTTGCTGACTATGCGTCACCGCACGCATTCACCAAGGAGAAACCAACCATGTATTCCTATCGCCGTCTTGTTCATGTCTCGCTAGGGGTGGCACTCATCGCCCTGGGCGGCTGCACTGGCTATGTAAAAAAGGCCGATTTCGATTCGGCGGTCAGCGAGCTTCGCGCCAACGACCAGAAGCAGCAGCAGGAGATCGATGATCTTGCGCAGCAAATGCAGCAGCGCTTCGCTGCCTATGATGCCAAGATCGCCCAGATGGGCGGGCGTGTGCGGGTCGACGCCATTTCGCACTTTGCCTTCAACGACGCAACCCTGCGCGACGAGGACAAGCCGCTGCTGGACGATTTCGCCAAAATCGTCTCGGCGCATTACCCGCAGGCGATGGTGACGGTGGAAGGTTTCGCCGACGCCGCGGGTGGCAGGAGCTACAACCTTCGCCTCGGGCATGCACGTGCCGAGGCGGTGCGTGATTATCTGGTGAAGAGCGGCGGACTGACCGCCGACAATGTCCGCACGGTGAGCTATGGCAAGGCGAGAAACCGCCAGGTCCTCAAGGGCAAATGGGGCGATGGCGCCGAGCCGAACCGTCGCGTGACGCTGGTGGTCGACTTCGCCGGCTCACCGACTGCACCGTGAATACCGAGCGTCAGTGTCGACGATATGGCCCAGAGGCCGACGACCATGGCGCAGTGGCAGAACGACGGCTTTCGTGACCGCACCGATGCCGGACAGCAACTGGCGGAAGCGCTGTCCTCGTTGCGCGGCCAGCATCCGCTGGTACTGGCCATCCCGCGTGGTGGAGTACCGATCGGCAGGATCGTTGCCGATCATCTGGACGGCGAGCTGGATATCGTGCTGGTGCGGAAAATCGGTGCGCCCGGCAACCCGGAGTATGCGATCGGTGCCGTCGATGAAGCCGGGGCGATCCAGCAGTCGGACGACGCATGCCTTGTCGATGCCGATGACCGCTACATCAGGCGTGAGGCGGCCAGACAGCTGGCTGTCATCCGGGCTCGAAGACAGGGTTACGGCCTGGGCCATCCGCCGATCGATCCGGCCGGACGCACTGTGATCGTCGTCGACGATGGATTGGCAACGGGCGCCACGATGCGGGCGGCGCTATTGGCCGTGCGCGCGCGCAAACCAGCGCGGTTGGTTTGCGCCATTCCTGTGGCGTCGCCGCGTGGTCTGGTATCGGTGGCGGATGTCGCGGACGATCTTGTCTACCTGTCGGCACCCGAACACTTCCGTGCGGTCGGGCAGTTCTATGTGCAATTTCCGGCAGTCGATGACAGCGAAGTGATGCACCTGCTGATGCGTTCCCCATCCGGATCACCGGTGTCTGCGCTCGCCGAGGACGTCCGGATTCCCGCTGATGGGCTGCTGCTTGATGGCAGCCTGCAGGTGCCGCAGGGAGCCCACGGCCTGGTCGTCTTTACGCATGGCAGCGGCAGCAACCGCCATAGCCCGCGCAACCGCCTGGTAGCCCAGGCCATGCACGCCAAAGGCCTGGCGACCTTGCTGTTCGACTTGCTGAGCAAGGATGAAGCCGGGGACGTATCCGTACGCTTCGACATCTCCAGGCTCACGGCACGGCTTGACGCCGCCACCCGATGGGCCATGCATCACCCGCGCACGCAGACTTTGCCCATTGGCCTGTTCGGCGCCAGTACCGGCGCCGCCGCCGCCCTGGTGCTGGCTGCGCGTTGTCCGGTAGTGATCAAGGCCGTCGTGTCGCGGGGCGGTCGGCCGGATCTTGCCGGGCACGGCGCGCTGGCGCGGGTGCAGGCGCCTACCTTGCTCATCGTTGGTGGTGCGGATCACGAAGTCATCACACTGAACCGCTCCGCTCTGTCGGTACTCTCATGCCATGCCGAACTGGCGCTGGTTCCGGATGCCACGCACCTGTTTGAGGAGGAGGGCGCCATCGAGCGGGTGGCAGAACTTGCCACAAACTGGTTCGTGCAGTGGCTGCCGGATCAAGGCCGCGGCGTCACTGCCGGCCTGCGCTGAATCCACGAGGAATTTTTCTTGAATCAGGCGCACGACGTTGACCTGGATCAAACGCGTCCCGCTCCGGCTTCGTACGCTTGCCAGTGATCCCAGCTTGCCGGGAGCGGCAGGCCGGGGGGTAAGTCCAGCGACATCGAATGAGCTGCGTGGAGGATCTATTCATGGCAAACCTTACCCGTTGGAGTCCCTTCAAGGCCCTGTCGCGGTTCGAGCAGGGCGCTCCTTTTGACGACTTCTTCCGTGGTTTCGGCCTGCGGCCGCAGTGGTCCGAACTGGAGGCGCCGGATCTGCGCCTTGACGTTACCGAAAGCGGCGGCGCCTATCGCGTCAAGGCAGAAATGCCCGGTGTCGACAAGAACGATATCGACGTCTCGATCAGCGGCAACCAGGTCGCCATCAGCGCCGAGGTGAAGCGTGAGAGCAAGAAAAAGGACGACGAGCGCGATATCTGCACCGAGCGTTATTACGGAAAGGTCTATCGCTCGTTCAGCCTTCCCGACGAGGTGGACAGCGACAAGGCCACGGCTCGTTACGAAGGCGGCGTGCTTACCCTGGAACTCCCCAAGAAGGGGAACGGCAGTGCTCGCAGAGTGAAGATCAGCTGATCGTCTCCCGCGCTGCCCGCTGTCCGGTGGTCGTGCCGACAGGAGGCAGCGTGAGCTTGCGGCAGCCACGTGGCACGCCATGCCGAACCCTTCCCAGGCAGCGTGGCTGGTTGGCTTCACCACCCGCACCGACACGGTACGGCGGCCTGATGAAATCGCTGGACACGGCGGCCGCACGGCTCCGAGATACAACTCGTGTAACGCGCCCCGCGCGCGGGCGATCAGTGACGCATCAGTACCGGGATCGTGGTTTTCTCGAGAACTTCCCTCGTAGCTCCGCCCAGGATCCGTTCACGGAGCCGGGTATGGCCATACCCGCCCATCACCAGAAGGTCAGTCTGGAAAGCGCCTGCGGCCTGCAGCAATTCGGTACCGATCCCTTCGCCACGGTCGGCCAGCGCATGAGACTCTGCAATGACGCCATGGCGTTGCAGGTAACTCGCCAGGTCGAAACCGGGCATCCATTGATCCATGAGGGAAGCCTGATTTCCGCCCCGATTGAGGATGACCACCTTCCACGCCCGGATCAGCATCGGCAGCGCCGCATGTACGGCCCTCAACGCTTCGGCCGAACCGTTCCAGGCGATCGCTATGCGATTGAGAGTCGGCGGCTTGACCCGCATCTCCGGCACGACCAGGCAGGGTACACCGCCGCATCCCAGCATGATGTCGCCGATGGCCGACGACGAACTCCAGGCCAAATCGGGCGTGCGTCCGAGCACCAGCAGATCATGCCAGTTTCCGATCAGCTTCATGCTGTGCGGCACGTCGCCATCGGCGACCTGCCAGAAAGCGTCGGTCACGCCCAACTCGCGCGCGAGCGCCAGGAACGATGCCTCGGCTGCGTAGGCGTCCCCCATGAGCTGGCGCGCCTCCTTGATCGATTCCTGCACGAGGGCGGGTGCGTCGTACACGGACATCGCGGCTTCGGGCGACGGGCAGACGCAGACACCCGTCACGTTTGCGTCGAACGTCGCCGCCAGGCGGATCGCGTATTCCACATGCGGGAACCAGGACTTGAAGCTTTCCGAGTAGACGACGATGTCTTTCATGGTGTATCCCCGGTGTATCGTGGCGGCTGTTCCGTGTCGGCGTGTTCGCCTGAGAGTCCAAGCGTCGACAGGCCTTCTTCCAGGAAATCGCTCGCCATCGACGTGCCAAGCAGGTAGTCAGTCGTCCGTGCGTTGTGCGCCATGGCGGCCTCCTCGCGGATCGACCGCCAGTCGGTGGCCGAACAGTTGTCGCGACCGAGCCACGTCAGCGCTACCAGATCGACTTGCTGATCCTCCGGCAAATCGTCGATGACCGAGTGAAGTTCCTGCAGCACGGCCGCATCCCGGTATTCGTTTTCCTGTTCGCGCAGCACGTCGACGTCCTCCGACTCCAGCGGGCAAGGGTCTTCCACGGGTTCGGCCAGCATGTCCCTGCTGTCGTACTCGCGAAGTTTGTCGATGATGAAATAGACGGTGTCGACCGGTATCGACAGTGCCGGTTCGGGCGCGTTCGGCGGTTCGTTCTTCGGTGGTTCGTCAGCAGGCGGGGTCATGGAACTTCTCCGATTCACGCGGCCAGATTTGCCCAAGCTTTCGGGTAGCCGACCGATACCGAATGCCGCCCACGACAGTGCACGACGTCTTTCCGCGTGGAATGCCGCACCCGCAGGACATCGGTCACTTGCGGCCACACCAGACGGTGCGCCTGCCGGCATGCCGGTCGAAGTCCGAGGAAGCGAGGCGGCTGTACGGGCCATGCATGGTGTCGGCAACGCTAGGAAAAACACCGCGCCGGCATATTGATGCTCGTCAATATCGCGTGCCGAGGGGAGTACGCCGAATGCTCTTCCACTCGCACGGTGCGGCCGTCGATGGTCGCCACGACGTGGGCAGCGGGTGGCGCCCAGGTTGCAACCGGAGTGGGGCTTGACGGCGAAGCCCATGTGGCGAGGCGTCACAGCGAAATTCACGGTCCGGGGTGTACACAGTGCGCCGAACCGGATTCCCTCCATGTCCACGGGGATGGCCTGATCATGACTACCGACGCCTTGGCCCGCCAACCGCTTGATCCCGCCGAGCTGCGCGGCATCGACGCCTGGTGGCGTGCCGCGAACTACCTTTCGGTCGGGCAGATCTATCTGCGCGCCAATCCCTTGCTGAAGGAGCCGCTGGCGCTCTCGCACCTCAAGCACATGCTGCTGGGCCACTGGGGCACCACGCCGGGGCAGAACTTCATCTACGCGCACCTGAACCGGGCGATCCGGCACTACGGCCTGGACATGCTCTACCTCTCCGGTCCCGGCCACGGCGGCCCCGCGGTAGTGGCGAACGCCTACCTGGACGGCACCTACAGCGAGGTCTACCCGGACATCAGTCGGGACGAGGCGGGGCTGCAGCGGCTGTTCAAGCAGTTCTCGTTTCCCGGCGGCATCGCCAGCCACGCCTCGCCGGAATGTCCCGGTTCGCTGCACGAAGGCGGCGAACTCGGCTATTCGCTGAGCCATGCGTTCGGCGCGGTGTTCGACAACCCCGACCTGATCGCGGCGTGCGTGGTGGGCGACGGCGAGGCGGAAACCGGGCCGCTGGCCACAGCCTGGCATTCGAACAAGTTCCTCGACCCGGTGGGCGACGGCGCGGTGCTGCCGATCCTGCATCTGAACGGCTACAAGATCGCCAGCCCCGCGGTGCTGGCGCGGATCGGCCGCGACGAGCTGGAACAGTTGCTGCGCGGCTATGGCTGGACGCCGCATTTCGTTTCGGGCAGCGAACCGGCGGCGATGCACCAGGCGATGGCGGCGACGCTGGATGCGGTGGTGGCGCAGATCCGGCAGATCCAGCGCGGCGCGCGCGAGCAAGGCGTCACCGCACGGCCGCGCTGGCCGATGATCGTGCTCGATTCGCCCAAGGGCTGGACCGGGCCGAAGCAGGTGGACGGCAAGCCGAACGAAGGCAGCTTCCGCGCGCACCAGGTGCCGCTGTCGGTCTCCGCCAGCAGCCCGCCGGAGCACCTGCGGCAGCTCGAAGCGTGGCTGCACAGCTACCGACCGGAAGAGCTGTTCGACGCGCACGGCACGCTGCGGCCGGAGCTGGCCGCGCTGGCCCCCGTCGGCACGCGCCGGATGAGCGCGAACCCGCATGCGAACGGTGGTCTGCTGCTGCGCGACCTGCGCCTGCCGGACTTCCGCGACTACGCGGTCGCGGTGCCGCAGCCCGGCGTGCGCGGCAGCGGCGACACGCGCGCGCTGGGGCCATTCCTGCGCGACCTGATCCGCCTGAACGAGGCGTCGCGCAACTTTCGCGTGTTCGGCCCGGACGAGACGATCTCGAACGGTCTCGGCGCGGTATTCGAGGCGACCCGCCGCCAGTGGCAGGCCGCGCTGGAGCCCGGCGACGAGTTCCTCGCCACGCAGGGCCGGGTGCTGGAGATGCTCAGCGAGCATCAGTGCGAAGGCTGGCTGGAGGGCTACCTGCTGACCGGCCGGCATGGCCTGTTCAACTGCTACGAGGCGTTCATCCACATCGTCGACTCGATGTTCAACCAGCACGCCAAGTGGCTGAAGATGACGGCGGCAATCCCGTGGCGGCGCCCGCTCGCCTCGTTGAACTACCTGCTCGCTTCGCACGTGTGGCGGCAGGACCACAACGGCTTCACCCACCAGGATCCCGGCTTCATCGACCACGTGGTCAACAAGAAGGCGCAGATCGTGCGGGTGTACCTGCCGCCGGATGCGAACTGCCTGCTGTCGGTGGTCGACCACTGCCTGCGCAGCCGGCACTACGTCAACGTGGTGGTCGCCGGCAAGCATCCGGCGCCGCAATGGCTGGCGATGGACGCGGCGCAGCGGCACTGCAGCCTGGGCATCGGCCTGTGGCCGTGGGCCAGCAGCGACCAGCACGGCGAGCCCGACGTGGTGATGGCCTGCGCCGGCGACGTGCCCACGCTGGAGACGCTGGCGGCGGTGTCGATCCTGCGCCGCTACCTGCCGGAGCTGAAAGTGCGCGTGGTCAACGTGGTCGACCTGATGAAGCTGCAGTCGCCCAGCGAACATCCGCACGGCCTGGACGACGACGGTTTCGATCAGCTGTTCACCCGCGACAAGCCGGTGATCTTCGCGTTCCACGGCTACCCGAGCCTGATCCACCGGCTGACCTACCGGCGCACCAACCACGATCACCTGCACGTGCACGGCTACAAGGAGGAGGGCACCATCACCACCGCGTTCGACATGACCGTGCTGAACGCGCTGGACCGTTTTCATCTGGTGATCAACGTGATCAACCGCGTGCCCCAGGCGGGCGAGCGCGGCGTTTACCTCAAGCAGAAGCTGCTGGACAAGCTGATCGAGCACAAGCAGTACATCGACGAGAACGGCGAGGACCTGCCGGAAATCCGCAACTGGATGTGGGGCGCGCCGGAGGCCGGCATGCTGGCTTAATGACGGATGAGTGTGGCCGCGGCCGTGGCGGCCACCCATTCCTCGTTGGCGGCTTCCACCACCACTTTCACCCGACTGGCGGCGCTGGAAATGACCGGCGCATGGGCGGCATTCGCGACCGCGTCGATCGCCACGCCGAGAAAACCCAGCCCGGCACAGACGCGTTCGCGGATCACTGCCTGGTGCTCGCCGATGCCGGCGGTGAAAACCAGCATGTCCAGTCCATCCAGCGTGGCCGCCAGCGCGCCCACCTCGCGCACGATGCTGCGCACGTACAGGGCCAGTGCCTCGCGCACCGGCTCTTCGTCTTCGCGCGGCAGCAGCTCGCGCGGGTCGGCAGACACGCCGGAAACGCCGAGCAGGCCGGACTCGTGGTACAGCATGCGGCCCACGCGTTCGAGCGACAGCTGGCCGATCTCCATCAGGTAGATCACCGCGCCGGGATCCAGCGCACCGCAGCGCGTGCCCATCATCAGCCCGTCCAGCGCCGAGAAGCCCATGGTGGTGGCGACGCTTTGCAGATTGCGCATCGCGCACAGGCTGGCGCCGCTGCCCAGGTGCGCCACGATGGTGCGGCCGCGCGCGGCGTCGCCGTAGCGCTCGCCCAGCACCTGCGACTGGTACGCGTAGGACAGGCCATGGAAACCGTAACGGCGCAGGCCCTGGTCCCAGGCCGAACGCGGCAGCGGCAGCATCTTCTCGACGATGGGCATGCTCTGGTGGAAGGCGGTGTCGAAGCAGGCCACCTGCGGCAGCTGCGGCAGTTCGTCCAGCAGCGCGCCGATCGCCTCCAGCGCGAACGGCTGGTGCAGCGGCGCCAGCGGGATGTAACTCCTCAGGTCGGCCAGCACCATCGCATCGACCCGCACCGGCTCGAAATACTTGCTGCCGCCATGCACCACGCGGTGCACGATCGTCACGATGCGGCGGCCGTGCAGCCGCGCCACGATGCGTCGGCGCAGATGGGTCAGCGCGGCATGGTAGGGGCGCTCGCGGTCCAGCGTCAGCGTCTCGGCCGCGGCGCCGCTTTCGCTGAACACCGGGGCATCGCCGGTGATGCCCTCGACCTTGCCGCCCCACGCGGGCGTGCGCGCCAGTGGCATCGCGTCCGCGTCGAACAGCGCGAACTTGATGCTGGACGAGCCGCAGTTCAGCACCAGAATCAGCGAATGGCCGCTACCGTTGGTCATGGCGGGCTGCGCCGGTAGTGGTGAGCCACCAGCGCGGCGAGCGCGCATGAGGCGATGCGCGACTCGCGCGAGTCGGCGCGGCTGATCAGCACGATCGGCATCCGCGCGCCCATCACCGCCGCACCGTCGCCGATGGCGGTCTCGTCGAACGTGCGGTTGCGGATCGGCGGCGCGGCGGTGTCGGGCGTGGTCTCGTCCATGCTTCGGTTCCGGTCGGCGGTGGCGGGCCCGGCGGCATTGCAGTGCAGGGCCAGTACGGACAGCGTAGCGCCGTGGCTTCGGTGCGTCGAAGCGGCATTCAGCCGTGCACGTCGGGAACTTCGACCGGGCCGGCGCTGCGCTTCAGCAGCCACGCCAGCACGGGCGGCGTCACCATCGCGGTGAACAGCGACATCGCCACGATGATGGCGTAGATGCGGCTGTCAAATACGCCGGCAGCCAGGCCCAGGGTCGCAACCACGATGCCCACCTCGCCGCGCGGCACCATGCCGAAACCGATGATGGTGGCGCTGCGCGTGCCCAGCGTGATCGAGCCGAGCCAGCCGCCGACGAGCTTGGAGACGATCGCGATGGCGGTGACCACGGCGAGCATCCACAGGGCTTCGGCGCCGGCCAGTTCGTGCAGGTCGACCTTGCTGCCGGTGACCACGAAGAAGAACGGCGTGAGCAGGGCCAGCAGCGGCTGGGTCTGTTTTTCCAGGGTGTGCTGCTGGCGGGTTTCCGAGGCGATCATGCCGGCCAGGAACGCGCCGATGATCGCGGCCAGGCCGAACCGGGTGGACAGCCAGGCCAGGCCCAGGCACAGCGCCAGCACGATCATCAGCGGCGAGTGCGGGCTGAGCGGCTTGTCCAGCCAGGCGGAGTTCCAGCGCATCACCCGCGCGCCACCCCAGCCGATCACCGCGATGAAACCGACCGCGCCGGCCAGCACCACCACGAGGTGCGAGGCGTCGATGCTGCCGCCGCCCTGCAGCGACACCACCACGCCGAGCAGCAGCATGGCGAGGACATCGTCGATCACCGCGGCGCCCAGGATCACCTTGCTTTCGATACGCTGCAGCGCGTTCAGTTCCTGCAGCACGCGCGCGGTGATGCCGGCCGAGGTGGCCACGAAGGCGGCCGCGACGAACAGCGAGCGGTCCCAGTCGAAGCCGTTGCCGTGGGCCCACACGCTGCCCATGCCGAACGGCACCAGCACGCCGACCACGCCGACC
>Ga0207657_10003383_pt1 | contig 17054 bp, 15 predicted proteins | sample KBSC33metaG_FD_184316 | JGI IMG/M metagenome (GOLD analysis project Ga0207657, IMG submission 184316) | Corn rhizosphere microbial communities from Kellogg Biological Station, Michigan, USA - KBS C3-3 metaG (SPAdes) (version 2) | ecosystem: Host-associated > Plants > Roots > Rhizosphere > Soil ... | reverse complement strand
GAGGACGTGCTCCAGGAGGTCTTCGCCGCCGCGTTCAACGCGATGATCGGCGACGACCGGCCGCTCAACGTGCGGCCCTGGCTCTACCGGATCGCGCGCAACCGCTCGCTGAACCATCTGCGTCGCGCCCAGGCGATCGGCGTGGACTCGATGGACGTCCACCTGTCCGAGCACGGCACCACGACCGCGGACAAGGTGCACAAGCGCGAGGAGTTCCGCCAGCTCATGGAGGACGTCCAGGGGCTGCCGGAGACCCAGCGCACGGCGCTGCTCCTGCGCGAGATCGACGCGCTCTCCTACGAGCAGATCGCCGAGGCGATGGAGACGACGGTCCCGTCGATCAAGTCGCTCCTGGTGCGTGCGCGCGTGTCGCTCGCCGAGGCGGCCGAGGCGCGCCTGCTCACCTGCGACGAGGTGCGCGAGGAGCTCGGCGAGGTCGCCGAGGGCCTGAAGCGCACGACGGCGCCGATCCGCCGCCACCTGCGGACCTGCGACCGCTGCGTCGCGTTCCGCAAGTCGCTGCGCGACACGAACAAGGCGCTCGCGTCGATGCTGCCCGTCGGGCCGCTCCTCCTGCTCAAGAAGCTCCTCCTCGCCAACCTCGGCACGACGGCCAGCGCCGGCGGCGGGGCGGCCGCCGCCGCGGGTGCGGGCGCGGCCGGCGCGGGCGCCGGCGGCGCCGTGTCGGCGAGCATGAGCGTCGTCGCCTCGAAGGCCGCCGCGACCGTCGCCGCCGCGGCGATCGTCACGGTCGGCACGGTCGAGGTCGACCAGGTCCGCCACCACCGCCAGCCGACGCACGCCGTGAGCACCGCGAAGCCCGCGGCGCCCGCCGCGCCCGCGCAGCCGGCGGCGCCGGTCGTCGTCGCCTCGCAGGCCCAGCCCGCGGTCGCCCCGCTGCGCCACCCGGCGCCGCCGGCCCACCGCGAGCCCGCCGTGACCGAGAAGACGCCGTCGACGTCCGATGCGGCGGCGAAGAAGGACGCCGACGCCAAGCAGAAGAGCGCCAAGGACGCGCTCGCCGATCCGGCGAAGGCCAGCGGCGGGACGGCCGCGGGCGATCCGGCGAAGCTGCAGCGCACCGGCGGCGCGGCCGGCGCGAGCCCCGCCTCGCCGCAACAGGTGTCCGACACCTCGACGCTCCCGGCCGAGCAGCCGGGCAGTGCGTCGTCGGGCGGCGTCGTCGCCCCCGACGAGCCGGCGCCCTCGGCCCCGCCGCCCCCCGCGACGACCGCTCCGCCGCCCGCCCAGAGCGCGCCGCCGCCGGCCCCGCCGGCGACCACCCCGGCGACGCCGCCGCCCGCCGAGCCGTCCACCGGCGGCAGCGCGCCGTCCGGGTCGACCGGCGGCACCGCGCCGTCGACGCCCGCCGGCGGCACGGTCGCGCCGGGCGGCTGAGCCGAGCCGGGCCCGCGTCGCTCAGCCGACGCGGTCGCCGAGCGCGGCCTGCGGCTCGGGACTGAGGAGCAGCACGCCGTCGGTGCTGTACGTGCCGAGCACGAGCACCTCGGAGCGCACCGGGCCGATCTGGCGCGGCGGGAAGTTCACGACGGCGAGGACGAGTCGGTCCTCGAGGTCCTCCCGCGCATAGTTCTTGACCTGCGCCGACGAGCGCTTGACGCCGATCTCCGGACCGAAGTCGACGCGCAGCTTCCATGCCGGCCGCCGCGCCTCCGGGAAGTCCTCGACCTCGACGATCCGCCCCACCCGGATGTCGACGGCGGCGAAGTCGTCGAACGTGACCTGCCCGTCCGCGCTCACGGGCGCTGGGTGCCGAAGCGGAATGAGCGGATCGCCGTCTTCAGCGCGCTGCCGTTGGTCGCGCCGACGGCATCGACCCGCGGGATCGCGTCGGAGCGCGCGGCCACGATCCAGATGTCGACGCCCTCGCGCGGCGGCGTGTCGCCGCCCGGCAGGAGGATCGTGCGCCGGCCGTAGGTCGTGCGGCCGTCGATCCTCGCCTGATAGATGATCTCGTAGCCCGGCTGGCGGTTGTAGTTGACGCGGCCGTCGCCCCGCCATACGAAGCCCGGGATCGTCCGTCGCATCTGCGCGATCATGTTCGCCGACTGCAGCGTGAGGATGCCGGTCGCGTCGCCCTTGTAGGGCGGCAGCTTGTACGGCGTGACGGTGAAGCTCTGCGGCGCCGAGGCCCCCGCGGGCGTCTGGAGCCGGAGCGTCTCCCGCCCGCGCGGCGCGACCCGCTCGAGGGGCGCGGTGTAGAGCAGGTTGTAGGCGATCGGCGAACGGACGACGGCCTGCGGGCGCTCGTCGGCCTCTCGCCGGTGGACGACCACGTAGACCGCGCCGGCCACGACGAGGGCCGCGAGCACGGCGAGCACGACCTGGGCGGCGCGGGGCAGCGCGCGGACGCGCGGCGCGAGGAGCTCGGGCAGCGTCGGTCCGAACTCGGGACGCACGACGGACATCGCTGTGAGTCTACGAGGCGGGTCGGGGGTGGTCGCCGGGGCCCCTACGCCGCCGCCGCGAGCCCGATCACCTTCAGCCGCCGCTCGAGCGCCTTCATCGCGAACGCCCGCGTCTCGGACACCGACGATCCCAGGATCACCGTGTCCTCCTCGCCCCGCTGGACCCACCGCGGCCGCAGCACGCCGTCCGCCGCCGGGGCGACCTCGACGAGCGCCCGCTGGATCGCCTCGCCGTACCGCGCGTCGCGGCGGGCCATCTCGCGCAGGAAGCGCGCGCCGAAGGCGACGTGGCGGTGCTCGTCGCGGGCGACCTTCGTGAAGCCGTCCACGAAGCCGGGCAGGGTGCCCATGCGCTCGTTGTAGTCGATGATGAAGTGCTGGCCCGTCAGCGCCAGCATCCCCTCGAGCACCATGTGGTAGATCGTGATCGCCTCGACGAGCGCCTCGAGGTCGCCGGGCTCGACCGCGAGCCGGTCGACGCGCCGGTGGAGCATGTCGTCGAAGAGCTCGCCGAACTCGGGGTTGAGGTGCTCGCTCGTCGCCGCGAGCCGCTCCTCCAGCCCGGTCGCCTCGAGGATCCCGACCTCCGCGTAGAACCGGTTGAAGAACGCGACATGGCGCGCCTCGTCGGCGATCTGCGTGCAGAGGAAGATCCGCATCTCCTCGTCGGGCACGGCGCGCATGATCGGCCCGAGTTCGGCAGCGACCCGCTGCTCGCCGACGAAGAACGCGCTCATCCCGTACATCCGCTGGTAGCGCTCCTCCTCGGAGAAGCGCTCGTGCCAGTCGATCCGGTCCTGCGCGAAGTCGAGGTCCTGGACCGCCCAGTGCTGGCGCTCCCACAGGTCGTAGAGCTGCGCGTAGCTGAGGAGGTTCGCCTCGCCGCGGTCTGCGGCCTCGTCGAGCGCCGGGTCGCTCGTGGCGCGGAAGTCGACGCGTTCGGTGCGGTGCGGACCGGCCTGCTCGGACATGGCGCGACGATAGCGCGCCCACTGGCTGGCCGGCCAGCAGACGCGTCGCGCTTGGCGCCGGCTGGGGGATTGCCGGCGCTCGCGACTCCTCGGCGGCGCAGCCGACCATCACGCGGCCGACGTTAAGCCCGCATCCCGGGCAGAACGTCGACCGCGCACGCCGGCGGGCGACCAGAGCGATCGCTCAGCGCTGGGCGAGCCCCCGGGAAACCGCCGCCGCCCTAGCCCCCGCCGATCGAGAACATCGCCTCCAGGTCATGGCGCGAGAAGACCTCGAACGCCACCATCGTCTGCGTCCGGCTCACCCCGGGGAGCTTCACGAGCTCGCCCGTGACCACGTCGGCGAGCATCTCGTGGCGCGGGACGCGGATGATCGCGACGAAGTCCCACTCGCCCGTGACCGAGTAGGCCTCGGCGACGCCGTCGAGGTCGGCGAGCTGGCCGCCGAGCGTCTGCAGCGCGTCGCGCTCGGCCTCGATGAGCACGACGGCGGTCGTCATAGCGTGTGGGTGTCGCCGGGGGCCAGGATCGCGACCTCGCCCGCACCGGCGTTCTGCACGTCGGACTTGAACGCCTCGACGTCCGTCTCGATCGGCGGGAACGTGCCGTAGTGGCACGGGATGATCGTGTCGGCGCCGATCCACTCCGCGGCGACGACGCCGTCGAAGCGGTCCATCGTGTAGTGGCCGCCGATCGGCATGATCGCCGCGTCGATGCGCCCGTAGCGCTTGACGAGCTTGAGGTCGGAGAACAGGCACGTGTCGCCGAGGTGGTAGACGCGCTTGCCGCCGAGCTCGATCAGCAGGCCCGCGGGCGTGCTCGGCGTGCCCTTCGGCGTCGTGGAGGTGTGCCACGCCGGCACGATGCGAACCGAGCCCCACGGCAGGGTGACCGTGCCGCCCATGTTCGGGTCGTAGACGGTGTGGCCCTCTCCCAGCGTCTCCTGGAGCTCGTGGGCGATCTCGGTGATCGCGACGACCGTCGCGCCGGTGCGCTCGGCGATCGACACGAGGTCGCCGAAGTGGTCCTGGTGGCCGTGGGTGAGCAGGATCGCGTCGGCGCCGAGGTCGTCGGCGCTCGCGGCGGCCTTCGGGTTCCCGGTCAGCCAGGGATCGATCAGCACCGTGGTGCCGTCGGCCTCGAGCTCGAATGCGGCATGACCGAGCCAGCGAATGTTCATCGCGAGGACCTGCCTTTCAGTTCGACACCTTCGATGGTCGAGCAATGGCGCGCTGTCATCGGGACGGGTCCTCTCCTCTCTCGGTGGTGTTCGCGAGCTCCTCGGCGAGCTCGAGCCCGACTGCGACGCCGACCAGCATCCCGAGCCGGGTCTCCTCGGCGACGAGCGTGCGCACCGCGCGCAGCCGCTCGTCGGCATCCTCCTGCAGCGCCGCCTGCGCGACCTGCGCCTCGTGGGCCGAGCCGAACCAGTCGCCCTCGGCCAGCGCCTGCGCGAGGACGCGCTGCAGGTTCGGCGCGGCGTGCGTGACGATCTCCTGGGCGTGCCCGAAGCGCGCCGCGTCGCCCAGCGCGTCGACGGCCGCGTCGACCTGGTCCGCGGTGTACCGGCGGCGAGCCACGACGACGCACCCTAAACCACGGCTGTCGGCGGCGGGTACGCGGACCCGGGTCCGCGGCCGGACCACGCGCTCGCGCCGCCCGCTCCGCGCGACGCGGCGCACCGCGGGCCGTTCCACGAGCCGACGGCGCCCCCGCCGCGACCATCCCCCGCCCGGCGAGCGGCAGCAGGGTGCCCGGCGAGGCCGCGGGGGCCGTCGAGTCCCGGCATGCGTCCGGCGGACGCCGGCATGAGCCGTGAAGGGCGGGCATGGAACGAGGAACGCGCCCCGCCAGGGACGCGAACCCGTTCCCCGACCCAGCCGGCGGCCGCATGCGCGACCCGGCGCGGTCAGCCGCCGAGGATCTCCACGGCGATGTCGGAGACCTCGGTCGGCGTGCGGCCGACCCGGACGCCCTTGGCCTCGAGCGCGTCCGCCTTCGCCTGGGCCGTGCCCGACGTGCCGGACACGATCGCGCCGGCGTGGCCCATCGTCTTGCCGGGCGGCGCCGTGAAGCCCGCGATGTAGCCGACGACCGGCTTCGTCACGTGCTCGCCGATGTACTCGGCGGCCTCCTCCTCGGCCGAGCCGCCGATCTCGCCGCTCATCACGATGAGCTCCGTCTCCGGGTCGTCCTCGAACAGCGCGATGACGTCGATGAAGCTCGAGCCCGGGACGGGGTCGCCGCCGATCCCGACGATGCTCGAGTTGCCGAAGCCGCGCTGGGCGAGCTCGTTGCCGATCTGGTAGGTCAGCGTGCCCGAGCGCGACACGACCCCGACGTTGCCCTCCTTGAAGAAGTCCGCCGGGATGATCCCGACGTTCGCCTTGCCGGGCGACAGGACGCCCGGGCAGTTGGGCCCGATCAGCCGCACGCCCGGCGTGCGCCTCAGGTTCGTGTAGACGCGCAGCTCGTCGTGCGCCGGGATGCCCTCGGTGATCGCGATGATCGTCGGGATGCCGGCGTCCGCCGCCTCGAGGACGGAGTCGGCGGCGAAGCGCGCCGGGACGAACACCATCGCGGTGTTCGCGCCGGTCTCCTCGACGGCCTCGTGGAACGTGTTGAAGACGGGAATCCCGTCGACGTCCTGGCCGCCCTTCCCGGGCGTCACGCCCGACACGACGTTCGTGCCGTAGCGCTTGTTGTTCGTCGCGTGGAACGTCCCCTCGCGGCCGGTGATGCCGGAGACGCAGAGGCGGGTGTCGCTGTCGATCAGGATGCTCATGCCTACGCCTCCACCCTGGTGCCGGCCTTCGCGAGCTCGACGACGCGGTTCGCCGCCTCGAGCATCGTCGCCTCGACGTGGAGGCCGGGCAGGTCCGCCTCGGCCAGCAGCCGGCGCCCCTCCTCGTCGTTCGTGCCGTCCAGCCGGACCACGAACGGCACCTGCGGCTTGACCTGATCGAACGCCTCGATGAGGCCCTTGGCGACCTCGTCGCAGCGGGTGATGCCGCCGAAGATGTTGAACAGGACGGCCTTGACCTTGTCGTCGGACAGGATCACCTCGACGGCCGAGACGATCGCGTCGGCCTTCGACCCGCCGCCCGCGTCGAGGAAGTTCGCGGGCGAGCCGCCGACCTGCGCGACGACGTCGAGGGTCGACATCACGAGCCCGGCGCCATTGCCGAGGATCCCGATGTCGCCGTCGAGCTTGACGTACGTCAGGCCGCGTTCCTTGGCCATCTGCTCCTGCGGGTCCTCGGCCGACGGGTTGCGCAGCGACGCGCTGTCGGGATGGCGGAACAGCGCGTTGTCGTCGAGCGTGACCTTCGCGTCGAGCGCGCGCAGCTTGCGCTCGGGCGTGACGATGAGCGGGTTGACCTCGACGAGCATCGCGTCCTCGGCCACGAACGCCTCGTAGAGCTTCGCGAGCATCGCCCCGGTCGGGCGGATGAGGTCGTCCGCGATCCCGGCGTCGAACGCGAGGCGCCGGCCGTGGAAGTCCTGGAAGCCGAGCAGCGGGTCGACGTGCAGCGTCGCGATCGCGTCCGGGTCCTCCTCGGCGACCGCCTCGATGTCCATCCCGCCCTTCGTCGAGAGCATCACGAGCGGCGCCTTCGCGGCGCGGTCGAAGACGATCGAGCAGTAGTACTCGGCCTCGATCTGCGAGGCCTCCTCGATCCACACCTCGTGGACGGTCAGCCCCCGGATGTCCATGCCGAGGATGTTGCCCGCGTGCTCGCGCGCCTCGGACTTGTCGTTCGCGACCTTGATGCCGCCGAGCTTGCCGCGCCCGCCGATCTGCACCTGCGCCTTGACGACGCACGGGTAGCCGATCGCGTCGGCCGCGTCGAGCGCCTCGTCGACCGTGGTCGCCGGTCGCCCCTCGGGCACCGGGATTCCGTGGCGGGCGAAGAGCTGCTTGCCCTGGTATTCGAGTAGATCCATGTCACCTTCCGGGGGTCGGCACGCGCGACGGGACCCTCGCGGAGGGTCGCGTCGCCCGGCTGATGATCGGGGCCCCGAGTTCGCGCCCCGACCCGATTATCTCTCGCGGCGGGCCTGCGCCTTCGCCGCCCTGCGCGCGCTCTGGCGCTCCTTCTCGTCCTCCGCGGCGTCCGCGTACTGCAACTGCACGCGGATGAAGTGGTTGGCCACCGGGTTGCGGTCGCGGATGCGGAACCACCAGCGCGGGGCGAAGTTCTCGTGCAGCCACCAGAACCCGATCGCGAATGGCACGGCCACGAGCGCCTGGTAGATGAAGAACCCGAGGATCCCGTTCGGCGTCGCGATGCCGTTGCCCGCGATGAGGTCGACGACCGCGCCGTGGACGACGCGGATCACCGGCCACGCGGGGACCCAGACCATCGCGGCGCCGGCGACGGTGCCCATCGGGACCTTGCCCTTCGCGAGCAGGATCTCGTAGAGCGCGCCCGCGGCCGCGAGCGGGATCCCCAGCAGGACGCCCGCGATCAGCGTGATCGGGAGGGACAGCCCGCTGATGGCGAGCAGCCCTCCCGCGATCACGCCGCCGAGCAGCCCGATCGCCGCGCCCGGCGCGGACAGCTCCAGCACCTGCGTCCGGTCAAGGACGCCGTAGGGAGTGGAGAGCCCGCGCGGCGCGGTGGTGTCCGTGCCTCGTTCTGCCCGGATCGCGTGCATCAGCCGAGGTCCGTGACGCCGAACTTGATCGTGCTGTAGAGGAGCAGGCCCAAATAGGCGAGACCGCCCAGCACGAGGAGCACCGTGATGATCGGGTTGGGCCTGATCTTCTTCGGCAGGCACTTTCGGTTGACCGCCGCGAGCGTCAGGCAGTACGCACCCATGATGAACGTCGACATGAACGCGAGGACGTTCAGGATCCCCGTCGGCCCGTCGACCGGACCGAAGTTGATGATCAGGATGCCGAAGATGATCACGCCCCACAGGAACAGCCCGTAGAGGTAGGCCATCTTGAACTTCTTCGCGCCGGGCACGAAGTAGTACGACATGTCCGACTGGCCGCGGGCGAACGCGTCGAAGAGACCGACGCTCGCCTTCCAGCCGACGATCGCGATGAAGATGAAGAACAGCGTGCCGAGGATGCCCGCGGTCTGGTCGAACGCCGACCGCATGGCGGTCAGCGCGGCGTCGCGCTCACCGGCCAGCAGCTGCTTCTTCGCCTCCGGGTTGACGTCGGCGGCGTGCATGGCCAGGACCGTGAAGATGATCGTGACCAGCATCGTGATGCCGAAGAACAGGAGGATCGCGTCGTAGCGGACCCACTTGCGCCAGTTCGACCATTTGCGCATCTCGTCCGGATCGTCCGTGTCGAACATCGACCCGGTGTCCGGGATCGTCTCCTCCTCGCCGGCGTGGAGCAGGCCGCGCACGCGCGGCATGTGGACGCCCATGCCCGCGCCCTTGTCGCGCAGCCACAGCGTGTACCACATCTGCTGCATGCCCGACGGGCCGGCGAACGCGATCGACCCGACGATGATCGGGAACCAGGCCGCGGTCACGGCGGCGTGCGGGATCCCGTAGTCGAAGCGGACCAGGCCCTCGAGCGTCTGGCCGAGGTCGGACAGATTGCCGACGATGGCGGCGACGATCGCCGAGCCGATGACCAGCACGCCCACCAGGAACGCGAGGACCGCCTCGACGATGTTGTAGACGACCTTCACCACCGTGAACATCAGCCCGATGATCACCAGGCCGAGCGAGGCGGACAGCTGCCACGGGATGCCGGTGAGCTCCTCGAGCGCGTCGGCCCCTGTCGAGATGTGGCCGGGCCAGATGTACACCGCGATCGCGGTGACGAAGAACAGCCACATGATCGGTTGCCAGATGCGCGCGGCGCCGAAGAAGATCGATTCCCCGGTCGCCATCGCGTAGCGGGCCATCTCGAGCATGACGACGGTCTGCAGCAGCACGCCGACGAGGAACAGCCAGCGGATGTTCGGGCCGAACACGATGACCAGCCGTGGCCACAGGAACGTCTCACCCAGACCCACGCCGAGCGCGACGAGGATCATCGCCGGCCCGATGATGTGCGCCGCCTGCGGCGCCTCGGGCAGCTTTCGGATCGGCATCGGCGGCAGCCTGCCCGCCTGCCAGACCCGTTCGGCGCCGGTGCTGTCCAGGGTCACCGCGCCCTGGCTGCGATCGCCCGGCGTACGGTCGCTCTCAGTAACTGACATCACTCTCCCCTAGTTGTCCAACGGACCCTTCGGGAACGCGGGCGGCGGCCATCTGTGCGACCGCCCTCTCGTGCCCGCTCCCTGCCTCCTTCACGTCCTCAGCAGACGTGGCCTCCTCCTTCCACTGCACCTCCTCCTTCGCTCGCGCGCCTCACGCGCGGTCCAGTAGGCCGGCCATGCGCGCCCAGCGGTACTTCGCCGCGAGCACCTCGACCGGCGTCTCCGTCGTGTACGGGTAGGCGGGGACCCCGCGCTCGAACAGGTACTGCGAGGCCTCCTCGACCTCGACGTCCCCGGCGAGCGAGGCCACGATCGGCTTCTCGATCCCCTTGCCCCGGTACTCCTCGACCACCTCGGCCACGACCTTCGCGAAGGTCATGGGCGGCGTGATGATCGTGTGCCAGTAGCCCAGCACGAGCGAGTGGATCCGCTCATCCTCGAGGCCCAGCCGGATCGTGTTGGCGTAGGTCTCGGGGGGCTCGCCGCCGGTGATGTCGACCGGGTTCCCGGCCGCGCCGAACGGCGGGATGAACTTCATGAACGCCTCGTTGAGGTCGTCCGGCATCTCCATGAGCCGAAGGCCGCCGTTGTAACAGGCGTCCGACAGCAGCACGCCCGAGCCGCCCGCGCCGGTGATGATCACGACGTTCTCACCGGTCGGAGTGGGCAGGACGGGCAGCGCCCGGGCGAGCTCGAGCAGGTCGCGCAGGCCGTTCGCGCGCACCACGCCCGCCTGGCGCAGGATGTCGTCGTAGACCTTGTCGTCGCCGGCGAGCGCCGCGGTGTGCGACGCGGCCGCCTTCGAGCCCGCGGGCGTCGCGCCCGCCTTGAGCACGACGATCGGCTTCTTCCGCGAGACGCGCTGCGCGACCTCGACGAACGAGCGGCCGTCCTTGAGGTCCTCCATGTGCAGGGCGACGCACTGCGTGTTGTCGTCCTGCTCGAAGAACGTCAGGAGGTCGTCCTCGTCGATGTCGGCCTTGTTGCCGAGACCCACGATCGCCGCGACGCCGAGCTTGGTCGAGCGCGCGAAGCCGAGGATGCCCATGCCGATGCCGCCGGACTGCGACGCCAGCGCCGTCGAGCCGAGCACGTCGTACGGCGTCGTGAAGGCCGCGCTCATCTTCTGCGGCAGGTAGTAGATGCCGTAGATGTTCGGCCCGATGAAGCGGACGCCGTGCTCGCGCGCGGTCTCCTGGAGCTTGTGCTGCAGCTCCTCCTCGCCGGTCTCGGCGAAGCCGGACGGGATGAGGACGGCGGCCGCGATGCCCTTGTCCCCGACCTGCGCGATCGCGTCGACCACGAACTTCGCCGGGATGCAGAAGACCGCGAGGTCGACGCCGTCCGGCAGGTCCGCGATGTCGTTGTAGGCCTTCTTGCCGAGGATCGTCTCGGCCTTCGGGTTGATCGGGTAGATCTCGCCCTCGAAGCCCCCGTTGACGAGGTTCTTCATGACCGAGTTGCCGATCTTGCCCTCGGAGTCCGATGCGCCGACGACGGCGATCGCCTTCGGCTTGAACATCCGGTTCATCACGCCGAGGATCTCGTCCTTCGAGTAGACCGGCGGACGCGTGTCCTGCTGGTCGAAGTCGACGATGAAGCGGGCGTCGACGGCGGTCGCGCCGTCCTGCGTCGCGAGCACCGGGTTGAGATCGACCTCGGTGATCTCCGGGAAGTCGGCGACGAGCTCGGAGACCGCCTGGATGATGTCCGCCAGGCCCTGGATGTCGACGCCGGGCCGGCCGCGGACCCCGCGGAGGATCTCGGCCGTCCGGATCGATCCCACCATGTCGAGGGCGTCCTCGCCCGAGACCGGCGCGAGGCGGAACGTCACGTCGCGCAGGACCTCGACGAGGATGCCGCCGAGCCCGAACGTCACGACCGGGCCGAAGGACGGGTCCTTGATCGCGCCGACGAGGACCTCGGTGCCCTCCGGCAGCATCTGCTGGATCTGGACGCCGGTGATGCGCGCGTCGGACTTGTAGGCCTTCGCGTTCTCGACGATCGTGTCGTAGCCACGGCGCACGTCGTCCGCGGAGGACAGCCCGACCAGGACGCCCTTCGCCTCCGTCTTGTGGAGGATGTCGGGCGAGACGATCTTGGCCACCACCGGGTAGCCCATCTCCTCGGCCAGGGACACCGCCTCGTCCGCGGACGTCGCGAGCCCCTCGCCCGGCACCGGGATGCCGTACGCGTCGGCGACGCGCTTGGCCTCCGGCGCGCTCAGGGCCTCGCGCCCGTCGGCGCGGACCTCGTCGAGCACCTCCCTGACCGTGTCCTGGTCGCGGGCGGTGCCGGTCCGGTCCTGCGTCGTCGTGGTCGAAGCCATCAAACTCCCTCTTCTCGCGTTTCTACGTTCGGGTGCATCCGGGGCGCCGCCGCGTCAGACGGCGCCGGTCTCGCTGAGCTGCTCCACCTCGTCGGACTGGTATTCGAGGAGCTCCTCGAGGATCTCCGTGCTGTGCTCGCCGAGCAGCGGCGAGCGGCGGATCTGCACGGGCGAGTCCGACAGCGTGAACGGGCAGCCGACGGTCGAGAACCGCCCCCGGTCGGGGTGGTCGACGTCGACGATCATGCCCTCCGCGCGCAGGCCCTCGTCCTCGAGGAGGTCCTTCGTGCTCAGCACCGGGCCGCAGGGGACGTTGATGGCGTTGAGCTCGCCGAACGCCTCCCACTTGGTCTTCGTGAGCGTCCACTCCTCGATCAGCCCGAAGATCTCGTCCAGCCGCGACAGGCGCGCCTCGGGGGTCGCGTAGTCGGGGTGGTCGACGAGCTCGGGCCGGCCGATCTTGTTCATGAGCGGCTCCCAGACCTGCGGCTGGATGACGACGTACAGCCACGCGTTCGAGCCGTGGTTCGTCATCGGCTTGCAGCGCACGGCCCAGCCGGGCTGGCCGCCGCCGGACGCGTTGCCCGAGCGCGGCACGAAGTCGCCGAACTGCTTGTTCGGGTACTCCTTGAGCGGCCCGTGCTCGAGGCGCTGCTGGTCGCGGAGCTTCACGCGGCAGAGGTTCAGGATGCCGGCGCGCATCGAGATCTGGACGCGCTGGCCGCGCCCGGTGTGCGTGCGCTGGTAGAGCGCCGCGCAGATCGCGCCGAACAGGTGCACGGCATTGCCCGAGTCGCCGATCTGGGCGCCGGTCGCGACCGGCGGCCCGTCCTCGAACCCGGTCGTGCTCATCGCGCCGCCGGTCGCCTGGGCGATGTTCTCGTACGCCTTCGCCGTCTCGAGCGCGCCCGGGCCGAAGCCCTTCAGCGACGCGTAGATCAGGCGCGGGTTGAGCTCGTGGAGGTGCTCCCAGGTGAACCCGAGCCGGTCCATGACGCCGGGGCCGAAGTTCTCGACCAGGACGTCGGAGCGGTCGACGAGCTTGCGGAAGATCTCCTTGCCCTCGTCGGACTTCATGTTGAGGGTGAGCGACCGCTTGTTGCAGTTCAGCATCGTGAAGTAGAGGCTGTCGACGTCCGGCAGGTCGCGCAGCTGGGAGCGGGTGACGTCCCCGCGCCCGGGCTGCTCGATCTTGATCACGTCAGCTCCCATCCAGGCCAGGAGCTGGGTGCAGACCGGGCCGGCCTGCACGTGCGTCATGTCGATGACGCGGACGCCTTCGAGGGCCTTCGAAACCATGCGGAAAGCCCTCCCCTACTTGTACATCGTCTGGTTCATGGTCCCGGGCGCGAACGCGTTCGGGTCCACCCACACGTTGATCAGCGACGGCTTGCCGCTCTCGCGGGCGCGCTCGAGGGCCGGCCGGATGTCCTTCGGCTCGGTGACCTCCTCGCCGTAGCCGCCGAGCATCTTGGCGAACTCGCTGTAGCGGATGTCCGACAGCTTGTTGCCGATGTCGCCGCGCTCCTCGCCGTACTTCTGGATCTGGCCGTAGCGGATCTGGTTCATGTACGAGTTGTTGCCGACGATCCCGACGAACGGCAGGTCGAAGCGGACCGCCGTGTCGAAGTCGAAGCCGGTGAGGCTGAAGGCGCCGTCGCCGAACAGGCACACGACCTCGCGGTCGGGGTCGGCCTGCTTGGCGCCGATGCAGAACGGCATGCCCACGCCGATCGTCCCGAGCGGGCCCGGGTCCATCCACAGGCCGGGGCCCTTGGGCTGCACCACGCCGCCGGAGAACGTGACGATGTCGCCGCCGTCGCCGATGAACCGGGAGTTCGGGGTGAGGAACTCGTTGATCTCGTGCGCCAGGCGCAGCGGGTGGATCGGCGCCGAGTCCTTCATGAGGCGCGGCAGGCGCTCCTCCTTCAGGCGCTGCTCCTCGGCGCGGAGGCTGTCGAGCCAGCCCTCGCGCTTCTCGCCCTTCGCGCGGCCCTTGGCGGCCTTGGCGACCTCGCCGAGGATCGCGCCCGGATCGCCGACGAGGCCCAGCGAGATGTCGCGGTTCTTGCCGACCGTCCGGTAGTCCATGTCGATCTGGATGACCTGGGCCTCGCGCGACAGGCGCTTGCCGTAGCCCATCCGGAAGTCGAACGGCGTGCCCACGATGAGGATCACGTCGGCGTTGTTGAACGCGTGGCGGCGCGTGAGGTGGAAGTGGTGCGGATCGCCCGGCGGGAGCGTGCCGCGGGCGGCGCCGTTCATGTAGGCGGGGATGTTCAGCTCGCGGGCGAACTCGATCGCCTGCTCGTGGCCGCGCGACGTCCAGACCTGGGTGCCGAGCAGCACGCAGGGACGTTCGGCGTTGATGAGGATCTCGGTGAGGCGGTCGACGTCGTTGGGGTCGCCGATGCTCTTCGTCGACGCGCGGTAGCTGCTCGGCTCGCCCGGGATCACCGCGCTCTCGAGCGGCACCTTGTTGTCGAGGATGTCGCGGCCGATCTCGAGGTACACCGGGCCGGGCGCGCCGGCCATCGCCTCGCGGAACGCCATCGAGCACATGTCCGCGACGCGCTCCGTCGTCACGACGTTCGAGGCGAACTTCGTGATCGGCTTCATCATGTCGACGTGGGGCAGGTCCTGGAGGGAGCCCATCTTGTGCTGGTTCAGGGCGCCCTGGCCGCCGATCAGCAGGAACGGGCTCTCCGCGCGCAGCGCGTTCGCGACGCCGGTGACGGCGTCGGTCGTGCCCGGGCCGGCGGTGACGACGGCACAGCCCGGCTTGCCGGTGACGCGCGCGTAGGCGTCGGCGGCATGCGCGGCGACCTGCTCGTGGCGGACGTCGATGACCTTGATGCCCTCGTCGACGCAGCCGTCGTAGATGTCGATGATGTGGCCGCCGCAGAGGGTGTAGATGACGTCGATGCCCTCCGCCTTCAGGGCCTTCGCGACCAGGTGGCCGCCGGAGATCATCTCGGTCTGGCCTGCGCCGTTTCCGGTTCCGCCGGCCTCGGCCTTGGGGGTCGTCGTGGCACTCACGTCGGGCTGTCTCCTCTCGGTTCCCCGTCCCGGGACGCTTCCCGGGAGGCGGAACGGTTCGCTGTCAGTCCAGGTGGTCGACCGTGCGCTGCACGTGGTCGGCCAGGTTCAGCGCGTGGTCGCGCACGAGGCGCTCGGCGAGGTCCCGGTCACGGGCCTCCAGCGCCTCGATGATGTGCATGTGGTCGACGATCGAGCGCTCCGCCCGGTCGTCCTCGCCGATCGTCCGGCCCCGGATCGCCCGCACGTGGACGAGCAGGTTCTGGACCAGCTGGAGGATCATCGGCGACTGGCAGAGCTCGATGATGCGCTGGTGGAAGCGCAGGTTGGCGACCGAGTACTCGTTGAGATGCGAGCGCACCTCGCCGTCATCGAACCTCGAGAACAGCGTGCGGAGGGTCCCGATCTCCTCGTCGGTCGCCCGGTCGCAGACCAGCCGCGCGGCCATCGACTCGAGGGCCGCCCAGACCGTGATCATCTCGATGATCTCGGCCTTGCTCTTGCGGACGATGTAGACGCCGCGCCTCGGCAGGATGCGCACGAGGCCCTCGTGCTCGAGACGCGCGAGCGCCTCGCGCACCGGCGTGCGGCTCACGCCCAGGTCGGCGGCGAGGGTCTTCTCGTCGAGCCGCAGATCGGCGTCGGAGTGGTAGACGTCCATCGCCAGGATCGCCTTACGAAGCGCCTCGTAGGCGAGCTGTCCGACACTCGCCTTGGCGGTCAACGCCGGCACGACCAACTGGCCGCTCAGGTGCTCGGGAACGAGCTCTGCGCTTGTCGCTTGGACCATCACCACGAATTCAGCAGCAACTCCCTCGCGCGGGGCCTCCTCCAGGCCGCTCGCACGCTGATGTTGTGTATACCAGGCACCACATTACGCGTCAAACACACACGGTGGACGGCGAACGGACGCCAACGGCGGCCGTCCCGCCCGCTGCGGCGTCGACGGCAGGGTGGTGGGTACCGGTGCCTCCGGCGTACCCGGGACGCGCCCGGCGGATGCCGAGATCTGTGGTTCTCTTGGCCGAGCCGGCGCGCGTCAGACGCGCTGGGTGCGCGCGAGCGCGAGGCCGCACAGCAGCCCCGCGGCTGCGCCGGCGAAGCCCGCGATCGCGCTCGCCTCGGGCACGGCGAGCGGCATGAGCAGCACGACGAGGGCGATGACGAGCGTGCCGAGCAGGTCGCCGTCGTAGTCCTCTCCGCGCGCCCGCGCGAGGAGGTCCGGGACGGCCCAGGCGCACAGGAGGCCCAGCGCGGCGCTGTTGCCGCCGAGCGCGAGGGGAGTCGGGTCGATCGCCGCCGTCAGCGCGATGCCGCCGGCCCCGCAGAGGAAGAAGATCCCGAGCACGACGAACGGGCCGTGCCGGCGCTCGAGCAGCCAGCCGTAGATGCCGATCGCGAGGACCGCGGCGAGCTCGTACCACGCGCTCCCGTAGACGAACGGCGAGGTGACGACCTTCCACCACCGGCCGTCGATCGGGCCCGCGACCGCGACGTCCGCCCGCGCCACCACCGACAGCAGCAGATAGCCGAACAGCGACAGGAGGACGAGCGTCAGCGTCGCCCACGGCCGTGTGTCGAGGGCCGCTCCGATGCCGGCGCGCTCGCGGCGCGGGCGCGGGACGCGGGTCGTGCGCGCGCGCTTCTGCTTCTTGGGCTTCGGCTCCGAGACCGTGCCGTCGCGCTCGATCTTCGGGGCGCGCTTGCGCAGGCGCGTCCCGCAGTACGGACACTCGGTGATGTACGGACTGACCTCGGAGCCGCAGTTCTTGCACACGACGAAGAGGTCCGGGGAGCTGGCCATCTCCCTGCCGATGATAGGGCCACCGGCACCCCGCGGACGGGTGGTACGCCGACCTCTTAGAAGTCGCCGCCGCCGAAGTCGCCGCCGCCGCCGAAGTCACCGCCGTCGAATCCGCCGCCGTCGTCGGCCCCGCCGCCGTCGTAGCCGCCGTCGGCGTACTCGCCGTCCTGGTAGCCCTCGCCGTAGCCCGCGGCGTAGGCCTCCTCGTCCCCGCCGCCGAACAGGCCGCCGTCCCCCAGCCCGGTGTCGAACAGCGCGTCGGCGACCGCGGTGCCGATCACGAGCCCACCGATCGTGCCGAGC
>Ga0207657_10003381_pt1 | contig 17064 bp, 17 predicted proteins | sample KBSC33metaG_FD_184316 | JGI IMG/M metagenome (GOLD analysis project Ga0207657, IMG submission 184316) | Corn rhizosphere microbial communities from Kellogg Biological Station, Michigan, USA - KBS C3-3 metaG (SPAdes) (version 2) | ecosystem: Host-associated > Plants > Roots > Rhizosphere > Soil ... | reverse complement strand
CCGCCCTCTGCGATCAGGCCGCGCTCGGCGAGGCCCGCGATCACACCGTCGACGTTGACGCCGCGAATCCGGGCGATCTCCGGCCTCGTCACCGGGCCGAGGTAGGCGACGATCGCCAAAGTCTCGAGTGCAGCTTGAGACAGGCCGCGTTCGACGGGTTTCTCGAACAGCCGGGCGCACGCCTCCGACGCCGCGGCAGACGCGCGGAACGCATAGCCGCCCGCCACGTGCTCGAGCACGATTCCGCTGCGTCCCTCGGCGAAGCGCCCGGCGAGCAGCTCGAGCGCCTGCTCGACCTCCGCCCCGTCCACGTCGGCGGCGGCCGCGAGCTCTTCGAGCGGAAGCGGCTGCGAGGCGACCACGAGCAGCGCCTCGATCGTCCGCGCCAGCTCGGCAGCGGGAGTCACCTCGGTGGGGATCAGGCGGAGTGGGCGGTCCAAGAGAGACTCCTTTCTGCGTCGGCGCGGGAAATCCTTATCGGGGCGAACGGCGCCGCCTGACTGATCGCGATCTCGTTCTGCTTCCGCATCTCCAGCAGGGCGAGAAACGCAACAGCGACCTCGACCCGCGACAGCCCGGCGACCTCCTGGTCGAAGTCGAAGCGGCTGCGGCGGCGAAGCAGCGAGCGCCAGCGGTCGAGGAACTGCGTGACCGGCGGGAAGCGGAGCGCCATGTGGGCGAGCGAGACCTGCGGCGGATCCTTCGCGAGGAGCCGGATCACCTCCGCGAGCCTCTCGGGCTGCTGCGGCGCGAGCGGCACCTCCACCTTCGGCGCCAGCGGCGCGGGGCCGAGCCGGAAGAAGCGGTCGCCCTCCGTCTCGAGCCGCTCGCGGAGCCAGCCGGCCGCGTCCTTCATCCGCCGGTACTCGGCGAGACGGCGCGCGAGCTCCTCGGCGGCCGCCTCCGGCTCGAGCTCCGCAAGCTCGGCTGCCTCCTCCGGGAAGAGCCCGCGGGCCTTCAGCTCGAGGAGAGCGGAGATGAGGACGAGGAACTCGCCGCAGGCCTCGAGGTCGAGCTCGTCCCGCTCGAAGAGGTGCTCGACGAAGGCGAGGACGATCCCCGCCACGTCGACCTCGCGCAGATCCAACTCGTCCTTCAGGACGAGCGTCAGCAGCAGGTCGAACGGCCCTTCGAACGCGTCGAGGTCGAGCTCGAGCTCCCGGACGATCACGGATCCAACCGTAGCCGCGCTACCGGACGCGGCCACGCGGGACGGTCATCGTCGGGCCTTTCGGCACCTCCCGCTCCTTGCGTGGCTTCGCCTTGGGCGCCTTGGGCGCCGACGGCTTGCGCAGGAACTGCCACCAGACGAAGAACGCGACGCTCGCGACGAAGCACGCGAGCGAGACCCAGAAGTTGATCCGCTGACCGAGGAAATGGTTCGACGGATCGATCCGCAACGTCTCCTCGAACGTGCGAAACGCCGTGTACCAGGCCACGTAGAGCGAGAAGAGCGCCGGCCGCTTGAGCGTGAAGCGGCGGTCGATCCAAAGGAGGAGGGCGACGCCGATGATGTTCCAGATGAACTCGTAGAGGAACGTCGGGTGGTACGTGTTCGCGGCGCCCTTGCCGTGGATCTCGAGGCCCCACGGCAGCGTCGTGTGCTTGCCGTAGAGCTCCTGGTTCCACCAGTTGCCCCAGCGCCCGATCGCCTGGGCGAGCAGGAGGCCCGGCGCGACGGCGTCCATGAAGAGACGGACGCTTGCGCCGGAGCGCCGCACGATGAACCCGCCGACGAGCACGCCGAAGAGGATCCCGCCCCAGACGCCGAGGCCGCCCTTCCAGACGGCAAGGGGCCAGTACCAGCCCTCGTGGCTCGTCTCGTTCCAGCTCGTGATCACGTGGTAGAGCCGCGCGCCGACGATCCCGCCGATGACGCCCCAGATCGTGACGCGATAGACGAGATCCCAGTCCCCGCCGAAGCGCACCCAGCGGATCCCGGTCAGCCAGAGCGCGCCCGCGATCGCGAGCAGCAGCATCACGCCGTACATGTGGATCGTGAAGGGGCCGACGTGGTAGACGCCGGTCGGCGGCGATGGAATCGCTGCGAGGAGGGCGCCCACGGGCGCCATTTAACCCTAGAGCAGGATCTGCAGGGCGAGGTCGGCGGGGCAGCCGCTCTCGAGCAGGTCGGTGGCCGTGTGCAGATCGATGTCGAGCCGCGACGCGAGCGCAGTCGCACCGTCCGGGTCGTACCCGGCTCGCATGAGCTCTCCGGCGCGCCAGCGTTCGACGCGCTCCAGCTCGGTCTCGACGATTTCTTCGGTCGCAGTCATCCGCATTCCCACCTTACTTGCACCATCTACTTCGGGAAACGAGGACGTTCGGTTCACCCCCTTCGGAGTGACTCCGCGAGGGAGATCGCCTCGACTTTGCTGAGATTCGGCCCTTCGAGGCGATAGGTCACTCCATTGGCCTCCCAGAGGAGGACATTTCCGGCGAGGCGCGGCGACTGGCCCGCGAAGAAGATGAGGTGGCGGCTGCCGGAAATCCAGAGCGCCTGGTCCGCGCCGGCCACGGCCGCGCGGTCGACGTGGGAGCCACCCGAAGCGAGCTTCTTCAGGTACATGCCACCGCCGCCCGGGAGCTCGCTGAGGAGGACCGGGCGCCCTCGATGCTCGAAGACGAGGGAGACGATGTTGCCCGGCGTGTAGTGAAGCGGCGGCGGCGGGTCGATCGGCGGCAGGAGCAGCGCGTGGATGACGCGCTCCGCGGACTTCGTCGAGATGACCGGGCCAAGCCCGGCGGTCAGCGGCCGCTCGTCGGCGTGCGGCAGCGTGTCGACGACCTGGATCGTGACGCCGCCGAGATGGAAGAAGCGGAGGATCGCGCCGCGCGACTCGGGCACCGCGAGCGCGGCCGCAACCGCGGCGACGGCGATCGCGACGGCGAGCGCCCAGCGGCGGCGACGGCGCCGCGGCGCGAGCGCGAGCTCGAAGCGCGGCGTCTCCGGCCAGTCGACCCGCAGCGCGCGGAGCTCAGTCTCGAGGTTCATAGGTCTCCCTCAGTCGCTCGAGCGCCCGCGCAGAGCGCGATTTGACAGTGCCACGCGCAACGTCGAGCGCTGCGGCGGTCTCCTCTTCGGAGAGCTGGAGCAGGTAGCGACAGGCGAGCACCTCACGCGCCTCACGCGACAGCTGCTCGAGCGCGCCGAGCAGGCGCGCACGCTCGTCGACGTCGAGCGTCGCTTCCTCGGGGGAGGGGGCCGCCTCCCCCGAGGAAGCGCTCGAGGCCAGCACCCGGAGCGCGAGGTGCTCACGCCTGCCGGCGGAGCGGCGGCGGTTGCGCGCCTCGTTCGCGACGATCTGCAGGAGCCAGGGGCGCATCGGCTCGCCGGCGCGGAAACGGCCGAGCGCGCGCCACGCCTTGACGAGCCCGTCCTGGGTCGCGTCCTCGGCGTCGGCTGCGTTGCGGGTGATGACGTAGGCCACTCGGAATGCGATCTCCTGATGCGGACGCACGAGCTCCTCGTACGCGCGCGCGTCTCCACGCTGGGCGCGCAGCGCGAGCTCCCGCTCGTTCTGTGGACGGCCCTCCACGCCTCTACTACACCGCGGTTCGCGCAGGAGTTCCAGCCCCGGCTACCGTCTCGGCATGGCCCGGCTCGTCGGCATCAACCACGTCGCGCTCGAGGTCGGCGACCTCGACGAGGCGCTCGCCTGGTACGGGCAGTTCTTCGAGCTCGAGCTGCGCGGGCGCCACGGCTCGCAGATGGCATTCGTCGACATCGGCGACCAGTTCCTCGCGCTGGCACGCGACACGACGCCGCACGTCGATCGTGAACGGCACTTCGGTCTCGTCGTCGACGACAAGGCGGCGGTACGCGCCGCGCTCGAAGCCGCCGGCGTCGAGCTGACGCGCGCGCCGAACTGCTCGTTCCGCGATCCGTGGGGCAACCACGTGCAGGTCGTCGACTATCGCGAGGTGCAGTTCACGAAGACCGAGCGCGTGCTGCGCGGGATGGGGCTCGAGCTCGAGAAGACGGAGCGTGCGCTCGCGGAGCTGCGCGAGAAGGGGCTAGCCGACTAACGCGCTGAACGCGTCGAACGTCTCGTCGTTGAAGAGGACGAAGCGCACGAGGTCGATGCGCGGCGCCATCGTCTCGCGAGCCGTCTCGACGGCGATCGCAGCCGCCTCGCGCACGGGGTAGCCGTAGATGCCCGCGGAGATCGCAGGGAATGCAACCGTGCGGCAGCCGAGCGTGCCGGCGAGCTCGAGCGATCGCCGATAGCACGACGCGAGGAGCTCGGCCTCGCCGTGTGCCCCGCCGCGCCAGACCGGGCCGACCGTGTGGATGACGTGGCGCGCGGCGAGCCGACCCGCGCCCGTCGCCTTCGCGTCGCCGGTCGCGCAACCGCCCAGCAGGCGGCACTCGGCGAGGAGCTCGGGGCCGGCCGCGCGGTGGATCGCAGCATCCACGCCGCCACCGCCGAGCAGGCTCGAGTTCGCTGCGTTGACGATCGCGTCGACCTCCTGAAGCGTGATGTCGCCGCGAACGGCTTCGATCATCCGACTGACGCGGCGGCGCGCTTCGCGCGCGACGTCGCGGTCTGCCGCTTCTGCGCGCTCAACTCGACCTTGCGCAGGCGGATGCTCTTCGGCGTCACCTCGACGCACTCGTCCTCGCGAATCAACTCGAGCGACTGCTCGAGCGAGAGCGGCCGCGGCGGGATGAGGCGCACGGTCTCGTCGGAGCTCGCCGCGCGCATGTTCGTCAGCTTCTTCTCCTTCGTCGCGTTGACGTCGAGGTCGTCGGAGCGCGCGTTCTCGCCGACGATCATCCCCTCGTAGAGCTCGAGCCCGGGCGCGATGAAGAGCGAGCCGCGCTCCTGGAGATTCAGGATCGCGAACGCGGTCGCCGGCCCGCGCCGATCGGCGACGAGGCTGCCGGTCGGCCGCGTGCGGAGCTCGCCGTGCCACGGCTCCCAGCCTTCGAAGACGTGATGGAGGATGCCGGTGCCGCGCGTCTCGGTCAGGAACTCCGTGCGGAAGCCGATGAGGCCGCGCGCCGGGACGAGGTACTCCATGCGCGCCCAGCCGGTGCCGTGGTTGACCATCTGCTGCAGGCGGCCCTTGCGGAGCGCGAGCAGCTGCGTGACGACGCCGATGTAGTCCTCGGGCGCGTCGATCGCGACGCGCTCGACCGGTTCGTACGTCGTGCCGTCGATCTCGCGGGTGAGCACCTCAGGCTTGCCGACCGTGAGCTCGAACCCTTCGCGGCGCATCAGCTCGACGAGCACCGCGAGCTGGAGCTCGCCGCGGCCCTGCACCTCCCACGTCTCCGGCCGCTCCGTCGGGTTGACGCGCAGCGAGACGTTGCCGACGAGCTCCTGCTCGAGCCGCTGCTTCACCTGCGACGCGGTGAGCTTCGTGCCCTCGAGCCCGGCGAGCGGCGAGGTGTTGATGCCGATCGTGATCGAGAGCGACGGCTCGTCGACCTGCGTGACGGGAAGCGGGCGCGGGTCGTCCGGGTCCGCGATCGTCTCGCCGATCGTCACGTCGGGCAGGCCGGCGATCGCGATGATGTCCCCCGGTCCCGCTTCGTCGGCGGGAACGCGGTCGAGCGCCTCGGTGACGAAGAGCTCGGTGAGGCGGGCGTTCTCGATCTCGCCGTTCGAGCGGCACCACGCGACCTGCTGGCCCTTCTTGATGTGCCCGTGCATGATCCGGCAAAGCGCGAGCCGGCCGACGTACGGCGACGCGTCGAGGTTCGTGACGAGCGCCTGCAGCGGATGGCTCGGGTCGTACGCGGGTGCGGGAACGGTTGCGAGCAGCGTGTCGACGAGCGGCTTCAGGTCGTCGGCGAGCTCGTCGGGCTTCAGCCCGGCCTTGCCGGCGCGCGCATTCGCGTAGACGATCGGGAACTCGATCTGCGACTCGTCGGCGTCGAGATCGAGGAAGAGCTCGTACACCTCGTCGACGACTTCCTGCGGGCGCGCGTCGTCGCGGTCGATCTTGTTGACGACGAGCACCACCGGCAGCCGCGCCTGCAGCGCCTTGCGCAGGACGAAGCGCGTCTGCGGCAGCGGCCCCTCGGAGGCATCGACGAGGAGGAGGACGCCGTCGACCATCGTCAGGCCGCGCTCGACCTCGCCGCCGAAGTCCGCGTGGCCCGGCGTGTCGATGATGTTGAGCTTCACGTCGCCGACGCGGACGGCCGTGTTCTTCGCGAGGATCGTGATCCCCTTCTCGCGCTCGAGGTCCATCGAGTCCATCACGCGCTCGTTCACGTCCTGGTTCGCACGGAAGGAACCGGCCTGCCAGAGGAGCGCGTCGACGAGCGTCGTCTTGCCGTGATCGACGTGGGCGACGATCGCGACATTCCGCAGATCGTCGCGGGTGGCTGTGAGGTTGGACTTCGGCACGGGCGTCCACGGTAGCGTGTCCGCGTGTACAAGCTGATCGCGCCGGACGGAAAGCAGGTGCTTTCGCCGACTCCCGGCACGCTCGGCGGCCACCGGAAGAACAAGATCTACGGCCGCCTCGACTGTGCCGGCGCTGCCCGCTGGATCGCGAAAGGGCACTACGTGAAGCAGCGGGTGTTCTTCGCGGACGAGGCGACGGCGATCGCGGCGGGCTACCGGCCGTGCGCCGGCTGCATGCCGGCGGAGTACAAGGCGTGGAAGGCTCGCCTCAGTCGGCCGGAATCGTGATGACCTGCTGGGTCATGCCGCCGTCGATGACGTAGCTCGCGCCGGTGACATACGCGGCCTCGTCGGAGCAGAGCCAGGCGACGAGGCCGGCGACCTCCGTCGGGCTGCCGGGACGGCCGAGCGGGACCTCGGAGTCGAGCGCGCCGGCGTCGCCTTCGTTCCGCAGTGTCGCGATCACGCCGGGAGCGACGGAATTGACCCGGATCTTCCGGTCGGCGAGCTCGACCGCGAGCGACCGGCTGAGCATCCCGAGCGCGGCCTTCGCGGCGGCGTAGACGGAGAGGCCCGGCCGCGGGATGTGCTCGTGGACGGACGTGATGTTCACGATCGAGCCGCCGTCGGGCATCTGCCTCGCCGCCGCCTGTGCGAGCAGGAAGCTCGCGCGCACGTCCACGGCGAACGTCAGGTCGAAGTCGGCGACGGTGAGGTCGAGGACCGGCTTCGCCGTCACGATGCCGGCGTTGTTCACAAGCGCGTCGATGCGACCCGCATCGCGGACCGTCGCGGCGACGAGCTGCTCGGCGACGGCAGGATCGGCGAGGTCGCCCCACGCCCAGACGATGCTGTCGTCGCCATACGTCTTCCGGAACTCGTCGTGCTGCGTCTTCGCCGCGGCGTCGTCGGCGGCGGTCGCGTAGCCGAGCACGTAGCCGTCGGCGAGGAGCCGTTTGGCGATGGCGAGCCCGATGCCCGTGTTCGCACCGGTGACGAGGGCGACCTTGCGGGCCATGGTCACCTTTTACCTCAGGACGCCGTGCGGGAACCTGACTATGCGACGGCTGCTTCGCCGAGCAGGTGCTTCACCTCGGCAAAGAAGTCCGGCACCGGCCGGACGCGGTAGTTCGGCCCGAGCTCGAGGAGCTTCGAGCCCATCGACGTCACGAGGTCGACGTACACCGGCGCTTCGCCGGGAAAGTCCTTCACGACGAGGGCGAGCTCGCGGATGATTCCCGCCGGGGCGATACGTGCGTCGACCTTCAGCCGCACCTCCTTGCGCTCGGGCGTCGCCTCGAAGCCGGTGACTTCGATCGCGACGAGCTTCGTCTCCCCCGCGCCCTTCTGGTCGATGCGCCCCTTGACGATGATCACCCTGTCCTGCACGAGCAGCTCGCGCGCGTGCGCGTACACCGAGTTGAACGCGACGACCTCGCAGGAGCCGGTGACGTCCTCGAGCCCGGCGAACACCATCGGGTCGCCCTTCTTCGTCGTCATCTGCTTGAGCGACGCGACGATGCCGCCGACGATCACGACCTCACCGTCGCGGCGCCGCTCGATCTCGTTGATAGCGCAGTCGGTCTTGCGGCGAAGCTGGTCGCGGATCGGCGTCAGCGGGTGGTCAGACACATAGAGCCCGAGCGTCTCCTTCTCCAGCTTGAGCAGCTCGTTCTTCTCGAACTCGTCGGCGGCGATCGTCGGGTGGTGCCTCGTCGCCGCCTCGCCCGCCACGGGCTCGCCGAGATCGAAGATCGAGCCCTGGCCGAGCAGCTTGTCGGACTGCTGCTTCTGACCCCACGCGAGCGCCTGCTCGAGGCACTCGAGCATCCCGCGCCGCGAGGCGCCCGTCGAGTCGAGGCCGCCGCACTTGACGAGCGACTCGAGCGCCCGCTTGTTCACGACCTGCGGGTCGACGCGCTCGGTGAAGTCCCAGATCGACGTGAAGTTGCCTCCGTCCTCGCGCGCGCGCACGATCGCGCGGCACGCGGACTCGCCGACGTTCTTCACCGCGTTCAGCCCGAAGCGGATCTTCCCCTCGACGACGGCGAAGTCGATCATCGACGTGTTCACGTCAGGCGGCAGCACGTCGATCGCGAGGTCGTGGCAGGCGTTGACGTAAAACGGCACCTTGTCCTTCGTGTTCATGACGGACGAGATGAGCGCCGCCATGTACTCCTTCGGATGGTTCGCCTTCAGCCACGCGGTGCGGTAGGCGATGAGCCCGTAGCAGGCGGCGTGCGACTTGTTGAACGAGTAGTCCTGCGCCTGCTCCATGTCGGCCCAGAGCTGGTTCGCGACTCCCGGCGTGACCCCGTTTGACGCGCAGCCCTCGAGGAACTTGCTCTTCAGCGAGGCCATCAGGGAGTGAATCTTCTTCCCGATCGCCTTGCGAAGGTCGTCGGCCTCCGCGGGGGAGAAGCCGGCGACCTTCTTTGCGATCTCCATGTACTGCTCCTGGTAGATGCAGATGCCGTACGTGGAGGAGGTGAGCTCCTTGAGCCGCTCGTCGGGATACGTGACGGGCTCCTCGCGGTGCTTGCGGCGCGCGTAGACCGGGATGTACTGCATCGGCCCCGGCCGGTAGAGCGCAACGAGCGCAATCAGGTCTTCGAAGACCGTCGGCTTGACGGAGCGAAGCGCGTCGCGCATGCCCGAGCTCTCGAACTGGAAGACACCGGTCGACTCGCCGCGCGCGAGCATCGCGTAGGTCTTCTTGTCGTCGAGCGGGATCGCGCCGATGTCGAGGTCGCCGATGAGCGCGCACGCCTTGTCGATCACGTCGAGGTTGCGCAGCCCGAGGAAGTCCATCTTCAGGAGCCCGAGCGCCTCGATGTTCGTACCGGAGACCTGCGTGACGACTTCCTGGTCTGCCCCCTTCTGCTGCAGCGGCAGCAGCTCCATCAGCGGCTCGGCCCCGATCACGACGGCCGCGGCGTGGATCCCATCCTGCCGCGTCAGCCCTTCGAGCGGCTTTGCGAGGTCGACGATCTCGCGCGCGACCGGGTCGGAGTCGTAGGACTGCTTCAGCTCGGAGCCGGCCTTGAGGCAGTCGTCGAGCGTCTGCCCCGGCCCCTCGGGGATGAGCTTCGCGATCTTGTCGACGACGCCGTACGGCACCTCGAGCACGCGACCGGCGTCGCGCACGGCGGCGCGCGCGGCCATCGTCCCGAACGTGATCACCTGCGCGACGCGGTCGCGGCCGTATTTCTCGGTCACGTAGTTGATGACGCGCTCGCGGCCGTCGACGGCGAAGTCGATGTCGATGTCGGGCATCGACTTGCGGCCCGGGTTCAGGAACCGCTCGAAGAGCAGGTCGTAGCGGATCGGGTCGAGGTCGGTGATCTCGAGGCAGTACGAGACGAGGCTGCCGGCAGCGGAGCCGCGGCCCGGCCCGACGCTGATCCCGTTGCGCTTCGCGAAGGCGATGAAGTCGGCGACGATCAGGAAGTAGTCGGCGAAGCCCATCTCGCGGATCGTCTTCAGCTCGAACTGGAGCCGCTCGCGCAGCTCGGTCGTCACCTTGTCGTACCGCTTCGCAAGCCCCTTCTCGCACCACTCGACGAGGTAGTCGAACGCGTCGCGGCCGTCGGGCGTCGGGAAGTGCGGCAGCAGGATGCGGCCGAGCTCGATCTCGACGTTGCAGCGGTCCGCGATCTCGAGCGTGCGCCGCAGCGCCGCCTCCTGCCCCGGGAAGTCGCCGAGCATCTCGGCCTGCGTCTTGAAATAGAAATGGTCGGTGTCGAACTTCCAGTGATTCGGGTTCTTCAGCGAGTCGCCCGACTGGATGCACAGGAGCGCCTCGTGCGCGCGCGCGTCCTCGTGGCGCAGGTAGTGCACATCGCCCGTTGCGACCGTCGGCAGCGCGCGCTTCGCGGCGAGCTGCTCGAGCAGCGGGTTGATGCGCTGCTGCACGTCGAGGTGCGCGTTCTGCATCTCGACGTAGACGGAGTCCTTGCCGAAGATCGTCGAGAGCCGGTCGAGCTCGCTCTCGGCGTCGTCGGCACGCCCTTCCTCGAGCGCCTTGCAGACGCGGCCCGACAGGCAGCCCGAGAGCGCAACGAGCCCGGTCGAATGGCGGTCGAGCAGCTCCCAGTCGACGCGCGGCTTGTAGTAGTAGCCCTCGAGGTAGCCGAGCGAGCTGAGCTTGATCAGGTTCGCGTAGCCCTCGTTCGTCTCGGCCAGGAGCGTCAGGTGCGCGTAGCCCTTGGCCTGCACCTTGCGGTCGTCGGCGACGTAGACCTCGCAGCCGAGGATCGGCTTCACGCCTTGTGCCTTCGCCTCCCGGACGAGGTCGATCGCGCCTGCGAGCGAGCCGTGGTCGGTGAGCGCCACCGCCGGCATCTCGAGCTCGGCCGCACGGGCCGCGAGCGCCGGGATCCGGCACGCCCCGTCGAGGATCGAGTACTCCGAATGGACGTGGAGATGGACGAAATCGGGGGCGGCAGGCACGGGAAACCCATCCTAGAGAGGGCATGAGATGTCGCCCGCTTGCCCCCTTCGGCACTTCCCGCATCGTGCGGGAAACGGCTCAGCCCACGATCGCCACGGTCAATTCCACTCGAGGGCCAGCTTGTCGGTCAGGCCGCGAACGGCCTCGCGCCAGATCGGGTCTCCGGCCGGCGGCGACGGCGGTGCGCGCAGCGCCGCCGCGAGGTCCTCGGCGACTGTGGGGATCGAGTGCTTCCCGAGCTCAGCGAGCCTGACCAGCCATTCGCGCAGGACGCGCCTGCGCTCATCGGTCGCAAGAGCCGTTGCGATGCCCGGCCCGCCGACCGCGGCTCGCGTCATCGCCGCACGAATCTCCGCGTGCGGCACGACGAGGACGCGCGGCGCGAGCTGCGCGATCTGAAGCGCAAGCGTTCCGCGCTCCTCTTTTGTCTTCCTCGCCAGTCCCTCTTCCAGACAGAGCAGGCAGTGCATCGGCAGCATGTCCGCGCCCGCGAGGTCGAAGCCGCCCTGCTCCACGACGGCTCGCGCGAGCGCGCTTTCGGCCGGGCCGGCGGCGAGATCGGCCCTCGCGTCGTCGAGCATGACCCGCACGTTCTTGTGCCGCTGCGCCGCGTCGTCGAGCGCCCGTTCGATGTCCTGGCGCAACTCCTTCTGCCAGAGCTGCTCGACGATCGGCGCCGCGAGCGCCGCGAGCGTCTCCGGCTCGGCCCAGACGAGAGCCGCATCGACGAGCGGCGCCAGGAGCACCCGATCGTCGTCGTCCCAGTCAAGGGCGACGAAGTAGGTCAACTCGCGCGCGGCGCATTCCGTGAGCACAGAGAAAAGCCTGCCCGGATCTTCGTCACGGATGTGTGCCGGCTTCGTGGCAGCTCGTCCACAACTGATCGGGGGACACGACGCACGGCGGCTGCGCCTAAGGTGAAAGGTTCATGTCTGCGGCCGAAGCCACCCTTCAAGAGCAGGAATCCGCGCTCCCGACGCTCGAGATCGTCTGGCAGCAGGAGCCGCACGCGTTCGTCTTCCTCCGCGACGCCGAGGGCGGCCTCACGGACGGGCAGCTCGAGGCCGGGGTGCCGGCCGCCGCGAACCTGACGCTCGCCCGTGGCGTTCCCGCCCGCCGCGTCGACGTCCGCGAGCTCGTCGCCCTCGCCGCCGACCCGCCGGTCGACGACATCGAGCTCGGCGGCAGCGCCCAGGGCGTCTTCGCGCTCATTGCGCTCGCGCACCGCTCGCTCGCGGAGGGTCTCGTCCACCCGTACCTCGACCACGGCGACGGCGACTGGCACGCGTTCTGGGGCGCGACGCTCGACTCGAGCGTGCAGGCCGCGCTCGCGGACATCGCGGCCGCGCTTCCGCCGGTGGCAGCGGACGCGTTCGACGGCGACCGTGACGAGATGGTGCACGACCTCTATCCCGTCGTCGTCGACCGCATCGCGCGCGACCGGCTGCGGGCCGACCGCGTCAAGCTGCTCGGGCATCTGCCGCGGCGCCCGTCGGCCCTCGAGCTCTTCGTCGACGGGCTCACCGCCCCCGACGCGATCCTCCCGCCCCACTCCGGCTACGCAGCGCTGCGCCGACAGCTGTCGCGCTGGGTGTACGACGGGCTCGGCGCACTCGCGCGCGGCTCGGAGGCGTCGTGGCGGATCGCAGTCCACCTCGACGAGCGCGGCGACGGGATCGTGCTCGAGCTCTGGCTGCAGGCCGAGGACGATCCGTCGCTCAGCCTGCCCGCCTCGCTCGTCTGGGAGGGCGGCGACATCTTCTCCTTCCTGCGTGCGAGCGACCCACAGACCGCGTTCGTCCAGCGGCTTGCGGAGCTCGAGCCGCTCCTCACCGCGCACGACATCCACTTCGACGGCGCAGAGGCGACCGAGGCGCTGCTCGACGCCGACGCCGTCGGCCGCTTCCTGCGCGACGTGATGCCGCAGCTCGAGGAGAAGGGCGTGCCCGTGCTGCTGCCGGGCGCGTGGGTGCGCTCGCCGACCCGGCTTCGCCTCGACCTGAGCGCATCGAGCCGGCGCGACCCGACGATCCGCTCGAGCGGGCTCCTGTCGAGCGCGTCGCTCCTCCAGTTCGACTGGCGCCTCGCCGTCGGCGACGTCGCAATCACCGAAGAGGAACTGACAGAGCTCGCGAAGGCGAAGGACCCGTTCATTCGCGTCGCGGGCCGCTGGCACGCGCTGCGCCGCTCCGAGGTCGAGCGCGCGCTGCGGTTCCTCGAGCGGAAGCGCACCGGCTCGGGGCTCGTCGACCTCGTGCGCGCGGTCTCCGGCCTCGACACCGACGAGGCGGGGCTCGAGATGGGCGCGGTGACACTCGACGCGCCGCTCAGCGAGCTGCTCGGCGACGACGACCGGCGCTTCCGCACGCTGCCCACGCCCGCCGCGATGCAGTTCCAGCTCTTCGGCTTCCAGGAACGCGGCCACGGGTGGCTGCGCATGCTCGGCGACCTCGGCGTCGGGGCGATCCTCGCCGACGACATGGGGCTCGGTAAGACCGTGCAGGCGATCGCGATGCTCGCGTCAGAGCGCGAGGAGCTCGGAGCCGACGCGTTCGGCCCGACGCTCGTCGTCTGCCCGATGAGCGTCGTCAAGCAGTGGGCGCACGAGATCGAGCGGCTTGCGCCGTCACTGCGCGTCCTGTCGCATCACGGCACCGCGCGGCTCACCGACGACGCGCTCGTTCACGGCGCGGAGTCCGCGGATGTCGTCGTCACGTCGTACGACATCGCGACGCGCGACATCGACACGCTCGCGCGCGTCGAGTGGGACCGGTTGCTGCTCGACGAGGCGCAGGACGTGAAGAACCCGGCGACGAAGCGCGCGCGTGCGTTGCGCCGCCTCAGCGCGCGGCGGCGCCTCGCGATGACCGGCACGCCGATCGAGAACCGCCTCGGTGAGCTCTGGGCGATCATGGACATCGTCAACCCGGGGCTCCTCGGTTCGCGCGAGTCGTTCGACCGCACGCTCGCGCGGCCGATCGAGGCGTACGGCGACGAGAAGGCGCTCGAGCGGTTGCGCGGCATCGTGCGGCCGTTCGTGCTGCGCCGCGCGAAGGACGACCCGGAGGTCGAGCTCGAGCTGCCGCCGATCACGATCGGCAAGGACTACTGCAAGCTGACGGTCGAGCAGGCGAGCCTCTACCAGGCGACGGTCGACCGCTGGATGCCCCGGATCGAGGAGCAGCAGGAGACGTTCGGGCAGCGCGGCTCGGTGCTCGCGATGCTGAGCCAGCTGAAGCGGGTGTGCAACCACCCGGAGCTGCTCCTCGCGACCGGCCAGCCGCTCGAGGGCCGAAGCGGCAAGCTCGACCGGCTCGTCGAGCTGCTCGAGCAGGTGCCCGCCGGCGACAAGGCGCTCGTCTTCACGCAGTACCCGGGCTTCGACCGGCTCGTCCCGTATCTGCACGACCGGCTCGGCACCGAGGTCGGGTTCTTCCACGGCCGGTTGACCGCGCGGCAGCGCGAAGAGGTGCTCGAGGCGTTCGAGCTGCCGGACGGCCCGTCGGTGCTCGTGATCTCGATCAAGGCAGGCGGCCGCGGCCTGAACCTGCCGGCCGCAAACCACGTCTTCCACTTCGACCGCTGGTGGAACCCGGCCGTCGAGCAGCAGGCGACCGACCGCGTGCATCGCGTCGGGCAGCGCAAGCCGGTGTTCGTGCACAGCCTCATCTGCACGGGCACGCTCGAGGAGCGGATCGACGCGCTGCTCGAGTCGAAGCGCGAGCTCGCGGCGAAGGTGATTCACGGCGCTTCCGAGGACTGGCTCGGCAGCCTCGACATCGGTGCGATCCGCGCCGCGGTCGCGCTCTCGCCGGACTGGATGGAGGAGGACGCAGCGTGACCGAGCGCATCGGCAGCGGCGCGTGGGCGCGGCTCTTCGCGACGGCGGTCGTGCGCGACGAGGGCTCGGCCGTCGCCGAGCGCGGGCGCCAGCTCGCGCGCGAAGGCGGCGTCGGCGAGATCGACGTGAAGCAGGGCACGCTCACTGCAGAGATCAACGGCTTCACCGTGAAGCTCACTGCCGAGCCGGTGCCGCCGCGGATCTGGACGGCGATGGTGCGCGCGGCACGCGGCAACTTCCCGCTCGAGGAGGCGATCGCCGGCCGTCGCCAGTCGGTGCACCTCGAGCACCTGATGACGGTCGACTGGAGCGAGCCGCTCGTGCCGCGCGCGTTCGAGCTCGGGCGCGCGTGCTCGTGCGACGACAGCACCATGTGCGAGCACATTGCAGCGGTCGCGTACGCGGGTGCGCTCGCGATCGACGAGGATGCGTCGTTCCTTTTGCGCTGGCGCGGGTGCGTTCCGGAGGCGCTCGAGTCGCAGGAGGCAGCGGACGAAGACGCGCCGCATCCGGTGACCGAGGCGCTCGGCGACCCCACCGACGAGCGCCCGTGGCGCGCCGGCCCGATGCCGGAGGCACCGCCGCTCCGCCCACTGCCGGTCGGCGCGGTGTTGAAGCGCCTCGGCCCGAGCGGGCTCAAGCTGCGGAACGACGACCTCGCGGTCGTCTTGCAGCGTGCGTACGACTCGTTCGCCGCGTCTGCAGACCGCTAGACACAACGAGGGCCCCGCGTGGGGGCCCTCGCCGTGCGTCTCCCCCTTGGATCAGTGGCCGCAGTCGCCGGCGGCATGACGTGCATGCCGCTCGCCGGCCGAGAACAGGAGCGAGCGCTCGCCGCGCGAGCCGGCGAAGACGGCGCCCTTCACGGTGCCGTCGGACTTCTGCATCAGGAACGCCTTGCCGGTCTTGCCGGTGAGGCCGGCAAGCACGCCGGCGCCCGTCACGGTGCCGCGCCCGAAGAACGCGCTGACTGCCGTGCCGGTCTTCGGCGTCCAGGTGCAGGTCTTGCCGGTGAGTGCACCGGTCAGCGTGTTCGACGCGGTCGCGCCGGTGAGCGTGAGCGTCGCGGTGCTCGGAGCGCACGAGAGCGTGCCGCGGTCGCCGCTCCGCGAGGTCGCCTTCGCCAGATCGGTCGTGATCGCAGCGGAGAACGTGCCCGCGCCGAGCTTGGCGCTCATGGCGATCGAGCCGGACGCGGTCGCACTCGCACCCGCAAAGCTCGTGCCGGTACCCGAGAGCTTCGCGAGCGTCCCGTGATGGTGATGGCTGCCGTGCGCCAGCGCGGCACCCGGAACTGCGAGCGCGGCAATGGCGGACAGGGTGAGCAGGATCCTCTTCATGTGGTTGGTTCCTTCCCTCGACGCTTCACCCTCGACCTACCCGGGTCGGCGCGAGACATGCGTAAGGATGGTGTAAATCGGCCTGGTTGAGCCAAAAGCGGCCGCTTGCGCGCGTCTCGCCGGCGGAGTAGCGTCGCGGCAGATGCCCGTTCGCGAGCCGCCGCTGCTCGGGACAAGCCACTTCCGCGTGCTGATCGGCCGCCGCGAAGTCGGCTTCTGTGAGGTCAGCCGGATCACGTCCGCGACGGACGTCGCGCTCCCTCCCGAGGAGCGTGCGCCGCGGTTCGAGACCGTGGTCCTGCGCCGTGCCCTGACGCAGTCGACCGAGCTCTACGACTGGCGCAGGAAGATCGTCGGCGGCAAGCGCGACCGGCGCGACGTGACGATCCAGCAGCTCGACGCGGCCGGCGGCGAGATCGTCAACGCGTGGCGCCTCGAGGGCGCGTGGCCGTGCCGCTGGTCCGGGCCCGCCTTCGACGCCGCCGCGAACGACATCGCGATCGAGGAGCTCGAGCTCTGCTTCGACGATGTCGTCTGGCTGGAAGAAGAACCGTCGAAACCGTCCCGTTCTCGCACGAAGACCCAAGGAGCCTGAGATGGCCGTGCAACGCGACCGCCCGTACGCACAGTTCAACTTCCTCGTCGACCTCGGCACGGGCAACACGGACGGCCCGCACGCCGGCTTCCAGGAGTGCAGCGAGATCGGCATGAGCGTCGACGTCGTCGAATACCGCAACGGGAACGAGAAGGAGAACGCCGTCCGCAAGCTCACCGGGCTCGCCCGCTACCCGGACGTGACGCTGAAGCGCGGGATCATCGGCTCACTCGATCTCTACAAGTGGCTCGACGACATCCGCAACGGAAATCAGAGCGCGATGCGCACCGTCGTCGTCCAGCTGATGAACGAGGACCACTCGAGCGTGGTGCAGGAGTGGAAGCTCATGCGCGCCCGCATCGTCAAGCATGTGAGCGGGCCGTTCAACGCGCGCGCCAGCGACGTCGCGATGGAGGAGATCACGCTCGCGTACGAGCGGCTCGAGCTCGACTAGGCCGCTCCGCTCGCCT
>Ga0207657_10003380_pt1 | contig 17064 bp, 16 predicted proteins | sample KBSC33metaG_FD_184316 | JGI IMG/M metagenome (GOLD analysis project Ga0207657, IMG submission 184316) | Corn rhizosphere microbial communities from Kellogg Biological Station, Michigan, USA - KBS C3-3 metaG (SPAdes) (version 2) | ecosystem: Host-associated > Plants > Roots > Rhizosphere > Soil ... | reverse complement strand
GCGTGAACGCCCGCGTCTGCAACCCGTCGCCGAAGACGGTCATCGGCCGACCGCTCATGACCTGGTTCATGAAGATTCCGATCACGTTGCGGTACGGGTCGGCCGAGTTCTGCAACTCCCCGTACACGTTGTGCGGCCGGAAGATCGTGTAGTCGAGGCCGAACATCCGCTGCGCGGCGGCGAGATCGAGCTCGACGGCGTACTTCGCGATCCCATATGGGTCTTCCGGCTCGGGCACGACGTCCTCGGTCATCGGCGTCTGGGCCGGTCCGTAGACGGCGATCGAGCTGGCGAAGACGTAGCGCTCGACGGTCTCGGCGCGGACGGCGGCATTGAGCACGTTGATCGAGCCGAGCACGTTGTTCGTGTAGTTGAAGCGGCGGATGAAGTGAGAGAGGCCCTCAGCCGCGTAGGCGGCCAGATGGAAGACGTGCGAGAACTCGTTCGTGCGGAAGAGCTCGTCCACGAGCTCCGCGTCGGCGACCGAGCCGAGAGCGAAGGTCGCCCCCTCGGGAACGTTCTCCTCGTAGCCGCCACTGAGATCGTCGAGCACGACGACGTCGTGGCCCGCCTCGAGAAGGTGTCGCGCGACGTGGGCACCGATGAAGCCGGCGCCGCCGGTGACGAGGACCTTCATCGCGGCGTGAGGCTAGCAGCGCGCGCCTAGACTGCCGCCATGCGGAGTCGCCGCCGGGCCGTTCTCCGCTTCGGGCTGGGAATCGCGTTCGCCGCGGTCGTCTTCGCCGAGGTCGTCCCGCGCATCGCGAGCTACGGCAGCGTCGCGCACCAGCTCGGCACCGTCTCCGGGCTGTGGGCTGCAGCGCTCGCGGGCGGAGCGCTCCTCGACGTCGTGACGACCGCATTTCCGTGGCAGGCAGTCCTCCCGCAACTCTCCTTCGTCGCGGCCCTCGCCTTCACCCAGGCATCGACGGCGCTGACGACCCTGCTTCCCGGAGGCGCCCCGCTCGGGATGGCGCTCTCGTTCGGCTTCCTGCGCAGGCTGCGGGTGGACCGGGGGGCTGCCGCCTTCGCCGTCGCGGTGACCGGCATCTGGAGCCAGGTGATGATCCTCGTCTACCCGCTGGTCGGATCCATCCTCGTCTTCGCCACCGGCCAGCTGTCGGGCTCGACGGCTGCGATCGCCGGCGTGAGCGCGGCGTGCGGTGTGGTGATCGTCGGGCTCACGGTGGCAGCCTTGCGCAGCCCCGGAGCTGCCCGGTGGCTCGGCGACACCGCCGCGCGCGTCGGGGCGTGGGGCGCCCGGCTCGTCCATCGCGACCCGCCGGGCTGGAGCGGCGACGCCCTCGTGACACTGCGGGCGGAGTGGCTCACCGTGCTCCGCCGGCGGTGGCCGAGGCTGACCGCGGCGACGCTCGCCAACCAGCTGACCGCCTACCTCGTGTTCGAGCTCTGCCTGCGGGCGGTGGGAATCCCGGTCGCGACCGTGCCACACAGCGAGGCGTTCCTCGCTTGGGCGATCGGCCGCGTGATCAGCTCGCTGCCCCTCACGCCGGGCGGAATCGGAGTCGTGGAGCTGGGGATGATCGGCACGCTCGTGGGCTTCGGCGCCTCGAACGCCCACGTCGTGGCGGCGGTGCTCCTCTACCGCGGGGTGATCGTCCTGCCCACGCTCGTCATCGGCCTTATTGCCCTGCCGCTGCTGCGGCGCCTTGCCCGGGCGCCTGCCGAAGCGGTCTAGATCCAGCGCTTTACATCGACCTTACGATGCGCTGCCCCTGATTTGACACGCGGCACCCACGATGTTCAGGACAGTCGGGCGACGAATAGGAGAGATCACACCATGAAGCGGCTCATCATCTTCCTCGTGGCGGCAGTGGCGCTTCCCACAAGCGTCGCCCTCGCCCAGGGGAATCCCAACCAGGGCGGCAAGTCGGCGCCGAAGGTCCAGTACATCCTCAAGGGGACGCTCTCTGGCTACTGCGCAGCGACAGCGACTGACTGCGGCACCCCGTCGATCACGATCGACGTCAAGCACTCCAACTATCACGGCCGCGCGCTGAAGAACCAGTCCCTCACGTTCACGCTCACCACGAAGTCGCGGGTCACGTTCATGCTCGGCAGCCACGCCAACCACCAGATCGTCGACGGAACCAAGGGCTACATCACGGCCCGGGCTCCGAAGAGGATCACGGGCGACCTCGTTACGCAGCTTCCGGCCCTGGCCACGCGGATCCATGTCGTGGTCCTGAAGGCTCCGGCTACTTCCTAGCTAGAGGGACGACCTGAGGCGGCCGCGATCGGGGGGCGCGGCCGCTTCACCATTCCCGCGGTCAGCGGGTCAGCGTCACCTTCCGGAGGCCGGCCGGGCTGTCGAGGTCAAGGCCGCGGAGGCTCGTGAGGCGGATCGCGGTCACCTGCCCGGGCACCACGGCGGTGAGCGGGCTGAGCCACTCCGGGACGCCGGGCGCGAGCCTCAGCTTCGTCTGCGCGCGTCGCAGCACCGCGCGCACGTCCGAAACCGCAACGAGCCGCGCCCCACGCGCACGCAGCGGCGGCACGATCTCCTCGACGCTCGGACGCGCCGGGCCGCTCGGCGCGACGACCACCACGGGCCAGCCCCGCTGAACCGCGGCGATCGGGCCGTGCATCAGATCGGCAGGCGAGTACGCCTCCGTCACCAGCCCTGACAGCTCGCGGATCTTGAGCGCGATCTCGAAGGCTGTGCCGTAGTTCACTCCCCGGGCGACGACCGTCAGCCCGACGGCGTCGCGGTACTCCTCGAGCGACGGGGTGTCGTGCAGCGAGAGCTCGATCTGCGCCGCGAGCGCCTCCGGCATCCGGGCGAGCTCCTCCCGCGCGGCCGCGTCGTTCCCGAGCGCAGAGAAGAGCAGGGCGACCGTGCCGAGCGAGTTGACGTACGTCTTGGTCGCGGCGACCGCCTGCTCCCGCCCCGCCTCGAGCGGCAGCACCGCCTCGGCCGTCCGCGCGAGCGGCGACTCGACGTCGTTCGTCAGGGCGAGCGTTGGCCGTCCCTGCTCCCTCGCCTCGGCGAGCACCGCGACGACGTCCGGCGAGGCGCCGGATTGCGAGATCCCGATCACGAGCGCCCCGTCGAGGCGAGGCGGCTGGCCGTAGATCGTGTAGAGGGAGGGTGTGGCGAACATGACCGGCACGCGGTGCGCGCGGCCCAGGAGGTACTGGGCGTAGCGCGCGACGTTCGAGGAGCTGCCCCTGGATGCGATCAGCAGGTAGCGGAGGTCGCGCCGATGAAAGAGGCGCGCGGCCGTCCGCGCCGAGTCCGCCTGGCGCTCGAGCAGGCGCGCCAGCGCCTCCGGCTGCTCGCGCAGCTCAGTCTCGAGCCACGACATCGTTCCGTCCCGAGCAGAGGACGGTCTGGATCTCGAGCCGATCGTCGAGCACGACGACGTCTGCGAGCGCGCCGGGCTCGAGAAAGCCGACGTCTCCGCGGGCGAGGAAGCGCGCCGGGACCTCGGTCGCCGCGCCGACCGCCTGCTCGAACGGCACGCCGAGCGCGTGGAGGTTCCGGACGGCTTCGATCATCGTGAGCACCGACCCTGCGAGCGTCCCGTCCTCCCGCATCGGCGCCGCGCCGTCCTCGACCGCCACCTCGACGTCGCCGAGCTGGTACATGCCCCCGTTGCTGCCGGTCCCCGCGGCCGCCATCGCGTCGGTCACGAGCGCGACGCGGCCGGCCGCGCACGACCAGACGAGCCGCACGGTCTCGTCGGCGAGGTGATGGCCGTCCACGACCATCGCGATCACGACCCCGGCGCGCGTGAGAGCTGCGCCGGCGATCCCGGGATCGCGTGAGCGGAAGGGCCGCATCGCGTTGAAGACGTGGGTGACGCCACCGACCCCGATGTCGAAGGCGTGGTGAGCCTCCTCGGCGGTCGCGTTGGTGTGCCCCGCCGAGACCGCGACGCCGCGCTCCCGGAGCCGCTCGACGAGCGCATCGGCCCCAGGCAACTCGGGCGCGAGCGTCATCTGCGTCACGACGCCCGCGTCGAGCAAGCGGTCGAGCAACGCGACGTCCGGCGCGCGCAGATGCGTGAGCGGGTGCGTGCCCGGGCGGTCGGGGGAAAGGAACGGTCCTTCGACATGCGCCCCGAGGATCCGCGGCCCCTGCGCGCCCGTCGGCATCGCGCGCAGAGCCTCGATCGTCGTCTCCTCCGCCGAGGTGATGAAGGTGGGCTGGTACGCGGTCACGCCGGCGAGCAGCAATGCCTCGCCCGCGCGGCAGTAGTCGTCGCTCGAGGCGGAGAGGAAGTCGACCCCGCCGTAGCCGTTCACCTGGAGGTCGACGAAGCCGGGAATCGCGACCCGGCCGCGCTGCCCGCGGGCGAGACCGAGCGCGACGATGCGCCCGTCCTCGACGTCGACGTCGCCGGGGACGAGCTCCCCGCGAACCAGTGCAGCCTCGACGCCGAGCCTCATTGGCCTGCCGCCTTCCGGACCGAGCCGTCGGACGCCTCGAGCCTCGAGCGTGCGGCGTCCGCGTCCACTCCCGCCAGCAGCGAGACGAGTGCGACCCGCGCGTCGCCGGCTGCAGCTTCCAGCGCCTCGTCGACCCGCTCCTCGGAGGCGCCGCTCGCGAGCACGACGTTGCGGCGCGCCCGCTCGCGAAGCTTCTCGTTCGCCGGCGCGACTCCGACCATCAAGCCGCCGTACGTACGGCCGAGCCGGATCATCGTCACGGTCGAGATCGTGTTGAGGACGAGCTTCTGCGCCGTGCCGGCCTTCAGCCGCGTCGAGCCTGCGATCACTTCCGGCCCGACCACGACAGCCACCTCGTGCTCGGCCAGAGCCGCGGCCCGGCTGTCCCGCGCGCTCGCGACCGCCACCCCGAGCGCTCCGCACTCGCGCGCGACCTCGAGCGCGGCGAGGACGAACGGCGTGGAGCCGCTCGCGCTGACGGCGACGACGCAGTCCTCGGGCCGGAGGGCTAGCCCGTGCAATGCGTTCGCCGCCGCAGCACGATCGTCCTCGTCGGCGTCCTGCTCCGCGACGACGGCGAGGACCTCACCGGGGGGCGAGCCGAACGTAGAGCTGCATTCGGCAGCGTCGAGCGCCGCCAGCGCTCCCGACGTCCCGGCCCCGGCATAGACGAGCCTACCGCCGCGGCGCATCCGCGCGACGATTGCGTCGATCGCGGTGGAGAGCGCGTCCCCGGCGCCGGCGACGGCGGCCGGGACCGTCGCGTCCTCGTCGTTGAGGAGACGCACGAGGTCGCGCGTCGAGCGGAGGTCGAGGTCCGCGAGATCGGGGCGAGCGGCCTCCGTCGCCGCGGTCTGCGGCTGCAGCGTGAGCGCAGCGCTCACCGCGTCCCAGACGAGCGGCGCGTCGGGTGCGGCGAGGGAGGTCATGTGCCGGCAGGCCTCGTAGCCCCAGGTCCAGAGGTCGTCGGCGCCTTCCTCGCGCGCAGCCGCCACGGCCGCCTCGAGCTCGGGAATGTCCTGCCGGTCGAGGCCGAAGCTCGGCACCCAGAGCTGCGCGCCGATTCCGTGCCGCTCCGCCGTCTCGCGCAGGAGGCGGGCGAACCGCCGCACGAACGGGCCGGCTGCCTCGTCCCAGTGCTTCCAGTACGGATCCGTCGCCAGTGTCGCCAGACTCGGAAGGGCGGCGACCTCGTCCCAGTCGGCGAGGCCTTGCGCGCCCTCTGTCGCCGGCAGCAGGCAGATCGTGTTCGTACCGCCGCGCGCCGCGACGTGGTCGGTGACCTCGCGGAGGAAATCGACGACCGACTGCTCGCGGAAGCTCCGCACCGCCGGCGTGAGTTCGCCGGGGACGGGACCGCCGAAGCGCTCGGCGCACCGGTCGCAGCGGCAAGTCCAGCGCGTCGCGTCGTCGACTCCGACATGCGCCGGGACGACCCAGGCAGGCTCGTCCCAGAAGACCGAGTCGACGCCGCACTCGAGCACCCAGTCGGCCCACTCCTTGCAGAACTCGCGGTAGGCGGGGCTGTTGAGGCAGGCGGCCGCAACGCGCCGGCCGTCGTCGAGCACCTGGCACTCCTCGGGGTGGAACGCGACCCAGCGGCTCTCGGCCTCGCCGCCGAACGTCCGGCCGAGTCCCCAGGGGCTCGCCAGGACGCTGAGGCCCGCGGCATGCGAGAGCGCGACGATCTCGGCCATCGTGTCCCGGTAGTAGGCGAGATCGTTCTCCGAGAACGTGTGGAGGACGCCGGTGTAGCCGCGCGCGGCGAGGTCGGCCATGTCCCTCTGCACGTGCCGCGGGATGCGTACGCCGAAGTAGGAGCTGCCGGCGCGAGGCGGCGAAGTGGTCATGACCAGTTCACGCCTTCACCGCGCCTGCAGTCAAGCCGAAGGCGATCCGGCGCTGGACGAGCAGGAAGAAGATGACGACCGGGATGGCAATCAGCGTGGAAGCCGCCATGACCGCGCCCCAGTCGACGCCTCCGATGCTCCCGCCGAGGAAGTTCGTCAGCCAGAGCGTCACCGTCTGCTTCGAGTTGTCGTGCAGGATGATGCTCGCGAAGATGTACTCGTTCCACGCCGTGATGAAGGCGAAGATGGACGTGGCGACGAGGCCGGGCGCCACGAGCGGCAGGAGGATGCGGAGGAAGGCGCCGAGGCGGGTCGAGCCGTCGACCATCGCCGCTTCCTCGAGCTCCTTCGGGATCCCGATCAGGAAGCCGCGCAGCGTCCAGACCGCAAACGGCAGCGCGAACGTGAAGTAGACGAGGATCACGCCGGTGAGCGTGTTCACCTCGCCGTAGCGCCCCAACAGGACGTAGAGCGGGATCACGAGCCCGATCGGCGGAAGCATCTGGATCCCGATCACGAGCACGATGAAGGCGGCGCGGCCCGCGAAGCGGTACTTCGCGAGCGCCACCGCGGCGAAGAACGCAGCCACGAGCGAGATGCCGACCGTGAAGAGAACGATGATCACGGTGTTCTTCACGTCCGTCCAGAAGTACTGGCGGTGCAGTGCGGCCGAGAAGTGCGCAAGCGTCGGATGCGACGGGACCCAGGTCGGGTTGTAGCTGTTGATCTGCTCGTCGGTCTTGAAGGCGGTCGAGACCATCCAGAAGACCGGGAAGACGAGGAAGGCGAAGACGAGCACGCCGATCACGTCCCAGCCGTGCTTGCGTGAGAACCACCGGCTCACGCCGGCTCTCCCACCTTCAGCATCCGGCGCACGTAGACCACGCTCATGGCGGCGACGATCAGGAGCATGAGGATCGAGATCGCGGCGCCGCGCCCGAAGTCGGTCAGCGCATAGCCCTTCTCGTAGACGTAGATGCCCATGAGGTAGTTCGACGGGACGAGGTGGCCGGGGCCGATCAGCAGATACGGCTGCGTGAAGACCCCGAAGTCCCACAGGATCGAGAGGCTCGTCAGGATGAGCAGGACCGGCGTGATCACCGGCATCGTCACGTCCTTGAAGACGCGCCACGAGCGGGCACCGTCGATCTCCGCCGCCTCGACGAGCTCGTGCGGCACCTGCGAGAGGGCCGCGTAGAGCGTGATGGCCACAAAGGGCAACGCCTGCCAGACGATCAGCGTCGTGACCATCGTCAGCTGCCAGAACGGCGACGCGTACCAGTCGTGCTGGAAGAAGTTCCCGAGGTGCAACTCGGTGAGGATGTAGTTCAAGACTCCGTTGTCGCTGTTCGTCATCCAGCTCCAGACCTGGACGGCCACGACCGGAGGCATTGCCCAGACGAGGACGAGCCCGGCTGTCAGAAGCAGCCGCACCCAGGTCGAGAGCCGCACGAGCAGCAGCGCCAGCAGCGTGCCGAGCCCGATCGTCAGGCAGACGTTCGCCGCCGTGAAGACCACGGTCCGCAGCAGGGTGTGCCAGAAGATCGCGTCGTGCAGGACGCTGCTGAAGTTCTGCAGCCCGACGTACTCGCCGTGGTGCCGCAGCAGCGCGAACAGGTCGTACTTCTGGAGCGAGAGCCGGACGAGGTAGTAGATCGGGTAGCCGAGGATCGCCCCCATCACTGCGATGACGGGGAGAACCAGGAGATACGGCACGCTCCCGCGGGCAACGCTGCGGCCGGACAGGCGCCGCCGCCGCGAGGCCCCGGGGGCGATCGCGGCGGCGGCTGTGAGCGTGGGCTCGCTCCCGCTCAGGAGTGGCCTACGATTCGTTGAGGGTTTGCGCGATGTTCTGACTGGCCGTTTGAGCGGCCTGCCTGACTGACAAGCGACCGGTGAGCATCTGGGCGAGCATCGTCTTCAGGATGTTGCCGTTCTCGACGTCGACCCAGTGCTTCGCCTGCGGCACGAACCAGCTGCGCTGCGCGGCCCGCTCGTTCACGCTGCTGCCGAGCAGGTTGGTCGCATTCGGGATGTTGCCCTTCTTCTCGAGCGCCTTTTCGCTCGCAGTGCTGGTGAAGTCCGCGATCCAGGCGACCGCCTGAGACTTCGAATTGCTCTGCGACGGCACCGCGAGAGTCGAACCGCCGAGGAAGCCCGGAATCGGCTTGCCCTTGGTGTGGCTAGGCATCACGAACTGCTTCGTCACGCTGGTGTACTTCTTGCCGGTGCAGCACGTGTACCACGCCGGCCCGTAGAGCGCGGACGTCCGGCCCTGCGAATAGACGGTGTAGGGGAACGGGTTGCCGGCACCGAGGCCGCTGGCGTCGAGGGTCGCCGTCCGCTTGGCTTGCGTGGCGTTGAAGAAGGCCTTGAACCGCTTCAGTCCGGCGATCGACTTCTTCGAGTCGAGCGTCCCGTGCCACTTGCCGTGCGAGAACGTCGCGATCGAGCCGCCGTAGTCGAAGACGAACCCGAGCGCCGTGTACCAGTCTTCGCCCCCGACGTAGAGCGGCGAGAACCCCTTGACGTGCTTCTTCATCTTGCCGATCTTGGCGAGCTCGCTCTGGAACTGGTTCAGGCTCTTCGGCGCCTTCTTGAAGCCGGCCTTCTTGAACACGTCGCTGCGGAAGGTGATCACCCGCGAGCCGGCGTAGTACGGGACGCCGTACAGCTTTCCGTTGTAGGTCCCCCACGCCCTCATCCCGGCGAGCCAGGTCTTGGAGTTGTCGAACTGCCCCTGGTTCGACGTGATGTTGGCGAACGCGCCGGCGGCCATGTACTTGGTCATCTCGGTGTTGCCCATCTCGATGACGTCCGGCGTGTCGTTGCCCGCAATCGTCGCGTCGAACTTCTGCAGGTGCTGGGTCCACTGCTGGTACTGGACGTTGACGTTCCAGCCCGGATGCGAGCTTTCGAACGCGTTGTTGGCAGCTGCCACGATCTCAGGCCAGCCGTTCTGGGCATCGACCTGGAGCCAGACTGTCAGCGTCTGGCCCGCTGCCTTACTGCTCTGAGCAGTCGTCGCGACGACGACCGAGAGCGCGACCGCGGCGGCGACCACCGCGAGAACCCGGTATCTCATGCCAAATCTCCCTCGAGACGTCGACGCGAGCGCGGGGCGTCCTGAGCGTCTGTGGCCGGAGGACTGGAGACGTCCAGCGGTGCGTCGAGTGGTCTATACCAATCGGCCACGGCGGGAATCTCCCACACCAGACCACTCTTGTCAAGGTCCGGTGTCGGATCGGTTACGAGGGCGTCAGCTCGGAGACGATCTGGTAGCGGTCGCCGCGGTAGATCGAGTGGACGAACTCCAGGGTTCGGCCGGTCGCGTCGCGGCTCGTGCGCTCGAAGAGGAACGCCGGCGAGTGGAGCGGAACCTCGAGCACGGCCGACTCTTCCTCGTTCGTCACGGTCGGCTCGATCGTCTGCATCGCGGAGGCGATCTCGATGCCGTACCGCTCACGCAGCAACTCGTAGAACGACCCCTCCAGGTCGCGTGGCTCGACGCCGGGCACGACGCCGGCCGGGATGTGGAGCGTCTCGATCGCCATCGAGACGCCGTCGGCCAGGCGAAGCCGCTTAACTACGACGACTTCGTCTCCTGGAGAGACGTTGAGGAACCGGCCGAGGCGTGGCCCCGCGAGCTGGCGTGTGAGCGAGAGGGTGGTGCTGCTCGGCGCCATCCCGCGCCGGCGCATGTCCTCGCTGAACGAGGTCATCGTCAGCTGCTGCGAGATCTTGGGCTGCTGGACGTACGTGCCGCTGCCGCGGCGACGCACGAGGTAGCCCTCGCGCGCCAGGTCGTCGAGCGCGGCGCGGACGGTCAGGCGCGAGACTCCGAGGTCTGCGCTGAGCTGCCGCTCGGAGGGGATCGCGGTGCCGACGCCGAGACGCTCGATGAGCTCGAGCACCTGCTGCCGCGCCGCGCTCTGCTTGGTCATCTTGGCCGGGGTTCCGATCGCCTCCATCGTGCAGGCGACTATAGAGGCGATCCGGCAAGTGGTCAATGCCATTGCTTTCTGGCGACGGATGCGGTATAGACTCCATGATCCTTCGCGTGGCCGAAATCGTCCTCGACAACGTCAGCAAGGTCTTCTCCGGCGGAGTGGTCGCCGTCGACGGCGTCTCGCTCACCATCGGCAGCGGCGAGTTCCTCGTCCTCGTGGGGCCGTCCGGCTGCGGGAAGTCGACGCTCCTGCGCATGATCGCCGGCCTCGAGGAGGTGTCCGGCGGGACCATCTCGATCGGCGAGCGCGACGTGACCGAGCTGCCTCCGCGCGCCCGCGACATCGCGATGGTCTTCCAGAGCTACGCGCTCTACCCGCACATGAGCGTGCGCCAGAACCTCGGCTACGGACTGAAGGTGCGCAAGACGCCGAAGCGCGAGATCGCCGAGCGGGTCGAGCGCGCCGCGCAGCTCCTCGGCCTCGACCAGCTGCTCGATCGCAAGCCGGCCGCCCTCTCGGGTGGCCAGCGCCAGCGAGTGGCGATGGGACGCGCGATCGTGCGCGAGCCGAAGGCATTCCTCATGGACGAGCCGCTCTCGAACCTCGACGCGAAGCTCCGCGTGAGCATGCGCGCCCAGCTGGGGGCTCTGCACGGCCGGCTGGCCACGACGACGATCTACGTCACGCACGACCAGATCGAGGCGATGACGCTGGGCCAGCGTGTGGCCGTGATGCGCGACGGGCGGATCCAGCAGGTCGACACGCCGCAGGAGCTGTACTCGCGACCGGCCAACCTCTTCGTCGCGGCCTTCATCGGCTCACCGGCGATGAATCTCGTCGAGGCCGAGATCGCCGGCGGCCAGCTGCGCTTCGGCGACTACGCGATCCCGCTCTCCGGCGGAACCAGGCCTCCCGACGGCAAGGTGATCGCGGGCCTCCGCCCCGAGGCGTTCGAAGACGCTGCCTTCGCGGAGCCCGACCTGCCGCGCATTGACGTGAAGGTCGAGGTCGTCGAGGAGCTCGGTGCGGACACGCACGTGCTGTTCACGGTTGCGGCTCCGCGTGTCGAGGTGAGCGAGGTGCGCGAGGCGGCCGGCGACGAGGACGCCACTCTCGCGGCGGTCGAGGGATCGCTCTTCACCGCCCGCGTCGACCCGGCGACCTCGGCGAAGCCGGGCGGCCCGCTGAGGCTCGCGGTCGATCCCTCCCGTTTCCACTACTTCGATCGCGAGACAGGCCTTCGCCTCGAGCCCGACCGCGAGCTCGCGGCGGTCGCGACCTAGCAGCGGCGCTCAGCCGAGCGCCGGAACGCGGTCGCCGACCCGCGGAACCTTCGACTCGCCGCACTCCGGCGACCGTACGTCCTTGCCGGTCTCGCGCAGGGTCGCGAACTCGGCGGGCGAGAGCTCGACCCGCCGGTCGCAATCGTCGCCGCACTCACAAAGGAACTCTCCCGGCAGGGTGGGATCGGTCGACTCGAGCAATTCGTAGATGCGGTCGTTGACCTCGCGGAAGAGGGCCGAGCGCTGGCCGGGACTCATAGCGAGAGCATCTTCCTCCGGCAGTCGCGGACAAAGTGGAAGGGCCCAGGGCTTACGGACGTTTTACGTGACTGGGCGCCGTTGCGACGCCCGCGACGCGACCGTTAGGGTCGCCCAAAAGGGAGGTAGGTAATGGAACTGACGATCGGCGACACCGCGCCGGACTTCGAGGCGCAGACGACCGAGGGCCCGATCCACTTCCACGAGTGGCTCGGCGACTCGTGGGGGGTGCTTTTCTCGCACCCGAAGGACTTCACGCCGGTGTGCACGACCGAGCTCGGCTACATGGCGAGCATCAAGCCGGAGTTCGACAAGCGCGACGTGAAGATCATCGGACTTTCGGTCGACGCGGCCGAGGACCACGAGAAGTGGGCGAAGGACATCGAGGAGACGCAGGGCACGGCTCCCAACTATCCGCTCATCGGCGACCCGTATCTCACGGTCGCGAAGCTGTACGGGATGCTGCCCACGGGCCTCGAGGGCGAGGCACAGGGGCGCACGCCGGCCGACAACCAGACGGTGCGGAACGTCTTCGTGATCGGCCCGGACAAGAAGATCAAGCTGATCCTGGTCTATCCGATGACGACCGGCCGCAACTTCGACGAGGTGCTGCGCGTGATCGACTCGCTCCAGCTGACGGCGAGCCACAAGGTGTCCACCCCGGCGCAGTGGCAGCCCGGCGAGGACGTGATCATCGCCGGCTCCGTGTCGAACGACGAGGCCAAGGAGCTGTTCGGGGAGTGGGAGGAGCCGAAGCCGTACATCCGGATCGTCCCCGACCCGTCGAAGGTCCCCGCAGGTACCTGAGCGGCTGAGCTGAAGGGGTAGAGCCGGCGCCTCGGCGGGCGCCGGCTCGGTCACCTACCCCGTCCGGGGGAGGCGCCGGGCCTCAAACTGACCGATTTCCTGATGGTGTCTGCGGCTCCGCTTCCTTTTCGCGCGCGCGGCGAGGCCGATCTGGCCTCGGGCGAGGTCGGCCGCCGCTATCGCACGCTGATCGAGCAGCTCCCGCTCGTCGTCTATCTCGACGAGGTCGACTCGATCAGCTCGAATATCTTCACGAGCAGGCAGATCGAGCCGATCCTCGGCTACAGCGTCGAGGAATGGGCGAAGGATCCCGAGCTGTTCACGCGGCTGCTCCATCCGGACGACCGCGAGCGCGTGCTCGCCGCGCACGCGCATACGCACGAGACCCACGAGCCGCTCAGCCTCGAGTATCGGCTCATCGCCCGGGACGGCCGTGTCGTCCATCTCCGCGACGAGGGTGTCGTCGTCCTCGACGACCACGGCAAGCCCCTCTACCTGCAGGGCTACCTCCTCGACATCACACGCGAGCGCGAAGCGGAGCAGCAGCTGCGGCAGCTCGCCCTCTACGACCCGCTCACCGGCCTGGCGAACCGTGCCTTCTTCCACGAGCGGCTCAAGCACGCGATCAAGCTCCGGCACGACGAGGGGCACGCGACGGGCCTGCTCTACATCGACCTCGACGACTTCAAGGGGATCAACGACCGCTGGGGACACGACCTCGGCGACGAGGTGTTGCACGAGATCGGCCAGCGCATCGAGCGCTCGGTCCGCCCCGGCGACACGGCGGCCCGCCTCGGCGGCGACGAGTTCGCCGTCGTCCTGACCGAGCCGGTCACGCCGGATGACGCGGTACAGGTGGCGGAGCGTCTGCTCGCCGAGATCGGCAAGCCGCTCGACAGCGGCTCGGGGCCGCTCTACATCGCCGCGAGCGTCGGCATCGCCTTCGGGAGCGACGACGAGACGCTGCTCCGGGAGGCCGACATCGCGATGTACCGGGCAAAGGGCCACTCCGAGCTGGGCTACGCCTTCTTCGACGCGCAGCTCGACCGCGTGGCCGTCGAGCGGTCGCACCGGATCGGCGAGCTCCGCGAGGGCGTGGTCCGCGAGGAGTTCCGGCTCGACTACCAGGCGGTCGTCGACCTCGACCACAACGAGATCACCGGCTACGAGGCCCTCGTCCGCTGGGAGCACCCGACGCTGGGCGAGCTCCCGCCGGGCGAGTTCATCCCGCTCGCCGAGGAGACCGGCCTGATCGTCGGGCTCGGCGAATGGGTGCTCAGGGAGGCATGCACGGAGGCGACCAACCTCCACCGCCTGCACGGCCGCCCGGTGCACATGTCGGTGAACGTCTCGGCGCGCCAGCTCCACCATCCCGACTTCTTCCGCCACGTCAGCCGCGCGCTCGACTCCTCCGCGCTCATGCCGAACCTGCTCACGCTGGAGCTCACGGAGAGCACGCTGCTCGCGTCCGACGAGCGCGTCGCCCGGACGCTGCAGAAGATCAAGGAGCTCGGCGTCGTTCTCGCGCTCGACGACTTCGGCACGGGCTACGCGTCGCTCTCGTACCTGCGGCAGTTCCCGATCGACGTGGTCAAGATCGACCGGAGCTTCACGCAGAACGCGGACAGCGAGGACGGTGACCTCATCCTGCTCAAGGGCATCATCGATCTCGGCCACGCGCTCGAGCTCAACCTCGTCGCGGAGGGGATCGAGACGCCGGAGCAGCACACGATCGTCCGCGAGCTCGGCTGCCATCAGGCGCAGGGCTTCTACTTCGGCCGCCCGTCGCATCCCGCTCAGCGCGAGCTCGATCTCTAGCGCGGCTTCCCTTCGGGGTAGCGCTCGAGGCCGTCGTCGGGGATCGGCTCCCACTCGCACGCGTAGTCGACGAACGTGTGCCACTGCGGCCGGATCCCGTGGCCCGGGTCGAAGAGCCCGAGCCGCACGCTCCCGACCTCTCCCGTGTCCGGGTACTTGCTCCAGAGCGCGCTGCCGCACGCCGAGCAGAAGCACTTCGGCCAGCCGTCCTCGGGGCTGTACTCGCGCACGAGCTCCTCGCCGGCGAGGAGGCGGAACGAGCCGGGAGCAAGGCGCGCCTGCGCGGAGGCCGCGGTGCCGGTCCGCCGTTGGCAGCGCGTGCAGTGGCAGTAGCCGGCGCTCAGCGGCTCCTCCGTGACCTCGAAACGCACGCCCCCGCACATGCAGTGCCCCGTGTAGAGGGCGTCGCTCATTGCAGGAGCGGCGACGGCGGGATACGCGTCTCGCCGCTGACCCCGTCGACCACCATCGCGACCTCGTCGTCGTAGCACCAGCTCCACTCCTCGCCCGGCTCGAGCGAGCGGATGAGCGGATGCGACGTCTCGTGATGATGGGCCGTGGCGTGGCGGTTCGGCGAGCTGTCGCAGCAGCCGACGTGGCCGCATGTGAGGCAGATGCGCAGGTGGAGCCACTTGCCGCCACTGCGGAGGCAGTCCTCGCAGCCGTCCACCTCGGCCGGGAGCTCGCGCACCTCGACCTCGTCGAGATGCGTGCAGGCGACGGGGCTCACCGTGCTGCCACCGGTTGCGCCTCGAGGTGCTTGTGCACGAACTGCACCGCCATCGAGCCTTCGCCCACGGCGGCCGCGCAGCGCTTCGTCGAGCCCGAGCGGACGTCCCCGGCGGCGAAGATCCCAGGCACGCTCGTCTCGAGCAGGCTCGCCGCTCCGGCGGCGTCGCCGGTGAGGAGGAAGCCGTCCGTGTGTCGCGCGATCTCGTCGCCGAGCCACCCGGTGCAGGGGCGCGCGCCGAGGAAGAGGAAGAGGAACGAGAACGGCTGGCGCGTGCCGTCGGTGAGCGTGACCGCCTCGAGCCGCCCGTCGGTGCCGTGGAGCTCGGCGATCTCGCTGCGGTCGCGGACGACGACGCCCCTCAGCTCCAGCTCCTTGATCAGGTAGTCCGACATCGTCTCGCGCAGGTCGGCCCTCCGGTGGAGGAGCGTGACGAGCGCGCCCCCGCGGGCGAGCCAGACGGCGGCCTGACCGGCGGAGTTGCCCCCGCCCACCACCGCGACCCGCGAGGCGCCACAGAGCTGGGCCTCGGGCGGTCCGGCGGCGTAGAAGACACTCGTGCCCTCGTACTCGGAGAGGCCGGCGAGCGGAAGCCGGCGGTACTCCGCGCCGGTAGCGAGCACGATCGCCCTCGCGGCGATCTCCTGGCCCTCCTCGAGCTGCACGACATGGCGACCGTCACCGGGCTCGATCCCGACCGCGCGGTAGGGGCTCGCCGGGCGTGCCCCGAATTTCCGCGCCTGGGAGACGGCGCGACTCGTGAGCTCGGCGCCGCTGATCCCGGCCGGGAAGCCGAGGTAGTTCTCGATCCGGGAGGACGAGCCCGCCTGCCCGCCGAGCGCGGTGCTCTCGACCACGAGGGTGTCCAGGCCCTCGGAGGCGCCGTACACCGACGCCGCGAGCCCCGCGGGGCCGCCTCCGACGACGAGCAGGTCGACCTCCTCCCGGCGCTCGAGCTCGCGGCCGATGCCGAGCGCGCGGAGAACGTCTCCGCTCGAAGGCTGCTTCAGCTCGGCGCCGCCTGGAATCCTCACCAGCGGCGGTTCCTCGCCGGCCGGCACTTCGTGGTGCCAGGTGAACGGCAGCCGGTTCGCCCGTGCGAAGTCGACGAGGCGGACCGTCGCCTCCGACGAGCGTGGGCCGACGATCTCGATCCCGATCCCCTCCACTCGCTGCAGGGCCGCGCGGCGCGACATGAAGGTCGTCAGCACGAGATCGCTGAGGGGGCCGTCCTCGAACAGCACGTCCCGTAGCGCGTCGCGGTCGACGGCGATGTAGCGCAGCGGCTTCGTGACCCTTGCGGTGAGGAAGACGGTCTGGCCCGAGAGGAGGTTCAGCTCGCCGAGGAAGCCCGAGGTGCCGTGCCGGACGATCTCGTTGTCCGCCGCGTCGAGGATCGCCACCTCGCCCTCCTCGATCGCGATGAAGGGGTACGTAGCGTCGCCGACCCTGAACAGCACGTCGCCGACGCGCGCCGTCCGCCGCTCGCCCAGCTCCGCCAGCCGCTCCAGCTGCGAAGCCGACAGGACGGGGCTGGACCGCCGGGCCATGCGAGCGAGCCTAGCCGCGGGCCTGCGGGCTCCGTCGGCGGTGGCCCGGCATGCGGGAGCGCCGTTTATCGTTGGTGACTGCCATGACGCCACGGCTCGTCGGGATCAACCACGTCGCGCTGCAGGTCGACGACATCGAGGAATCGGTCGCGTTCTACACGGACCTCTTCCAGCCGACCGATGTGAGCCGCATCCCGGGTGCCGCGTTCCTGCGGATGGGCGACCAGTTCCTCGCCCTGTTCGAGCGCGGGCCTCGCACGGAGGAGCCGCACTTCGGGCTCGTCGTCGACGACAAGGAAGAGGCGCGCCGCGCGTTCGAGGAAGCCGGCGTCGAGATCCTGCCGGGCCGGTTCTTCGACATCCGCGACCCGAGCGGCAACCGCCTCCAGATCGTGCAGTACG